>Ga0208820_1000021_pt1 | contig 181842 bp, 182 predicted proteins | sample June2015DPH_16_5_FD_184713 | JGI IMG/M metagenome (GOLD analysis project Ga0208820, IMG submission 184713) | Peatland microbial communities from SPRUCE experiment site at the Marcell Experimental Forest, Minnesota, USA - June2015DPH_16_40... | ecosystem: Environmental > Terrestrial > Soil >...
TTTGGACTTGCGGCCGCTCAAAGGAAGAGTTGAGGGTAAGAACACGGGAAAGAACGTCCTGGTCAGATCGCTGTCAGGAATCGGCCAAGCTGGCTCGATGTTGGTGGGACAAGGCAGTCTGAACCAGCCGCTGAGTGAGTCGGATCTAATGCGGGAGCGCGTCAGCAACAATGTCGGCGAGGCTGGAGATGAGGAGGTTTCCCGATTAGCGATCACCCAGCACATCGTGGTGACGATTTCGGCGGATACTCCGATCTACGTGGTCCTCGAGCAGACCCCCAAGACCAATCAGGGTTCTCAGCAACCAAGTGCGAGGAGCGTTTCAACATCCAACTCAGCCAATGTTGAGCAACTGCGCCAACTGTTGCAGCTCCAGCAAGAGCTGAACCAACCGTCCGCAAGCAACCAACCAGCGCAGTAGACGAAGTGGTGCTCAGCTAGGAAGGTGCGGCGGGAGCGTCTGTCGGCTGCTTCAGCCCAGGCGTGCTCCCCGCAAGGTAACTTCCCCAGTCGCCGTTTCCCCAGTCTTCTGGGCGGAAGAAATTTTTGAAACAAATTGATGAGCGATGGCCGATAAAATGGCAACTATGCCGTTTCGTCCCCTCAAATCGTTCTTTCCTACCGACGATGAGTTGCTGTCGCAGGATTTGCCTGCGCTTGGCGTGAATCTTTTCATGCACCTGAAAAGTTATATTGGCCTGAACACGGTCTACCAACACGCCGGATTCAATAAGGGCTATTTTCGGGCCATGCTTGAAAACCGAAACGTCGGCCTCGGGGCGCTGCCCAAAGAGCCGGAATATGGAGTGCGTCAGCCTGAAGTGACAAGGCGCATGATGGAGGCGTGGAACTGGCTGGAGAGGCAAGGCGTTCTGATTCACAATGACGAGCAAGTTGGTGATTGGTTCATTGTCTCCAGTGACGCGGAGAAATTGCTCAAATCGAATGAGCTTACCGCGCGAGCGACTGACGGCGCAGAGCATTCACCGCGAAAAGCGAATACCCGTCCATTTCGCTGGGAAGACCTCGACAATCGACTTCTGTCTCCGAAACTACAGGAGCTTTCTAATGAGATGCAGAAGAAGTCTGTCGAAGGTGAGCGGAAAGCCGCATTTGACACAAGGCAGAGTGGTAATTCAGCGGGTTACCTGCCACGACTTTTCGACTTTCAGGAGCAACTAACCGATGAGTGGGTACAGAGAGTTTACGCTGCTCACTGTGAATCATGGTCTCAACAGAACCGGACGGTAACCGGAGAGTTTATCCGAGCAATACGAGACCGAGCGGTAATCCCGCTCATCGCTGCGCGAAAGTCAACAGTACAGTTTGAAGTTTCGCTGCGCGGCACCCGGACCGGAGAGAACCCGAACTCTACTGCACTTGGTGAATGGAACCGCCGGATGGATCGACTCGCAGCACGCTGGAGCCAAAGTCTAGAAGCGGATGCTGTCGCCGAAGAGTACCGTGCGTCACGGCCGGCCGGTGTCCATGATGACCGCCACTTCGCGCTTCTGGCTATCGAAGAGGCGAAAAAGAGTATCGCAGAAGATGACAGGCCGCACCCCAAAGTCGGGGTTGTCATCGTGAAAAATGGCAAAGCTCTAGCCAAGGCCCATCGAGGCGAGAACCCGAAATCTCATGCTGAATATGTCGCGTTGGAACAGAAGCTGTCGGGCGAAACGGTAGCGGGTGCCACTGTTTACACGACACTCGAACCCTGCACCAAACGAAACCCACCTAAAATATGCTGCGCTCAGCGACTGGTGGATCGAAGAGTTGCTCGCGTATTTATCGGGATGCTCGATCCAAATCCCGACATTCGCGGGCTCGGAGATCAAATTCTAAGCGAGGCGGGCATCGAGGTTCAATTATTTCCGCGCGACTTGAGAGCGCAAGTGGAGGAAATGAATCGTGAATTTATCGGGGACCAGAAACAAAAGTTCAAGGCGAGACAGTCCTCTGCTGAAATTCCAGCGACGAAGCAAAACGTAGTGGTTGAGGCAGAGCCGAATGTCACCTTTGACGACACCAAGGTTTCAATTCAGAAAGTCGTGGAAGATGGCGGGCGGCTCAGACTATTTCTGCCGAACGAAAACGCGAAATTTATGTTTGCCGCTACGGTTGAAGTCAGAAACCACGCGACAGATGGGAAAAAAACGGCATCTGCTGGACAGGTCAAAGCCCAACTGAGTTTCAAGCTCACGCAAGGAACATACGACGTTGCTCCCGGCGCCTGGCTAGATGAGCCGTATAGTTCGGTTCTTCTCGACGTGGGAGACACTCGGCGGCTGATCCTGGCGGTGAGCGAGAATTGGATTCAGGACTGGAGGATGGTAACGAATAAGCGAACCGGGCCGACTGACGCACCAATGCTGGACTATTCGAGAGGCTTCCCCTTACTGGCGAAGGGCAGTCTTGAGGCAAGCATCGTCGGCTCTGGTCGAGTCTTACGAAAGTTGAAAGCTCGCGTTGATTGGAAGCACAACGAAAATCTAATGTTGGTCCCGATGGAAGAAGGATAGTTTCATTGCAGCTCTGCAAGGTCGTTTCCTTCAGTGGGACACCGATACAACCTCCGCGACTTCCACCAACTCACCGTGATGACTTGATGCGTCACGAGAGCCGTACCCTGCGCTGCTGAATGGCCTGCATCGAGCGGCCCAGCGATTTACTGAGCCTCCGATCGGACGGGCGACTCTCAGCCGTAATTCTCGCGTCTTCGGTAGGCGTCCACCGCCGTCCCTTGCGGCGGTCGTTATTCTGAGATTGTCGGTAATAGCGCCGCTTCTGTCCCGAGCGCATCCTACGCCACGCTTCGGGATTCTCATTCCTCCGACGTAGCTGACGCCTACGAACCGTTTTAGCACTTTCTCGCCCGCCCATTTAGCGACCCAAGGGATGTAACTCCGTCGGTGGTCGTTCACATTGTAAACTCGGCCCTGGAACCGAGAATTCGACTGACCCGAACCGCTTCATTCAGGTCCAAACGTGCTTGTGAGATGCACCAAACTCAAACATTTGTTCATCTCACAATTCTTTTGCTCCCGCAGGCACGATTGACTCCACTGCGAACCCCAGCCTTTGAAATCAATAGCCGTCACCCTGCTCTCGAAGATTCGAATCGCTATTCGGTAAACTGCAGGCTCGCGGCACGGTTCTGAAGGCAGTTCCAAGCGCCCGGCCTGATTTGCCCGAAATCTGAAATGCCCGTATGTTCTCGCCTGCAACGCGGTAATCAAACTCAAGCGCGATTCCAACGCGATCGCAGAAGAGGAGCATATGAGATTGTCAGATTGGAGAAACACCCGCCTTCGCCTTGCCCTCGTCTATGTGCTGGCGATTTGTTCATTCCAGTTGTATCCGTTGGTGTCTCACGCCCAGAACCTGGGAACGCAACCTGCCACAGGGCAGGCTGTTCAGGGTCAAACTGCGGCCCAACCCGAAGGAACGGTTCTCAATCTCGTGAACTGGGTCGGCAATGTGATCTCTCCTGTCGGAGCGGCGCTGGCGGTGGTCATGGCTGTCGTCTCCTATTCCCAGGGGCGCGGTGTCATGCGGTGGGCGGTGACCGCTGCCGGACTGCTGGTGATCTCAGGTCTCACCCGCCTGATTGAGTTCTGGATTCAGAACGGTACGGCGGGCGTGCAGTAAGAACGCTCACTGCGGAGTTTTCAGGCAATGACGCTGCCCCAAATCATCGTCGATCTACTGACACTGCTATTCGACATGGCAGTTCCGGCCGCTATCTGCACGATGGTGCTGGCTGGAATCGCATTGCGGCAGGAAGGCGGCGTGAACTTCCAGGCGGGCGGCAGGTTCCAGAGATGGGCGCTCTGGTCGGTAATTCTCCTGACGCTTCCGCAGTTGCTCTCCTGGTTTGCGGCCCAGGGTATCGCCATGCCTGCGCAAGGCGGAGGCATCAGCAGTTCGTGGGTCGCGAGCTTGCAGACGAGCTTCAGCGGTTTTGTTTCGAACGTCGTGGTTGCCCGGTTGACTCCCGTGCTCGCCGCTTTCTGCGTGCTGAAAGCGGCGCTCGATGCGGCCGAGGGGTACAGCCCGCTCGGTTCCATCGTCTCCGCCATTTTTCTAATGTCTGCGTCCGGCACAGTCCAGCTTTTTCAGAGTTGGAACAGCGGGTCACAGTTCGCAACCACGGACATGCTGACTGCGGCCTGGAATTTTCTCGCCGGGACGATCCTGCCGGAAGCAGCGGGATTGGCGATTGTGGGAGCGATTTTCAATTACGCGCGCCACCGGCCCTTCATGCCGCTGGTGGGATCGGGTCTTGCTTTCTTGAGTGTTTCGGCCATTTGGAAGCTGGTCCAGGCCATGGCCGGCTGATGGGGATTGGAGGTGATCCTGTGAATCTTTCAAACGGTTTGCTCAACCTGACGAACTGGCTGGGCAACGTCATCATGCCGACCATGGCAGGTTTGTTCGCCGCTGCCGCGATTTACCGATTCAGCAAGGCGCACCCGTACTCACATCTCGGTTACGCAGCACTGGCTTCTCTGATGTGCTCCGGGTTGTTGCGTGCCATGGAGTCCTTCAGCAACCAAGCATCCTGGAACAACCCCGACCGCTACTGGATCTCAGTCCTGACACTTGTGAACTGGGTCGGGAACGTTCTCCTGCCACTGTACGGGGCCGGCCAGGTAGTGCTCGCGGTCGTGCACTTCGCAGGGTTGTTGGAACGGATGACGATTGGCGAGGCCTGGGTGCGCAACCTGGTCGCAGCGATGTGCTGTTTCGGACTGTCGGGACTGTTGCGCTTGGGAGAATTCTGGATTCAACACGGAACGGCCGGAGTGCGCTAGGAGGGAGTTACGAGATGCCATTGCAGGTGACACCCGTGAATCGCAATTTGCAGACGAGAGTGACATTCATGCTTCTTGAATTGGAGGACCTTTTCATCGTGCTTGGCGCGGCAGCCATCATGAACGTGGTTGGTCATTTCGTGGGAGGCGAGGTCGCGGGAATGCCGATGAGCATTGTCCTCCAGTACGGAGTGCCACTGTTGTTAGTGCCGCTACTGATGGCCTTCAAGTATGGCAAACCGCGAGGCTACGTTCGTGATCTCGCTTTCTGGTACACGAAACCCCGCGCCTACTGCGCGTTAGCACGCGACCGCGAAATCCGGTCGGCGTATCTGAGGGAGGACTAGCAGTGCCGCTAACGCTTGAACAACACGAGCGAAAACTCCACGATCCGGCATTGTGCGAGCAACTTCCGGTCCGCGACTACCTGGCCAACGTTGTGGTTCGCACCAACGGCACCTTTGTCGCGGGATATGAGTTGAAGGGTTTGGCATCGTATTTCGCGAGCGACGAGGGCCGGGACCGGGGCAAGTTGATGCTGGAGGCGCTCCTGCGCTCTCTGCCGGAACAGAGCATGAGAGTGCAGTTCCGCTACGAAGTAGTGGAGGACCTGGGAGATCTGCTTGAGCAGTATGCCGAAGCCCAGCAATCAGAACGGGCTGAGGTGATTGCACTTGATGAGGTGCGCGTCGAACGATGGCGAATGAAAGAGGAGAACGGCCACTACATGCGGCCTCTCTTACACGTGTACTTCATCTGGGACCCGGTCGTTCATCGCCGGATTGCCGGTAAGCCGCTCAAGCCGACTGGCAAACCCTTCAGCTTATCGGCACGGAAGTGCATTGAGCGCGGTTATCAGGAGCATCGGCAGTTGCTGGCAGAATTCGAGAGTCTGCTACATGGCCTTGAAACGACGCTCGAAGCCGCAGAACTCGGCGCGCGCCGACTGACCGACGAGGATCTGTTTCTTGAAGCAAAACGAGCTCTCAATCCATTGTTTCCAGATCAACGGCCGTACAGGCGCGGCGAGGAGCAACTGGAATACCGGAGCGCCCGCGAGCAGATCGTTGACACAAGCATCGCAGACGAGACCGACTCCTATCTGAATGTCGGCGGAATTCTTTATTCCTTTGTAAGTCTGAAAGAACTCCCGGACGCGACTTTCCCCGGAATCCTCAGAGAACTGGTCGGTCTTGATTTCCCGCTCATTGTCAATGCGCAGATCACCATTCCCGATCAAGCGAAAGTGCTCAAGGGCTATAAGAGCCGATTGCGCAAGATGCAGGCTGTGCAACGCGACTCGAACGGAGGATTTCGGACCAACGTGGAAGCCCAGGTTGCCGAGACCCAACTGGTCAGGGTGCAACAGGACATCATTTCGAGTTCGGTTAAGACAGCCAAGCTGAGCCTGGTCATCGGAACGCGCACTTCCCGCCCAGCAATCACGACCGCGGAACTGGAGCAATCAGAGCGAACCATCGACAACCGGCGGCAACAGCTTCTATACGCGATTTCCCGCATGAACGGCGCCAAGGCTGTGGCGGAGTCGTTGGCTAAAAAGCGCCTATTTTTCAGTTCACTTCCGGCAATGGCGGAGCCCGACAAGCGAGACCAAGACTTGCTCACCTCGAATGCGGCCGATCTTGTGCCGATCGAGACACCTTGGCGCGGAACACCGCGGTCACCACTGTTCCTGCTTGAAACTCCCTACCGCCAGCTCATTCCTTTCTCGCCGTTTGACCCCGGCTTGAGCGACGCGAACATGCTGGTGATGGCCAAGACAGGCGGCGGAAAGACCGTCATGGTGCAGCAGTTTCTTCTGATGGCCGCCAGGAGTAACCCGCTGATTTCGATTCTTGAGCGTGGCGATTCGTATCGTCCACTGGTTGAGTTGATGGGCGGGCGAATGATCACCATGTCGCTCGATAGCGAACAGACGATTAACCCGTGGGATCTGCCAGAAGGAGAAAGAGAACCGAGCAAGGATCAGGTCGCGTTTCTCAAAAATCTGACGCGCCACATGCTCGGTGAGGGCGGGGCCGAAGACACGCAACTTCTTGACAACCTCGTCACGGAGGCCATTCTTCGAACTTATAAGAGGGCGGCAATCCGGCCCTCGACTCCCATTCCAACATTTTCCGACCTTCGCGACGAACTGTCCCAATGGCGTGACGAGGAAAAGAACCAACGCGTGATGGACGAAGCCCACCTGGCGGCGATCAAGCTGCGCAGCTGGACCGGCGAAAAAGGAGTGTATTCGAAGTTGTTCGACCGGCCCACAACGATCTCACTCGACAATCCCTGGTTGTTCTTCAACGTGGAGCAATTGAGCGACGACCGGCGACTGGAAACGGCGATGAGTCTTCTCATTGCTCACGCCACTGCGCAACGGGCAGCCGGCAAGGCGGGCAGACGGAGCATCACGGTTCTTGATGAGTGCTGGTTCCTGCTGGATTCTCCGGTGCTGGCGCCCGAAGTGGTCCAACTGTTTCGTACGGCGCGCAAACGTAATGCCAGCGTCTGGGGAATGAGCCAAACAGCGGAAGATTTTGTGGGGACGGAATCGAAGCCCAGGCCGCACGGCGCGGGCATCGTAAAGAACTCTACAACCAAGATCATCGGCCAGCAGCCGGGAGACATGACCGCCCTGCGGGAGCATCTGCACCTGAACGATACCGCTTTGAACCAGATCAAGCATTTCAGCGCACCCATCAAGGGCAAGAGCGCCGATGCGCTCATCGTGATTGGGGAGAAAGCCGAAACCACTCACACCATCCGCATGTCACCGACAACGGTCGACTACTGGATCATGACGACCTATGCGCGGGAACGTGTGTATCGGTCCTGGTGGCTGGAGCAGCGGAAAGCCGCGCCTTTGATTGAAGCCTATCGCCAGCTGGCCGAACGGTTCCCGGCCGGGCTGGCCGATGTTAATCCACTTCCGGAAGAAATCTCAGGAGAAGTCGCAAGAGGTACACGCATATGAAGATGAAAACTCTGGAACTCCTTCGCAACTTTCAACACAGATTGAGCCGCAGCAGGCGGTGGCTGTTCGTAGCGGTGATCACCTTGTTCTTGATTCCCACGAACACGCGAGCTGACGGAATAGGAGACATTCTGTCCCTCTTTCATACCATCACCAGCACCCTCCAAGGCCCGATTGGCGGAGCGTTGAGCGAAATGCGGAAGGTGAGTGCGGCGGTGAACAATTTCCGCCAGCAGATCATCTGGCCTTTGGCCCTGATCAACCAGACGAGATCATTTGTTAGTGCAACGCGGGCTCACTACACCGGCCTGATGTCTCAGATTGAAGGCCTCAAGAACAACAGCGCGACCCTTGCCCTCCCCATGCAGCTGGAGTCGATGTTCCGAGGCGCCCAGTCGGGTTCCATCGGCCAGATCCCTTCGCTGTACACGCAGGTCTACCAGCCGGTTGCGCTGGCTGGAATTGCCCAGCCCGGGCAGCGCAACCTCATGGACATCGACGATGCAATGGCCATGGATTCGCTAAAGACTTCCATGGTCTCCGACCAAACGACTCAGGGGATGCTAACTCTCGCCGATTCTCTCGAACAGCAGGCGATGACTGCGGCTCCTGGGTCGGCGTCTATGGTCACTGCCCAGGCCCGCGTCGCCGATCTTGTAACTCAGGCGCAGCTCGCGAAAATGCTTGCCGCTCAACTGCGCCAGGAAGCAACGAAACTCGCGCACCAGAATGCGACGCTCAAGCACAGCGCCACAACCACGCAGAATCTTTTCAACCAGATCCAACAAGTTCTAGCTCATCCCTAAGGAGTTCGAAAATGAATCGACCCACACTAAATCGTCTTTGGAAGTTTCTCCGGAATGCAGTGGTCGCGGTATGCGGTCTGGCCATTGTAGTTGCGCTGCTCCCCAGCAAGGCCCGCAGCCAGCTTGGACTTGATCCTTGCTGCGCCATCATGTCCGCCGGGCTGAACTCGATCTCCGGCCTGCTCCGCAACGTTGTGGCTCAGCCGCTCGGGTCCATTCAGCAGAACCAACAGCAATCTGCAAACTTCGAGCAGCAGGTGGTATTTCCCATGGCCGCGATTACTCAAGCCAGAAACATGGCTGTCCAATTCGAGGGCCAATTCGTCCAGATGCGTCAGCTCTTTCAGCTGCCGATATCGAGCGCAACCCTGCGCACACCGCAACTGCTCGAACAAAGCCTGCTCTCAGGCAATCCGGGCGCAATGCCGCAAATCACAAGCAACTACTCCGCTTTGTATGGGACTGTGATGCCGCCGGCGAACGCGCCCCAGTCGGTCCGGAACATGGTCGATATGACCGATGCGGAAGCGCAAGCTGCCATGAAAAAGGCGGTTGAAATCGACGCCCTGGCTAACCTGGAGCTTCAGGCAGCCGAACAGATCAATCAGCAATTGCAAACCGCCGCGCCCGGCAGTTCCACCATTTTGGAAGCTGAGACCGCGGCCTGGCTGGTGAGGGCAAACGCATACACGCAATCTGCCATGGCCGAGCTAGTGCGCGTGCGATCGATTGAGTTGGCCAACTCGAGCGGTCAGCTCAAGTTCAGCGCTTCTCATGCGTCAACGCTTCACACGACGGGCAACCAGGTCTTGCAGCCGGGGGTCCAGTAGCCGTGTTTTATTTTCAGCAACTTCTGAACACGGCACTAGCCGGGATCGACGGCACCGCGATCATCTCGACGGTCACGAACATCGCATTCGCGATCCTGCTGATTGGGTTTCTGATAGGCCTCTATCAAGCGGCGTTTCGTGGCGGCGATCTGCAGGCGCTGGCGGGAACGGCGATCAAGTATCTGGTGGTTGCCATGATCGTTTCCAACTGGGCAACCGTGTTTCGCGGCGTCAACGGCTCCTTTAACACGATCGCAAATTCCATCGGCAGCAGTTCCGGTGCAGGCGACATGTTCCAGAGCTGGATGGGACAACTCCAACAGCAGTTCGCAAACAATCCTTCTTTGACCCTTACGGACATCATCACGGGCGATGCAGCCAGCACCATCACGGTGGTCCTGCTCGTAGTTGCTTACCTTCTCTATGCCCTCGCCATGATCGTGTTCTGCTTTTTCTACACCTTGTTTGGCGCAATCCTCTACGTGGTCGGCCCATTGGTGCTCGCGCTCATTCCCATCCCGGGGGTCGGCCAGTTGGGGAAATCGTATGCCGTCAACGTGATGATCTGGAATGCCTGGGGAATTCTCTACGCCGTGTTCGGCGCACTCATTACCGCCATCCAGGTCAACCAAGTGAACAACATCCTGGGCAACGGGTTCCTTGGTTTTCTGAAGGGGGCGGGGGACTCGATCATCCTGGGGCTGGTCAGCATCTTTTACGCCCTGGCCATCGCGCTGATTCCCTTCATCGCGAAAAGGATCATCTCCGGTGATGTCGGGTCAACAGCCTTCGCGCTGGTGAGAGCAGGCGGGGTTGCGGCCGGCGCCGCCCTGGCTGGAGTCAGCGGCTTTGCGGCGGGAGCGAGCCCCTCCTTTGCTGGCGCTTCAGCGTCTGGCGGTGTGAGCACTGCGTCCACGTCTACTGTCCTGGCGTCGTCCACAGCTCCCCCTACTCCCTCGATGCCCGATTTCATTCGCTCGGGAGTTGCGAGCGCGATGAACAGCAACAGCAGCCCCGTCGTGCCTGCCACAGGCCACAACGAAGGTTCTGGCAACCGAGATGCCGCCGTTGCCGCATCAGGCAGCACAGGACGGCATGGGTCTAGTTATCGACCCCATTCGGTCACCCAAGTCGTCAGTTTTAACGTGGGGAGGGCGCTCGGAAAGGCTGCGGGAAGGAACAATGCCGAGAACAATTAGATATGGCAGAGGAGGTTTCTATGTGGAGACAGCCACCGATCTGGGAGCCGCAAGGGACAAAGTTCCGGCCGTACAGCATCACGACTCTGATCTTCTTTTATATCGGAAGGTTTTTCGGCCGTTTGTTTGGCCGGCGTCATTGAGTGTCGTTGAACACTAAGAAGGTACACGAACATGTGGTTGAAAAAGAAAAACCCGTCTAGAGAAGCCGATGCGCCGGAAAAGCTCCGCTACAGCCGCTATTACGAGCATGATGGGATCCTGCGGGCCTACGCCAACCGCGCCTTGGTGCTCGCATTCTTGTGCATTCCGACAACGATGCTGGCGCTCGCCTTCGCCGCATATGTCCGCTTACAGCCGCCCACGGTCATTCGTGTGGATGACAACGGACTGGCGACGGTTCTTGGTGCGACGAAGCCGGGTATTTCGGTAACGCAGGGGCCTGGGTCGGAGCCGACGGAATTTGAGAAGCGGGCGTTCGTGCGCTTGTTCCTGGAACGTTATCTGAACTTTTCCCCGACGAACGTGAGCCGCAACTGGGCTGATAGTTTGAACATGATGACTGCCAATCTGCGCCGCACGGCATACGCCGGCATGCAGAAGGATGACTTCATTGGAAAGATCGAAGACGATCAGACGACCTCGGACTTTCAGATGCGCTCGCTTGAAGCCTCCAAGGAAGATCCGCTGACCTATACGGCGTTCGGGGTCAAAGAAGTTCACCACATTCACGAACACAACGAAACCATCGACAAGGTGGTCAGCGAATTCCACGTAAGGCTGCTAGTCGAGAGGCGGTCAGAGCAGAACCCCGGCGGCCTGCTGGTTGGAGAGTATTGGGAGCGCGCGATCGAAGGCGAAAAACGCGATTGGGTGCTGCAGCAAGCCGGTCTGAATAGCCCGCAATGAGGCGGACAGAAGGAGTTGGCAACATGGAAACCAAAACACCAGACAGCTCTACGGCACCTGCGAGCACAAGCGTCGGTGGTGCAAATACACGCCGCAGACACCGTAATGGCAGTGACCCGAATCTTCGTTACTTTCTCCCCAAATCAGGGTCTTCCCCGGCCAAGCCGGAGTTGGGCCAGGAGATGACCAGCGAGGGTGAAGCCTTAATCGAAGCGTTCAAGAACGGCCAGCCGTTCTATACGTTGACGGCATGGAAAGCCGTTCCGGAGGTAAATGGTGGCGGTAGTCCTGTGATCGTGAAACAGGCTGTCGTCCAGAAGCCGACTCAAAGTTAGTTCGAAAAGATCAGCACGGAGAGTTCTCAGATGACCAAACGATGATGTTGGTCCTTTGAGCGCCCTGCGGCTTTATGCGGGGAAATGTGCTGACCGGGGCTTTTTCACTTGAAGGCCTGGCCAAGCGAACCCGAAATGGGGGTCAGGCAAGAGCGAGAAAGCTTGCGGTCACGCAAACTCCTTAACTCTTTCCGGCCTCCCGGAACAAACAGTTAAGGAGAATAAAAAAATGACGAAGAATACCAAGACGAACAAGTACAGAATTCCGGCCGATCAGCTCCAGAACCTTGAGATCGACCGCAACGGACGGGTCACACCGCGGTTGCACGATCTTGATCCACTCCAGAACACGCTGCTCAGCGTGCTCTATCCCGGAATCAAGGTAGCGAGTGTGAACGTGCCGGCTGAGCCTCTCGACGATTACGAAGAATCACAGGTCGAGAACGCCCTCGCCCGGCTCGTTTGGAACGGGATTCACTACAAATTGGTCGGGGCAAGCGGCTCGGCAAAGAAGGGCAAGTTCTACTTTGTCGACCAGCAGCACAGCCGGGCCATCGCCGAGCGGTTTCAGCATTGGCCGCAGGCGGCGATTGTCTATTTCGGGATCCTCGTCTCGCCCTGCAAGGTGATGATGGAGGAACCCGAGGCACGTGTGCTCGTCGTCCCCGATCAGAAGCTGGGAACCAATGACTGCCGTGGCTGGATCAGGCGATCGGTGTTCCAGCGTCTCAAAGAAAAGCATGACCGCGAAATCCTCTCGGTCCAGATTGAACGCCTTCGCCGCGAGCGGCTTGGAAAGGTAAACGGCGCAGACCTGGACCGGCATCAACAATCGGCTCTTCTTGAGGACGCGAAGCGGGAAATTGTCCGGAAACGTCTTGCGGAAGGGCGCTTCTATCAGTTCCGCATGGCCTTCGCCGATACCCAGGCGAAAGGCGCATTCAAAATCATGGAGGATGATGTTGCCGACGCGCTGGAAGCGGATTTTGTTCTGCCGGACAGCGCAGTCAAACCAGGGCTGAAGATACCTGCGGTAATGTATTCGATCTTCGGGCCGGGCAGAAGATTTCGCGGAGATGTCGTGGTCGGCATTCGCGAAGTCTCCCGCCAGCTCGAGTTTGAGTCCAGCTACACGCTCGTAGAACATGCACCTGAAGACTCAATTCAGCTGGAGATTTTACCACAGGCGATGAAGCAAGTGGCCAAGCTGAGTGAGGCGGTAGGCGAGGGCCGCTACGAGGATCTTCTCGAAGTCCTCGGGCACCATCCGGATAGGTCTTTGCCGGATGGACTTGAGCAGGACACCAGCGAAGAATTCCGGGTCGTTGAGGGGCTGCTCTTGGCCGATGCTAGCGGCGAAATCGTCCGTCATCCTTACGTCAACAATCAACTCAACAAACTGCTTGCGCGCTGGGCGTTCAAGGCAGCGACCGGAGGAGGTTTTCGTCTTCCCGCATTTGCTTTGATGGACGACGGTTATCTCTTTTTTAAAGATGGCGAAGTGTTTTGTGGATCCGATTGGATTGCCGAGCACAAGGCCATCGTCGCACTGGCTTCGAAACGGGGCTTGTGTGTCCGCTACCCCATACGCATGGTTGACGATCTTCTCCCCTTCGTAAACCTCTCCGACGAGGAGATCATCGCGCAGCTCGATAAGGATCTTTGCCGCCAGGAGTGCGCTCTGATCGAGACAGAGCTTCGTGACTTGGTCACGCAGCAACTGCGATTCGAGGGCACGTATGTTCTCCATTCTGAGACGGCAAAGAAGAACGGCGGCGACTTTGATTTCGACTGGATTTGCGTGGTCGAAGAGGACCGGTTCCCGCGGTTTGTAAAGGATCGGTTTTCCAGAGGACTCGGACAGCAACAGGGGAAAAACAAGGCTAACAAGGCCCGCGACCCCTGGTTCAATCTGGAGCACGTGGCCATGAAGGCGCGAGGGAATCACATCGGCTCGATCACCGATTTGATGACCTCCTGCCGGGCAGTAGGTCAGGAAGAACTGGCTGCGCAATTGGCCAAGGAACTTCAGAACGCTCTCGACAGCCTCAAGTGGCAAGTGCAGCCCGATCTCAAGCTGGTCGCCGAAATCCGCCAGCAGATACGTCAGGCGCCCTGGCTCCGTTACAAGAACGAACGCCGGTGCTCTGATTTACCACTCCATCTAGAGGTGGAGAAGACCGACCGCGTTGGCCACCTCTACAACCATGTTCGCAAGCAGATCGAGGATTTGCTGATCAACAAGGCCCCGATTGAGGCATTCAAGGCGCTCGTGGTGGGCGAACAGGTCACCCGCGAGATGCTGGAAGACTGCCGTTTCATCAATCGGGTTTATGCCGCGATGGTCGGCAAGATCGCCGAGAGGCGAGAACAACTCAAACAACAACTGGAGAAGACAAAGGCCGAGTGGGACACGGTACGTCAGAGCTCCGACAAGGAACTGCGGCGACAGAAGCTCTTCGCCATGAACCAGGCACGCGGCACATGCCGTTGTGACGAGGAACGTGGCAAATACGAGATGAAGGCCGTCTTGGCCTACATCCGCATCTGGGCGCAGAACAAGGCAGAGAACCGCATGGGCTGGTTGCAGGCGCTTAACCGCGTGGTGTGCAACGGTGAGCGCTCAAGCGGCTCGATTCTTTTTCTTGCCTTCCCTCAGGAACTGATCCTGAAGCTGGCGGAGCGCACGGGAGGCAAGCCGGTTCGCGTGCACATCCCCAGACTTTACGAGGGACTCGTTCGTACCGACTCTTCCGGCCGAACTTTCCTGGTTGATCCACTCAAGGGAGGAGGACAGAAACACACATTCTTGTTCAAGTACAGGGATGGGAAGGTCCTCCTCGACGACGACAAACCCGAGCAGGCCCAAGCACAACCTTCAAGCGAATCTTGCGCTGAAACAGACATCGCGGCCGAACCCGCGATACCGGCTGCAATTGTCGATGAAGCTGTGGAGTTTCTTCCCAGCACTTTCAGCGATGAGGATGCGAGTGATGTGCTCTGGGTCATGTGAGGCAGCAACCGCTTTGAGCGGAATCCTTTCGGATTCCGCTCACGGCTTAAGAAGGAATTATGAAAAGACTTTTTTCGGTCATTGTCGTATCTAGCCTTTGTGCCATCGCCGCACTATCCCAGCAGTCAGTCTCGCCCAGCCCGGACGCCGTCGTCCACGTTGCGACCGCCCTGAACCACCTGACGGTTCTGGAATTTCACGAGCCTGTCACGATGGCAGCCGCCGGCAGTTCGGACTTTCAGATCGAGCGAGAGTCCAACAAGGTCTTCGTCAAGCCCGTGAAATCAGGGGCAGCGACCGATCTGTTCGTTTGGACGGCTTCCCGGCGCTTTGCTTATGAGCTTGAAATCACCCAAGAAGTAAAGAACATGAATTTTGCTATTGATAATGCTCCGCCGGCTCCCGCCCCGCCTCCAAAGCCCGCAGTCGAACCCGAGACCAATCAGTCTGCTGACGTGGTGCTGACCCGCGCGCTCCTGGGGGCGGAGGAGATCAAACACACTCGCGCACGTGCAGCGAAAAACCAGGTGAGCGTGCGCGTGGAGCAGGTGTTTCGCACGCCGACCACTGTCTATATCCATTACACGATTGAGAACAACAGCAATCTTTCCTATCGCGTAAATGCGCCTGGGGCTTACCAACTACAGACAGACGACTCGCCCATTTCGTTGGCGAGCCTAGCCCAAACGCAGCTCGACCGAGCCATGCTCGAAGAGCTAGGCAGCACGAAGGACCTCGCCCTGCCTGTCGCTCACGCCGAAGCTGAGGCCGACGATCTTCACCCGGGAGAGACCACACAAGGAGTGGTCTCCATTCGGCAGGGTTTGAAATCACCGGCAGTCGTGCAGTTGGTGTTTGGCGGTGGCGTAAAAGCGACGGTCGTGCTCTGAGATGAAAGCGAATGCACAACTCGGTGAGATGCATGATCGGCTCATTGACTTCCATATGCAGAATACGAAGGAGCGATTTTGCGATGGATTGCTGAGACTTGTGGAGGACCCCCTGAAGCCGCGAGATGAGCACGGCCGTTTCCGAGCGAATCCGATTTTGCTCCTTCTAGCCTTGGTTCTTGCGCTTGACTTAGGCACGTTCTTGCTCCTCAGTTTTGTTCAATTATGACTGCAGAAAATGAATATCGGTTGGGCCGTCGCGCCTTCCATCGTAACCAGGAAGAGAGCATTGCCGTTGCCCTGGCCATCGTTGCAGTCATCTTGCTTGCTGGCGGATCCTACGTCCTGGTAAACCGTTTTCACGTGCGCTCGGTGCAACTGCTGGAAGGTTGCCTCTATGCGTTCTTTGCCTTGGTTGCTGGCATCGCCCTCGCTTGGTATCTGCTCACCCTGCGGCGTCGGCGGGAGGCAAACTGGCCTCATCCTCCTTTATATATAAGCCAAACCAAAGACCGCGAGGCCGTCGAGGCCGCGTTCGCGCAGAACGCGATCGTCCTCGGCTATGACGTGCATGGCAAGCCCTGGTTCTGGCCGGACGCGACGCGGGTGATGCAGTCGGTGGTGCTCGGCGCAACTGGTTCCGGCAAGACCACGCTTCTCAAGAACATCATTACCCAGGACCTGTTCCGGGTGCTCGGACCTGCCGAAGACCAACACCGCATCCCCATGTTGATCTTTGATGGCAAGGGAGACCAGGAGTTTCTCTCAGATCTTCTGCCGGCCATCGAAGCCGCGGGCCGGATGCACCAGTTGAGAGTGCTCAGCCCGTCGCGGCCAGACATCTCCGTGCGCTACAACCCCTTCTTCAGCGAGCACGGCCTGTACCAGGAGCATGCAAACTTTGTCTTTGAATCGTTCGATTTGAAGCAAGATTTCTTCCATGGTCATCAGGCCACATATCTGAGCGATCTCGTGCGCGTACTAGCCCACACGAGCAAGCGTTTCAATATCCATGACGTTCTGGTATTGGCGCTCGACCCGCAGGTCTTAAGAGAGCAAATCGCGATTGCCCGTGGGTGCCTTCAAGCTCAAGCGGGAGTCAGCAATCAGCGCCGTTTGAACTTTGAGATGTCTGTCCGCAACCTGCAGCAGTCGTTTGAAGATCGCGACCGCGTTCCGAAAATCCAGGGGCTCCTGAATGAACTGATGACCTTCCTGGAGGATGACCTCTCGGTCGTAACCGGGGCTTACCATGACCTGCTTTCGCTCGACGAGGTCATCGACAAAGAGTTGATCCTTTTCGTGTCGCTGAACACCAACAAGAATTCAAAAGCGGTCACGGCCCTTGGCCGGATGCTGCTGCAGAACATGCAATTGATGATTGGCAAGCGTTACGAGAACGAGCAGGAGCGCCGACGCGAGAACCGGCCGATGGTCAGTGTCATCCTCGACGAGTTTGCGCCCTTTGCTTATTCGAACTTTGCCCAGATCCTGCAGACGGCGCGGGGCACCAACACCGCATTCCTGTTCGCCCTGCAGGCGCTACCGCAGCTTCTGACCGTGGGTCGCGGCTTCAGAGATGACGTGTCCTCGGCGCCGAATACGAACATGCTATTGCGCACGAAGGATGAGGAGACGGCGCAGTATTTCCTGAAGGCATCGGCGCGCGTTCCGCAGAAACGGCGCACCTTGACCGTCCAGCGCACCGGAGTGTTTGAAGACAAGTACGAGCCCGTTGGATTCGGCAGTGAAACTGACATCAAGGACACCCGGGCGCAGGACGAGCACATCAAGAACCTGCCCGTCGGCCAGATGGAGATCCTGATGACCGAGAACCGGCTCGGGACACTCCATTCCCATCTGCATGTCCGAGTGCCGCGCCAATACTGGTTTCCGGGACTGGAGCCGAGAATTTATCCCCGGCTCCACGCAGTTTCTCACGTCGAGGGCGCAAACCTGCGCTTCAAAGACCCCGGAGTTGTTCGTCGCACCGGCCGCTTGGCCACGCGCACTGGCCGTTTGACATGGATGTGAGCCGTCCATCCCGCATTGTGGTTGCCGGCCTCTTCTTGGCCGTGCTGCCATCGCTTTGCTTTGCCCAGGCACGCCGTTCAGGCTTCGATCCTGCCGCTCAAGCGCAGTCTTCGAGGCAAAAGGATGGCTTAGTCGATTTCGCACTGAAGCGCATCAATCCCGCCGACAAAGACTACGGGCAGTGTCTTGATGAGGGCCGCAAACTGCTGATCGAAGAGACCACGAGGAACGGCTACTTCTGGTCGAACTTGGTTGCATTAGGGCTGCTGGCGTGCCTGTTCGTCATCATTGTGTATCAGCACAGAGTACAAACCTGCCGGGAATGGACCGCGGCGGAGATGCTCGCACAACACGAGCACGCCCTCGCGCGAGCAAATGCTCAGGTGGAGGAGGCCACCAGCAAGAATCGCGGCTTGATGGAGGCGTTAACCACGCTGAGAGAATCCGCGCTCCGTTCTCAAGCGCCACCTGGAGAGGCGCAGGACCGTCCGGCACTACAGACCGTTAGCAGCCGAGCATCCAGCATTCCGACCAGCCAGGTAGCGTCAACCAAGAGCAGCAGTGTCACATCAGCGCCCGGCCGCTCTGCGCGGGCAGCGACCGCTACACCGCCCGCCAATCAGATCGGACTCTTCAAACCAGAAGTGGACCTGGTCATGAAGGTCAATTCGCTGGAGCAGCAGCTTGGCCGGTCCCAGGATGAGGCCAAACTCTTGCGCCGTCAGCTGAACGAGTCAGACCGGCGGCTCCAAGAGGAACAACAGAGGAACCGCAGTCTGAAAGGGGTGTAGCACGGCACACAGAAATGAAGAAGGAGTTCACAAACAGATGTCGAAAGACGAAAAAGAGAACCGGTCGAGGCCGAAATCCGGCGCACTCGACAAGTTCGAGCCGGGCGGCGAGTTGGGCCCACTTGACGACCGTAACGAGTACCAACAACGGCTGAATTCGTTGCCTGCCGAGCAAAAGGAGTTGGCAGATGAAAGCACGCGCTTTGCCGATCTCTGCCAGTACTTCTCGCAGCAAAAGATGGATATTCCGCCCTCCATTGTTGAGAGGGTTAGAAATGTTTCCAAGCTACCAGCGCCGGATCGCATTCGCGCCATGAAAGATATCAATCGCGAACTGATGGAGTACCTCAATGATGTTGGTCAAGATACTGGAATTCGGCAGTAACTGGTGGGCTCGGTTCGGCCGTGATCCGCAAGACCGTTACCGGTACACGAGACATGCGGCCTACTTCAATTCCACGGGTGTGCGCTGCGGAAGCAAGATGAGGCGCTACTGGATCGTTCCTGGCTTGATCCGGTTCAACGGCGTCGGAGATTTTAACCCACAGTTCCCGAACCGGGCTGTGGGGGAGGTGTTTGAATGCGCCGATCTTGTCTTTGCGTGCGGCGGGAATCGGGTCTTGTTTCGACGGAAAGCCCGACAATCGTGTCGGCCCGATTACTTCCTTTTGGTTGTATCGAGCGGCAGGTTCGGTTCCCTTAGCTTCGAAGCTTCCGACTGGAAATCAGAGTCTCTGACCCCTATCGCCGTGAGCCATATCGGTGAAAGACAGGAAGCACTGTTGCTCATGAAAGCCGGCGATTGGGTCCGAAGCACGCTCGGCATCTGGCAGCTCAGGGTTGCGTCAAATCTCCGGCATGGCGCTTCCCTGCAATTGCTCGAAGACGGAGTTCTGGACTGAAGGGTATCACTTATGCGCTACGCCAAAGGCGGCTTGGTCATTAACCCGGAACGTGACATCCCTCTGCTACGTCAGGTCCGCAACTCGCGGTTCGTCAGCCATAACCAGTTGTTTGAATTGATGAAGTTTGGCGGCTCGGATCGTTCGCGAGACAGCTTTAACTGGCGCGTCAGACGGCTCGTTAGGTCGGGTCACGTCAGCATCTGTGGCGGCGTCTTTTGCGCAGGTTCGACGGTATATCGGATCACCAAAGAAGGCCTTGTCTTGCTCGAACATCATGGCCAGTTCACCACCGTCTTGCACTCGAATACCGAGCACCTTCCCCACGCTTCCCAAGTCTTCCATGCGCTCGAATTGAACGCAATCCAGATCGCCTTGGCGCACAAGAACCAGCTTGTCAGTTGGCAATCGGAAGTCGAAATCGCTTCCTTCAATACGATTTCGCGGTCCCCTTACGAGAAGGACTATGACGCCATAGTCGACGTGTGGGTTGGAGACAACAGAGCACGTTTCGCGCTGGAGTATGAGCGCACTCTAAAAAGCTCCAAGCAATATGAACGGGTGCGGGCCGCACTTCAGGCCGAACGCCAAATCGCCTGCATCTTGTATTTGACGTCGGGAATGGAAGTGCTGGTTCATCTCGTGCATGAGTTGGAATCCGTGACCAAGAAGCTGGCATTTGCCAACGCCAAGGATTTTACGCAGACACTTCTTGAAACCAGGGTCTTTGTCCGCGGGGACGCCACCGGGACCAGGTTCCGGGAGCTGCTTCAATGAGGGTTCAATCGATCACCTCAGCATTGCCTTCTCTTTGGCTTGCCGTTGCCGTTTGCGCGCCGTCTTTACGCGGTCTGGACGCCGTAGGTTTGCCTTTTTCGGGGGTTCGATAACATGCCTCCGTTCAGCCACTTGCGTTCTGACTACCCCCTGAATTTGACTTTGTTAGAACGTCCGTATGCGTGTGCTTTGAAGCAGCCCTATCGGGCTGGACTCCCCTCGGCTCGCGCGATCCCCGTTTCGCTCATTGGCTCCAACTGGTGGTTTCTTTCGCGGCCCCTTGTGGATCGTGCTTTCGACGCTCAGCATTACTCCGGCACCAATGGTCGCCATTGCCATTCGGTTGAGCCCAGAATCTGCACAGGGTCCCGCACTAACTTCTGTTCATCTGCGTGCGCCCCATCGGCAAGTGAATCGACGTGCGGATTGACACACGAACGTGCATTGGTTCGCGCGTTCCGGCTTAACATCGACGAGCAATTGGCGCATCTCGTCGAACATTGGTGTGCAAGTCCGCGCGGCAACAGTGGACCTTCTTCCTACGCGTTGACGCTCTCCTTGTTGTCGCCTAACTTAGCACTCTATGCGGTCGCTGCGGTCCACCTGCTGTCCACATCGGGACGTCACTCGCCTATAAACACGAGTTCTATGTCCGGCTTTTCAAATGCGGGACTCGACGCAAGGAGTGCACTTCGGGTCTGTCACTGTCTGGCGTGCCTGTTCGTGGACAGCAGGGCTAGTCAGATCAACTCAAGTCAGATCAACTTAGGAGGAGCAACATGATGTCTCAAAGCAGAGGAGCAGTAAGTTTTGAACCGCTGTTTACCGCGGAGGACATCGGCCTGCGCAAGGAGGCCAATGTCGAACACGTGATGAAAGTCTTTATCACCCTCGGCGAGGGCGTGGCTTCTCGCTGGATTGAAATGCCGAAAGGCGTTTTGTTGCTGCAGAGCGTTCCAGACAATCCGGCGTCCGGTGCGATTTACCTGTACGACCGCGAGCTGCAAGTCTTCTACTTTGTGGTCTTCGACGAAGGACGTGACGACAGCCTAACCGCGGCAGAGTTCGATGACCTTGTCACGGAGTACAACCTCGTCTCGTGGACGGCACATCCGGGGCTTCTCCGGAGGGCCGTTGGGAAACCTGGGATGGCGTGACGGCGAGCTTAGAGAGGGGACTTTATGAAAGGAGTAGGCCAAGCGAGCGCGGAAATGGCATCGCGGTATTTTGCATTGTTCGTAAATCGCCTGGCCTACACCCTGCAGTCTCACAAACCGGGCGCGAACGGGAAGCACTACTACTATCGTCCGAAGCAGGATCGGCGATTGTCGCTCCAGACCATTCGCGAACATCTGAACGGTCAGCTGACCGCTGGCCTGTACGCGCTGAATCCGAATACGCAGCGCTCCAAATGGGTGGCAATTGATGCTGACTATGACAACGCGCTGGAGGATCTGCTGAAGTTGCAATGGGAACTGCGTCAGGACGGAGTTGAGGCGGGGCTCGAAAAGTCCCGTCGCGGTGCTCACCTCTGGATCTTCGCGGAACAGCCGTTGCTTGCAAGGCACTGCCGGATCTACATCTACAACCTGGCTCGTCGGTTGAAAGTGCCCGTAAAGGGCGGCTCTGGTCTGGCGGAAGGAATCGAGGTTTTTCCGCGTCAGGATCAACTCGGCCCGGACGAATTCGGCAATGCTATCCGGGGGCCGCTCGGGATCCATCGTGGCACCGCAAGGCGCTACTGGTTCTATGGTGCAGATTACCGACTCGATGCGCAGATGGAGTATCTGGAGCGTCTGCGAAAGATCACAGAGACCGAAATGGACGGCTTCATTCATGGACTCGAAATGCCGAAAGAATTTCGCACCAAGCCAAAAGTAGAGCTGCCTCCATACGATCCCACGCGCCCACAATTCCGCATTCTCGATCACGTCCGGCCGACATGCCGGCGTGGCGGAAACTACTGGGCACGTTGTCCCTCATGTGCGGACCATGGACGTGATCGCAGCGGCGACAATTTGGCCATTTCAGTTTCGGACCCGCGCAAGTACAAGTGCTGGGCCGGATGCACCAAGGAGATGATCCGCGCGGCTTTGGGACACCCGATTCGAGTCAGGAGGCTGGTTGAATATGGAATCTCAGCTCACGACGCACAATAGGCGGTTGGAGACCGAACTCCTGGCACGGCAGGGACTGCGGCTCCCACCGATCACGTTGAAGTGTCTGCGGACTGCCGGCATCTACTGCCAGCCCTCGGTTTCAATCGAGCATCAACACCTGGCGAAGAAGTATGTGCTTCGGGGAGTCGAATCGGGCGGTGCGGTCGCGGAGGTAGGCGCGTACGCGAGCTTCGTAGATGAACAAGGCGACGCATTGCCCTGGCTGCAGCGCGTGGACAGCATTGGCGTAAATGGCGTGCACGCGATCGTGGTCGCGCCAGTACTGATCCGGGTGCAAATGCTTCGGATAGAGCGGACCTACGATCTGCTCATTACCCGGCACCAACTGGCAAACTCGGGGGATAGGCAGAGGCCACGGCTCGAAAGCGCGGTCCTCTTTTATGGCCGCAGGGGCGGCCTGGAGATGGAGCTGTGGGGAAAGGACGCCGCGTTCCGCGGCACCGTCTGTCCGGTTTTCTACACTCGGGCGGGGGAACGTGTGGTGTTGCCAAACGACTTCCAAGATGCTGCCACTCGAACCACGTCTGCCGTGTGCTGTCTCGGCTGCCGTCATTGTCATTTGCTCGGACCTAGGGTGACTGTCCCGGACCGGACGGAGAATCCCAACGCTCTTGATGTAGCCGACGAGCGGCGCGCAAGCGTGGATGCAGTTGCGGGCGGAGCGGCGTGAGGAGTCTTGGATGAGCATCGGCCCTACAGCAGGCGACCTGCCCAGCATTGATGAGGTTCTTGTCGACCCTGCCGCTTCTTTTTGGCTTAAAACGGCGCTGCGTTCCGCTTTGTGTCGCGACCCGGTAGATGCCGCCCACGATTCGGAGATCCTGGCACGACTGCTGGAAGAAAGGTGCGACAAAATCCTGTCTGGGAGTTGACTACATCTGTTTCGCTCATCCTGCCAGTCTTTCCGAGTCGCCGGTCTCGGCTTCGCGAGTTGTTCTGCCCCCTGCGCACGGTTGTATTGTCGGGATCAGCGCAGCAGTCCACAAAATCCACAAATCTGCTGTCCTTTATAATGTGCCGTCCACAACTCGGGCAGCTCTCGTGGCCGCACAACCCGGAACCACCCAGGTCGCCGGGAAAGAGGGATCAATATGCCTGATACCGAAACCGGAAATCGCGGGCGGGATAGACAGAAAATCCCCCGCATCGGACCGGAAGAGGCGGCGCGAGTCTTTGCACAATGTGAGCAACTGCTAGACAGTTCTCCTGTCTTCGTGGAGAACCTGCGGCAGGTAGGTTTCGCCCGCTTCCTGGCCCCGCTGCACGAGGACATCCTCAAGCTCGCGGTGCAGCCGGACTCATGGGGCGAGCGGACCAGGGCTCGCCTGATCGCTGAACTCTTTGCTGGCCTAAGGGGGATTCCAGCGGAGGATGCGCGTGTGGAGGAAATCGTGCAGGTCTCAAATGTTGTGGTGCCCTGCTTCCTTCTCGAACTGGGACGCCGAAGACAGCACATTGAGATCGAATTTCCTCACGATCCCTGCGATTCCGGCGCGCGCTTTGCGCTCCGCGCCGGGCCATCCTATCCGGTCCATTCCGTCAACAGCGAGCAGCTAGTCCGGCTAGTCGCCGAGGCCGGCGAGGAACTGGTCGGCCTTTGCTATTTCGGAGACCAGCGAAGCCGTGAACATATTGAGGCGCAGCTGACTTTCGAAAGTCCAACGACCGATTCCTAAACACGGTCGCGGCGTTCATCTTCATCTTCCACCTGTTTTTCTTCGACTGCATCCCCGACACTCTCGCCGTCAGATTGCCGCGCGAGTGATTGACGCTGGAAGTCGCTGGAGATGCGAAATCCCGGCCCGACAAAGGTCGATCAGCACAATCACTCGCGGGACAATCTGCGGCGAAGGACGAGCTTTCTCTCGTTTTGCATATGTCCTTAGATCGGAGGTAGAGAAATGCCAAAGAGCGTAAACAAAGTCATCCTAGTTGGGAACGTCGGCAAAGATCCTGAGGTTAGGTATTCACAGAGCGGCACTCCGGTCGCCAACTTCAGCCTCGCTACCAACGAAAGGTTCAAAGATCGCAGCGGTGAGTGGCAGGACCGGACGGAGTGGCACAACATCGTGGCCTGGCAGCGTCTGGCGGAGATCGTTGGGGAGTACGTCGCCAAAGGCTCCAAGGTGTATGTCGAGGGCAAGCTCCAGACGACAAGCTGGGAGGATCGGCAGAGCGGCGAAAGGAAATACCGCACTGAAATCGTCGCCCGCGACCTGCTGCTGCTCGGCCCGCGGGAAAACAGCGGCGGCGACCACCAACGTCCGACGCACAACGAGAATCAGGACCAGCCTTCCCACGCTGGCTCCGGCGAAATTGTGGACGAGGATATTCCATTCTGAAACGTTTGGGAGATTCCTGCACATCCTTACGAAGGGAGAGCTGTCATGAGCCCAGCCAACGGACACGCCAATGACTCTGCAAATATCCCCACCACGGCAGTGCAGCAGATTGCTCCGCCGATTAGCGATACAAACATCCCCACTGCCCTGACATTGACCGCGACAAAGATCAAGGAGTTGATCGCTAATCTGGAGGTACCCTTCCATCCGTCAGTGATCGAATGGCGCGTTACCAACACGAGCAAGGGCGGATCGCCGCGTGGCCAGGTTATGCCCTACGCCGACCAGAGAGCTTACACAGATCGTCTAAATACGCTGGTTACTCCGGCGGGCTGGACACGCAGGTACACAATTCATACCAGCGCGAATTTTGAGCGGAGTAAGGATCAGAAGATTGTCGCGAAGGTGCTGGTCACCTGTGAGCTGACCATCTTCGGTTTGGGTTCGCATTCGGCCACGGGAGAAGAGTGGGCCGACGATGATAACGCTGCCACCGCTGCGGAAGCGCAATCTTTCAAAAGGGCCTGTTCCTGTTTTGGACTCGGGCGGTATCTGTATTACTTCACTGGCACGTGGGTCGATCTGGACGACCGCAAGCGGCCTAAGACTGTTCCGAAACTGGACAACTGGGCAACACCTGAAGGATGGCGCCGTGGTCTTCGGCCCCACGCGGAGGAGGATTCGCAGCCGGCCGAGCGAACAACTGCTGGAACCGACGGCCATGGCGATGGCCATCGCAACGGCAACGGTGCGGGCGACCAAGGCGCCAGTCTCGTTCGCGAGATCGAGCAGATGGAACGAGCGTTGGGGAAACGCATGTATCGCGGCTTGTTGAAGACCCTAGCGAGAGTGTGGAATCCGAAGGATGTTCAGGACCCAGCGCTCCAACAGAAGGTGCTGGCACACATGCAAGCCGCGGAACGGGGCTTCCGCCGACTGGGTGCGGCGCTAGAAAGTGTCGGGCCGGAAGCGCTGACACAGATACTCCGCTCTCTGAAGTTGCAGTCAATTGACCGGGTGGACAACCTTCAAACCTTGCGTGAGATTGTGCTTGCCCTCGAAACAGCCGCAGAAGGTAGAGCGGTGAAGCAGTAGACCCTCGCCGGGAAGGAAACATCACCAGCCCTGGCCGGTTCGCTTCACCATTTTCATCGGCGCACCGGGGGGGTACTGGGTCGCAGCGTAGTTTCCGATGTTGAAAGGAACATCCTATGGACAACAAACTGTCAAATGACGGGCAAGCACTTCCACCCGAGCAAGCCGCAGCAAAGGCAGCTATCCTCGCCGAAGGCGACCGACTAGCTGAAGCGGGAATCACGTTTGTGGCCGTTCACTTCGACGGTTCAGGCGATGAAGGCGTAAGTGAAGACATCAAGTGCTACGCCACTGAGGATTATGCGTACGAAGAGAGCGAAGTCGAGAGCGCCAACTTCTCGCACCTGCAGGAACACTTTGAGACGCTTGTCCCCTACGGGTATGAGAACGGCTGTGGAGGCTTCGGCGACGTGATCTTGAATGTGAAAACCCGCAAGATCACGGTTGAACGCAACGATCGCTTCGAAGACTACACAACCTCGAGCTACGAGGTTTAGCCATGGCCCACCCATTGAAGCACGCAGAAAGCAGTGCCAGGAAATTCGGCGGCAAGGCCGAGGACTACCTTGCAATCCACAACTGGTTCGACGAATCAAAGTCCTTTTTTGCAGACTTCCGCCACCGCGCACTCCGCCATCACGCTGAAGGGATTTTCTTAGCCGAACGCATCTTTGGTGTCACCATCATCAACAGCGACGGCGACAGGGTCGCAGTGCGTTACGTCGGAGAGCAGCACGTGAAGGAAGATTTGGGACGGATACCTACTGCCCAAGATTGGCTGTCACAAATCAGCCCCCAACGTTGGATGTATGGTCAACGCTTCGAGGGCATCACCTCTCAGACTTAGGCCGCCGGCTTCTGATCCAGGCCCGTGTTGCCTTCCGACCAACCAATTTGCCTTGGTTTGGTTACTCGGTCTTTGTTGGTTCCCCCAGTTAGGAAAAACGGAGGTGCTTGTGAACACTTGCATCTCCGCAGTCCAACATCTGCGTCCACTTCGGGGCGGCGCGCAATCTCACCTGTTAAGCGCTTCTGACGGCTTCTGGTACGTCACCAAATTCCAGAACAATCCCCAGCACATCCGAGTGCTTGCGAACGAGATGCTAGCCACCAACTTGGGTCTGGCCCTGGGGCTGCCGATGCCACGGGTGGAAGTGATTGAAGTCTCCGATTGGCTCATCGAACAGACAGAAGGACTCCGAATCGCGTTGGGTGGTTCCAAGATTCCGTGTCGGAGGGGCAAGCAATTGGGCTCGCTGTACGTGGGTTGCGAGAGTCCTGGCATGAGTTTCGACTACTTGCCCCGCGAACTTCTGCAGGGTGTTCGTAATCTTAGCGACTTCGCCGGGTAATCGCAAGCTTGCGATTACCGAGGTAATGACAAGGATCCCGTTATGCGAAGGAAGGGCGGTCGGACCCCGTTTGTTGCTGGAATCCGACCCGCTCGAACTTCCGATAAATGGGACTTGGTATCTACAGCGAATCGAGCCATGCCATTAGTTCAGTGTCGCGCTTCCACCGAGGGACTCCTCCGAGATTGGAGGAACCAGCGACTTTTTCCAGGGCCTTGCGTTTTGTCTCGATAGTGGCACGCGCATAGTGATTGGTCGTGTCCAAGTGAGCGTGACCAAGCCAGCTACGAATCACGGTGACGTCAACTCCCGCTGTGACGAGATGCACGGCGGCCGTGTGTCGAAAAGTATGTGGCGAAACACGCTTGGCACTGAGGGAGGGGACCTTCTTTCGCGCACGCTGGACGTACAAGCCCAGCTTGAAACGCACCCCAGCTGCGCCGAGAGGTTCTCCATAGCGGTTTACGAAGATCCTCTGATCGGGTTGTCGTGGTGCACGCTGCAAGAGAGCACGAAGAAGAGCCGCGGTCTCTGGCCAGAGGGGACAAAGCCGTTCCTTTCGGCCTTTTCCAAACAACCGGACTTGTGCCGGTGGATCGAGGCGAAGAGAACCGGGATAAACGCCCAGTGCTTCCTGAATGCGAGCACCCGTGTTGTAAAGGAACGCCAGCAAGGCGTGGTCACGCTGGCCTTCGAGCGTGGAACGATCCGGCTGCGCCAGGATGGCAGCGACTTCGTGCTCATCCAAGTAACAGAGTTCGCGCTGTCGAGCACGTTTTACCGGAATGCGGAGCACTTCTTCACATTGGCCCGCCGCCAGTGGCTCCCGATCGATCAAGAAGCCAAAAAAGCTGCGCAGAGCGGCAAGCCGGCAGTTCCGCGTTCCGATGGACACCTTGCGCTGCTCCTCGCAATCTCTTAAGAATGCCAGTACCTCAGCGGAAGTCAGGTCTGGCAACTGAAGCTTGGCAACTGGTTTGCGCCGGCTCGCGGCGACGTATCGCAGGAATAAGCGCCAAGTATCGCGGTAGGAGATTACTGTGTGCCGCGAGGCGTTGCGCTGCTCCACCAGCCAGCCATGAAAGAATGCATGCAGCAAACTGTGCAGAGATGGCAGATTCACTGCTCACCTCCCGCTGGGCAGCCCAGCGCACTCGCGCCGAGTTGGCGATATTTTTCTCCTGCGTGCTGCAGCAGTTCCTGCGTGATGGTGAGATACACAAGTGTGGAGTTGATGTCTCTGTGACCCATGTACGTGGCCAGATAAGGAAGGTACGGCTGAGGGTTGATGCCTTGCCGATACCAGGCCAGCATGCGGTGAACCACGAAAGCATGGCGCAAGTCATGGACCCGCGGACCCGCTCGGCCCCTTTTAGGTTTGATCCTTGCGCGGCGAAGAATGCGAATCAGCAGGTGTTCTGTCATCGAGTAGGAGTATCGACCGGCGCCGCGATTGTGCCAGTGCCAGAACACGCCAGCCGCCGAGTCCATCGATGCTCCCGCTTTCTGACGAGTATCCAGGTATGCTTTCAGCGCTGCCGCCGCACTGGTGGAGAGAGGCAATCGCCGTGTCTTGAAAAATTTTGTTTCGCGAATCTCGATGGTCTGATTCTCCAGATCAACATCCCCCAGGTTCAGGCGCACGATCTCGCCCAGGCGCAGGCCAGCACAGTAAGCCAACACGAGCATGGTGTGGGCCGTCTGTGGCCGCAACGGCGATCGCGGCGATGGAAAGCTGAGAGCTGCCTGGAATATGCGGCAGATCTCCGATTCGCTGAGGATGTAGGGTCGGCGATGGCGTTGTTCTGCCGCCCGCTCGACGAGCCTGTCCCAACGGATGACCTTATTACTGGGATCGACTCGCAAAAGAGCTCGGGAAAGCACTCTGCCAAGCTTTAGACAGAGGAGGGCATGCTGAGGAGATGGCTTCGCTTTCGTCCATTCCTGGATAACTGTTTGCAGGGACTGACCAGTAAGGTCGCGGCGGCGCTGCAGGAATCGATCCAACTCCAACATGTGCTTCTCGTACACGTTGTACCGATATCCCATGGCTCTCATCAAAGCCAGGTGGTTGCGCATGAATGGACCGAGGAAGCTGCCGAATCGCGGCGGAGGCTTGAGCGTGGCAAGAGCGGCATGGGGATTGAAGCTGAGCAGCGCCCGTACGACTGGTGCGGTCGTTCGTTGGCCATACTGTCTTCTCAGCTTGGCCAGAGGATTTTCTGGGAGCGCGCCGTGCTGTACGGCCCAATCCAGATAACGATCCACAAGACGAGCACGATGAGCAACGAGGTGAAAAGGCCAAACACGGTGTCGAGCCTTTAACCACTCGTGCACCACCTTCTCTGACACACGAGCATTTTTCGTTCTCTTAGACACGAAACGATAAAAGCTGTTCAGGATGGAGCGATACACGTGAGGCGAAATGGCATGGCGCAAGTTCAACTGCCGAACATAGTCCCGCGGTGTGGCTCCGTGCAGTCCAGGTGTTGGTCTCATGCCCACACCCCCGACGGGACGTCCAAAGCGATGGCACGCAAATCTTCGGTGGCCAACTTCAGATACGACATCGTCGAATCTGTTGAGCGGTGGCCGAGCACATCGCCGATCTCTTTCAAGGGAACTCTGGCGCGAAGCATGCTGACCGCTCGTGCGTGGCGAAAAGCGTGAGGACCGCGCTTGCCCGGAGTCATGACTCCGGCAGCATCCAGCCGCTCTCGAACAAGGGTGTAGAGGCTCGCTCCATTCTTGAACGGCTGGTGGGGAGCAGGTTGCCGAATGAAGATCTCGCGACAGGACACCGCCGGTCGGGTTTCTTGCAAGTACCTGAGAATGGCGTCGCCGACATCGGGCAACAACGGGAGATGCGAGGTCACTCCGGTCTTGGCATGAACGACTCGAATGACCTCCTTGCGCCAGTCGATATCGTCGAGCCGCAGCGCCGCGATCTCACCGGCGCGCATACCGTACCTCGCAAGAAGCATGAGGATGGCGTAGTCTCTGATGCCTTGGGCCGTATGATCTTGGCGTGCAGCAACCAGAACTTTTTCCACGTCTTCCTGTCGCAGAGCTGAGGGGATGCCCTCCAATGCGTACCCGGAAGGAGCAACTACTGTAATCGAGAGATCGCGGTCAATGAGGCCTGCGGTGTGCAGCCAGCGCAGGAGGGGTCGCATCCAGTTGACCACGGTTCTCATCGATGAGCGACATTGCGACGTAGCGCGGTGCTTCAGATAGCGATCAATATCCGACACTGAGAGAGCCGCAATCCCAGCACGGTCAGCTCGCTCTCCGAGCCAAGCCATAAACCGCCTCACTTCCTGGCAGCGATCCGACACGGTCTGGGGCGAAAGTCCACGAACATCGAGCATCCATCGGACGTAGTCTTCGCAGAGTTGACGCCGGAATCGTTCCGCCGCTGTCGCGGGCCTTGGATTAGGCGGCCACTGACCGCGAGCGAACCGCAGGAAAAAATCAACCGGGGTGGCGTATGCCGATCGCCACCAACGCACATCAGCCGGGCAACGACCATATCGGCTACGAAACCGGCGCAGGGCGTGCTGCAAATATCGATCAACATCGATCGGTCTCACGGAACTCAGTCCGATGTGCTGCCGCTGAAGAAAAGCCAGGAACTCGCCGACCCGAGGAAGGTAATTCTTTCTCGTGCCGCACGCGTACCCCGCGTTGGTTAGGTGAAGGTTGAACTTCGATAGCCACTCGTTGTGGCTCATACGTTGAAGTGACATGCGCACCCTCCTTGGTGACACGTCAGCTTCTCACGTCGAAATTATGCTGAGCAGATTGGCGTCTTCCGTGCATTTTTACTGCATGCGGAGATGGTTCCTTCGCATAACGGAATCCTTGTCATTAGCCCGGGTCCTTGTCCTGGATAAGTGGACGTGCAACAGCGATGGACGGCAGGCAATCTTCTCGAAAGCGCGGAGAAGGCAGCGATACACCGCAACCTTTATTGACCAGGGGTATTGCTTCAATGCTGGCGAGTGGACGTTCCCGGACTCTCCCCTTCGGGGCGCATACGCGAACAACTGTGTATACGAGGGTGTCACGGGATGGGAGGCATTCGAACCAACACTGACCAAAGCAGAAGAGATGGATGCGGACACCATCTGGCGGTGTGCGGCCGAGATTCCCGAAGAGTGGTACGAAGGAGATCGGGACGGTCTGAATCGGTTGGTGGAGGCGCTGCACCATCGTCGTGGGGCGATTCGGAAGTTGATCGGCGAATTTCGTAGGTCGAGCCGGAACCCATTTCCGAACTGGCGCGAATCGCCCGCGGATTCTGTCATGCCTTTCGCGACAGAGATCGATCGCTTGAGGCACAGCATTTGTAATACACACTCGTGTGCAAGCGCCGGGTTTTCGGCAGGGCACTAGCAAAGGAGGATCAGTATGGTCGAGAACAATCCTCCGGTTCCCGCCGATAGCGCGCGCCCTCCAGTGATTCCCCTGCCAGTCGCGCTCTATGTCTCCAATGAACTCATTTTTGAGCTCTATGACGGGGGACAGCCCTGCCGCAGATTTTCGATCCGTTGGGAGAGGTTCATTCCGTCGAAGGAAAACGAGCCAGAGCCAGCCCCTCAGCGGTCCTCAACGGGCTTGCGCACACACCAAGATTAGTGCCCGCCTTCGATGACCCGCCTAACGCGGACTTCGACCTGATCGCCAATGGGTTGAGAAATTGAGGATGGCCATGAGAATTCGTGTGACCACCAGAGCCGATTTCTTTGAAGAACGAAAACAACAGCACATCGAGCGCGGCTACCGAATTGAAGATGAGCGGCCGACCCCCGTGAACGGCCTATGCTCGTTTATCGCTGTGAGCGAGATACCCGAGTCCGACGGAGTTGGCGACCTCGTGGCACAGGCACTCAATGGGATGGCGAGATGAGACCACATGGACAAACCAAGCTGGGATTTTTCCCCCTTCCGGTAGCCGAGGCCAAGCGATTAAAGAATTGGCTGACCTTCCCGGAGCGATTCTCTGCGCTCGATCCCTGTGTTGGCGATGGAGCGGCATTCACTCACTTGCTTCATGGCGTAACCGCCCATCGCTATGGCATCGAGATCGACGCCAATCGGGCCGAACAAGCGAGAGCCTTGGGAATCGAGACTTTGCAGGCCAACGCGATGGATGTCCGGTGCCAGCCCGAAGCGGTGTCCCTGCTTTATCTGAACCCTCCGTACGATTGGGAATCCGGGGAGAGCAACAACCAGAGATTGGAAGCGGTGTTTCTCGAACACACTTATCGCTGGCTCAAAGCGGGTGGTGTGCTGCTTTTCGTGATTCCGCAACTGCGATTGGCGAAATGTGCGCGGTTGCTAAGCGAATATTTTACTGACTTGCGAGTGTTCAGGCTCACCGAGCCGGCTTGCCTGCAATACAAGCAGATCGTAGTGCTTGCAACACGCCGCAAACGGCACTCCAAAGTCACTGATGCGGCCTTGTTGGATGCCGTGCGGTACCTCGAAGCGCTGGCAACGGGGGCTGAGCTTGAGCCTGTCCGTGACACTGCTGAGGTCCGTTACGAAGTTCCTGCGTCGGAGCCGGCTCTACTGACAAACATGGGCATCCCATTGGACGAAGTGGAGGACTTGTTGCTGGAATCCGCCGCATATCGTCAGGCGGGCCGCGTGCTTCTGCCCAAGCTGAATGACGTTCGAGGCCGGCCGCTCACGCCACTGCATGGTGGACATGTCGGACTGCTTTGCACTGCAGGTATGCTCAACGGCGTATTTGGCGATGGAGAGGCCCGCCATATTGCTCACTGGCGCTCAGTGAAATTCACTGACCATTGGGAAGAACAGGAAGAAGACGGAACCACAATCCTGCATGACCGGGAGCGTTTCTCGCATGAACTCACCCTTGTCTTTGCCAATGGAAAGACCCAGATCCTCACCCACGAAAAGAAGGAGCCAGAATGAAAAATGCTCACCTTCGATTCGGTTGGCTCACCTACGTGAAGAGCACGGAGAAAACGACCACCAGCATCAAGCTGCGCTTGGATCGCTTCATGGGAGAGGTTTTGCCTGATCCACCGCGACAGGCGAAAGCTCATCTCATTTCCGTGATCGGAGGGGACACGCAGATTGCGGCCGTCAGCGCGGCGATCTCCCTGGGAGACAGGTTCATGGTGGAAGGGCCAGGTGTACAGCCGATTCGAGTATGTCTCGAACGAAACGCTCAGTGCTTCAAAGGCTCGGTACAGCTTTCCGGACGCAAGAAGCCGCTGCGTCACCTCATCGCACTGTCGGAAGAGTTTGCTTCCAGCAATGTGTCGGCGGGTTCAGGAAGAACCCTGCTTGCTAGCTCGGAAAGCCGATTCATTTGGGCCTCTCTCGCCCATATTCACGGGATCCCCGGAGTGCCGGACTGGGCTGACTGGTTTGCTGGCGAACTGGACTCGCACAAGGCCATCGTCCGAGCGATCGGGATCGGATGCAATCCGGTACTGGTCAAGGGCGAGAAAGAGCAGTTTCTTGACTGGCTCAGTTGGGGCGTTGAAAGTGGTGCCGTCCATTTCCCGCTCGAAACCGGTTCGATCCGCTGGCCTAGCTTGAGTCTCGAAGACCTCTTCCTGCCGGCCAACTAGCCTTCCGCACCAGCCATCTTCTCTCTTTTCTCTCTCACCTTTATTGTCTCGTTCTCTTCCGCAAATCCCTCCCCGTACCAGAGGACTTCCATGCCTGAACTGTCAACAATTTACGACTACATGAGACGTCACGCGGCGCTTTTGGGAGACCGCATTCTGCAGGAGTATCCAGCGCTCCACCAGTTCGACGATGCAGTTTCACCTCGGGTTGAAGGGCTGATACGAACGCCTTTCCCTGCACAGACCATCGCCATTATGGGAGTTGCCAAACGCTGGCAGCAGGCGCGGACATCGATGGTGGTCGCGGAATGCGGTACCGGCAAGACATTGATCTCGCTCGGGGCCATTCATGTCCACGGCCAGGGGAATCCGTTTACCGCATTAGCGATGGTGCCGCCACACTTGGTAGAGAAGTGGGCGCGGGAGGCGTTTCTGACATTGCCCGGGCTACGCGTGTTCCTGATCGATGACTTGCGAAATGGCGGCGACGAGAACAAATCCCACGGAGTGAACGAGGTGCGGTTGAGGCAAGGCCGCATCGTGCGTGAAGGCTTGCATACAACGTTGAGCGAGTTGCGGTTACGCAAGGGCTCACCGAGCTCCAGGAAACGCTGGCTGTCGCTCTGCGGGAGACCGTCGCTGTTTATCGTCGGACGTGAGCGAGCGAAGCTCGGTTACTTCTGGCGCCATGCTTACCGCGTACCGCGTTCTGGCCCATACGTTGGCTGCGTGGTGAATTCGGACACGGGTAAGCCGGTGATCGTGGACGAGAGCCGATTGACGGCAGGTGAGTTTGAGAAGGTCAAGATTGCCGAGACCATCGAGACCAGAGGCGAGAAGTCTTGTCGCCCACTCCACAGCCCACTCTGGCAGGCGGATTCGGACAAGATCCGCCGCATGGCCCCCATTGAGTTCATTGGGCGCTACATGCCTGAATGGTTCGACTATGCGATTTGCGACGAAATCCACCAACTGGCTGGCGATACCGCACAAGGAAATGCGCTCGGAACGCTGGCCTCATGCACCGACCGGATTGTCGGGCTGACTGGCACACTCTTGGGCGGCTATGCGGACGATCTTTACAACACGCTCTTCCGTCTCGAAGCGCGAAGGATGAAGGATCATGGCTACGAGTGGGGCACGACAGGCCGCAGTTCCTTCATTCAGGATTATGGCGTCCTCGAAACCATCACCAAGGTCGAACCCGTCAACAACGCCTGCTCCAAGGCTAAAACCACGAGCACGGTGCGGCGCAAGCCCGGAGCATCACCGCTGCTGTTTGGCGAATTCCTGATGCAGCTGTGCGCCTTTGTCTTTCTGGAAGACATTTCGCGGGAATTGCCGCCATACGAGGAAACCTATCTGAGCGTGCCGATGGATACTCCTATGCGGGAGGCGTACTGCGAGCTAGAAGATGAAATTCGGAAGGCGCTGAAGGCTCACAGGGGCAACCGTTCGGTATTGAGCATCATGCTCAACACCCTGTTGCTCTACCCCGATCACCCTTATGGGCTCGGAACCCTCTACGGCACAGAGTTCGATGCGGAACTCAAGCGCAAGGTCCGATTCGTCATTGCCGAACCCCGTGACCTTGCCGAAGACGGAATTTACTCCAAGGAACGCAGGCTGATCGAAGAGATCAAGAAAGAGCTGGCGGAGGGACGCCGGTGCCAGGTCTTTGCCGTCTACACGCAGAAGCACGACGTTACGGCCCGACTTCAACGAATCCTGAGCAACGAGGGAATCCACACCGCTGTTTTGCGCGCGAGCGTCGATACCTCTAAGCGCGAAGCTTGGTACGCCAGGCAGGTCAAAGATGGTGTGCAAGTAGTGATCTGCCATCCCAAGCTCGTGGAGACCGGTCTCGATCTGCTGGACTTTCCGACGATCATCTTCTACGAGTCTGGATATTCGCTACACACCTTGCGACAGGCCAGTCGCAGGTCCTGGAGGATCGGCCAGCGCCGGCCGGTGCGGGTGAAGTTTCTTTGCTCGGAAGGAACAATGCAGACTTCGTGTTTGCGCCTCATGGGGAAGAAGCTCCTCGTCGCACTCACCATGGAAGGCAAGTTTGCCGGCGAGGGATTGCAGAGTATCGATGAAGACGATGACATGCTCTCGGCCATGGCGCGAGAGTTGGTGGAGAGGAATGGTATTGGCGAAACCGCTGACGCCGTCTGGCGAGCCCTCAACACAGAACATCAAAAACTGTTTCCAACGACCTCTTGCTGCAGCGATGATGCCGCTTCCCCCGCACCGCCGGACATTCTGCTGGGTACGCAGTATGACCCCGCGGGGCTTGTCGAAGGTGCCATCGACACGGGTCCCATTGTCGTCTTCGGGCGACGACCGGAATCGTTGTCAGGTAGAAGGCGGCGCGGGAGGCCAGTTGTCCCGGAACAGGCGTCGTTGTTCAGTCTAAGTTGACGCCATTAAGAAACGCCCATTGGTTTCGTCGACAGCTTATCGCGCCCAGTCTTCGGGTGGGGTTGTGATGCCCCACACATTGCCCGGCTCATCCAGCGCCAATCCCAGCAGCCACAACTTCTCATACTCTCCAATCGAGATAGAGTTCACTACCCGCGCGGTGACGTTAGTCCTCGCAGGAAGACCCTCCAACCGAAGTGCGGCTCCTATCTCTAGCGGACGATGGGACCGTACTGCACATCCCTGCGGGTTCACGAGGATTGCGAGACACGGCTCCGAGAACGGGTGAATCGGATCCAGACTGGTGAGAGTAATCGGAATCTCGCACGGAATTCGAGTACCACGCCGGGCCTGCGATTTATTGGGTGCCGAACTCATGCTTGCTTTAAGGGTTCGTCACCGCGCGATAGATCCCCGCGAAGCGCATCTCTTGGGATTCCCGATGCCTCCCATTTTTCTCACCTTCACAAATCCAATTTAACACCAACAAGGAGGAAACAAGTATGTCAGAAACTAGTACGCTCATTGGCTATGGCGGCCGAACGATTGGCCGCGAAGAACTAGCACTGGTGCCGACACCAGCCGCAACGGAAACACACCGCCCGGTCCCGCATCACGAGATCGTGCAAGCTCTGGTCGAGACGCTCGGGTTTCGCCACATCGGCGTCGTCCACGACGAGTACGCGGTCTCGCCAGACGGCATGAAAGCCTTTGGGGTTCTCGACCTCGAAACCGAGATGGCAGGGTGCCGTTTCTCCATCGGTTTGCGAAACTCCCACGACAAGAGCATGCGTCTGGCGATGACCTGTGGCTATCGTGTGTTCGTGTGCTCGAACATGGCGTTCGCGGGAGATTTCACGCCCGTGCTCGCGAAACACTCAAAATCGTTCTCGCTTATCGACTGCATCTCGGTGGGTGTGGATCGAATGCAACGAAACTTCGAACCGATGCGCAAACAGGTGGAAGCATGGCAGCGAAGTGAACTGACGGATGTCACCGCCAAGGTGGTCATCTACGAAGCGTTCGTCGAGGGTAAACTCGAAGCGCCTAAACACCTGGCGCGCACGGTGCATGACCTCTACTTCGAACCGAAGTACGATGAATTTCGACCGCGGACGATCTGGAGCCTCTCCAATGCGTTCACTTCTGCATTCAAGGAACTCGATCCCGTCCCGCAATTCAAAGCGACGGCCAAGCTGGGTGAATTCCTGGAAGGCCGGTTCTCACAGTCGTTCTAACCACGGGGCGGTGTCGGCCGACCGCCCCCTCTTACCGGCGAGCATTCGCTGAGGAGGATCGAGGCTTCCCCCGAACTGATCCCAGAAGCCCGTTTCCTGTTGGCCGACAAACTGGGACTTGTATTCGATGGCTCGAATCGGGTCGCGAACCACCGCTTCTGTGGGTGACCTTCACGGCCCGGGTGTTAATTCTATGAGCTGATTCTGTGGAAACTGACCGTCATGCCCCAAGGGAAGAAGAAGCTGTCCTGCGTTCTGCGACAGCTGCAATCTCGTTGAGCATGCCGCCGAAAATCCAGCGATGCACAGGATAAAGCATGTACCAATAGAGAAGCCCCGCCAATCCGGCAGGATCAAAAATAGCGGTCTGCCGAATGACGGAGCCTCGGCTATTTGCTTCCACCTCGAACTGCAACCACGCGCGGCCCGGCACTTTCATTTCAGCGACCAGACCGAGTTCGTGATCCGGCACAAAGGTCTCCACTCGCCAGAAATCCAGAGCGTCGCCTGCGGAAAGTGTGTGAGGATCGCGACGGCCCCGGCGCAGTCCCACGCCGCCCACGAGGAGATCCACTGCGCCTCGAAACCACCAAAGAACATCGGCAAAGTACCAACCATTCAAACCTCCGATGCGCTGAATCGGAGCAAAAGCAGAAGCCGGCGGAACCGATACTTGCACGGTTCGAGAATCGACGAGCCTGGTGCCAAACTTCGTGCCGCCCCATGACTGCGGCTTTCCCGCCGAGGAAAGAGCGTCGCACCAACTGGTCTGAGCAAATTCCTGGTCTTCATGGTGAAGAGCTCTCTCTATCGCCTCCCGCAGACCTTTCGGCTTGATGTCAAAGGCGGTCAAAGCGGAGGTGTCGTGCACCAGAGTTGGGTTGCGCATACTATCGATGAGTTTTCGGCCAATGCGGGCATAAACAGGCGTGATTAAGCCCAACCACAAACTTGAGAGGTGAGGCGTCAAGATCGGAACCGGGATCATCCATCGGCGGAGGCCGCGTTGCCGGGCATACTCCTGCATAATCTGGCCGTAGCTGACTTGGTCGGTGCCCCCGATTTCGAAAACTCTGCTCTGTTCCACCGGCAACGTGAGCGCGGCCATCAGGTACGCAACCACATCTTCGACCGCGATCGGCTGGGCTTTGACGGCAACCCAGCGCGGGCAGATCATCAACGGCAACCGCTGTACCAGCGCACGAATCATTTCAAATGAAAGACTGCCGGAACCTATCACGATGGATGCGCGAAATTCGATGGTGGGGATCTCTGAGCTTCGCAGGATGTCCGCAACCTCGTGACGACTGCGCAAATGAGCGGAGAGCGCTTGGTCCTGGTTCCCCAAGCCACCCAGATAGACAATGCGTCGTACTCCAGAATCGCGCGCTACATCGGCGAAATTTTGCGCGGCTTCGCGGTCCTCCTGTTCGAACTTACCTGGAGAACCCATGGAGTGGACCAGGTAATACGCCGTGTGTACTCCTGCCATCGCCGGCGCTAGTGAACTACGATCCAGGCAATCTGCTTTAACGACTTCCGTGGAAGCAGCAACTCTTGGTCTGAGAAAATCAGGGCGTCGAGCCAGGCAGCGAACGGGCCAGTTCGCTTTCTCCAACTCCTTGAGTAGGCGCCCCCCGATGTAGCCTGACGCTCCCGTTAACAGGACGAGCGGGCGATGATCCGCGCCCATTAGATCCCCCTCATTCGGCCCACTGAGTTAGGCTGGCGTGATCGTAGCATTTCCCGGATCGCCTGTTTTTCACGAAAGGCCAATGGCCGAACACTTGGGTCTGTGCTCCGCCTGCTTTACTTATGAGCGCCCTCCTTGATCGGCTTCGGGGAAGTTACCTGACGGGTAGCCGGGATTCGGGGACATTGTCCCAGGTGTGTTTACCCCCGTGCTCGCGAAACACTCGAAGTCGTTCTCGCTCATCGACTGCATCTCGGTTGGCGTTGACCGAATGCAGCGAAATTTTGAGCCGATGCGAAAGCAGGTGGAAACGTGGCAGAAAAGTGAGTTGACGGACGTCACCGCCAAGGTGGTCATCTACGAGGCATTCGTCGAGGGTAGACTCGAAGCTCCGAAACACATGGCTCGCACGGTGCATGACCTCTACTTCGAGCCGAAGTACGAGGAATTCCGGCCACGAACGATCTGGAGCCTTTCCAATGCGTTCACGTCCGCATTCAAGGAGCTGGAATCCCATTCCACAATTCAGGGCGACGGCCAAGCTGGGCGAATTCCTGGAAGCCCGGTTCTCACAATCGTTCTAGCCTGCGCGGCGGCCTTCCCAACAAGCAATTCCACTTTGCTTTAGACGACCATGCGGGCGGGGCTCGCCCACATGGGCTGAAGAGAGGAGTCACCGTCATGTCTGCATTGTTTCCACTTGGGCAAATTGTGGCGACGCCTGGGGCGCTCGCCGCATTGGAAAAAGCGAAGCAGCCGCCCACCTGTTTCTTGGCCCGGCATGCAATCGGGGACTGGGGCGAACTGGAGCCAGCCGACGTCGCAGGGAATAAGTACAGCTTGATTCACGGATTTCGGTTGTTGAGCAGCTATCAGACGGATGCCGGCGAGAAGCTATGGATTATCACCGAAGCGGACCGGTCTGCCACCACGCTGCTATTGCCAGAGGAGTATTGACGAGTTGCACCAAGGATACCCTCCGACAAGTTTGCCACAGGTGCGTGAGCCCGGACGAAACGGACCGGCTGTAACCCGCCGGTTTCCCCAAGCGGGACGCAGAGGTTCAAATCCTGTGCACCAGACTGCCAGCGTGTGCGAATTGGAATAGCAGCCTGTCTTAGAAACAGGTGTTCGAGAGTTCGAATCTGGCACCAGATTTCAATAATCTACCCGATGGCCCGCCTGATCTCGCTAACCACGTTGTCCAAACCGGTTGACGTTGAAACTGCTAAGCGGCCTGCCAGAATGGGCGAGTACCTTGCAACATCGTCTCGGGTAACGTTGTGCCACACCGGCAAAATCACTTTTCGGCCGTCCACTTCCAAAGCAACTAAGCCATCAAGTTCCTTCTTCGGCCAGTCTTTGCTAAAGAAGTGAGGGCTGAGCACAACGACGCCAAACTTTGAATAACGCAGTCCGTAATCGATTTTTTCTCGCAAGCTGTCTCCCAGCTTCAGCGTGAACTTGTCGTACCAGACCCGCAGTCCAAGGCGGGTGAGCTCCTCAGCCAGAGGATGGACGAAACTCTCTTTATCCTCGCTCGCATGAGAAATAAAAACATCCCATTCGCTGGCCGGCTTGTCACCGTTGTCGCTCGAATCGCTCCCTTTGGTGGTGCGACCAGTTTCCAGTTCACGCGCGCGCAAAAGAAGTTGCTGTCCCGCTGACGCGAACTCCCGACTCTCCTCGAGACGAACAATGCCGCGCGCTTCGAGAACTTCGGCTTCACGTACCAACTCGGGTAGGGAAATCCCCAAATAATCAGCGTCCCAAGGATCTGCAATCCAGACCAAAGAACCAGCATTGCTTGCCTTAAACCCAAGCCAAAAGACTTTCGTCTCCAAAAACGTTTCCAGAGTCTTAGGCTCCTGACGTTGATGTTCCCCAAGACAGAGGTCTACTCGTTGAAGAGTATCGGGATGGTCGGCATCAGGGTGGAATACTAGATCTCCAGCATCTACCGCATCGCGCACACCATTGATAATCCCACCAAACTCGATAAATGGATTCTCTTTGAGGTCAAAGATCTGTTGCTGGTGCGTCACCACAACAAAACATTTCGCCAACTTCGAGTCCCTGAGGTCGCGTACGTTGGTCCGAACGAAACTTGCGGTCCTACCAACCCATGCCTCATGCGGCCAAAATGACTCCACCTCTATCGGTACGCCGCTCCTGGTCATGAATGCCTGCGGGCGTGGATTGCGAAGCCTCTTCTCTATGGCGCGCGCGAACTTGTTCGCGTGCTGTTTGTATCCCGGAGTCACCTCCATGTCTTCAAGTACTTCAGCGGAAAGGCCAAAATCAGTGATTTTGTCGTACGCTGTCGCCTCGAAATAGTAAGAATAGCCGTTGTGAAAAGTGCGTGGTTCCTTCACTCGCAAAATGCGGCCTCCCGAGAGGATCTCGGTCAAGATCTCGACTCCGCGCGCACGTTCGTCTTTCGCTGTCATGAGTGGCGTTTTGTCTCGAGTGACGGATTGGGCTGCGGCTGGTTGCGAAGATACGCCGAAATCTGCATTGCCCCGCGATTCACAACCCCGGGTATTCCTTGAACCCGAGATGACCTCTGATCCGCCTGCATCAGTTCATCTTCCAAATCGATCTTGATATTGAAGTTCAACGTATTCCAAACCGAAATCCAGTAAAGGACTACATTGGGATCCTCCCTGGCAAACAGCCGTCTGACATTACATCCTGGGCCAAATTCAAACACTTGTGAAGCCGATGCATAGGGCTCAGGCACAGAGTCTGAAGGGCTGACAAAAATCCGCATCCCATAAGGGGGCTCGACAAGCCTGTCCTTAAGCTTGTATTCGCAGCCGCGAACAATTTTCTCAGCGACTATAGCTAGTCCCGCCCACGGAATGGGGATCGACCATTGCGACTCTGAACCTTCGGGTGGACCAAGTCCGGGTATCTTTCCGGGCTTGTCGAGAAGATCGGCCTGCGGCATTAGCTCAGAGCGGATCTTATCTCTGAACCTCCGTCGGTGAATCTTTTCTCGTTCTGACAGTCCGCTGGCATCGATGCCAAGTGAGCGTAACGCCTTGGACGCAAGTCCCGAGGCTGCTTCAGACTTCGGATTGACGCATAAAACGAGCCTTACAAGTAAATCTCGTTCGAGCTTACCTAACTCAAAGTTGCATTCGGAGCAGCAGGGTACGGTCCAACGTTGTACGGTCGCTGGCGTCGTATCTGGATACCAGGAACTGGGGAAAACATGGTCTGCAGTGATGGAGTCAGTTAGACGAAGGCAGTGAACGCATCGCTCGTTGCTGACGAAGCCTGTTGTCATAGTTCTAAAAATACCGTAAATGGCCCTAGTCTCAAAACTCCGAAGTAGCTGTGGTTCAGCAAACAATGGCCATGAATGCATGGCAAATCTTCGTCGTAACCGGCGACTTCGAAGCCACGCAGAGGTTTGGTTGCGCGGGCAGGATTTGCACCTGCGTTTAGAGGTTATGAGCCTCTCGTATTGTCCTACGCTACTACCGCGCCACAAATCAGCCTACTGCGAAGAGGAATGGTCCGGGTGGCAGGAGTTGAACCTGCGTGGACATGTGCCCAAGACATGTGGGTGGCCGCTACCCTACACCCGGATTTAGTGGAGAGAGCCTTTCAGCCCTCTCCCGTTTAGCCCTTCACGCAGACGACCTGGCGTAGCGTGTGCACCACGTCCACCAAGTCGCGCTGCGCTTCCATCACCGCGTCGATGGACTTGTAGGCCATCGGCGTTTCGTCGATTACGTCCGTATCCTTACGGCACTCAACGCCGGCAGTTGCCTTCGCATGATCGTCTAGCGTGAAGCGGCGCTTTGCTTCCGCACGTGACATGGCGCGTCCGGCTCCATGGCTACAGCTCATGAAACTCTCCGGATTGCCCTTACCGCGCACGATGTACGAACGCGCACCCATGCTGCCGGGGATAATTCCCATGTCGCCCTCCCGCGCACGCACCGCGCCCTTACGCGTGATGAGCACGTTCTCACCGTAGTGGTGCTCCCAGGTCACATAGTTGTGATGGCAGCTCACGACTTCCATATTGGCTTCGAACGCCGGGACTTCTCCCGAACCTTGCACTGCCGCGATCATGTTGTGCATCATCAGGTCGCGGTTGGCCAGCGCGTAGTCCTGCGCCCAGTGCACCGCGCGGACGTAGTCCTCGAAGTGCTCCGTGCCCTGCGGCAGGTAGGCGAGATCCTTGTCCGGCAGGTTGATCATCCACTGGCGCATGTCGTTCTTCGCCAGCTCGATGAAGAAGGTGCCGAAGCGATTGCCGACGCCGCGCGATCCCGAGTGCAGGTAGGAACCAGACGTTCTCGTTCTCATCGAGGCAGACCTCGATGAAGTGGTTCCCGGTACGAATACAACGTATGATGCTCCAAGGTCATCGCCAGAATGGCCGGTCGAAGGGCGGGGCCATGAAGGGAACGATGAAAGGAATCCGACCGTGTTCCTTGCCTGCAAATTGGGAGTGCATAAGTGGCATTGGTGCCAGTGCTTGGAATGCTACAAGGAGCGTGACCAGCACAATTGGTCTGAGAACTGCGAACAGTGCGCTCAATGTAGGAAGACGCGGGCCAACGCCCATACCTGGGTTGGCAACAAATGTGCGAAGTGTGGCATAGAGCATTTTCCGTTTACTCGTGAGGACCTGCTTGGCATGTCTCACGAGATGCTGGAAAACGATTGCCCTACGTGCGGGACACGTATCCTCGTTTACAGCGCCGACCTCGCTCCCGCTCTGCTCGGGGAGGCCCATACCAAAATTGGGGGACGAGACGTCCAGGGCGTGATTGTTCTCTGCAAGCTCTGCAACAGGTATTGGGAAGCCAAGCCAATCGAACTTGTGCCTCGACGATACAAATACAAGAACCCTGTCAAAGGCTTCAGTCTGACGCCATGCGATCTTCGGGTGAAGCTCAGCGATGAGGCATTTCCGCACGGGTGTCCCGAGTGCCATCGATCAGCAATTCACCTTCAAGTACCGGACGATTTATACGATGCAAGCTTCCCCGAGCGCGCTCGAATTGCAGTTCCGTGTAACTCTTGTAATGCACAGTGGCTGGTCGGATTCAGCAAGTTCTACCCGCCAACTTGGTATCGCGATCGTTCGAGTATCAGCGTCGTTGTTCGCGACTGCGAGAAGTGTTTAGCAAAGCGGGCTGTTTACGAACGCAGATGGCCAGGCGGGCATGCCGGAAGCTGCTGCGCGTGCGCCTACCGTTATGACTATGACGCTGACAGCGATCAGATGCGGAGATAAACGAAAGACTGTCGCAACTGACTGTCCGGCGCGATCGAGCGACGCTGCAACGCGCTGTAAAAGAAAGTTCACTCCTGCCGCTTGGTCGTCGTGACTCGGAACTCCAGATTTTGCGGGAGAATCCCTCGAATCGGGGAGGGGAGATTCGAACTCCCGATCTCGTGCTCCCAAGGCACGCGCCTTCAACCAGCTAGGCTAACCCCCGACATCTGGTGGCTCGGCACGGAATTGAACCGTATCCACTGGCTTTTCAGACCAGCACTCTGCCGTCGAGTTCCCGAGCCAAGCTTTGGTGGACGGTGCGAGACTCGAACTCGCATTTCACGGTTGCAGGCCGTGGGTAATCCCCTTATACGAACCGCCCAGTGGGGCGAGATGAGAGAATCGAACTCTCGTGACTGGAGCCACAATCCAGTGCCTAAGCCATTCGGCCAATCCCGCCATCGAAATCTGGAGCTGGTCGAGTGAATCGAACACTCGTCGGAGAGGTACAAGCTCTCTGCACTTCCACTGTGCTAGACCAGCAAACTTTGGAGCTGGCACGCAGCCTCGAACTGCGGTCGGGCGCTTACCGTGCGCCTGCTCTTCCCGTTGAGCTATACCAGCGGAGCTGGCGCGGCGATTCGAACGCCGATCACGGACTTACGAGGCCCGCGCTCTTCCCACTGAGCTACACCAGCACAACAACTTTGGAGGCGGTGGGGAGAATTGCACTCCCGCTTGTCTGCTTTGCAGGCAGATGCCTTGCTGTCTTGGCTACACCGCCTCGAACATACTTACCAACTTGGAGCGGAAGGCGGGACTCGAACCCGCGCTCTCGACGTTGGCAACGTCGCGTCTTAGCCACTAGACGACTTCCGCCTCACAAAATCTTGGAGCGAGCAGCGAGAGTTGAACTCGCGTCACCGGGTTGGAGGCCCGAGGCACCAGCCGCTATACCATGCTCGCTCTACACACTTGGCAGGGGTGACAGGATTCGAACCTGCTTGAACTCGTTTTGGAGACGAGCGCCCTTCCCGTCGGGTCATCACCCCTGTGGCGGTCGCAACGGGAGTTGAACCCGTCCCTCCTGATAGACAGTCAGGTATGCTGCCGCTAGACTCTGCGACCGCGTTTCAAACTTGGCTGCGAGGGCACGATTCGAACGTGCATGAACTGGGTCAGAGCCGGTTATCCTAGCCAATTGGATGACCTCGCAACTTTGAGGAGGGAACCTGTGGACACGGTATGTTTCTTTCCAAGAGAAGTAACCGTAGCCTTCACCACTCCTCGAATTTCTCTCCGTTGCTCCTCAATGAGTTCCTCCTTTGCTGACTTCTCAAACTGGCTGCCGGGGAGCGATTCGAACGCCCGTATCCGGATTCAAAGTCCAGAGTCCTGCCGCTAGACGACCCGGCATCACGCTTTCAGCGGTATCGCTTTCATGCATCGCACGCACAACACCGCCGATTCATCGACGTTGTGGCCAAGCTTCCGGCGATCCGTTCGCGCACGATCCACCAATTCGCGATGATCGCCTCCGCGCTCGCAGTAGAGCTCCGATGCAAGCTCGACCTCAAAGCCTTCGAGTTCAATCGTTTGTGTACTCATAACTTTGGTAGCAGCGAGGAGAATCGAACTCCCATCTCAGCCTTGAAAGAGCCGTATCCTAGCCGTTAGACGACGCTGCCTCCTCTCTGCGCGTCGGCGAAATGCGCCATAAAAACCAAAAGCCCCCGATTTGTATCGGAGGCTCATAAAAACTACGCGCTATGGATCGCCCCCGTTACATGAACGTACCTTCCCCCGCTCCTTGCCACGTAAACGTGGCCGGTGTCGGGAAGCAATCGGTATGGGGTTTGCGCATCATTGCTTGCAACTCATCTTCACTCTTACATTATTTCTGGAATTCGTCAATAGCCAAAAATGTTGGTATTTTAACGTTGCGAGCAGTTAGTAGCTGAATGCATTTCTTGCCTACTGTCGATGGTCTCCGATGTTAAGCGCTGGCCCCCGGCAGCAAGTCGACATCGCAAACAGATCGGCAACTATGCTAGTGTCCAGTAGAGCATCGGGGAACATTATGACTGCTCAGGTGAAGACTAGGGCAGGACATTTGCCCTACCAGCGTGGATCAGAGTGGAGGAAATGGGATCTCCACGTTCATACTCCAGATACGGCGCGCGAGGATGGGTACGCGGGCTGGCCGAGTTTCCTCCAAGCTCTGAAGACCACGAAAGACGTCTCGGTCGTGGGCGTCACGGACTATGTGTCGATCGCGAACTACGAGCAGTTGATCAGGCATAAGAAAGACGCCAAGTTAGGGTCGATAGACCTGCTCATACCAAACATCGAGTTCCGCGTCACGCCACAAACAGACAGAGGCCACGCCGTAAATTTGCACCTGCTCACAGATCCCACCGACCCGGCACATTGCGACGAAATCAATCACGCACTCGCACGCCTCTCGATCGAGTACCAGCGGCAACCATATTCCTGCACCAGGGCGGGAATCACCAAATTAGGAGCAGCGTACAATCACGACCTGGCCGACGACGATGCCCGATACCGGGAGGGTGTTAATCAGTTCAAGGTGGACTTCGCAGTCTTCTGGACGTGGTATGAAAACGAGGCGTGGCTGCGCCAACATTCGCTCGTATGCGCAGCCGGAGGAAACGATGGCCCATCCGGGATCAAAGACAGCGGTTGGGCTGCGAAGCAAGAAGAAATATGGAGATCCGCAAATATCATTTTTTCCGCGAACCAGAATAATCGCGCATTTTGGCTTGCAGAAGGAGGCGACAAAAGCGACGGTGCGAAGAAACTTGGAGCGCCGAAGCCGTGCTTTCACGGATCCGACGCCCACTGCCTCGACGATCTTTTCAAACCAAGCCCGAACGGATTTTGTTGGATAAAGGGCGACCCCACATTCGAAGGCCTCAGGCAGACTCTATACGAGCCTAAGGAGCGAGTTTATATCGGCAATCACCCGCCCGCGCGGCATGACGCCTCCAGGGTTATCTCCGAAATTGCCATTGGTGGGGGAGGGACTGCGGCCTTTCGAAACCTGAAACTAGGCTTGAACAGCGGCCTTGTGACAATCATAGGACAAAAGGGGTCCGGAAAATCTGCATTAACGGACCTGTTAGCTTACGCAGCTGGTAAGGATTCGAGCGCGGATTCGGACAGCTTCATTTCAAGGGCAGCCGAGTACCTAAGTGGTACCGCCGTTACCCTGACCTGGCTCGACGGACACACCTCCAAGGCCGTAATCGGCGACAAGAAACAACGCCGGGCGGACGTCCGATACCTTTCGCAAAGTTTCGTTGAGAAGCTCTGTTCGGACGACTACGTCGGCACAGAGCTCACGAATGAGATTGAGCGAGTCATTTTCTCCAATCTTGATCCAACCGACACACTCAATACGTCAAGCTTCACCGAGCTTCGCGGCGTCAGGACCCAAGTGCTTGCGGCAGAGCGGGTAAAACTAACCTCAAAAATACGCGAACTGATCGCCGAGGACGAAACGCTACGCGAAGCAGCCAAAGCCGTTCCCGCGAAGAAGGACAGGATCGAGGCTCTTGGCAAGGAACAAACGGGGCTGAAGAAACAACTGCCGTCCGCAGAAACACCCGAGGAGGCCGAAGCGCAGAAGCAGCTACCAATCCTGCGGCAAGAACTGCAGAAACTGCAAGGCACCGTCGCCAGCCTCAAACAGCGACAACTCAAGCTGCAGCAACTGCGTTCCAAACTGGACCAGTTCAAAGCCGAATTCGAGGCGTCAAGACAAGACTTTTTGGCCCAAGCCAAGGACTTAGGTGTTGCGAAAAAGTTCGACCTCGACCTGAAGATCAAGGGAGAGGATGCCTTGGACGACTTGGGAGCCGACCTCATGTTGCAGATCTCCCAACTGGAGGGGAAAGCCACCCCAACAACGAAGAACGGGCAGGAGCGAACGATTAAGACAGTTGCGAAGCAAATCGAGGAAATAGAGAAGCGCGTAGCCTCCGACCAAACCCGCAGGAGCCAAATCCAGCAAATTCAAAAGCGAGTCGCGAGCATTGCCCAGGAGATTGCTCGGCTACAAAAAGAAATCATGACAGTCGAGGGCGGCAATGTGGCACGCCAGAAAACCATAAGGCAGACCCGATTGGACATATATGAAAAGCTATTTCAATCGTGGAAAAAAGAACAAGCTGTGCTGGAGGGCCTGTATGAACCGGTTCGCAGCAAACTAAAGCAAGGCTTAAAGGAAGAGAAGATGCTCGATTTCCATATCAACTGGGACGTTGACTTGGAGAACTGGCTTGAGCGCGGCAACGACCTGTTCGACCAGAGGAAAGGACATCCGTTCGGTTCCCCACTGAAGTTCAGAGAGGCCGTTCAATCTTCCGTGTTGCCAGGGTGGGAGACAGGCGACCCGCCCCAGATCAAAGCCGGGATGGAACAGCTCTTGGAAATGTTCAAGAAAAACTCCGTCGAGACCCATCTGCGAGCGCGGGTCAAACATTCCGACTTACTAGAATGGGTATTCGGGTACGCCCACATTAAGCTAAGCTACGGCCTCCGCTATAACGGAACAGAACTGGACAAGCTGTCGCCGGGCACCAAGGGAATTGTTCTGCTTATCCTGTACCTTGCTATGGACTCCGAAGACAGCATGCCGCTTGTAGTTGATCAACCGGAGGAAAATCTGGACAGTGAATCAATTTATTCCTTGCTTTCGCACTACTTTCGGAGCGCAAAGTTGCTGCGACAAGTTATCGTAATCACCCACAATCCCAATCTCGTCGTCAACACAGACTCGGATCAAGTGATTGTTGCGTCGGCCGACAGACTGAGCGGCGCTTTCCCGACATTTTCGTATGAATCAGGCGGACTCGAAGACAACGGGATTCGCGATAAAGTGTGCCTAATTCTAGAGGGCGGCGAGGCAGCCTTCTTGAAACGCGAGGTACGCTACGGCATTAAACCCAGCTAAACGTGGATGGTGGGCGGGCCGGGAGTCAAACCCGGATTTGCAGCTTCGGACGCTGCCGTGTTGTTCGGTTACACTACCCACCCTCTGGAACTCGCGCCGGGAATCCAACCCGGATCTCTTCGTTAGGACCGAAGCGTCATCATGCCTTAGACCACGCGAGCCTAACTAATGTGGAGGGGATGCAGAGAATTGAACTCTGATCTCAAGGTTCGTAGCCTTGCGCCCTCATCCGTTGGACCACATCCCCACATTGGAAGCGGCAGAGAGATTTGAACTCTCATCGTCCGAGGTAGAAACTCGGCGCATTGTTCCGTTATGCTATGCCGCCTCTTTGCTATGTGACTCTGGTGCGGGATGTGGGAATCGAACCCACTTCGTCTCGCTTAAAAGGCGAGTGCATATCCCTATCTGCCACTCCCGCAAATCTGGTGGGTGACGCTGGAATCGAACCAGCCTGGTCTCGCTTAAGAGGCGAGTGCATCTGCCATCTCTGCCAGTCACCCATCTTCAACATCAAAATGGTGCAGGATGTTGGAATCGAACCAACGCCTCGCGGTTATCGACCGCGGGCTCGACCTTCGAGCTAATCCTGCATGGTGCGTCGTTCGGGAGTTGAACCCGCATCTGTTGGGTGTAGGCCAACTGTTCTGGTCCGTTGAACTACCGGCGCGAAAAAATTGGTAGAGGGTACAGGAGTCGAACCTGTCTAGCCGCGCTAATCTGGCGCCGAAGTGGGTATAAGCCACTGCTCCTCCCGGAGGCCCCTCCGTGGTGGCTCGCGATGGATTCGAACCATCCGCGACGGCTTGTAGAGTCGAGGACGAGCGCGGGTACTGACGCCGAAACGTCGCCCCGTTTCTCATCCCCGCTCATCAAACCGGACGTGCCCGTTTCGAGCATCCGGCTTTCCGATGGACTTCACCGCAAGGCTCACGCAATTCGCGGCGGCGGGCCAAGCCGAAGGACTTTGAGCTCGCCAAAGATCCGCTGATAGCCATATTGCTCGGTGCCTCGCGACTGCACCTTATGGCGGCGTTGCAGGAAATGCCGTACGCGATCAGAGACGTAATTGTTGACTTCTCGGTACGCCGTGGCGCGAGAGCCGTAGGAAAAGTAGGCCGACCAGCCTCGCAGAATCTGGTTGAGGCGAGCGCGCACTTCTTCCCATTCTCCAACGTTTCCGGGTATCAATAGGTCTCCCACTTTCTGCTTGATGCGCTGTCGGCTCTTCTTCGAGGGACTGGCTCCCAGATACCAATGGCCATCCGGTTTATAGCGATGCGGCCCGAACGTGTAACCCAGAAAATGAAAGCTCTCCTTGCGTGCTGTCTTGATGCTGGTCTTCGTTTCGTTCAGAGTAAGTCCAAGCTGCGTCATCACGCTGCGCGTCCAATCCAGTGCCTCCGCCGCATGTCCGCAGCTGAGAATCACGAAATCGTCCGCATACGTGACCACCTGAGCGCGGAAAACCTTGCTCTTCCCGGTGATCCGCCAGTGCTTGAGAAAGCGGTTCATATACAGGTTTGCGAGCATGGGGCTGACGATTCCGCCTTGTGGGGTTCCACGTCGGCTGCTTCGTCCTCCCGTCATGCGCCGCTTGCCGTTCTCGTCCCGTTCTTCGACCGGAGCTTTTAGCCACATCTTGATCAGATGTAGCACGTCCCGATCCACGATGCGCCGCGCCACGGACTTTAATAATTCCATGTGCGGAATCGTGTCAAAGTACTTAGACAGATCAGCGTCCACCACATCGGTGTAGCCTTCGCAAATTAGCTTGTGCACTTTCTGGATAGCGTCGTGCGCGCTTCGCTTCGGTCGGTAGCCATAAGCGTCCGGCTCCAGATCCGCTTCGAGGATCGGCTCCAGCACCAGCTTCGCGGCAGTTTGCACCGTCCGATCCCGTATGGTTGGGATACCGAGCGGCCGCTCCCCGCCTCCGGGCTTCGGGATCAATACCCGTCGCACCGGCTGTGGTTTATACGTCTTGTCGTGTAGCTCTTTCCTGATTCCTTCCAACCACTCCTCTAACCCTTGCGACTCGATCGCCTCGAAGGTCTGCCCATCCACCCCTGGCGCTCCTTTATTAGCTTTTGCCAGTTCGTAGGCATGGCCCAGAATGTCTTCGCGGTAAATCTTGTCGTAGAGCAGATAGAAGCGGAAGTCAGGTTCTTGCTTCGCCTTCCGATACAGCTTTCTCTGAAGTGTCCGGATCGCAATCGGTGTTTCCAGGCTCATCGCCAATCACCCGTCCTCTTCTTCTTCAAAAGCTCGTCCAAAGTAAGGGTCCTTCCCTCCACCGGCGTTACCCGGCTTCGTTGGTACATCTGACCCTCTCCGACTCCCAGACAGGTCGTCGCCTTTTCTACGACGTTGGAGGCGCGACCTCCACCCATCCGGGCCTCCCCCAATTACCCAGATCGCCTTCTCTGCATGCCGTGCTCAATACCCCGGTGGACTGGATCAGGTGCACGTGTTGGTCTCTTCCCTGTCCATTCGGCCTTCCCCGTCTCATAGGCGGGTCGGCATCCACGACTAAACTTTCGAGGCCTGCTCAAGCTTCACTCGCGTTACGGCCTGCCGAGTTGCTCGCCCACCCTACGTGGGCTTTGTCACGAGGCTTCATCGCAGCCGGTTTCCCAGCTCCAATGCTCGTTAGCTACCAGACCTAACCAACATCTGTCTGGGCGGGTCCTTCCCCCGCTGGTGATCTGCGCCGTTGGGGCGCACTATGAGAGCCGCGTTCTTCCTACTGAACTAGCGAGCCGTGTTTGCACTTCAAATTTGGCTGGCCGGGCAGGATTCGAACCTGCGCATGGCGTGAGTAACAGTCACGTGCCTTTCCAGCTTGGCTACCGGCCAAAAACGCGAAGGCCCCGATTTTTGGTCGGGGCCTTCGAGAATCGAATCTGAACTTGGAAATCTAACGAATGGTCAGACCAATCCCGAGGGCCCAGCGCGATTGACGCGCCGTCTCATCGTGGTTTTGGTCTGTATCGTCATTATTTTCGAAACTGAGTATAGCACGATTTCGGCAGTAATCCACACTATCTTGATCACGAAGGAGTACGACCGTGTTTGAAGAACTAATGCCGTTACTTACGGAGCGAGTATTGGTCGTGACCGTGTCACGAGTCAGGGCGGACGAGATTTGCCTCAACGTCATCCCAAAGTTACTGAAATCCGATCAGCAGGATGTTGATGCCGCGCTTACCACGCCTCTGAGCGTCACCGGCACTCCCAAGGAGCTTGACGAACAACTATCACGACAATTGGTGGAGTTTGTCGAGACTCACCTCGGGCTGTCCTCAACCTTAAGGAGCGCGAAGGAACAGATGGAGGCTGCCGCCAAAGCAACCAGGGAAGCAGCCAAGAAACCCACGAACTCGAAATCTCATAGCGGATCCAGCAAGAGTGCCTCTCCAAGCCTGGCGAAAGTGCAAACAGAGGGCGGTACGAAAGAAAGCTCAAATGATCCAGCATCGACACCCGAGCTTACCCAGCCCTCGCCTGCTGGCAGCGGCCCTGGCGCGAGTACCGGAAGCCTGTTCGACCTTGAAGCGAAGACCGACGAGTGAAACCCGCTGTCCTGTCGTGCTTACAGACCATCCAAGAAAGGAATCGTCATGGAATTACATCGCATGGAACGAGAGTTCGTCTACAACGGGGTGAAACTGCCTGACACGACCCCAACAATGACGCCTGAACAGGTCAGAGAAACGTATACGCATTTGTATCCAGAAATAGCCACGGCTGCGATTGAGGGGCCCGAAACGGTCGCAGGCAAACTAGTCTACAAGTTTGTTCGCGCGATCGGGGCGAAGGGGTGACGCACCAGAGGTGCTCGCCACACTGTTAGGCCCACGACAGCGCAATGCTGGCGACATAGCAGGCCAAAGAGATGCTGATGCCCACGAGAGGCGCGCGAAAAAAATAAACCTTGCAGAGCACAACAAGACCGACAAGCATTGCCAGCCCGACAACGAGCAGGAACGGTGAGTGAAAGAGGAGTCGGCCGTGAGCCAATGCGAGAAAACCGAAAAACAAGCCGAACAAAATAAGCCCCATGCTGTGGCTGGCATTGAAGCCCACCCAAGCGCGCCACATGGTTGTCTCTTTCGTAATGACGGGTGAAATCTGGCTCATGCTGACTTCGAGCGCGGGGTCACGGGGCGTGAGCTTTGGCCCCCAGAACGTATAGACGAGGTGGACGACTCCAAGCGTAAAGACAATACTTGCACTAAGAACCATGAGAATTTTTGCCCACATGGTGAACTCTAAAGTTCCGTGTCCTGTTTCACCTCGCCACAGTTGCGGCCCTGCTGGTCTTCCGGTGAGGGATCGAATTATGATCTCCGTCGTGACCTAGCCTCTGCCCTTCCTGAGTTCCTCCAGCGTGCTGATGGTTTCACTTGGGTCCGGACGTATAGTGTAATCCGGGCTCACGTTGGCGCTACGAATCACGCTTTGTTGGTCAACGACGTATCGTGCGGGCATCGGCAAGCGGAAAGCGTTCTCGCCGTGGAACTCGTCCAACTTGTTTCCGAACTGTACATAAACCGTTTTCAGGTAATCGGGAAGCGTGAATACGAGGCCAAATTGTGCTGCGACTTGCAACCCACGGTCCGTCAGTACATCGAAACCCAGACTGAGGCGACGGTGGATCGAACGTCCGTACCTCTCCAATTGCGGGGAGATTGCCACTAGGCTGGCTCCCAGGCGCTGTATTTCGGGCAAAGCTGCTTGTAGAGCCTCCAGCTCCATGTTGCAGTAGGGTCACCAGTGGCCACGGAAGAAAGTGATTACCAGCGGGCCTTTTGCAAGGAGTTCGGCAGACGAGATCGAGTTTCCGTCCTGGTTATTCAGGGCGAATGCCGGCGCCCGATCGCCGGTCTTCAGAGCGCGTTCGGCCAATCCGGACTGGCGCAGCTCTTCCGTAGCCCGATGAAAGATTTCGATCACCGCCTTGGGAGCGTTGTAAGGAGGGCCGCCGGATTCGAAGTTTGCTTTAAAGTCATCCAGCTTTTGTTCAAGAGTCATCGCGTACCTTCCGTCGCGCTTGTCCTTGTAAGTTCAAAATCTGAGGTAATTTCGAAAGCAGGCCGCAGTGTCTTGTAAACGGGACACTTGTCCGCGTATACGCGATGGACGCGTTCCACGGTCTCCCTGGCCTGCTCGGCTCCATCAAGTAAGTAGTGAACGTGAACTCGGCGAATTACTAGAACCCCCTGATCGGATTCGATTTCCCCTCTCACTTCGGCACGCAACCGGCCATTGCTCGCATCTATTTTGCGCGCATCCAGCGCGCCCCCGAAGGTTCCGATCATTCAACCACCAAGGGCGGCCACAACATAATCAAGCGTCGCCGCATGCGATTCGGGTAGTTTTGCTGGATCTAATCCATAATGCTCGGCAATGGCTCCATGGACGCTGAAGACTACTGGCTGCGATTCCCCGGGCAGGCGCGCTATTCGAAGCGGCCCCGAGCGCCGTTCAATCCGAACGTTGGACACATACACTGGATTTGACATTTCAGCTAAGACGCTCTGCGCAATTGGCCCTTGAAGCTGGTTCTTCGTGTCTGGTCCAACTCTTGGTACAACCCGGCAATTTTCTCGGAACGCACGCGATAGTCAAGCAGATCCGAAGTAGTCAAACACGACGGTTGTCGCAGCGTTTCGATTTGCAGATCAACCAATTGGTGAACTTGCCGTTTGATGGCGGAGGCTGGGTCAGTCATCATACGGTTCCTCTGCGGGAATTGTAGCCCATACCCAACAGCCTGCCCAGAGCGCAAATATCACAGACTCCCGTACGTAACTGCCGACATCGGGCTTCGCGAGTCCATCGACAGCCGGACGTGGATGGAGGCGTACTGTCTTACACAAGGGCCACAATTCCACGGTCAATCAAACGTCACAAGAGGCGATTTCCATGAAGCACAGGAAACTAGCTGCCGCAGCCTGCCGAACCATCGATGAAGATGCGAAGCGGGTGCTGCGAGCGTTGGCAGAAGCTACGCATGGCCGCGCCAATACGAACGATCCCATCGTGGAGCAATTGAAGCAATGTCCAGAAGCATTCGAAGTGGGGGAAATTCTAGGCAAGGCGTTCGACTCGCTCAAATACGCTCAGGACGGAGCCGAACTCGGAGATCGATACTTACCGCCCAGCGGCGTGGTCATTCCACCGCTCCTGTGATCGGACTGCCGCTAGACGTTACGTTCCCCAGGCTCAAGGGAATTCGATGGCGCTACTGCACGAGGTGGGATGAAGGGCCTGCTGCGGTTTTGGGAATGAGCCTGTTGCGGCTGGGAATTTGCCGCTCCAATGACTGGTCGGGTAGCGCGGTGGACTTTGTCGAACGCGGTTTTAGGAGGTTTTGCTCTCAGAATCGCGCCGCTGATGTTAAGAAGGTCTGGGTTGGCGACCTGCGAATTACGGATAGTCTTTTCGAGCTGACCGAGCAAGAGCGAAATCAGGTCGAGGCCGGACGAGAAGGCATGACCGACCATTTGTATCTGATCGGCGACTACGAAGCTGCCGCTTCCATTCCCATCGGCGCGACGCTGGCACGCCTCGAAGCTGAGCACGATCTCCTGCCGGCCGCTTTCTACGAGGTCCTCACCACCAACCTGTACAAATGGATGCGCGTGTACGACTACCTCGACGCTCAGGAGCACGCCGAGATGTGGATGGAGGATCTGAGCGACGAGGAACTGGAAGCATCGACCTATCGCAAAGTGGATATGGAAATCCCGGCCTGTATCAAGAGGCACTCGAAGACCCTCAAATACAGGACAGCGCGGAACTTGCTGCGGGAAATCCAGCTACACACGAGCGTGGCTCGCGAGCTGATCCGGCACCTGCTTGAGATGGATGCTCATGGCCAAGGGCACGCGCATGCGTGGCCCGGCCAGATCAGTGAAAAAGACGTACCCGGCATTGAAACATGGCTCTCGGATGCTGAGTACTCACGGCCGGGATGTCTGATTACCTGGTACGAGAATGATGCGATCAACGCCTGCTTTGACGAAGAGGCGCAGCACATGGGCGAAAACGGTCCTTGCCAGCCGAATGTGGCGCTTCCTATCCACCTGGACAAGCCAAACGAAGAGCTAGATGAAGAAGTGCGACGCGTCTTCGATCACGCCGGCGCGATGCTTCGGTCGTTGGCCTCCGCTGCCAAGATCGTCGAACTCATTAGGGACCTCTACGATGAATATCTCCGTGAACATCGGATCGAGTCAGGACTTCCGGTTGAGCCGGGCGCTGCTGGTGTACGGGAAGAGCAGCTATGACGGCTACCCATATCGCCACCCTTTTGTAACCCTCCATGGCGTGATCCATGACGGCGACGCTGCACGACTGGCGGAAGGCCAATTGATGACGCCGCAAATGCTGATCGACCTGATGACCGGCCTGGGAAGGTCGGTTCCCGCCGAGATCTTGCCGGCGCGGGCGCTAGTGCGCACGGCAGAAATGATCGTCTGGTGGAGTGCAGCCTGCGAACGAACGATGTTTTTCAGCGACCGCGGCAACGATCGTGTCTTGAAGAACATGAATGGCAAGCTCTATCCCCACCCGGCGTTGCTGTTCAAAGCGTGCGGGACTCACTTGTGGGTTCGCGCTCTTGCTAAAGACGAGCGGCCGACGGCAGAAACCAAGCTGTGCATGGCGCCCTACTGGAACTGCTACGACAACGGCGTGTGTTGCACCGGCAGTATGAAGATTCCGCAGGAGAAGTCGGTCGCTGCCATTGACTTGTGGGAGGAGGCGTTCTTCCAAAGCGAATTCACGCACGCCTCGGGCGTTCGCAAACACACTCGGTTTCGCGGCGGGTTTCTGGCGATGTGGCAATCCCTGGCGGAACAAAAAGCGTTTCCAGAGAAGTACCTGGTGAAGCTGCCGCAGACGCTTGCGGAATTCGTGAGGAACGATGACCACAGCTATCGCAACGACAATCGCCACGAAGACTGAACATCACATTCCTGATGCACTGTTGCAGAAGAAGGTTCAGGTCACCGTAGTCGGTTGCGGTGGGACGGGAAGCGCCATGGCTTCCGGATTGCCCTATCTGCACCAAGCCATGGTTGCATTGGGGCACCCGCATGGGCTGGACGTGACCTTGGTTGACGGCGACCGGATTTCCCGCACTAATTGCGTCCGCCAGCCTTTCAGTGAGAGTGAGATCGGACTGCACAAGGCGACGGTGCTCGCCACCCGGATCAATCTGTTTTGGGGGCTGGGGTGGAAAGGCGTGCCGCACTTCGTGAATGAAAGTTGGAGGCAGGAGACCGACATTCTGATTGGCTGCGTGGATTCTCGTGCCGCCCGCAACGCAATGACCCGCACTCAAACGTACTGGAACTGCCACTATTGGCTGGATCTGGGCAACAACGCCGATAGCGGCCAGTTCGTGCTGGGCCAGCCCGAAAACCAGAGAAACAAAGCGCGAGACTTGCGCTTGCCGACAGCTCCGGAACTCTTCCCTGAACTCATCAACGCGAAGCTTGACAAGAAGGACGGACTTCCGCCGTGCAGCGCGTTAGAAGCGCTGGAGCGGCAAGAGCCGTTCGTAAACCAGACACTCGCATATCAGGCGTTGGCAATGCTTGCGCGGCTATTCCGATATGGGCGGCTCTCTTACCACGGCGGGTTCGTGAATCTGCGAACGGGCCGCACAACCTCGCTCGCTGTCGACCCGGTCCTATGGCGGCGGATGAGGACGCAGCCGGCAGATTCCGAATTACCCAGACGCAAGAGAAGGAAGGTGGTCAGGCAATGAGCCAAAGCTTTCGGGCAGTGAAAGAAATATGGAATGTATACTCGTCCTGCTTCATTGAACCGGAGAAGTTGATCGTGCTGCTGCACGACCTTGCCGCCAGAGTAGGGACGGCGAGCGACGAGCACGAATACGGGGATAAACAAGCTGTCTGGCTTGAAAACGGCAGGAAGGTTCTGGACTATATGGAAGCAGACGAGCGCTTCAGTGCGGCCAGTTTCCACGACAGTATGGAAGAACAAGGGATAGCTGTTAACAGGAATGACCTGATCACTTTGATCGACAATATGCGAAGCCTGTCGAAACAATGGCGGAGTTCCATCGGAAAACACGGGGAGTTGGTCTTCTACATCGATGCCTGCTGACCATGACATTCCACAGTCTCGTCCTATTTCTATTGGGAGTGCAGTCACCGGCGGTATTGATCGACGGATCGTATCCATGGTGGTCTCCAATTCGACACGCCCTAAGCAACCCTTAGCGAACGACTTCACTCCCTAGCTAGTTCCTCGCCAGAAGGGCGTTTATGGGGAGTAACCACCAGGCAGTGGAAATTCTGGCGTTCTTCACCTCAGTCAGGAGCTTGAGATATTTTTCGGCGACAGGCCTGCCACCGGTCATAGAAACTCCAAAACCGCGATGAACGAGTGGCCCTGCTGGATGGAAACCGATGTCTCGTTCGTTTGGGTTTGCGTGCCCCCGTCGTGGGCGACACGGCGGGGAGCAAGATCCAAATCTAGCTCTTCAAGCATGCTCGCTTCCGTCAGCGGATGTGATGTTTCCCTGGTGGTTTGGATGAGCTCTGTCGATGTTCCAAATCGTAGGCGGATTCCATCGACCGATTCATTCGGATTGACCTTAAGATGCGTTGGAAACTTCAGATTGAATTCCTGGCCCATCCACTCAGAACCATTGGCTTCGAATCTCGTGACGGGGAACTCTGGATTCGGCTCATCCAGCCCTCGCCTTATTGATGCCTCGGGAAGCAACCTGCGCGCTAAATCGAAGAGCCCGGACGAGAGGAAACCTTGCATGCAAGCGGCACGTTTCAGAGCACGCAGTATTAGTTGCGGCTGTGCCGTGTCAATTTGGATGTGTGGCCTTGTCTCGTCATAAGCGCTGTCTGGCGGGGGATCGGTTAGCAGAAGAGTCGTCCGCCAACTCGAGTCGTAACTAGCGATTGCGAGACCGGCGACAATCCTCTGAGCTACGAGATTCTCGTCGCTGAAGCGAACATTCGCCTTCTGAAGGCGGCCCTGTTTGAATTGGTCGGCAGTATGGTCTGGGCCCTGTTGATTGCCCTTGCACTCGATAATGTGATATTTCCCATTACGGTCCCTACAGATGAAATCGGGGCACTTCTGTGGGCCTCGCTTTTTCTTTCCGGCGAAAGTCGCAATCCCAAGCGCCTGCAATTCGTCCATTGCGCGTCGGCCGTGTTGAACATACGCGTATTGAAATTGCGAATCTAACCATTCAAGACCAACTCCGATGCCCCAATCATCACTTAAGACCTTCTTTGGATGAGTGTCGATTTCATCAACTGCCCTATGAAGCCGCAATGCCCCTACAGTGCCATCAACAGCACCGAAGTACCTCAGGATGGCCCATTGCGAAGCCGTCCACCATTGCGGCATTCGAGGAGAGACGGACATTAGTCCAGCCCAGAGCATAGCCCGCCTGAAATCTACGCTTGATGGAAGACCCTGAGAAACAAAGGGGCAAACCTTCCGATATGGCGTCGGAGTACTCAGCCAACTCTGCCGGTCTATGGTGACCTGAATCTCTTTGATCAATAACCTACCGCCCCATATTTATCCCTTTTATCTCCCGCTTCTCCGCGGTCATTCAATCGCGTTTCTTGTGAGGACACGGCAGCACAAAACAACAATAATAGCGCCTCACACCCGGACGGAAGCGATTGTATTCCTCTCGATCAGCAGTCGAGAGAGAAAGATTGTCTGGCGGGCCTTTTCGGTCCGCTCTTGGATGGTCCCAGCCCAGCTGCAGACAGCGGCACGGCTGAGACTAGCTACGATGTGTTTCGGCACGCTGCAAGCCTTTGCTTTATCCTTCACGACACCCCAAATGACCTTCGGGCTGAACCCATTGCCCCAAATCCTGCCAGCCTTATTGATCGAACGAAAGAGCGTGCCGGTTGTAATTCCGGCGGCCGTCATCCAGACATCAATTCCAGCTTTCACCCACTCCGGAATCGGGATGGTTCGTATGTGCCCGCCCTTGCCGACGAGATCTAAAGATGGCTAGGGATAGAATCTTTAATCATGGACCTTGATATCGATTCGCTGATAATCCGCCCCGGCATGTTCGTTGTCAGTCCAGACAAGCGCTACCGCGTTACGGGACAAGAGGAACCAGAAGGCAAGAAACTCGACATATTCAAAGACAAGGAACTTGCACACAGCGTTTATCAGGCATATGCAATGTGCCACAACAACGCTGTAGATCTGATTTCCGACGCCGAGATTCTTCTCGCAGCCGGTAAATATGCCCGCAGTTGCGCCTTGGCAATCATGGCGTGGGAAGAACTCGGAAAGTCGCAAATCGCTGCCGACTACTATTCTGGAATACTTACCGACCGCGAGTACAAGGCGGCCTTCAAGGAACACCGGGTCAAGACCTCCTACCTGAACCGCGCCGGCGCCATCGACGGCAAATCCATGCTGACCGTCGCATATAACAGCACCTTGGGACACAAACTTGAGGAGATCAGGCAGACGGCACTTTATGCATCGGCCAAGAACATGCCAAAAGAAGCGATCACTCACGAGAACGCAAAGGAAATCATTGACCGCGTCAACGAACATATACACTACATACGTTTCGCTGAGGAGTTCAACGGGCGCATCGGCTCAAAAGCTCTCTTCAAGTAGCATTCACCGCTGGCGAGCTTGCTCGCCTTCACTTCAAGAAATTCGCAGATTTTATAAAAAGGCCCCCCGCAGACGAAGCCGAGAGAGAGCCAGCTGAATCTAACAGCGTGACTTGCCCTGTCAATCGCTATTCGGCGAAGGCACAGAGGGTTCCGTCCAAGGGCTTCAGAGAGGACGTCTCAGCAAAAACTATGAGGCAAGTCCAGATTGGTCCTGACGAGTCAGCTCTCCGCAGCTTTCGAGCAGAACGAGGCCACTGCCGGTGTCCAGATGCTGGCCCGTTTACTGGTAGTAATCCTGATAGTTCCGGGTAACCTGCACACAATGGATACATCAACCTTCCGGGAGAAGGCGGATAATGGTTTCAACTATGGCCGGTGATTCGACCCGGTCGCTGAGCCCGAACCCTTATGCCCGACACTCGCGAAGAACTCTTCTCCATTGTTGTTTTCCCGTATCTCAAGACGTCAGGTCCCGTTCGGTTCGGACCCTATCTGTTTCGGTCTACTGACGATCTGGAGGGACTCAGCAAAGCACAAGTGACGGCAGTCACCGAGGTGACGGCGATGTTGTAGACGCAGAACAATGCGCGTGTACGATCGGCGTCCTACGCTGCGATACCTCAGATTCATGTTTCCGGTGTATTCCAAATCCCTGAAGCGTTAAAGCGGGTGCACAGTCTCGTCGCGTATTTGTATGGCACGCCGAATGAGCAGTTCGGAGACCCTTTCCTTGGATATGAGTGCGCAACATTGCTTGTGCTTACGCCAAGCCGAGTGAGTCGTTTCTTGATTGAGGCGGAGCACCACACCATCTTGGGTCAGCCCATACCAATCACTTGGGACAACGATTTCGCGCCGGGTTACGACGGGATGCTCAACTTCATGGAGCACTTTTGGGTAGTCAAGGGATCACGGGTCTACCCGCCGGTGCCGCACATCACGCTCAATATCTCCCAAGACCTCGCTGCTGACTGCGGCGAGTTCCTGCAAGCAGGAACGGGCTATGAGCTGGCGCGATTGCTCACGAATGACGCGAGACATATCGGGGAAAGGCTGTTCACCGCTCTGAGGTGGTACAACGGCACCAATCGAGCTGAGGTGAGCGAGAGCGAGGCTTTAGTCAATCTTGCAATCGCCTTTGAATCTCTGCTCGATCTTCCTACCGGCGAGAAGACGGATCGATTCGTCGATAGTGTCTCGCTCCTGCTAGGCCGCGTTCCAAGATTGAAGGATTGGGTTCGACAGTTTTACGACGCCCGCAGTCGGGTGGCACATGAAGGCAAGCTCTCGCAGGCGCGCTTCATGATCCCACGACCGGGTAAGCAATCCGAGCATCTGGTCTACCATCCTCTGCTGGTCTTTGGACGTGAGATTTTCCGCCTCTGCGTCGCCGCGATCACGCATGGCGCGCATTTGGCCGAGTCGAGGGACATCGCTGCGAAGCTGAAGACGAACAGTGAGCGTTTTGAAGAATTGTGTCGATTGCTGGATGAGGGGCCGATGTCTGATTCCAAGCGGGCGATCGAGATCCGTCGCTTGGTCAGCGAGATCAACCGCTATCGCTTCGTCGGCGAATCTGGGCTGTCCGTCGCAGTGATTGTGGGGGCAGTTCAGAGGGCGGTGAAGGGCCTGATGAATCTGCAGATTCCTTTGACGCGGCTGGAGCAGACTGAGTTATCAAAGTTCGCTTTGGTCAATACCAAGAACGAGCTTGCCGCCTTGGAAGCGCTCAGTGAGCTTCATACGCGTCCACCTTCACAACAGACGACACAGATTGCCGAGCCGGAACTTACCGTTTGGCAGCTCGTGGACATTGCATGGATGTATACCTTCCAGAACTATTTCCGACTGAAGAAAATCGAGGACGAAAGAACTCGAAAGAAAGAGGCAGCAGAAGCTGAGGAACAAGCCACCGCAGCAGGTGGTGAAGAAGCCGACGCTCTGTAAGAGTCGTCCGCTCTCCACCGTTGCAATCATCACCTTCCTGCTGTCCGTACCTGTCAGCGCCAGCTCGAAAGCTCTCTTGCCGCCCTCCATGACAGCGGTAACTATCGAATCGCGATGAAGCGCCCGGATGCATCCACACAACTTTGGTCGTTCGCAATGGAGTTGGAACCGATCGTTACGTGTATTCGGCAGTCGGCAGTGCCAGCTTTCTGGGCGGGTTCGGTAATGGGAAGTCGGCTTGTCGAAAGGTTTGCTAGCAATTGCGGCTGGATATCAGACAATCTGGAAGTTAGGAGCATGGCGCAGCACAGTTGACATGGAGGGCCTCATCCAACAGCAAGTCGCGTGAGGTCAAGCTCAATTACACGTCACACGTTTCATGAATTCCGACGCCGAATTCTTGTGCGCCGACCGAGCAGCGGGTCGCTGGGGCCAATTACTTTCGCCCGCAGTGATGCTTGTGGAAAGTCCTTCGGGTTCAGCGTGACGATGAAGTCGGCATCTCCGTACTCAGCACAATCACAAATGTGATTGTCGTCAGGGTCAGGAGAAAGATTGCGGGTCGGGCCGAGCTTGACATGTTCGCCTTTAGCGCGCAGCCTGTTGACGATTTTCCCGATGAGAGGGCGCCGGACGCCAAGCCTGGCGAGCACTTCTCTGTATTCCTCCAGAATTTCATCGCTGATCAGCCAGACGAACGTCCGGTCTTCGACCCAGCGCTGCACGAACTTCGCACTCGCAACGTTGCTCTCGTGGACCGAGTCTTTCATTCCAGCGACGCCGGCGACTAACACGGACGTGTCCACCACGCCCCTAGACTTGCGCCGCTTCTGCGACAACGGTTATCTCCGGCTTTTCCTTCTTGGAAGTTCGGTACTCCCGAATGGTACGCTGAACGTCCTGAGGGGAAACGTCGCCGATATCCTGCGAAGCTTCTTTCAAAGTAGCGAGAAACTCCGCTTTCCAGTTCGACCGCTTTCGTCCCCGCGGCAAGTCGCGATACACGTCCACTCGCTGCAGTCTCGCCTCAAGGCTCTCGCGCAGCTGTCTGAAAGGAAGTCTGACTTCCACCGGTCGCGTCCAATATTTCGAGGATGATCGGAACACCAGCACGTCCGGAACCTCATTCTTGCCTCTCCTCAGAAATTCAGAAAAAGCTTCCACAAATTCCGTCAGCTTATTCGCAGGCGTTCCCAGGGCGAGTTTGAGATGGCCGGCAACTTGCGCCTGGTAGAGGCATACCATGTCAAACAGGTAGAGTCCCCCTTGTCGCCGTGGCTTGACCACGCCGAACTGGACCAAATTCTGCAGTTCCTTCGTGGGTATGCCCAGTACTGCACTGGCCTGTTTCAGTTTGAGCTCGACTGCTTCCACGCTGTTCTCCTCGATTTACCATCTACAGTTTAGATGTAAAAAGAGCTCGAAGTCAAGGTGCCTTTGCGTCACCGGCGAGCTAGCAATTAATGCTTCTGTACTCAATCTGTTAGAAACATTCTTATGGGGCCTGGAGGGTGCCATCGGCTCATTGACGCCTCTCCTGGGGGCTTCTTCTCAAGCTCTTTAACCGCGCTCGTCTCACTTCACGCCAAACGGCTGTGCGGGCGGCGGTGTCCGTCGTCTCAAGCATTCCGGCAATTTCCTTGAGCCTTGCGGGGCGGATTTCATGGATATCGCTTTTGGGCCTTGCATCGAAGGTCTTTCAGCTCATCAAAGCAGGGAGCGCATTGTCGGATGTGGGCGAGCAGGGGGGCGAACTGAGCGTCCGCGGGCTGTTGCGCGAGTTTCAGCAGGACATCGCGCCCTGGACAGGCGATGCGCTGGGGATTGGGAAAGTCTTCATGCACCACTCTGTTAAATGCATCAAGCAGTTCTTTTTCGGAGTCCATTCTGCATGCCCTAGTTGAACATGGAGTCCAGGCCCGACTGCCATGTTGCCCCCAGCAGAATCCCACGATCCATGATCGGTGTCGATGAAAATCTTTGTGCGCATTCACTTCTCGGCACATGCATTGAAAATTTCAGTCCAGAGTGAGACACATTCCTATTTCGCCGCCATGTATAGGTAGGAGGGGTTGTGGCGTCCGGCTTCCACAGTCTTTGGGGGACATGGGGGAATTGAATCAACAAGCCAATCGTCGTACCTACCGCTGGCCTGGGGCGGCGCGAGAAATGGTGAGAGCGTATCTGAACACGCCGTCCGAAGCGTCCGGGCAAGAGGCGAATCGGGCACAGGTCGGCCTGAAGGCGCTGATCACAAGAATCGTGGCAGTGTCGGGAAACCCGCGGGCAGCTTGCTGGAGGTTCGCGCGCCAGTTGGGCGTGACCTCGAAGCGAAGCTACCGGCAGTGGACAAAAGCCGAGCAACAGAGACTGCTCGACTTGATCACCTCGCATTCCCTGCAGGAAGTCACGATACTGCTCCGCCGGACGCCGACTTCAGTGCGCACTATGCTGCACCGGCTCGGAGCCAGCGCTCGCATGGGCCAGGACTGGTTCACGAAACACACTCTGGCGGAAGCGCTGCACGTTCGCGCAGACGAGGTGCAGAAGTGGATTGATGATGGTCTGTTGAGGTGCCGAATCGTCGATGCAAACGGCCTCCAAAGACACATTATTGACGCGGAAGACTTTTGTGATTTCTGCAAGCAGCACCGCGGGGAAATCGTGGGACGAAGATTGAACACTGATCGGCTGAGTTTTGTGCAGACATTTGTCTTTCCGCCCAGCCACATGGAGCTGTTGCCCGTCCGGGAAGCGAAGAAGGAACAGGCGGCGTACGACGAACAGATCAAGAAACAAGCAGGTTGGGAAGCGGATGCGGAGGATGAACTGGATGCTACGGCTTAAGATACAGGCCGCCGCTCGACCGAAACTGCCGGGAGCGGCGGCCTGTCCCCCTCAAAACGAGATTGGTTTCGCGCGGCCGTTTGCGATCGAGCGTTGAAGCGTTTTCTGACGATCAGATCCAGTTGTTCGTAGAGAGCAGAAATTCTCTCGGATCGCGAGCGATATTCATCGAGTTCCGATGAGGTTATCGATGAGGGCTTGCGCAACGTGTCAATCTGAACGTCGACCAACCGTTGCACTTCATTTTTGATGGGGAAGGCTGGGTCCGTCATCATGAGCGACCTCCGACTGGCATTTTAACTGACTTGCAGCAAGGCCATGGGCGCAGCGTTGTGGAAAAAAACGAAGAACGCCAGTCCAATCAGTCCTCGCATTACCGGCTTCGCGAACAGATAAACGAAGAAAGCCGAACGGCCTTGAAGCCGGCGAACGACTTAAGGGCCGTATAATTTTCGCATGGCCGATCGCATTGTGTGCTCATGCGTCACCTGCCCGAAGTGCGGAATTTGGGTCGTCATCAGACCACAGAACCAGCTCGCGTTCAGCAAAGAAAAATCCTTAGCGATCTGCCCTGCAGAGGAGTGTGGCAAGGAGTTTGAATTCGAAGCCAGCGAGACTCGCGTTTTCGAAGTCCCGCTGCCGCTTTTCGAGCGCCGTCACTTCTATCGTTCGGAATTGCAGGAAATTGAAAAATAGGTTCCCCTTCTCGGGCCCAGCAAGTGCTAACTGGTCGCCGCCGACCTTAAGATGGCCGGAGGTCCTCGTTCAATAGACTCGACGCCACTTGTCGGGATGAGGCTTACCGTCCCTCAACCGCTGGCGTTCAACCAGGATAGGGTCTTCCTGGTGCTGCCTGCGGCGCCTGGCTTGGTCGATCGCTTCCTCTTGTGTATCACCGCGACCAATCTCCCGGCCACTTTGCGTCGCGACGAACTGCCCTTCCTTAGTCTTAAACTCGACGTAGACGTTGCTCATGATAGCCTCCTCCTTTGTCGCTAAGAGTATGGCCTGTAACGCCGGACGACGCAAAAACCGGCTGGCACCGGCATGGGAGTGGAAACACCAAAGCCAGTTGTGACGCTCTACGGCAGATCGTTGCGAAACCCCGAACGGATTCTCTCGATCTCGCGCCAGAAGCTGTTACGAACCGCGGCGACCGAGACTCCGAACAGGTGAGCAATTTCCTTCCACTCGTATTCAGCAGCTCTAAGCGTCAGAACGGCGGCATTTCTCTCGCTGAGTTGTCGAACGATCTTTTCGAAATCCAGGCGGGCGTTTACTTGGCGGACCCAAGCATTGTCTGCCGTGTGCTTTGAGAGTTCACCGGACCCTCCCACCAATTCCAGACGCCTCGACTTGGCCGCATAGCGGCAAAGGGCCCGGCAGAAGGCTACCAAGAGGAGTCCGTGTTTCCGAGTGGACAGGGGCGCCCCGGTCCGATCCAAGTAACGGGAGACTTGGGCAACGGTATTCTCCATTAGTTCGGCAGCCGGGCCATGATCAGCGAGAAGAACATGTGTCCGCTGACAGGCTTTTTCCCAAATCTCATGGCCGGCTAATCGCACGTCAGGCCGAATCGGCCTTCCCGCGCGATCCACGTCCCGGTCCCACCAAGCAAGTATTCTCCCTGCACGCGCCATCACTGCACCTTTGATTCACGACGAAACGCGATTCACAACGAAATGTGGAAAATTACATCCGGGCCAGACGGAGGTGTTCACATCGAGGATGAAGTCAGATTCCTGCGGAATCGCTTCACGGGCCAGCGGGAGCGCTCGGGTAATGCGAGAACGCCCGAGCATGACACGCGTCGGTTCGATTACAAGACGCCCTTGGGAAGAACCTCCGCCGGCGGTCGGGAAACCGTACAAATTGCCGGGCTGGAGCACTGTTTGTGGAGATCTTCTGGCGCTTAACGGGACGCTATGCAACCTTGAGAATCGTTCTGATTCCACATGGGACTGACTAAATTTGTTCGATTTGAATCGACGAACGAGGTACGAGTCCGCGCCACCGGCGAGCGAAGTCGTACATTCTTGACAACTTGCGAAACATCCTACGTATGGCGTGCTTGATCTTCGCGGTTTGGCTGGCTGCGCGATGGCTTTCCGAATTACTCGATGGCTGGTCCCCACAACGTTTTCTCGCGGAAAGGATGATCACTATCCTGACCTATTTCCGTTCGCAGGTGGTGAAATTTATTTTTGGCGGTCGGAATTCTGGACAGACGAGAAACGAAGAGGGTACGAACACACTTCTGTTTAGCGATACCAACGAATGGCAGTGGCAGCCCGAAGCCAGAAGCCAGAAGGCAAAACCCTAATTTGTGGACTTTTGATCATGGGTCACCACATCTTCCGAGACTGCCAGTATGCACCTTTGCCCGTCGAACTCAATCCGGTCGGCAGAATAGGCCGTAAGCTTGATTTCGCCCGTTTTTGCTCGAAGGCGGGTAATTACATTTCGAATCGGACCTCCTCGCTGAAGTTGCGTCACCAGTAATCTCCGGTCGGCAGGATCGTCCCATATCCTTAGTTCGTGCACTGTGCGTCCGAGGACCTCCTGGCGGGAGTACCCATACCGTGCCTCAAATGCTGTGTTGACTTCCAAGAAGCGGCCTTCCTCCAGCGTCGTGATGGAAAAGGCAACCGGACTCGAGTGGAAGATTTTCTGAAATTTCTCCTCGGAAGCCCTGCGGCCCTCCTCTGATTGATCGAGCGCGCGTTCTGCCTTTTGCAGGTCTGCTAATCGCTTTTCCAGTTCCGAACCATAGATCTCAGCGGTGGAATACAGGCGTGCGTTTTGAATGGCTGCGGCGGCGGGGATGGCAAGCAGCTCGGCGCGCCGGAGGTGGTCTTCAGTAAAGTGGTTCGGTTCCACGTGGCCGACGGAGAGAAAACCCAGGAACTCGTCAGAGGCAAGCAAGGGGACGCCAAGCCAGGAACGAAATTGCGCATGTCCCTTGAAGGTCTGCCATCCCTGTTCCTGTTTCGTGTCCGCGATCAAGATACGCTTTCGTTCCGACCAGATGCGTTGAAAAAAGGGGGATTCGTCCGCAACGAATGTCAGGGGACTGCGAGGAGACTTCTTTGCGAGATCGGGACACGTTTTTTCTCCCAGCGCCAGCCAGTGGGGACCACCTTCGGGGACGAGTACTCGGGCGCACGTATACGGAACCAACTCAGCCAGAGACCGGAGGAGCGCGTCGAGAACGCAGTCCATGTGCAAGTCCTGTGTCAGAGCAAGTGTCGCCTTGCGCAACGCCTCCGCCTCCGCCCATGCCGAGTTCGCCCGGGCAAGATTCGCCGCAACCTGATCTTCCGCTTCCTTGAGCGCGGTGATGTCTAGCGCGGTTCCGCCCAGGCGGGTGATCTTTCCGCTAGCATCTCTCCGGGGAAAGCCGCGGACCCAAACCCAGCGAAGTTCACCATCTGGCCTGACGATACGAAATCTTTCGTCGAAGTGTCCGGTCTGGGCCGCTTGCTCAAGCTTTGCCAGCGCGTGAGCTCGATCGTCCGGATGAATGACCTTCTCATACGAGGACGGTTCTTCGATCAGGGATTGGCAGGAGCGGCCAGTGATGGTTTCGTATGCCGCATTGACGAAGGTGGCTTTCTTCGTCTCAGCGTCGATCACCCAGAAGATTTCCTGGATGTTGTCGGCCATCTGATGGAATTCCTGCTCCCTGTCTTCAAAGACAGTCCTTGCCTGGCGTTCGGTCCTGTGCATCTGGCGGAAAACGCCAGCCAACAAGAGGGCAAAGACAAGCAAGGAACTGATCAATGAAATCAGCAGCGCCAGTGCTACTCGTGGCGACTGAAGGTTGGCAACCAGAACGGCGATAACCAGAACGGCCGAGGCGACGACGAGAACGAGTGAGGCAATCTTCCACTCTCGTCTCTGGGCCCTCGCGCTACCCGGTTCAGAGCGGGGATGGTCGGATTGATCCACGGGAAGTGCCCACGTATGTGCCGTATTCTATGCCCGTTGCAGTCACAAATCGATTCAGACTGCGGGAACCAGCCATGATCGCCTTAGGCCAAAGTGATCCCGCAGGTGGCGCTCCTTTGCCGTGAGCCGATAGCGTCCGCACATCATCGTCCGCTTACTTGTTCCGCCGTGCTGCTTTCCACTTTGCCCAACGCGCGCGCTGGGCCGCCGAAATTCTCTTGCGTGCCGCCGCTGACATTGTTCTTCGTTTCTTGCCGGGCATCTGAGCACGCGCGACTCTTCCGACTCTGCCGCGCACCCCGCCGAGACCGCCAAGGGCCTTCAGAGCTTTGTCTAGTTGTTCGATACTGCGTAGCGCCTGATTCCGTTCCTTCCTCAACTGCTGGACCACATGAGCCAAGGTCGACATTGATTCTCCTCGGGCAGGAATTGTAGCAGGCCGTATGACCTCGACGTGGTTTCCGCCGCGAATCACCACCAACTTATTTCTAACTCCGATCGCTTTTCCAAGAGGAATGCCATGAGACTCCGCGGCAATGAATTGTGCCCTATCCATAACTCTGCTTCTTGCTGTGGCCGGGAACTCATGCCCAAGCCCAGGTTGATAAGACTCGGGATTCAGAGGGTCGAAGACCCGCATCACCCGCGAGGATATCGGGAGCTGCGCTCACCGGCCGAGATGCGGAAACTTCTGAACCGAAAGATTGTCCAGCAGGGCGGGATATGCGCCATCTGCCACGAAGACTTCACGGATTACAACGACGTCGTCCCGGACCACAAAAATCCGAAAGGAATGGGAGGAGCGTGGAGGGACGATCATCCGGACAATATCCAGGCAACACATTGGTGGTGCAATGGAGAAAAGGGATCAACCAGGGGAGATTGACTAACGGCTGGTCACTGCTGATTTTGCGAATTCTCTTGACATCATCGGTAAATCTGCCGATGATTTGTCCATGCGTTACCCCGGCGGAAAGGGCAAGTGCTTTCAGCACATCATCAATGTTCTGCCGCAGCACACCACTTACATAGAAACGCATCTAGGTGGCGGAGCTGTCCTACGAAACAAAGCTCCAGCCACGGAGTCGATTGCTATCGACATTGACCCGGACGTGATCGCATGGTGGCGGAAGCACCACTCAGGACTCGCTACCTTCATCGCTGGAGATGCGCTCGTTGTTCTTCAAAGTTATCCGTTTACGGGTTCCGAGGTCGTTTACTGTGATCCTCCGTACCTTCCTTCTACACGCAAGCGATCGCGCGTCTACGCGAATGACCTGAATGAGGAGGATCACCTCGAGCTCCTGTGCATTGTGAAACAGTTGCCTTGTAACGTGGCAATTTCCGGATACCCTTCGCAGCTCTATCAAACTGAGCTTCGTGACTGGAATCAACTTCATTTTTGGGCCAAGGGTCACGACGGACTTCACGCCGAAAGTCTGTGGATGAACTATGCGATCCCGGATGCGCTCCACGATACACGGTTCCTCGGAGTGAATTTTCGCCAACGCCAGGACGTGAAGCGCCGAATGCATCGGCTTCAGAACAGAATTTCGCGTCTCAGCAAACAGGAACAGCACGCGCTGGCAACATGGCTTTCCAATCAACTGAGCGCCCCGGGAGAGCTCTTATGCAGCATTTCGCGTATCTGAAGAATGGTGTTGAACACGATGTACTCCTTCCGCCACCTGAGACGAAACTCTTGCCAGGAATTAATTGGGGCAATCCGTGTGAATTGTTCACCCCGGCCTACTGGTACGCGCAATATTTGATGCGTGGGGCAGTCAACACCGAACCCGGCGGACACCGCATCGGGCAAACCTTCGCAGAGGAGCTGACCGCATGCATTCTTGGCGGTTATGGAATTCCGGCGGAAATTGGCCTGGCAGCGTTTTGCCGGTTACGAGAGGAGTCGCTCATATCGGGCCTGTGTACGGATCAACAAGTGCTTGAACGCAGGCTGCAGGAGCCCTTATGCGTGCAGGGCCGGTTCGTCAAGTACCGCTTTTGGCGTAAGAAAGCTATGTATCTCTCGGCAGCATTTAGCGCGATCAAGACACAGGAGTTTTCCACAAGTGATGTGCTGATGCTGAAGACTAGATTGATGGCTTTGCCTGGAGTCGGACCAAAAACGGCGTCGTGGATAGTCCGGAACTGGCTGGGATCTGATCAGGTGGCCATATTGGATATTCATGTCGTTCGAGCTGGCCTTCTCATGAACCTGTTTTCCCCACAGGATGACGTGGCCAGAGATTATCCCAGTATGGAAGCAAAGTTTATTTCCTTCTCTCAAGCTCTGGGTGTTCCAACTTCCGACCTTGATGCCTTGATCTGGGGCATGATGAGGACAACTCCCAAACTGGTCAAACGTCTACTGAACCAGATGCCAGCGGCGGCGCAGTCGCGGTCTTCGAGCCTAGCACGGCCAATCCAGTCGCCAGGGGCCTGAAGCTCAGTCCCGTCACCAAGGATTCAGCTATTGTGGTTCCTGTCCGGCCTAGGATTCGAAACGGCAATCGGTGGGCCGCAGCAACTAAAGCTGCATGCCCCAGCAGCACTCCAGCATCGCGAAAGAGCAAAGGAACATAGTTTTCGTAGTAGTTAGCGGCCAGATCACAGTCGCTGAGGAGGCAAATGACGGCGGCTTGTTGCCCTGGGAGATGTTCATCGATCAGTTCGAGTAGTTGGTTTGAGTTTGCCTCATTGACGGCGAGCAGGCCAAGCGAGTGTTCCTCCGGAACGTATACGCGCCAACCATTATCCCTGCGGTACAGCAGACAATGCGCGGGATGAAGCGCCCCCATTGATGCCACGCTACGCTTCTGTCGATTACGGTCGTTTCCATCAATGAACCGAATACCAAACACGTCATTCAAGAAGTCAGATAGTTCTTGGTTTGTTGGCGAACTAAACACATCTCCGGACACTCTTCTGTTAAGAGCAGCAGCAAAAGTGCACGTCGCGGGATGCGCGGCAGGCAGAGAGGTCGACGAGAGAATCGGCAAACTCAAACGCCTATACTTGCCGGGTTCGCCACGCCGGATGGCATCCTCAGTATTCACCGAATCCAAGCTCCCTCATGCTTTCGCGATGTTTGCAGCAGCCACGGCACATGCCGCAAGCGAAAGAGCTAACGTGGCACGAATGCGCCCAGCCGAGCACAGAGTGTGGTATTGCAACACGTCGGCAGAGTTCGACTGTCGTCTCTCCGATGCTAGGGGCTTCGATCGCGATTTGGCCTTCCTGCAACTTCAGGAGTTCGTTCAGGACCCGGACAAAATCCGTTCTTCCGTCTGCGTGAGACCCATCGTTTGAAACGGTTCCGATAACTACTGCGTCCAGTCCCTCTTTCACAGCTAACGCAGCTCCCATCGTGACCAAAAGCTGATTGCGAAAGGGCCACCACTCAGACACTGGGGCAATTCGTGATGGTGGAGCTCCAGACATATCACCGGATCCAATGTCAGAACAATCGATTCTCAGCTGTCGATGACGCACGCCTAGTTCGGCGCAGACAGCCTTCGCAGCGCGAATTTCACCCGCCGCAGCAAGCTGTCCGTAGTCAATCGTAAGAGACAGGTCCGGGCGTAATGCCCAAGCCAAAGCAATCGAATCCATGCCGCCGGAAAGCAGCAGTAGCCGTTTTAACGCCATGCGGCCCAAGCCACTCTGTAAATAGCTGACACGAAATCGTTAACTACCTCGCAACCAGTGCCGCTGATCATCTTCAGCGGTTCTTCCGGTGTACATTGCGCGAATGCGACTACGGGCTTCAGCCGCGCTCGCGCGTATCCCGCTTCGAACACCGTTCCCGTGTCCACACCATCGAGAATCGCAAGAACAGCTCGACTTTTTTCTAGCGCGTCTATATCTTTCGGGGCAACATCTTTTCCCGGCCCGATCCCGATGTCGTGATACGGAGAAAACACTTTCAGTCCCATCCCTCTCAGCGCCAGGCGCGCCTCATCGATAAGCCAAGCTTGTGGCATATTAAAGAACGGCCCTGCCAAGTAAACATCGTACTCATCCTTGCCCAGTGTTTTCGCCGTCATTCTGAGAGGTACTGCAGCACCGCCAGAATCCATGGCCGAAACGGCGATTGGCAGCGTGCGATTGCCCACATACTCAGCAGTAGCACGGGAAGCGCTGTCCGCGGCCTCAACTGGAGACATTTCCTGCACTCCCCAACGCGCTGCGAAAACGGCCGCGAACACATCGCCAGAGCCGATTGGCCAAACGCTCGTGCTCTCATACGCCGGCACCGTGGCGAATACCCCGTTTGCCAGCACTAACGCGCCGCGGGCGCCTCGCTTGACGATGACAACATCCGCTCGAGAGCCCTCAGAAATCTTCAGCATCGCTGTTTGAACGTCACCGTTCATTCCCAGCCGTTTCGCTTCCGTTCCATTCAGCACGTACGCCAATCGAGACGGGCGGGCGGAGGAGCGGAAGTGCTTGGGTGAAAATGGCTCTTGTGGATCATAGACGACCGTATGGCCCTCAACTTCCACTTCCGCATCGAGCATCCCGAACTGGAGAATGCAACTGCCTTTCGCGGACAAGTGAACGCGCTCAAGCTCGTTCAGAGGTGGCCAAATTATCGGCGTAGATAAGCCATGGTCATAGCGGAATGCGATCGTCTGAGAGATTGAAGTGACCGAGCATTCGAAGTCGACCGCCTGAGCAATGCTGGCGAGTACGGCCTCGGCATTCTTGTCTGCGACGGTGATGAATCTCACATGAATGGGCAGTTCTGCGACGGCGGCGGCGCCTCGTCCGCCGCTTCCCCAGAATTCATCGCTGGCCGGAAACCGGCAGCTCTCGCGGTAGAAGCCCCCGACAACTGTTAGCTCGGAATTCACCGCAATCGCACGCGCACTCGGCACGTGCCTCCTTGAACGCTGAGTACTTCGGCAACGTACTGATATCCATCGCCAATACACTCAACCAGGCGCTGGATGATGCTGGATGTAATGCTACCGGCGGCCTGCCCCTGATACGTGGCACGCACAACCGGCCGGGCTGCACTATTGTCAACTTCCACGTTCAGCAGCGTCCCAACACTCAACTGCGAGATTACGGCACGGTCTGGTGATGTGAGCGTCGTCTCGCTCGTTAGCCGTTCGCACGAATCGCCGGTCGGCGTCGTCCATGAACCGCCTCCTGATCCCGACATTTACTTACCTCCCCCCAAATCCGTATCTTGGGTAGAAACGCAGTAGATTTGCTCTCTATTATCGCGTAACGGCAGAACTACTGCGTCAGTTTTCGTGCGAACAACCCGGAGCATCGCGTTCAACACAGGTGGCATAAGTTGGGGCACAGATCAACACTCGATCTTTCTAAACCATCCAGGCACACGTTTCCGTCGCGCCGTCGTGTGCCACACAGCGAGAAGGAATGAATCAAGCGGAAGACGACCTACGGCCGATCAGCCGTCTTGTATCGAGTCAATCGATGAATCCGGCATTGAAGTCCCAATCAGTGTGCCGTATGTGTGCGTTTTCTTGCTGCAGTTTCTTCCCAAAGACTTGAGCACGTGGTTCGGCGTTAAAATGCAAGCATGAAAGAGCGTTTCTTCCAAGAGTTCTTAAAGCAGATCGAGCCATTCCGTGAGCTGTGGCGCTCAGTCCGATTCGTGTGCTACGCCGGAAAGATTGGCAGCATATGGGTATTGCTGGGCGGACGCATGCAACTATCGGCCACAGCACTGCCCGCGGAAACTCTGAGGAAGGAAGCGGACTTCGATACGTTCTTCGCGTTTGTCGATGAGTTTCCAAGCCAATCCCTTGAAAAGATTCTCTACGACATCGTTCAGACAGAGAATATCCACTTGAACCTCGGTGGAGGCCCATTTTTCAAAGACATTCGTCTGTCCGCTGAGACTCAGAACAACCAGAGCAGTCTCAGCTGGTTCAATCCAGTCAAGTTTGACCGGCGAGGATTTAACTTCTTCGAAACATACCCGGTGGGCGTCTCTTGGGGTATTCAAGAGCAAAGACAAATCGGAGTGATACCGGGCGGAGCAGAATGCTGGGAAAAAGCAAATGAGCACCTCCGAAGAGAGACTCATCTTGATGGTGTTGAGGCTCTCGTAAGGAAGCTCACACCAAACTTGAAAGTGAGCACGCTTGCGTGCCCACAATTGCAGGTTATAGCTCCTCTGCCGTTCGATCTTGCCGACATGAAAACTGGAGGCATCAGAACAACAATTCCTGCAACGGCGCAGGGAAAACTGGTAACGCTGAAGACGTTCTTTTATCCAGAACCTCAACAACCTGCAGTGAGGGTCATTAGTCCGACAGAGTATTCCGAAGACGGGTCGCCTATACGTGTCGAATGGAACCCCGAATGGCCTGAGAGCGCGACAAACGCAATTGCTCACTTGTTTTGGGGTGGACACAACATTGATGCTCTGCCGATTAATCGGTGGAAGGAATCGGCTTCAATCTTGGGCGTTGTGGATGCGTACTTTGACGCGGAGCGTAAGCGTCTGCGAACTGATCTCGAATATAGAGACAAGAGGCCATCGGAAGAATTTGAGCAAGCGGTTGTGCGGCTCCTAAATGTTCTTGGTATTCCTACCATTTGGTATGGAAAGACCGTGGATGACCGAGCGGATGCCCTGGGTATTGCTCAGTCTGACAAAACGACATTGGTGTTGATCGAGTGCACGCGAGAAAAACCAATCGAGAAGTTCTCGACACTGGCCGAGCGAGCCAATCACCTCAGGAAGTCCCTCCCGATTAGGGCGGAGGTTCTGCCCGTGGTTTTCACAGCAGCACGCATAGTCGAATCCGAGGCCGCAGCAGCCGTGGAATATGGTTTGGGTCTGATCGGGGCTGAGGAGGTTCAGCACCTTCTAGCCCTGATTTCGACACCGGGAACAACTACGGCAAGTATCATTGACTACATCAGACCGCGTGAAACCGTCGCTGATCAAATCCTAAGAACGGTTGGCGAATTGTCGGGCCATCGATAGTGCTGAATCAACTGCTGTGTCATACCGACTCTCCCGCAGGGTGTCGATAAAGGGGTTCAGCGAGGTTCGTACCGCTTTCACCGCACGGAGAGCGACTTGATCTTCATCACTCCAACCCGTGGCAACAACTTCCCACCCCACTAAAGCAGTAAGCTCTAAGTTGTTATACTTTCAGCGTATGTTCCCGCCATGCATCTTCTGTAACAACGAATCTGGCAGCGAAGAGCATCTCTGGGCCGCGTGGATGCACCGTCTCCTGAAGTTTGGTCCGATCCGGGTACAAGAAGGGACTGGTCCTGAGACGATCGATCCCGACCCTGAAAAAACGATCAATACTGTCTGCCACACCTGCAGCAACACGTGGATGAGCCAGTTTGAGGAGAAGAACATACCCTCTCTCCGTCCCATGTTGCAGAACCAGCCCACGATGATTGATCCGGGGCGACAGCGATTGCTCACGGAATGGGGAGTCAAGACGGCGATGGTGCAGGATTCGATTAAGCCGGGGATTGGCACTGAAAAGTTCTACACGGACGCAGAGCGCCTTGACATGCGCCTCACCCGGAAGATCCCGGAGAGAACGCGCATGTGGATCGGCGCACTAACGGAACCACACCTGGGATCGTTCGGCACGGATATGGCTATTTTCGGCGGCGACCACAAGACCAGAATCGGCACAGGTATAGCCACTACGATCATTGTGGGTCATTTTACTATTCAGGTGGTGACGGAACGTGCTCTACAGGAATTCGCTGCTCAAACGATCCCTGATATTCAGCCGAAAGCAGGAGGTTGGAACAATACGCTGATCGAGCTGTATCCCAAGAAACAGAAGAAGATTGACTGGCCGCCGAAAATATCATTCACAAATGGCGGTCCACGGGGCATCGCATGCCTGATGAACAGGTGGCGGATGGGGCAGAAAGTTGAGAAGGTCGTCCCGGTCCCACCAAAGACCTAGCGCACTGTGGGTAGTCGAGTCCGTACCTGCTAAAAGCATGTATTCCGCACGAGGAATCGAGGCCTTCGCGGACTTCAGGCTCCGCAGGGTAGCGGAGTTGGACGTTCTAAAACTTTTTTTCTTATTCGTAGCTCGACGCGACAATAAGACCAACTTCGCGAACATCGGTTATGGAAAAATCGAGGAATAAACCAACATCAAGCGGGTGCGGATCAAGACCGCGATCAGTTTTCTGGCATCACCTTCGCTGGTCCATGTCGAACACGTTAGGAGCGAAATGAATGATCACGGAATTTCAAATGCCTATCGGGTAGGACTGAGTCCTTACAACCACATGGGAACCACGGGACAAGTCGATGATTGAAACCGATTTCTCTAAACCGTGAAGGATGCCGCAGCGATCGCGCGGAGCTTAGACAGACTGATGGCGCGCTGTCCGTTTTTCTGCATCGTACCGGCCGCGTCCCATGCGGGTTGACCGGCCCCGTCGTAAACGATCTCAGCCTCTTCCGGCGATACGACCCGGAGCACAACGAGGCGAACGCAACATGCGTACATTGCGATGCTTTTTCCAGCGGTTAGCTTTATCTGAACGTCCCCATTCGCGTCGAACGCGTCGTGTCCTGGCTTGGACATCGGGTAGAGAGTCAGGCCCAAAGCTTCTGCAGCAATCACTTCTCCGATCGAGCCGACCAAGTGTCCGTCGGGCGTAAACTTTCTGCCCGGATAAAGGGCCTCAAGGTCAGCGGTAGCCTTATAAATCCGGGCGACGGGCTCAGGCAAAGGGACGCGCTTTGTCATGCCCAAACATTATCATCAGGTCAGGCAAATTTGCCGAACCCAGCGGCGAAGCGATACCTTCTATCGGTTTCGAGACCGCGCACGAATGTGCGCCATCTAAACTCTCCTTTGCATCAGGGCCGATTGTGCTGGAGGATGCATATTATGCCAACATTCCTACCCGACGAAGACTTCAGGGCAAGACGCAGAGTTCTACTGCAAAGCGACTTCGCATACGCTGCAAAGCCTGAGCCACCGCCTTCCGACATGATCGATGAAGAGACCTGGCGCGAAATTGTTACGTTGCCAGACGACGTGGCCGTTCGGACATCCAACTTCCATGGAACGACTATCAAGAAACTCGCAGATCTATGGGGCGTGTGGATTGAGTGTTGCGATCTGCGCCGGGACTTCATGAACGATGTGATGCTCGATTCAACAGACGATCTTCAATGCGCCCAATATTTAGCGTTGACAGGCTTTTATCGGAATTCAATCGCAGCTGTTCGGAGCGCCGTGGAGCTGATAACAATCGGAACGTGGGCCCAAGCATGTCGCAAGAAACAAGAATTCAGCGATTGGCGCGCGAGGAAGGCCCCGCTTTCGTTAAGCATTGCCTGTGACGGACTCATTGCAGGTGCGGCACCGCTCAGAAAGCATTTGGCGAGTACGGTCAACGATAGTTTATTCGATCAGAAGACACCTCTCGGCGAAGGCGGGTTTGTTCGCAGGAGTTTTAGCGGAATTTCAGAATTCTCTCATGGGCGCCCCGGATTTACTGACGGGGATATGCGCCAGAGCAACGGTCCAATTTATGTCCGATCTGCCTTCGAACATGCAGCTTGGATTCAATTCGAAATGTTTGGTTTGGCTTTTGTCTTGTTGCTTATCGCCCGACCGGGCTCTCAAATGCCACCTGCAGTGGTGGACCTGCTCGCCGATGCGAATAAAGTCAAATCCAGAGTGACGAGAGCAGCCTTCGAGTTCCTACATCCCTGAGCGGTAATGTGCGAAAAATGTGCCTAAGACGGCCTCCACCTAAACGAAATATTCAATCCTTCCATAACAGCGGTTCCCGTGCTGATCTTTGTGCTCATTGAGCTTCGTGTCATAGGAAGACACTTGAAGCGCTTGCTGCAATAGGGGCATCCCACCGTGTACTCAATGCCGAAACTACTCTTTGTGGCCGCTCGGCGCGACGCGAACGTGCCAGCCGACGCAGAGAACGGTTTCGCAAGGTAACCGGTTGATTTTGTCAACTCAATCGAAAAGCGCGGATAGATCTCTTGGTCCAAGTCGCCCCAAATTCAACCTCACCCCACACCAGCTCCGCGAGGCAATTGTCCGCCGCGAACGCGGGGAACTCCTGACCGAGATTGTCTGCACTTACAATGTGAGCGACAGCACGACTTCACGACTGAAAGCATAACAGCCTGGCCTGTTACCATTACGCCGAACGATACGGAATTTCAGACGTGGCTATTTCAACGCCATTCGGCTCCGCGGAAGACTTCACCGGAATGCTGTATTTCGATAGAAGCAGCTCAACCGAATTAATCATGTCCTTTCTTTCGTGCCCGGAATAGGTTCGTGGCCCAATAACAATCCGTCGGAGCGAGCACGAGGCCGGTGAGCGTAGCCCCAATGGAATTTCTACATAGGAAGTGGGTCCAAACGGTCCACTACGAAATTTAAGCTTGTCTGAAGGCAATGTTTTAAAAAAGGTCCGAAACAGTACCCGCCACTCACGCTCTTCCTGAAATCCGTGATGCTTGAATTGCGCCGCCAGCCGCAAAAAAGGCACCGTTGCGAACGTAAATGACTTTTCAAGATAAAAGGAATGCTCTCTGTATTTGATCGAGGGATTATGCAATGTGCGGAACGACGCAGGTACAACCTCCTTCCGCTTTTTTAGTTCGCGGAAACCCTTAGCGGCCTTCCGTCCCAAATCCCGGATGTGTTTGCGAACTCTCGTCTCGTCGTAGATGCACTCGACCAGTTCAGTCGGAGTACCCAACGTGTGAACAGCTTTTAATTGCTTTTTCAGCAGCGCAGTATCAAAGCCCAAGCTGAACCCTTGGGACGAATGTGAATAGCCCCTCCACTGACTCAGCAAGTCGCCTACGCCTGTAAGTGAGCAGACGAAGATTCCTTTACGGTCACCGTAAGGTGGGTCGGCCTTGATAATTTCTAATATGGTCGGAAACTTTCGTTCCGCAAGCACACGCTCGACCATCATTTTCTTAGCATCGGCGTTAATGTCGTCTGGCAGTTCAGAACTGAAAGTATCGACAAGCAGTTGCATCGCAGTGCTCGTGAAAAGAAGCCGAAATTCTGTCCAATCGTTCATCGCGTAGATGTCTGTTGCCCAGATACAGTCACTCGCGAGTATTCCCTGTAACCCGGCTTGTGAGGTGTAGTGGTAGAGGATGTCTGGTGCGGGCATGGACCATTTTAGCTTTGGTGGTTTATCGTGTCACCCAAAGCGTCAGAAATTCCTACAACATAACATCCTTTATGTTGGGCTATCGGAACATCGGCGGGGGCAATAGTTCGCTACCTGCCTTTGAACGCACGGCGCATCTCGCTTATCTGTGTGGGTTCTTTGGGCATGGTAAAGACGGGCGTGGGCTGTGGAATCCGCGCAATCTCATTCATCATCATGACGCGTGCTATAAACCGGAGCACAGAAATCCATTTGTTGACCTGGCTTGCGTTTTCGCGCGAGTCTGGCGATAGCGACAGGTCGCCGGACGCTTCGCTAATCATGTGAGCAATCCTGTTGCGGAGTGGTTCAAGCTTTTGCTCACGCACTCGATTGAATTTCCAATCCCTCACTTCGGCCGGAACCAGGTCGTCCCATGCCGCATCAGTTGTCCCGCAGAGTTTTATGAAGGGAAACGCCTCTTCCAGCCTCTTGCGCTGTTCAATGCTGTATTTTTCCAAGCGCTCAGGATATTTCAGCGGCAACGGGGCTTTTAATTGCGCTAGCTCCGGCTCCCGTCTCACGTTGATGCCCTCTACGATTTTGTACCAGCACAGGAATTGATAGTTCGGACTGTAACTGTTGATGCCCTCCCGGTACAGCGACAACAGGGATTGAATGTACGGGCTGTTGAAATATTCTCCCCCAGGCGGCACAACCTCTATATAGGGACAGGTGTAGGTCATTGAAGAATTGCCAGTGGAGAGTTGCGTTACGTCCATTTGAGTGACCCGCAAAGGAATATCCAGGTTGAATGCGAGCCCACTCAGGAACGGAAATGCGGCGTCCAGTGCAATAGTCTCGGCCTCATGAAAGCTTGCGGCGGGCAATTCGACAGACACCTTGCCCAACCGCCCCTGCTCATTTGCGATTCCGCGCAATTCAACCCTCGTGTTTCCGTGAGCGCAGAAAATAACCATTTGGTCTGCATCGGCAGCAGTGCGTTCACCCTTTGGCTTGGCGAAGTGAACATAAGAATCGCCCATCAGACCAGCTTCAAACGTAAAGCCCTGGCTTTCCCCTATCGCGCGGCTCAACGTTAAAACGACGCGGTAATTGTCTTGCAGGGCAACAGAAAGTGTCGGGGCGTGTCCTTTCTTACCTCCGTGGACGTGGAGTTGGTATGAGGCTCCCGGTAGTCCCAATTTCGTTTTAGGAATGGTCACGCTCGGCTTGGGCTTTTGCTCCATTGCTTTGCCTCCTATGGTCCCGCGCGTGGAACTAACCGAACCGTGGCAGCGCTTGTATTTCTTTCCGCTCCCGCAAGGGCACGGGGCGTTGCGTCCGATTTGCCGGGTCATACGTGCAGAACGCCCTCAGTGCAAGGATAAAGAACTTTCCTTCCTGTTTTTATCGGAACATCGGCGGGGGCCACATCGGCGGGGGCATCCGTTTAAGCCGTTCTAAAACGTCGTCGGCAAACAATGGATATATTGGCTCCGCCTTTGTGAGTCCCTGCACCGCATGGCCTGTTTCAGGATGTACGGCACCGCCTTGCAGCACTCCAAAGACTTTGCCTGTATTCAAAGAAAAGACCGGCCCACCGCTGTTGCCGTTTGTCGCAGTCAAATCGAGTTGGAAGCCCTTCAGGTGTTCGAGGGTCACGCCCTGAGCGGGAATGATTGAGCTAATCATCCCCTTGGTAAAAGAGCTGGTGATTGTGCCGAGCTGGTCATTCAGTACTTCACCCAACGGATACCCGCAGGTTGCAATCTCCATCATTTCGTGCAGCTCTGCATAGTCCGCTATCGGCAGCGCCGGGTAGCCGTCAGGATAAGCTGGATGTTTGCTGACCTTTCCGGCGCACAAATCAAACTTGTTCACGGTTACCGCATTATGAATCCCAACCGGAAACATGTGCAGTTCCTTGCCGTGAACGCCGCCGTAAAACATCGCGTATGGAGCCACGACCCTTTGAGGCGTCCCTGGAACTGCGTTCTGTTGCTTGGGCCAAAACGCCTCGAATACATGACGGCACGTAACGATGATGCCTCCCGGATCAATACAAAACCCTGTTCCGACAATTGTGAAAGGCCGCTTCGGAAAAGCATTGGGAAATTCTGCGACGATGCCAACTGTTGCTTTTTTTACTGCCTCGTAGACATCACTGCTCGACATGGTGACGTTATTGTAGGCCACTTTGAATTAGGCAGGGAGCCTTCCGCTATTGATCTCTACCAGCACAGCTTCGAAGTGACCGCGGCGAAATTAACGCAAGTATCCACCGAGGCGCAGGACAACGGCAAGGACTATGCGTTAGGGCAGGCGCAACGAGCCGCCGAAAAAGTAGCGCTCAATCCCCGACGACGTTTTTCTAAGAAAGGCTGTGATTTCGCCTTCCGGCAATCTTGCTTGAGCATTCGCCTGTGCGTATGATTCTGTCGCATGGCAGGGGAACCTCAGAGCGACAAGTGCCAACGGTGGCGGAAAATTGCCATTGACCAGCTCTCGTACACGCTTAACCTAACGCTGACGTTCACGATTGCGGCCCTCGCATTCTGGTTCGCATTGTTGAAGGACGCAACGTTTGTTCCCGCCGGTATTGCGAAAGCCTGTCTTTGGCTGTCGCTTTTCAGTCTTATCGTTTCTGCCTTCTTGGGGTTTATCTGTGCTACTTGCAGGCTTTGGGACTTTCGAGGCACGGCACGACGCGCTTGCAATCATCCAAAGGCCCCGCCAAAAGGTGAGTTGCGTGAGCTTGGCGATATGACTTGGGTTCTTTTTTATCTGCAACTCTTCGCGTTTGGAATAGGCGTGGCGACGCTTGGCACCGCATTAGTGTTGACCTACGGAAACAAACTTTTGTGACTAGGTGGCTAACTGGCTAACTGGGAAAACGGAAGCACACACAGTCTTCCTCCGCCAGCAGCCGGTCACGCAGGCGCAAGAAATCCGTTGGGCTGATTGCGTCGCCCAGTATAAGCTGGACTCCCGTTCAAACACGCCCAGGCGGCCACCGATGAAAGTTATTTATTGCGAAAAATGCGGCGACCTCTTCAAGCTCACGCGGAAAGAGCTGAGGCACTGCAAGTGTGGGAGGGTTAAAGGCAAGTACCGTACTAGAAAGTATGCTCTTATTTCCGACCATGCGGTGAGCATCAAAATTCCGAACGGTTCCATTAAGAAAGCTATCCGCAGGATGCAACGGCTTAAGAAGCACAAACCTAAATCCAGAGACACCGACTACAAGGAGTATTCAGCGATACCTGCATGGGTGCGTCCGAACAACGGCCCCGGCAATCCTCACACGGAACCATTGAAGGAATAATCAGCTTGGGCGAATGCGCTGGCGATCATACGCTTATCGACAAACCTTCTACTTTGAGCTGGCGTGGAGCATAGCCTGGACACGGTGGCGCTTTACATGCTCCGGAATCTTGAAGGTCTGGCTAGAATAGAATAATGATTGGGTTCCTGAATTCAGAAGTTCGGGGGACGCCTCTTTTACGCGCGCGTTCTTCCCGTTTCCGCATCCTCACAGATCTAAATCATGTCCTCTGCTGAAACGTTTCGGGCTGCCGTAGAGATTACTAGATCTATCTACGACACCGCTGTGATTCATCTGGTTGCAGAACTGCGGGGCACACAATGGTGCAATCTCTACACGTCCGTAATCTACGGCCGGGAAATTGACCTGCTCAGTGTTCCTGACTATCTCGATTACGCCACATACAATGAATCGATCCTTTGTCTCCGCACGCGGCTCGGCCGGCCTCTCGCGGAAAGCTTCGTAGCATCCGCACAAACAGGCGCGGCGAGTTGTGGCTCCTTTACAATCAAATACGCAATAGGCGAAGACACCGCAGGCTTCCGGCCGGCAACTGTTTCCGGTGATCTGAACGAACCTTCGTTTTGGGAAACATCGCTCTGGACCCACGAGAGAATCGGTACAGAGAAGATCTTCCATGGAGAGCCGCTTCGACAGTCAAATGCATGGAAGGTCACCAAATATCTCGGATGCCTTGACGAAGCGCGTTGGCTCCCGATTCCACTGCAGCGCCATCCCGAGAAATTGGGTGACTTGGACGAAATCTGGCCGTCGCCTCTTTCGCTCGAATCGAGGAATTGCGACGGTGGCTGGGGCTTGGAGGTTACGAGCATTGACCCACCGCTCCTCACTCGGGAAATAGCCATTACCGGAAGCCTTCTCCGTAATGACCTGATCATCCAGACGGTACATTTTCACAGCAGCGGCCCACACAGGGTCGATGCCGATGTCGATGCCATCGACCTGCTCGTTACAGTCGACGGAGTGCCGATGGACGCACACGCCCATCGTTATCTTCGTTCCATGTCCGTGGGAATCACGCTGTACAGCAGCGACCGCTATACGGTTCCACGCTCAGGCGCAAGACCGGAGATGCAGTTCCCAATTGGACGGCCCGACTCCAGTCCATCTGTTATCGGAAGACCGAGGACTGATGTCACACGCCACCGAGCCTGGGGTATCGGTAGGCTTTTCCGGGACTATGGCCAGCCCAGGGACTCCGAACGAGTGTATGACCCCATCGCAACGAGCGACACAGTGGAGCGAGCTTTCAATGACCTCCAGTTCTACGGCCAGAATGAGACGCCTTCTCAAATCACCGTCGCAGACCCCTATGCCCTCGACGAACGCGCTCTCGATGCGATCGCGGTCATGGCAATCCGTGGAGGTCAGGTCAGTTCTGTGCGGGTGTTGACGGCCTTTTTCCCCGCGCCGCAGATCACTTCGTGGGCATCACAGGCTATAGCCCTGCTGAAAGCGATCTTACTCCGCAAGTGGCGGGCGCAGCAGACCGCGCGGGAACAAACCGAAGCCGAAGCGAAGCTTGCAGCACAGAAGATCGCAACCAAACTCAACGTCACAATATCGTTTTACAAGATCGAGAGTTTGCACGATCGTTTCTTGCTAGTAGGCGAGAGGCTGTGGCATGTGGGTTGTTCTTTCAATACGATTGGCCAGCAAATCAGCGCCGTGATTGAGATGCGTGACGAACGAACGGAGGCGATGGTACTCGATATTTTCGCGAGAACCATGGCGCAAGGGCCGGTCTTCGAGGCGAGGCCATGAGAAACGACGCCGTGAAGGCCGCTTGCGACAAGATACTCAGTCAAACTCCGTTCAGCGGAGTGCCTCCGACTGCTCCGCGCCCGGAGCCCGAGGAAATTGCAACCGCCCTCGCTGAGCTTCAGCGAAGAGGTATTTCAGACCGCGACAGCGCCAGAATCGCAGCATATGCGTGGTATTCCGGTGTGGATTCGACTGGCGTGCTCGATCTGTTCCGCAGTTACGGAACCTTGCGCATCCTGCGGCTGGAACTGGAGTCTCACGCGCATCTCGCGTCTCAGATGCCGAAATTACCCACTGGCCGCATCTTCAGGCATCTGACGGAGCTGTCGCTCGCGACAGAACTGGGCATCCCCGAACTAGGGTGGTCTGTGGCGATCCTAACAGTGGCCGCCGAGGCTGATTTTGATGCGATTTTGCAGACTCTCGAACCGCAACACGACCCGATCCGTATTGCCACCTACTTTCTTGCTGCTCAACCGTTCATACCTCCACGAGAGTGGCAGCCGGTGATTCAGAAATTGCTGATACTAGATGACGATCTTTCACGGGAGATCGTGATCGAGCTTCTATCGCGCTGGATTGAACTAACGGTCACTCAAGGTGGCATCGAAGGCATAAACACGCTTCTTGGCGAGCTTGACAAGAGCGGGAGCCAGGGTCCAATCATCCTGGGCGCGCTTTTGGAAACAGTACAGCGTTTTCTACAAGGACGCTTCCCGACCGAGGTTACCGAACGCGCCGCGTCGATGCAGGAAGTGATCGATGCGGCCGGCAAGAAACTCGTCACCAGCGCCAGTGCAGTGAAGGCGATTCTTAAGCACGCCGGTGTCCGTGATCTGAATGTGCTCGCGGCGATGTCTCGATGGCGCCAGGATCCCGAATTCACGCGAGCGGCGTCCCGCGCCCTTGAGCGAACGACGCAGCAAATCTTGGAACGCCAGTTCGGAACACATCTGCAATTCAGCGAAGATGAAGCAGCGAGGCAGTTCCGCGTCGGAGCATGGTCGATCAAACCGCTCGTCGAGGCTCTGGCGCATGATGGCGTTGAGATCGATATCTTCCAAGGATACTTCGACACGCTCGCGACTGATCAGCTTTCGAAGATGACTCGGTATCGGACGTTTCTCGACGATCGCCAGCGCGCCATCATTCTACTCGCGGTAGTTGGGTGCGTTGCTCACCAAAGAGGGGACGAGGACTTGCTCGACGCGGTAAGGAAGGCAGCGAGGCGCTTGCAGTCGCAGCCGCCCGGCGTGGTCGAAGTTATTTCCGACGCTGGGCGCGAAGAGCTTGCACAGAAGGTAGGGTTGATCCTTCCCGCGAAGTAAGCAGCCGCTGATAGCGGGCCAATGCACTCACCGAGCTTGAGGCACATCCTCAGGATTACTCCCCGCAAACGGGCTTATGAGAAATCGAGAATCTTCAGGATGCGGGCCGGGAAAACTCAGGATGATATGGCCCAGTCTGCACTTGTATGAGGATAGCTTTCACACTACGCAGCCCCAGCGAACTAGCCTTTCGACTGACTGTCGGTGCGCTGTAATCAGACAATTGTCGGGCATCTAGCGCCGATTGTGTGCCAGATGTGTGCAGGTCGTCTGCACTTTGCGCCTACTGGGAATCCGGTGCCTGAAGCATATCCGACACTACCGATCCACAGGACCCTCACACGAAATGGTGGTTAGGGTTGAATGACCACTTTGATGATCCGGTGCACCAGTTCAAGTTGCTGCGGGGTGCAGGTCGCGAGGAGAGTGTCAATACGTTTTCGGATGTCGCGTGGATCTTCCTCTCGTTCGAGCAGGAGGAGGATATTCGGGGGGAGCCCTAACCCCTTTGCCATTGCCACAATCGTATCGAGGCTCGGCACTTTTTTCCCGCGCTCTACGTCACCCCAAAAGTTGCCGGTGATGTTGCCTCTTTCGGCAGCTTCCTCGAGACTGAGTTTTGCCGCCTTTCTCAGCCTTCTGATGCGTTGCGCAAACAGGGTACGATGTTTAACACCAGCCATCCGCACAACGATAGCGGGTGATCCAGCTATGTAAAACAATCCATTGAATTTACTAATGATCGAAATAGTGGCCTATAGTGTTTACTGAGAGTTTCCTTCCCAATCGAAAGCGTTGCGCTCGGCGGACTCACGCTGTGACTAGGACGAATGCGGTTCGGAGCGCGGTGGTTTCTCTGTTTTGTAGTTGTAGATCAGCTTGGAAATCTTGAGGGTAAGCAGCAATTGCTCGGGAGTGAACAGGTCGAGAAGGGCATTTAATTCTTCGCGCTCTGGATCGTGCGCATTGTCTCCCTCGAGTGTCATCAGGACGCGCACTGAGATTCCCAGCCCCTTGGCAAACCCGAAAATGCTGTCGAGACAAGGCTCCTGAGCCACGCGCTCGACGCCGCCCCAGAAGTTCGTCGAAAGACCGCCTTGCTCACTCGCTTTCTCAATACTCAGTCCGGCTGCCTCTCTGAGAGAGCGCAGGCGGTTCGCGAATCGTTCTCTATAGTCCGTAAGGAAGGCCACGCCCCAACAATAGGGTGCGATTGAGGCCTATACCACACTCGATGAAGTGTATTTTTCTTGAATAAACAACGCGATAGAGGTATATATGCGTGGTTAATAACTCTAAAGAAGTTTATGAATCGAAGGTGCGGAGTTCGGGCGTGCGGATGAAACATCAGCCGCGAAGTTGACATGAGTCTGCCAGCCACAGTCCGACTTCCTAGTCTTCGGTTTCCCAAGGGAGACAGCGAAACTGAATTTCTTTCTCAGCAGGCTCACGCTCACGACGCGGCCCCAGACGAAGCCCTGATTTCCCTGATCTGCCAAGGTGACCTGGAGGCGCTCGCATCATTATTCCGGCGCTATGCCCGTGTCGTTCGCAGAGTTGCGTTACGAGTCCTCAAGGACCCATCCGAAGCCGACGATCTTCTGCAGGACATTTTCGTACTGATTCATCGCCTCTGCAGAACCTTCGACGCTTCCAAAGCCTCGGCTCAGTTCTGGATTCTGCAAATGACCTATCGCCGCGCCCTCTCGCGGCGGCGTTATCTCAATTCCCGCCATTTCTATACGCAAGTGGAACTCGATGACCAATCATTCCAGGTCGCGGAATCCCGATCTGGGCATTTCAACGATCCAAGTGACCGAGTCTTGGCTGAATTGGACCTGCAGAAAGTGTTCGGAACCCTTTCAGAAGACCAGCAGCGGACGCTTCGTCTGCACTTTGTCGAAGGCTATTCGCTGGATGAGATTGCCAAGATGCTCGGACAAACCAAAGGCAACGTCCGGCACCATTCATTCCGCGGGTTGGAACGGCTGCGGAAACAGATTTTTGCTAGCAAATTGCCGGGTGCGGGAGCAGTATGATACAAGGTTCGTCTAAGCCAGGAGCAGGGGCGTTGTCTCAAAGCGGACCCCATGACGAATTCCTAGAACTCTGCGCCGCTTCAACCTCCGGCGAGCTAACCGACGACGAGCAGAAACGGCTGCAGGAGCACCTGGCCATTTGTGCGTCTTGCCGCGGAGCCCTTCGGCAGTACGAATCGATAGTCAGCGATGTAATTCCGACCATCGCAGCGGGCGAAGAACCTCAACACGGGCAGCCAGCCGAGACTTGGTCCCAGGAACAGCAAAAACAAGCTGAAAAGGCATTGTTCGACCGACTGGCACGTGAAGAGAAGCATCCACCCGGAGAAACCGGAAAAAGGAATGGTTCATCGATCTTCCCTCATCGCCTCCTCCCATTCTCAAGCGAATCCACATGGCGGAATGTCTGGCTGCTTTATGCTGCTGGAATTCTTCTTTTTTGCGCGCTCAGCTTCTTCGCCTACCGGGTGGGAATGCACCAGGCGGCTGACATGACCAAACGCCCTCAGCCACAACCAACCAAGGAGGAGGCCGCTCCCGCCCAGGCTTCACTTGAAGAGCAGCTGAGCGACGCCGGCCATGACCACGCCGTTGTCAATGCAGGGATCGCTCAACGCGACAGGATGATCGCCGATCTTCGCCGCCAACTGACCCACCAGTCCGCGGAAATCAGCGAAATGAAGGCCGCGCAGAACCAGCTTGAGAGCAATCTGCGCGCGGGCGATGCAAGCCGACAAGATCTCGGCCAGCAAAAGAACGAACTGGCCGAAAGGCTCGAATCTGCGCAGAGCAACTCCCGCTCTCTGCAGGAAAAACTGGACTCGCTCGCCCAGCAGTCAGCTCAGGATGCTGCCCGTGCCGAGGCATCGCAGACCAAGGTCAGCGATCTCACCCGTGAGCTTCAAGAGCAGCAGGGTGCACTCGAGCAACGAGACGAACTCCTGGCCCATGATCGCGATATCCGCGAGCTAATGGGTGCCCGCGACCTTTATATCGCGGAAATTTATGACGTGGCTGGCACCGGCGAAACCAAGAAGCCGTACGGTCGCGTTTTCTATACCCGGGGCAAGTCGCTGATTTTCTATGCCTACGATCTTGACCAGCAGACAGAACTGAAACGGGCGAGCACGTTCCAGGCGTGGGGCCGGCGGGGTCCGGATCGGCAGCAAGCAATAAACTTGGGCGTTTTCTATGAGGACAATGCCACAAGAAAGCGCTGGATTCTAAAGTGTGATGACCCGAAAACACTGGCGCAAATCGACGCGGTATTCGTGACTGTCGAGCCCAACGGCGGCAGCCATAAGCCCAGCAGCAAACCTCTTCTGTTCGCTTATTTGAAAGTCAACCCCAACCATCCGTAACTCCGTCTGTCCGGTATTCCGGCCACTCGCTGCATTCGCTCCGTCCTAAAATTAAATCGAAGTCTCGTGGTGTCCGCCGCGGATCTTCCTGCGAATTAACGGAAGGAGTGAGCTGAAAATCCGTTGCTTGCTGGAGAGCCCACATGCGCTTCCCCCGTTTTGTTCCGTTTGTAGTTTGTTTGGCGTTGAACACGTTCTCCCTGTTCGCGCAGTCCCCCAACGGGAACATAAACGGCTTGGTCTCTGATCCTTCCAGTGCAGCGGTCGTTGGGGCGGAGGTCGTAGCCGTAAACGATGTCACTGGAGTCCAGTACACGACGAAGAGCAATAGCGAAGGCATCTACGTCTTGCCAAATTTGCCTCCCGGACCCTACCGAGTCCAAGTTTCCAAGATCGGATTCAAGACCCTCATCAAGCCGGACATCGCCCTCAACGTTCAAGACTCTTTGTCCATCAATTTCACTCTGCTGGTTGGGGCGTTCCACGAAATAGTGACCGTCGAGGGTGGTGCGCCTCTGGTGAACACAGAAGATGCTTCTGTGAGCACGGTCGTGGATCGTCAGTTTGCCGAGAATCTGCCCATGAACGGTCGGAGTTTCCAGACGCTGATTGACCTCACGCCAGGTGTCGTCGCAACCCCTGTCAACGGCGCGGATGGAGGGCAGTTTAGTGTTAATGGACAGAGGCCGAGTTCGAACTATTGGATGGTGGATGGGGTTGGGGCAAACGTTGGTGTAAGTGCCTCCTTCCTGCCGGGCAATGGACTGGGAGGTGCGCTCGGATCATTCAGTGCGCTGGGAGGCACAAATAGCCTGGTGTCAATTGATGCGATGCAGGAATTCCGAATCCAGACCTCGACGTTCGCGCCTGAATTCGGTCGTACACCAGGTGCTCAGATTTCGATCGTGACGCGTTCGGGTACGAACCATCTGCATGGCACTGTGTTCGACTACCTGCGAAACGATCTCCTTGACGCCAATGACTGGTTTGCGGATTACGCTCGTCTTCCGAAACCGATGGAGCGGCAGAATGACTTTGGTGGAACGCTCAGTGGTCCGATTATCAGGGGCCGGACCTTCTTCTTCTTCTCGTATGAGGGCTTGCGGCTTCGCTTGCCTCAAGTGGCGCTCGATACGGTTCCCGACCAACTAGCGCGCCAGAATGCCTCTTCCACGATGCAGCCTTATCTCAACGCATTTCCATTTGATCCCAATCAGCCGGATTTGGGCAACGGTTTAGCCCAGTACAGAGCGAGCTATTCGAATTCTGCCAGTCTCGATGCATATAGTCTGCGGATCGACCACAATCTAAGCGATAAGTGGGCGTTGTTTGGTCGGTACAATTATTCCCCTTCACAGATCAGTGATCGTGGAGCCAGTGGTGAGGCCCTAAGTGTCATCAGTCCGATTCGTGTCGGCACTGAGACTGCAACTCTTGGGGCAACGTGGGCTAGATCTCCCGTGGTCACGAACGACATTCGCTTCAACTACAGCCATGTCAGCAGCTCCTCTTCCACTCACTTGGATGACTTTGGTGGAGCAGTTCCATTCACTGCAGTCCCTTTCCCAAGCGCCTTCACCACTCAAAACGCGGAATTCGAGCTCGGATTCTTTGCCTTGACTGGCGGCCAACTCCTCGCTACTGGCAGAATCCAGCGCACAGTTCAAAGACAATTTAACGTAGTCGACGGTCTTTCCATACAGCACGGTAAGCACAGCCTCAAACTCGGTGTTGACTTTCGTCGTTTATCTCCCATTGTGGATTTTCCCCTATACGCGCAGTTCCCCCTGTTTTTTGACATGCCGTCTGCGATCACCGGGACCCCAACCCTGACGGAGGTGGAATCCAACGCGCCGACAACTTTCCTGTTTCGCGATCTTGGCGTCTATGCCCAAGACACGTGGCGAACGGCCTCGCGTTTGACCGTGACATACGGCGTTCGTTGGGATGTGGACTGGCCACCCGCGACAACAAGCGGCCCCAATATTCCTGCCGTTCTCGGCTACAACTTGGCAAATCTTTCAACGCTGGTTCTCGCAGCACCCGGATCATCGCCATTCCGCACGCAATTCACGAACATTGCTCCGCGGTTAGGGCTGGCTTATGAGCTCTCTCAGAATCCGAAATGGCAAGCAATATTTCGAGGTGGTTTTGGGGTGTTCTATGATTTGGCAAGTTCGGAGGTTGGCAACTTAATCTCGAACTCCAGTTACCCATTTAGCGCATTGAACCTAGTCACTAGTGGGCAGTTCCCACTGGATGCAACTTCGGCTGCGCCGCCTCCAATTGCTCCTGCTACCTTGGCCTGCTGTGGTAACACCTTGACTGCATTCGATCCTCACCTCCGTTTGCCGTACACGCTCGAATGGAATGTCGACTTTGAGCAAGGATTGGGATCTCAGCAAACCCTCTCTGTTACATATATCGGGTCCTCTGGAAAAAGATTACTTCAAACCGCGTACGTGGTGGCCCCGAACCCCAGTTTCTATTCGACTACGCTAGTCGGCAACACCGCCAGTTCCAACTACAACGCTCTGCAACTCCGCTTTCAGCGCCGCTTATCAAACGGACTGCAAGCTCTTGCATCATACTCGTGGTCACATTCAATCGATGATGGTTCAGCTGGATCCAGCGCACTCGGTTCCAACACTTACGTACCCGCGCTCGGATCACTGGCGAATAGAGGACCGTCCGACTTTGATATCCGTCACGCATTTTCTCTCGGAACCACCTACGACATTCCTGCCCCGCGGTTCGGAGCTTTCGGTAACATCGTGCTTCGCGGATGGTCCACGGAAAACTTCGTTGTTGCGCGCACAGCTCCTCCCGTTGATGTGTTCTATGACACCTTCGAGCAGGGTGCGCTGTTTAACGCTAGGACTGATGTGAGGCCGGACGTCGTTCCCGGGCAGTCTTTTTATCTCTATGGAACAGCTTGTGTGGCGGTCCTCGGACCACCGTGCGCTCACGGAAAGGGACTGAACCCGGCAGCGTTTACCCCTCCCCCTCTCGACCCAACGACCGGGAACCCACTTCGGCAGGGCGACCTAGGCCGGAATGCCCTCAGGGGTTTCGGTGCCTTGCAATGGGACTTTGCCGTACATCGCGATTTTCCGATACACGAACAAGTAAAGCTCCAGTTCCGCGCTGAATTTTTTAACGTATTGAATCATCCGAATTTTGCACCCCCAGTTGCGGACCTGCGAAGTCCCCAGGCTCTCAATCCTCAGTTTGGACAGTCGTCTCAGATGTTAGGGCAGTATCTCAGTGGTGGTGGAAATCCTGGCACGGTTGGGAACGGCGCGTTCAATCCTCTCTATCAGCTAGGAGGGCCCCGTTCTACGCAACTTGCTCTGAAACTAACCTTTTAAGATACAACCGGTTCTGTCACGCGCTACTCACCGCGCTCTCGCGCGGGCTGCAGGTCCGTGTGGCTTCAAATTTCTGAGGTGCATTTGGCGTTGGGTGATTGGTGATCTTCATGTTTGAGGAGCGACTTTGTTGTGAATAGGTTTTCTAAAATCCTTTTCTTGGGCGCATTTGCCCTTGGCCAAATAGGAGCCGTCGGCGCTGGTCCAGCCAAAGCGCAAAAATTGAGAGTAGATCGGACCACGATCCGTAGCGGGGCACACCCGTGGTACGAGGTCAAGGTCGATCCTGCAAACTCGCACAACCTCATTGTGTGCGGAACGAAATTAGACCCGATTGTTGATGCTCCAATCGGATTCGTTTACTCCTCAATCGATGAAGGTAAGACTTGGAATACAGCGCTCGAGGACAGGAGCAGCCTCTGGGTTACGGAGCAATCGTGCGCTTTCGGTCCGAATCATCGAGCCTACTTCATATCAGAGGCATCCAAGGTGAGTACCGGCACCCCTAACCATGAGCGAGGGACTACAAGACTCTACGTTTCAACGGATTCCGGCCAGAATTGGGCGGAAACAATCAAGACGGGATGGGCTGACTATTCGACGTCAGCAGTAAGCCTCGCATCGAGAAAGCTCTACACCTTCTTTAATTCCATTGCAGGTGACCCGGGTAGGACGTGGGGCAGCAATGTTGGACTGTTGGTTTTCTCAAGCGATGGCAAAAGTGTAGAAGGGCCTTTTTTCGATCGCGAACTTCAAGATGTTGGGTACGATGGCAGCTTTCCTTCGAGCGCAGTCGCATTGAAGGATGGGAGTGTGGCGGCACTGTATTACGGCACAAAGGCAAACCCTATGGGGACGGACGTGGATCTTGGAATTGTGCATGTCCAGCCGTCAGAGAGTCCCGCATTGAAACACACGGCCATTTTACACAAAACATTGGAGCAGAGCTGCCTGAGACTAGACGACACCTCGCTTGCGTATGACCGCCGGACAAACAGACTATTCGTCGTATATGTCGACGGATGCAAAAATCGGCAGATCACGCTTATTTCGTCAGACGACCAAGGAAAAACCTGGAAAGGAGGTGTCGTCGCTGCATCCTACCGAGAGGCCGACAACCCCACTCTGATCGTTGCGGCCGACGGGACTTTAGGCCTGCTTTGGCAGGATGGAGAAGGATCAGGACGGTGGTTGTTTTCTTGCATTCAGGATCAGACTCTGTTACAGCCAGCAACGGAATTGTCGGCGGGACGAGGAGCCCAGGCGAGCGATGACTCTTTGGAGACCTGGATCTATCAATCGAATGAGCGTCATGGATCTGGTCCTTCCGAATCCGCTATTACAGTCAATGTGGTAAACATGCTCAACGTCGTATGGAGGTCTACTGCTGCTGCGGCCACAGAGGACGGAGTGGTTGCTGTGTGGGCTTCAGGGGATCGTTCAGGAACGCGATTGTACTCAGGTCAGCTCAGATGGAATCGGCTTGGCGCATCTGCACGTCCTTCCCACGTGAGCGATGAGTCGGACGTCACTGCTGACGCGGTCATTCTCTACGGAGGCGAAGAACACTTCGATCCTGGGAGTGGCAAATTAGATATCTGTCTTAAACTTGGAAATCGGGGTAGCCATGACATTCGTGCCCCGATCATGCTGGAAGCCAAGGAGGTCGAATCTCCTATTGGCGCAATCGCAATTCTAAACGCCACGAACGGACGATCGGGAGTCGGCGCCGTGTGGGACATCAGTGATGCGCTCACCGGTAAACAAATACCACCGCTCGCGTTTAGCAACTCCTTTTGTTTGTCATTTCGTCTGGCTTTCCAGACGAATGATGTTAACTCTTCGCGGACAAGCGATCTCCTGGTCCTGAAGCTAAGGATTGTTGCATCGAAAAACAAGATGTGACGATGCGAGAGGCACAACCATGCTATCAATGCGCAGGAGGCGGAATGGCAATTCCTGCGCCCTGACACTGGGGCGTCAGAGCGCCCGGCCAGCCGGCTAGTCGGGGCGCCCTGGCGGCTATGGATTACTCATCGGCCTCGTACGCGGGGATTGTCTCCCTCGGCACACTGTCGTTCCTACCCGCCAACGGTTTGCCGTGGGATTGGACCGAAGCAATCGCTGAACCTAGTTCCACAATTTCAGGTTTGCTGTATGTCATCGTTTTTCACCTCCTTTCGACAGAGTTGTTGAGCCTTCAACTAGCTAGCTGAATCCTTTTGAAGACCGCTAACTTGAGCTTGCGTAGTTACCGGAATTTGTGCGGTCTCACGACCGCTCCGCACTCGCCTGCCCGACGAACAGGCCAGCTTAAACGCTCCTTGATCGATTGAGTTTCTGAGCCAATATTCCAGTGCGATTATGCGCATAACCGCTACAATATTTGTCTCTTTACCTTGACAGATCTCGTCCAGCGCAAATCGGAAGGCCTGCCGATGAAGTAGATTGAGGGAACTCACCAGCATGTGCTGCTCCATCTCCAACAGACGCGATCGCTCTTTCAAGATTCTTGTCATGGGGGACCGTGTCACAAAAGCCTTTCGCTTCCGGTTGAGTATTTCGTCAGGCACAATCCCGTTAAGCGATCGCCGCATTAGGGATCGCCGCTCCCGTGGTCGAATGATCTGAGAGCGCGGGATCGCATAAAGGAACTCCAATAGATCGCGATCGAGAAAGGGATACCGAAGCTCAAAAGGATGCTCCGCGGAAAGAGGTTCACACGCTAACTGTCTGCGCAAGAGATCAGTCGTAGCAATGTTCTCTTGGAAACTCGGCAGACTTCCGAATATGCGAAGGCGAGATCGATAGCCGGAGAATGCTGCCCGGTGGCACTGAATGAAAGCTTCGTCCAACCATGAAGCCGGGCGAAGATGCTCCGGCAAGCTAATCAGAGCACTAGGTAGAAAAGCCCTTACAACCTCGAAAAGGACATGAAACCAGGGTTTCCGCCGCACAAGCGCCCAAACCTTCAGTTGGCGGGTCAGGCTTTTTAGCCGACCTTTTGCAAGAAAGTCCGCCAGTTCCGGCACAGGTGTAGGTACACCGCCAGCAACCTCGTCTCCCCCGACCCCGGAGAGAACGACCCGGTTGCCCTGCATCTTCATGAGGTCCGCAAGATATCGCATCACTCTCGGCGAAACGCAGTAGTGACTCGGAGTCGGAGCGAATTGTTTGTTCCCAGAAGTAAACTCCATTCTCTCGGCAGGACTGGCATCAATGTGATGGCCGACTCTGCCACGCTTCTGTTCGATCTTGCCGAAGTAAGGCTTCTCATTCCAATTCGGCTCAGAATCGTCATAGTAAGAGACGGTATCGAGGCTCGGAGCATCGGTTCCTTCGGTCCGGGTGACGACGTCCGCGACGCAAACAATCGAAGATGAGTCCATGCCCCCGCTTAATTCGGCAAGAACGGGTGAATCGGAACGAAGCCGTCTCCGAACGGAATTGGCGAACACGTTTCGAAAATGTTCTTCGTATTCGGAGTCCATGTGGTAATGAAACTGTTTCGAGGGATCAAAGTCCCAATACTTGCTGGTTGACTGCATACCATTTTTGAGGACGACGAACGAGGACGGCGGGACAGCATGAATGCCGACGTAAGGTGTCAGATCTGGAGCCGGGAAGAACGATAGCCACCCAGCGACATATTCTTCATTAAGATCGAAGGCGTGGTCTGCAAACAACAGCAAAGGATCGAGAATCGTGCACCACGTAGCCTGATTCTTTTTTGTCGAGTAGTAGAGTTGTCGCGTACCGATGAAGTCTTTCGCAAGGATAAGGGTTCGATTCGTTGGTTCCCAAAGCGATAGCGCCCAATCGCCAATTAGTTTCGCGAATGAATCCGTTCCCCAGCGTTCGTACGCGGCGTCAACGATCTCCAAGTCGGTTGATGAAGCTGAAGTCTTGCCAGCAAGGAGGTCAATAAGTTCGTTACGATTGTCGAGCCTGCCATCCCAGATGAAAACTGCTCCGAACGCGGTGACGTACGGCTGGACCTCGCGACGGGACTCCTTGGTAGTGTGGAAGGCGCGATAAATGATGCCAACGTCGCCATTGCAAATGTAACCCTCTCCATCAGGCCCGTACGGAGCGAGAAGAGGGCGAACCTGATCGAGACCGTGGGGATCCACGGGTTTGCCGTCGAAATTGCAAATTCCAAATTGGGCGCTCATGAATTCACTACCGCCGGAATCGGATAAAATCCTGCTCAGCACCGGTCGAGAACCGCGTACATTTCCCTCATATAGGGTTTGTCATTGACCACTCGCCCGTCTACTTCGACCCAAGCGTGCGCCCTGAATGGCATCTGCTGTGCTCCGATCATCATCTGTGCAGGAACACCGAAGCGTTTCAGCAGGCATGCGGTCGCCGCAGATCTCTGAAGACAGAGCACTTCTTTCCAGTACCAAATGCACGCCATGTCTACAGCTGCGCATATCCTCTCGGTCACATCAGGAAGGGCCGCCGACGTACCGATCGGGTAATTGCGCACTTTCTGGTAAAGGGCCGCGAAATTCCCACGTTCCAGGTAGAAGTCGAAATAGATCAACTTCAAATACGCTCGTACCATGAGAAGAGACATTGGCAAACCTCCGCTTCAGATGGCCAGATCGAGCTGATCGCAAAGAAAAGCCATGCGATCGGTAAGTGCTTCCACCCGCTCACTCAGGGGCAGCACTGGCGAATGTCCGCGATGACGGCGGTAGTCCAGGAAAACTGGCGATTCCGAGCGGTTGGCTGCCTGCAACCGAGCTGTCATCTTTCTCGCATGTAGCGCATTGCAGTTCTGGTCGCAATCTCCTGACACGATCATCGTTGCCGGATAAGGTGTTCCATCGCGCACGTTGTGATACGGGGAATAGCGAAGGAGGGCTGGGAAGTCCTCAGGATCATCTGCCGTACCAAACTCTTCTTTCCAGACGTGCGCGTTATCGAAGAGGTGATACCGCAGCATGTCGAGCATCGGCACCATACAGACAACGGCTCGGAACAGATCCGGCCGTTGCGTCGCGGCAGCCCCAACCAACAGGCCGGAACTCGAGCCGCCAAAAATCGCGAGCTTGCTTAGTTGTGTGCGACCCGATTCAATCAGCCATTCCGCGGCGGAAAGAAAATCGTCAAATGCAAACTGCCGCTTCCGCCGCTTGGCCGCCTCGTGCCACTTGGCACCGAACTCCGAACCTCCGCGGATATTCGGCAGCGCGAAGAGGCAGCCTCGTTCCATCAGAAAAGCGACGAACACGCTGAACTGCGGGGTCATCGCCACACCATAGCCACCATAAGACGTCATGACGGTGGGGTGTGATCCACTGTTCAGAACATCCTGCCGTGCGACCAAGTACATCGGAATGCGGGTTCCGTCTTTCGCCGTGAACGAGACCTGGGTGTGGCCAAAGTCTTTGGAATCGAAAGGAACTAGGCGGCTCGCGAAAAGATTTGCATCGCCATTTCTTGGTGAGTAGCTCTGAATCTGAATCGGCTGGACAAAGGACTCCTGTTCAAAGAGCAGTTCGTCGGTATCGCCGAAGCTTCCAATAAAGCGAACCGTGTTGGACGCCTCAAGCGGCAGCTGGCCGAGTCGTTTGCCGGCGAGGCCGAAAATATCGACTTCGGTTTTGAGTTTGCGGGCGTAGGAAACAAAGATCTTCTCGCCGGCGACAGCCCAGTTCTGGATGGTCGCATCGCTCTCCGGCACTACATCCACGAACTCCGGTTCCTGATCTTGCCGTGGACGAACTTCTACAATCCGAAAGTTCGCTGCGTCCCGATCGGTAATTGCCAGGATCCGTCCGTCTTGAAGCAACAGAGGTCCGAATTTGTACTCCGCCCGCCGGATGATCAGCTCTGGATCGCGGGTGCCGTCCATTGACCACAGCAAGAAGTCCGTCAGTGTCTTTTCGCCGAAATGAAGGATTAGAAACCCGAGCTGTGCCGTCCCCGGAACGATCTGCAGGCGCAGTTGAGGATCCTCGCCAGCGAAGAAGATCTCCTTGTCATTATCAAAGCTCGTGCCCAAGACGTGGTGATACGCCGCGCGGTAATGCGGCCGATTAGCTGTCAAAGGATCATGGACGTAGTAGAAGCTCTTCGAGTCCTGCGAAAACGCGAAACCTCGCAAATAACCGCGGAGAAGGACGTCTGGCAGAACGGCACGGGTCTCGATGTCCAGAAGCTCGAATGTCCCAGTACGCTCGCCGCCTTCTTTTACTTCATAAAGCAGGAGTCGGCCATCCGGAGAAATGCGAAGGGGTTTAACCGCCGTGTAGGGTCCCGTGGCGCGCTCGGCAGGATCGATGAGAAGCTGATCTGGTCCGTCGGCGCCTTCACGGAAATAGATGTAGGGCTGTTCCTGTCCTGGCTGCCGTTTCCTAAAGAAGTAGCGTCGCCCAACCTTCTGGATCGAGTCATAGGTTTCGATGTCCACCATTTCGCGAATGCGATCCCGAATGCGGTCTCGGCTAGGGATGCTGTCGAGATAAGAACGCGCATACTCTTGTTGAGCAAGGAGCCATTCTCGGGTGCGCGGCGATTCTTGATCCTCCAGCCACCGGTACGGATCCGTAACGGGTATGCCGTGCAGGACTTCTGTAACAGCTTCGACCGGGGAGAATGGTGGAGGCGTCATCAGCTTAGGCATGGCGATCTCCGATCAGCGAACTGCATGGCTTCGCGGTTCATCCTCCTTGCCAGACTGCGGAAATAACCAGCGACTTTCGGGTCCTCCAGACGCTGTTGATCTTTCCAGGCATCGTTCCCGGCCGCATACGCGAAGACCGCTGCAAGAGGCGCCAGGGCCAGAGCCTCCGCGACGATTTCGCCCGAAAACAGTTGCCGCCACGGCGCGCTGAAGGAGCGTTCCAATCGGGTTTGGAGCGCAACATCTGTGCCTATCGTGCGGCGGAAGTGCTCCAGCAGGTACTCCAAACTCATGAATGGAGAACCCACATGAGCTTCCGCCCAGTCGACGAACGCGCATCCATCGGCCGACACAATGATGTTTCCAGGATTTAGGTCCAGATGCCCCAACGCATCTGGGATCCTCAATTCGCCGAGGAGAGTGAGGGAGTCCTGGATCCGCACACCCAACAGGCTCAGTTCCGCACAGCTCAAGACTGGGGGCGGGACCTTGGTTTGCTGCTCCATCAGCTGCGCGACAACCGCAAGAAATGGCTGCGCCAGCCCGGAGAGGGTTTCAGTTCTCAGGTCGTGTACGCCCGCGTCAAGGACCGCCTCCGTCTTCGCGACCGATTCAATCTGCAGCCTCGCCAACGATTGGGCGGCGCTTTCCCAGAGCGCGATTTCCCGTGTTTCGCGTAAGTTTGTGCCTGGCGCTTCGAGCGAAAGCCAGCCATTCCAATCCGCCCGTGCGCCGAGAAACTCGGGAAGATACTTCGGGAATTGCTGAGACAGCTTCAGTGTGATTGGAAACTCCCGCTGATTCGGTTCGCCAACGGCTTTGAACCAGACCGCCGGCCCGTTGGTCTCAAAGCGAATCAGGCTGAAGGAGGGACCGGCATTGTACTGGCAGAACGATCCAGTGAGTTCGAGTCCCAATGGCCGGATGATCCCTGCAGTCCACCGGCGTAATTCGGCAAGCCATCCTCTCCTCGCAAACGGCGAAGATGGATCACGCTCATACCGATCCAATTGATGAAGGCACTGCTCTAGTATTCGGAACTCTGCTTCCTTCTGGAAGGAATCTGCGGTCAGGGAGCGGATTGGTTTCCACATCGTTTCGTCTTTGCGTCCTCCGTCACGCCAACACTCCATGACTTCATAGTGGTTGCCATTCGTGTTCCCATCCTCCAATGAATGGTCCGTAGTGAACAGGCAAACGGCGTCATAGCCCAAGTCTCTTGTCAGAGCAGCCGTGAGATTTTCGGCCAAGCGTTCCCAGCGTGGAATTTCGACGGCAGGAAAGGCGAAACCAGCTTCAGCAATCTTGAGCAGGACCTCGGTTCCGTCGCGCCCCAAGACAATCACGCGGCAACTCTGGCGCTCGGATTGTTCTTGAGATTCCACGATCTCGCACCAATTCAGTGTTGGCCATTCGTTCCGGGATCTTCGAGCAGATGATGTTGTTTCAGGGACTCGATGAACTCTCGCAGGTCGCTTTCAGCGACGTCTCTGCTCACTTCGAATTTCTGGCTGATTTCGTCGACAATGGCGGATTCGGTTGCCCCGGTCTCAAGAAGCTCAAGGATTCGTGAGCCGACGAAGTTGAGGTTGAACATTTGTCCTTGCCGGATATCCAGAACAATGGCGCCATCCTGGCCGTGCGTGCTGCGAATACCTTCTGAAACTTTGTACATCGGTAGCCCACTTCGTCGACGTGCAAGGTGAGTCGCAATTTCTGGGCGCACTTTGACACGCACGTGAATCGAAAGCCACAAAAAGTTGAAAACTTCCAGAAAAGCGACCTAGTCCCGTGGATGTTGTTGACAGACTTACGAGATTTCTGGAACGAACAATGACTTGAGGATGGGAGCCTGTTCGCTATTGCATCCTAATTGGCTCGCATCGAGCCGTCTCCGAGAAGGTGCGCAAGGGATAAGGTCGCGCCGGTGTTGGATTTAATAGAAATTGGAATAGGGTCTGTCGGCTTGAAACTAGTCTGTGGAAATCGCCGATTCGGGTTGAACGCCGTGCATCGCCAGAAACGAACAAGAATCTCCGTCACTGACAATATGTCCACGCGAAAGAAGAAGCACGCGGCCGAATGTCGAAAACGTGGAGAGCCGATGCGAGATGACGATGAAGGTTGATAGGCCGAGACTGCGCCGGAGTTCTTGAAGGATACGGGCTTCTGCGAACGCATCCAGGCAGGAGGTCGCCTCGTCCAGGATCAACACCCGCGGCTGTTGCAGAACCGCCCTCGCGAGTGCGAGGCGCTGACGTTCACCACCCGAGAGTTGGCAGCCGTCCGGCCCGATTCGCTGGCGAAGGCCGCCAGGCAGCGATCGAACCAAAGCCGTCAGTCCCACCATCTGCATCGCTTCCTCGAGTTCTTGTTCCGAAGCACTGGACCTCGCAAAAAGCAAATTCGACGCGATCGATCCATCGAACAACACTGGATCGCGCGGCAGATAACAAACGCTGTGGCGCAGGCTCTTGAGATGGATATTCCGGATGTTTTCTCCGCCTAACCGTACTTCGCCCAAAACCGGGTCGTAGAGCCTGGCGATAAGCCTGACCAGCGTGCTCTTTCCGGCACCGTTCTCTCCCGCGATTGCTATCTGTTCCCCAGGTCGTATCCGAAGCGAGGGGACGTGAAGGAAGTCTTTGTTTCTGGAGTAGCCAAACTCGACATTGGCAAACTCGATCTCTGCCTTATCTTGCCCGGAAAGCATGAGTGCGCCCGCGGCACTTGTCACGGCCGGACGCAAGGCAAGTGCGCCTTGCACCTGGCGAATGCTGGCAAAGGTTTTCTGCGCCTTGGCGTAGAGCTCGGAGGCGCCGCTGAGCGGATCGAAAAGTTGGGTCACAAAACCATAGAAGGCAACCAGGCCTCCAATACTCAACCTCCCCGCCAGCACACTCTCTCCGCCATAGCCGATCACCGCGGACATCGCCAGAACAATCGCAAGAGAACTCCAAACCGTGAACCAGGTGGAGGTGCGATAGAGTCGCTGCTGTGACCGTAGTGAGCGTGCCAGAAGCCGGAAGGCCCGCCGCTCCTGTCGCTTTTCCTGGCCCAGAAGCTGAATCGAAATCACCGACGAGAGATGTTCCTCGAGGAAGTTACTCCAGTCGAGCCGATCATCCTGCGCGGCATCGGCGTCGGTAGCAAGCTTTCTTCGGAAGTACTGCCTTGTCGCCAGGAAAACGGGAATGAGAGGAAGGACGGTCAGCGTGAGCGCCGGGCTCAGCGCGGACATCGCTGCCAGCGTGAATGCGGTCGTCAGCAGCATCCGCAGAATCGCCGGCAGGAGATCGGATCCGAAATAGGAGATCTCCTCGATGGGCTCCTTGAGGGGATACATGGCCGCACCCACGGGCGTGTCTTCGTAGTAGTCCGCGGAGAGAGTATCCAGATGCTCGAGCAGCCTCACTCTTAGGGTGAGCCCCATTTTCTGTGAAGCGCTGAGCATCAGGTAACTGCCCAGGCTGGTGAGGGCAACCCTGCCCTGGTGACCGAGGAAAATCAGCGCCACCACGAGCAACAGCAGTCCGATACGTCGTTGCGGAATGATGCCGTCAATGAGCCACTTAAGTAGCAGCGGCGAGAGCAGTGCGAGAAGGCTGCCAGCTGTGATGCACAGGAAACTGCCCAGATGCCAGTGCAGAAGTGGCCGAATCTCTTTGATCAGCCAGACGAGTTCAGGCGGCAGCCAGTGCGACCTTCGCTCGTGAGTGACGGAGGACAACGTGCGGCTTCCCGAATGCCGGCGAAATCGGCAATCATGCCAAGCCTAGGGACGCGAATGTGATTTGTCCAGAAAATGAGGGCTTTGTTCGGATTTCGATCAATCCCTGCAAATTCCTGAGAGAAATCATGGAAATGAGCGGGTAGCGAAGAACGCAATGCGTCCGGAAACCCAACATGAATCGTTCGACAGCCGAACTTATGGAAATCGCCGCATGATCGCGACAACTTGGCCGACGACTTCCGCATCCTGGTGAAGTCGGTACTGGGCGTGGCGATGAAAGTCCCGGCTGTAGGGGTGAATCACCAGCAGGCCGTTTTCAAGCGAGCAACAGCAGGCCAAGTAAACCCCTTCTCTCATAAGAATGACGTACAGCGGCTGTTGCCACCACGGTTTCGACGCCAAATGAAAAGGCGTTTTGCGGCGGCGGTTGACCATGACCAACAACCCTTCTGCCAGGTAGGGGTGAAGCGGGTCGTCGTCGCCTCCGACCCAGAAGAAATCATCGATGGAGACGTGTGCCGAACCAGCGAAGTATCCCAACGAGTCACGCAAGAACAAGGGGATCTCCTGGGACTCCCCGAGCAGCTTCTCGACAAATCCCGCACCAACAGTCTCTAGCTCGCCGCGTTTGGCTGCTACAGTTGGCTCAGCCCGGGACAAATAGCGGTCCAGCATCGATTCTGTGCCAGCCTCCGCAAGATCAATCCCCATTCGTTTCATTGCTGATTCAAACCGCAGGCCATATGTGGAGCAAAGAGTAATGATCTTGTGGAAGTCGCGCGGAGGGATGTTGCGCAGTTCGTAATCGCTGAGCGAACTGGGCGAAGTTGTGTATCGATCATCCTTCAGGATTTCAGCGATGATGCGGCTCATCGCAGCGACCTCGCGAATAGAAAGATTCATTCGTGTACGCGTTCTCTTGAGCAGTTGCCCAAAGTCTTCGAGTGCGGGAAGCGTCTCAGGCTTCCAGTGCCGGGCCAGATCCTTTGGGACCTTCGGTTCCTCGCCACCGAGCAGCGGCCGGAACTCTAGATCGACCGCGCCCCAGAGCTTAGCCTCCTGAGGGCAATGCAGTTCGACCTGCGCATAAGAAAGCCCATTGTCGAAAGGGACGATGACACCGCCACCCAGGATACGGATACGGCAACAACAGAAGCCCTTGCTGTGCTCAATGAGAAACAGCCGATCAGAAATGCCGGAGTTCTGCCTACCTACCAGATCGGCGGTGACATCTGGATCCACGCGCACGATGCTCCCGGGGCTGAGTTCTGGAAACGCAAATGCATCTTCAACTCCGACCTTGGCATAAATGAAATGCCGGTCGAGTTGTGACACAGAGGCGATTCGCTTCCGAGACCCCAACTCCAGAAGCCGCGCGATTGGTGTGATCGATGGAATAGGTTCGCCGAGCGGCCGGTTGCGAAGCCAGGGTATCCATTCGTTCGGGTCGGTGAGCAAGTTATCGAGCACAATGGTCCGTTTCGAAGGCAGCACGATCTGCAATCGTGTAATGTCTTCAAGATCAAAACCAAAGACCCGCAGCCAGTCCGCCACACGGTAGCCGGAAATGCGACTCAAAGCGACGATCTGATGAATGCTCGGCCGGAAGGATCCCGAGCGAAGGTCGTAATACAAATGGTGCGGGAGGAAGTATGGGGAAGACAGGCCGTACAGTGCGACCGAATGCTGGGATGCTCGATATAGCGTGAGTCGCTTGCTCGCAAGGATGGATCGAACTTTTTCGGCGACTGCGGTGCTTGTTGACGAGCCCTCTCTCCCACGCGACGGCACGGTCCCTCTCGCTGGTTCATTCCTGCGAGAACTTCTGGCCCGCCGATTACTCGTCTAGCGCACCTACGGCTCAGTAGGTCGCGCGCAGAGTCCCCCCTCTCCCGGATGCGCTCAAGAATAACTGCTCGCAGATTTGCACCTTGTATAAGTGCCCAGCGGAAGCGGCCGCCACAAATATCAATAGGTTGTCCCAATCTTCGGCCAGATCTTCGGGTTTGCTAGGTAAATGAACAACCTACAGTGGCACGAGACGGGAAAAGGCCTCCGGATTTGCGGTCGGAATAGCGGCCAGAGAACGGGCATTTTGTCCGGTTTTCAGAAACAAATTCAGAAACTTGTGGAAAGGTGCCGTGTTTGCTGTAACATCTGACAATTCCCGCGGTGGGCCGTCTGATGTGGGCCTCGTCTTGGAACCCGGAATCAGGTAAGCGCCTCAGAGCTGAACGCGAACGCCTAGGCTTATCCCTGCGCGACGTGGAAACTCTGAGCCACAGCATCGCCGAGAGATGGCAGAATTTCGATTACAACATCGCCCACACCTCTCTCGCTGACATCGAAAACGGAAAGTGGCCGCCCACTCTTCACAGACTTTACACCCTGAGTGTCATCTATGGGCGCGATTACGATCGACTCGCGAGCATGTGCGGTGTCCCGGTTGGCGAGGTTCTTAAGGAGCATAGAAAGCTTGCCCTCCCCCGCACCTACCTGATTGGGCCGGTGCCTGAGGCCCACAAGTCGACCGTGTCATCCGCAGTCGAGCTGCGGGAAAAGTTGCGTGCGGAGCGGACAAACCTGGTGCCGAAAATCATTGAAACTTGGGACGAAGTGCCGCTGGTGCTTCAGCAGATGGATGGCTCTAGTCCGCTTTATGGGTACATCGGCATGGATGACTACACGCTGCACCCTTTTATCCGGCCGGGAGCTTTTGTCCGGATTGATCCCCGCCAGAAGAAGATTCCTGCCGTCGATTGGCATAGCGAGCATGACCGGCCCATTTTCTTCGTTGAACTCCGCGAGCGTTACGTATGCAGTTGGTGCGAAATGCATGACGGCCGGCTGATTTTGATTCCTTCACACGAGTCAAAATGCCGGGCGCAGCACGTCCGCTATCCCGCTGAGGCTACGATTATCGGTCGCGTGACGGGAGTTACCATGGATCTCGTCGAGCCCTCGGAAAGCGAAGCTCGAGCATGATACGGGCATGGCGGAATGTAGCGTGTACGCTAGCGCCTTGGCGGATGAACTCGTGAAGCATTGAACTCGGACTGGCGGCAGATGGATTCAATGCCCACCGAGCAGGACCTTCGCCGCCTCCCGACAGTCAGCGTGAGTACGATAAAACCCGTCAGCGATGCCTGCCGATCCACATTTGTCGACCATAGAAGGCGAGATTTGAGACGCAGACGATTACCCCGGCGATGGTGAGCAAGTTGGCCGAAATGTCCGGATAAATAAGCTTGTCCAGATAGTGAAGCAGGAATCCGCCCTGGTATGGCTCGACACCGGCGCGGCCTTCGAGCCAATTCTCCAGCAGAGTCAATGGACACGGCCAGGGAAGCACTTCGGTAAGGATTCCCCAGACAAGAGAAGCGATATGCAGCCAGCGAAAGAGCGGGCGCGAGCGCGTCAGCAAAGCGCCGAAAATTACCCACAAAATGAACAGAGCGTGCAGGAAAAGGACGAAAGTCGCGAGTGCGGAATAGAAATCAGAGGCAACAAAGGCTGAGGCTGCATGCATATCTTGAATTTACAGCGACGAGGGATACCCATTTTCTTGAAAGGGTGACTTTCGTCGTTTCTTCGCCTATCATTGCGGGTATGACCGGTCTGAATTTAGGGCTGCCCACGGCCTGGGTCGTCAAATGCAAGAAGTGCGGCTGCACGATCAATTGCCGCGCTATTGACCCTCAGACCGAGCACTCTCAGCCAGACAAAGCAGATCCACCGCCTCATGACAGTGTCATTGTTACGTGTTCATGCTGTTGGGCTGCGTACCGTTACAGCCCGGCTGAAATATTCAAAGGCGCGCCGGGTCCGAGCAGCAATTGTTACGACCGTAAGAAACCCAACAATCAGGAGGAGAGAAAATCGAACGCAGTGCTCCTCATTGCGGCATCACTCATCGCCGCGGTGCGACTGAACCGGGAAGAGATTAAATCATCGCCAGTCGTGCACTCGAAGATCGCGGACAGCATCCGCCTGGCCGAGATGATCCAGGCAAGGCTACGAGGATGAGGAAAGACGTGCCTACCGGCCGCAGTTGCTACGTTTCAGCTCTCCGGCAGGATCTAATCGCCCGAAATAACTCGTATGCCGCCCTCAATTGCTTGCCTCATGTGACCAGCTATGGCGAACTGCCGGTTGTGGTCTATCAGCAATCGGAATGCGGCCAGCATCATGGGAATTTCATCGCAGCCAGCTATAGAGGAATTCTCAGAAGACCCAAGTGGAGAAAGCGATTACAGAAAGTGCACAGTCAGGGGCGGCGCTCGCTGCCCGCGAAGGATGGCTCGTGGCGCGAACTCGATTCTTCGTTGAGTTCAGATGCGCTACTGATGAACATCTTCTGCTACCCGGGCGTGACACGGCGGAGGGAGGTTTGCAGAATCCTGGGCCTCGAACCCGGAGGCGTCCCTGAATTTGGATTCATGCCTCGCATTCCGTTACTCAGCGAAGCAACCGAACGCACCGAAGTTGATATGAAGCTCGGGAGTAAGATTTTTGAGGCGAAACTCACCGAGGGCGATTTTCAGATCCAGCGTGCAGAACTGGTCGAGGGATATCGGGATCTTAGGGACATATTTGAGTGTCGACACCTTCCCAGGGTCAGGAGGAAATACATTTCGTATCAGCTCATACGCAATGTGCTCGCTGCTCATGCGCTGAATGTCGACTTTTGCACGCTGCTTGACGCTCGCCGGCCGGACTTGCTCGAGGACTGGTACAGAATTGCGCGCTGCATACGATTTGCCGGTCTTCGCGCTAAATGCATGGTGTTGACCTGGCAGGAACTCACCCCTTCCTTACCCGCTGCCTTGCAGAGGTTTCTGAGCGTGAAATACGGAATCGTACCTGTGGGCTGAGATGCCGCAGAGGAAAAACACATGCGCTTGGATGTACGCTCACGATTGTCCTTGGACCAGAATTAATATTGTCACCAGCAAATTGTGCGCAAAATCATACACATCGACATGGACGCGTTTTATGCGTCCGTTGAACAACGGGACAACCCGGATCTGCGCGGTAAGCCCGTCATTGTAGCTTGGCAGGGCGAACGTTCCGTTGTCTGTGCTGCTTCGTACGAAGCCAGGAACTTCGGCGTGCATTCGGCCATGCCGGCAGTACGCGCGGAACGCCTGTGTCCCCATGCGATTTTCGTCGCTCCGGATTTCACACGCTATCGGGCAGTCTCGCGAAGCGTGCGGGAGATCTTCAAGCGTCACACAGACCTGATAGAGCCTCTGTCGCTCGACGAAGCTTACCTCGATGTCAGCGAGAACAAGACGGGCTTACCGACGGCAACCCTGGTGGCACGCACGATTCGTGAGCAAATCCGCCACGAACTAAATCTGACTGCCTCTGCCGGCGTGGCACCCAACAAGTTCCTAGCAAAACTCGCCTCCGACTGGCGCAAACCTGATGGGCTCTTTGTCATCCAGCCCGAGGACATAGATGCGTTTCTCCTGCCACTGCCTGTTGGACGATTGCCGGGCGTTGGCGAAGTTACGGGAGAGAAGCTAACGAAACTTGGAATAAAGACGGTTGGGGATTTGCGAACCTTCGATTTGCGCGTGCTCGAGGATCACTTCGGCCGCTACGGTCGGCGCCTGCACGAACTCGCGCGCGGTATCGACGATAACGAAGTCATCCCAGACCGGCCTACACAATCGATATCGGTCGAGGATACTTTCGAGCAGGACGTGCCGTTGGCAGAAACCGAACCCATGATCCGGCGCCTTGCAGAAAAGCTTTGGTCTGCTTCGCGCAAAGAATCACGCATAGCACGCACGGTCGTTCTCAAAATGAAGACAAGCAACTTCAAGATTCTTACTCGCAGCCATACGCCAGACACTCCTCCCTCGTCCTGCGAAGAGTTGACGGACATCGCGCTGAAGCTGCGAGAACGAGTCGCCCTGGGACCACAGCAACGCTATCGGCTTGTGGGCGTCGGGTTGAGCAACTTTCGGGAAGCCGAGCGACCTCGTGCTCAGCCGGATCTTTTCGAGTGAGGATGCATTAGGCAGTTGTGGCCGTACCCGTCGGCTGTGGCCGCATCATCTCCAGCATCCCTTTTTTCATCTCTTTTGCCGTAAGTTCAGCCTTATGGGTGCCAACCATCCTCAGGGGTAGCTGCTGGCTTTGTGTCCTAAATTCGATTCGAAGGAGACAATGATTTGGAATGGTCAGTCGCTATCGCACCGCCCGGAATTAAGCCGAACTTGAGGGAGCCCCGCGCTTCCTAACCTCGGATTCAATTCTGGCGGCCAATTTCCCGCGATGTAGTTGCCCGAAAACGGTCCGGACGGGAAGACTGTAGCCCATGTCTGCCGCTTGCGAGTTCGATAGAGCCAAGTCTTGCGGCAAGACGACTTTCCAAGCAACATCTAGATGGTACTCTTCCGGCAGTTGGACGCCTTTATTATCCAGAAATATGCCTTTTCCCGGTTTCACTTTCTCATCTATGATGTCGCCGAGCGCTCTGATTCCTTGCCTGTTCACGTACGCAAACACCTTTTGCCCGGCAGCGGCACCCTCCAGATTCTCACCTCCGTTTTCATAGCCCTGGATCGCGATGACTCGTTCAGCAAACATTCGCTCGTATGCTCCTGGGCAGTACGTCTCGTTAGTATTGAAAATCCAGTGACCGGCCCAGACATCGTCCCCGCCTTGTGCCTCGGTTTCGCCTGTCGCGCCCTCGATGTCGAGGAAACGCGGACGTTGTTGATCATCCGCGAACAACCGAAATGGAACGAACTCAATGGGAACACCATATCTACGCAGCCATTGCACGATCTTCTTAAGTGCTATGTCAGACTCCGGGGCTACGATGAACACACGCTGGCTTCTAAAAAGATCTCTCTCCGAGAACTGAGGTAGGTCCGCAAACTCTCTGAATCGCTCAATCAGCTCTCGACCAGCCCAGTTCTTGTACTCCTTCGCCAACTGATTGAAGGTTTCATAGGACGAGTCCTGGTATCGAGCCGCGTACTCCAACAACTGGGAAACCGTGGAACGGTCGGACCAGTCACGCTTTATCTCCACGATGATCAATTTGCCCAATGAATCAAGACCGAGGATGTCAGCCATGCTGGCACCGGCGACCGACTGCGCAAAGACCAGGACCTGTTCTTTGGGGAACAACAATGCAGGGTTCTGGGCGATCCATTCTTCGATGGCCTTTTCTAACAAACCCAGATCCGACGCCGCAGTCTCAACAAACTTGTGGTTCACGACAAAACTCTTTCCATCTTCGTCAAGCGAATAGAGCACAGAGGACTCCTTCAGTTGACTTGGCAAACGCGCAAGTCTCGAACGAGGAAAATCTCGTCGAATATGGACCTGATTCTACAGCCAAGACTGTGGCCAAAGGGATGGAGCAAATCCGGCACTTACAGCCCGGGCGACCGCTGAGCTGAACAGTGTGTTCTTGAGTCTTATGGAGGATCGACGGCGGGACACACGCGAAGGGTTTACGGAAAAGGGGCACAAAGTCAGCCAATAGACATCGGCTCTGTCATTCAAGTAGGATCAAGTGTTCTTAATTAGGATTGATTGGACACGACTCATGATAGTGAGTACATCTGCGGGTGACGCGGAGCGGTGGCTGTCGGTCGAGGAAATCGCAGCCTACCTCGGTGTCAAACGCGACACGATTTACAAATGGATCGAACGTTCAAACCTGCCTGCGCACAAGGCAGGCCGCCTTTGGAAGTTTAGGAGAGCCGAGGTGGACGATTGGGTCCTCAAGCAACGTTCAGGTGCGCCAGGTTCACCCCCAAAAGAAACTGACCCGAAGCTCCCCAGTGCCCGACCGAATAGGTGATGACGATATGCCTGTAGCCGAGACTCTACCGACTAACCTAACCACCGCTCAGGTGATTGACCTGATCTTCCGCGACCCGGCTGTCAAACACGGCCTGGAAGAATTCCGCGATCTCGGGAAAAAGCCGGAGGAGGTGCTCAAGATTTACCCAAAGACTGTGGAATCCGGCCGCGCCAAGGGTGAGGTTCGCTACTACCTTAAATGCTTGAAGCGCTGCGACGACATCCAAGTCTATTCTGAGAAGAAGGCCAGCCCTGAGGAGATTGTTCGCCAACTCTGGATCTACAAACTTCGCCACTATTACGGGTATCCTCTAGACCACATCGTAGTCGAGCACCAAGTGGATTTCGGGACCGTGACTGCGGAAAAAGCAGCCGACATCCTCGTATTCCAGAAGGATGGAAAAACCGCGAAGATCGTCGTCGAGGTGAAGCGTCCTGACCGAAAAGATGGTCTAAACCAACTGAAGAGCTACCTTAACGCGGAAGGCTCACCCGTTGGTGTCTGGTCCAACGGTCTTGAGCGCGTAATTCTCTACCGACCCTACCCGCGCGAGTTCGAAGACACCCTGACCGAGATCCCAACCTTCCAGCAGGAGCCGAGGGATGTCCTCGATGCCAAACTGACTCTTGGCCACCTCAAGCGAGAGTTCGACTTCAAGCGCGTGATCCAGAACCTTGAGGAACTGGTCTTAGCGAACTCTGGCTATGACGAGTTCAACGAGATCTTCAAGATCATCTTTGCCAAGCTTTACGATGAGAAGGCCGCAAAAGACAGGAAGAACAATGAAGTAGCTTTTCGTAAGTCAGACGACCCGCAAGTCACTTATGACACCATCCATAAGCTCTTCCGTAAAGCGATGGAGGAGTGGCCCGGCATATTCGATGAGAACGAGCAGATCAAGCTCACACCACACCATCTGCAGGTCGTAATCGGCCCGCTCGAACGAATACGCCTCCTCGGCGCGAATATGCGTGTTATGGACGACGCGTTTGAATACCTCATGCCGAGCGTCGCGAAGAAGAAGAATGGCCAGTTCTTCACACCCCGCTACGTCATTGACATGTGTGTCAAGATGCTCAATCCAACCAAGAAGGAGTTCGTGTTGGACCCGGCCTGTGGGTCAGCGGGTTTCCTGATTCACGTGATGGAACATGTCTGGCCGATCCGCGAAGAAAAGAACGCCGATGCGAGGCGCGAAGACCGCAAACACAACTACGCTGCTAAGTACCTGTGGGGGATTGACTTTGACGAACGCTCCGCGAAGGTCGCGCGTGCCCTAATGCTCATCGCGGGGGACGGACGGAGCCATGTCTTTAAAGTCAATTCCCTGGACCCGCGCGAGTGGTTCACAAGCCAAGAAGGAGAGTCCGTCCGCAACGCGCTGCGGGATCAAAATCTACTGGCGAATCGCCCCCCGGCTAATAAGGTGATACGGGAAACGGAAGCGTGGGATTACTTCCGGGACATGAAGTATGACGCGATCTTGACGAATCCGCCTTTTGCCGGCGAAATTCGGGACAAGGATCTCCTTCGACGCTACGTTTTGGCCGGGCCAGCACTCGCGCGGAAGGGCAAGAAAGGTCCTAAAGAAGAGCGCGACGTACTCTTCATCGAGCGATGTCTCCACCTCTTGAAGCCCGGTGGGAGACTCGCGATAATACTTCCCCAGGGCAAGCTCAACAACTCCAGCCTCGCCTACATCCGAAAGTGGATTCTTCGTCGCGCCCGACTTCTCGCCGTTGTGGGACTACACCCGAATACCTTCAAGCCACACACGGGAACCAAGACAAGTGTGCTCTTTATTCAGAAGTACACCGACGAGGAACTCCAGGGCATAAAGGGCGTAGAGGAATCAATCAAGTCGGAAGCGCCCGACTACGCAGACGTCATCGGAAGGCTTGTGAAGAAGAGCCGCGCCTCGGCTGAGATCTCCGAAGAGGACCTGCCTGAGGATGTCGCCGAACTGCTTCATGAACTATTTGACGAACCAGAAGATGAGCCCCATGAGGAAGGATCCGGGCCGTCTGAAGCCGTAACCGGCCCTGAAGCTGAAGTCGACATGGAAACCCTGGAGGACGACGTGACTTCCGCTCGTAAGACTCTGACCACACTGCACATTGAGCGGGACGCGGCGAAGGAGGCGAAAGACAAGCATGAGGAAAAGCGCCTCAAAACAATGATCAAATCTGGCGAGAAGGCGCTCGCTTTGGCGGAAAGCGCTTTTGCCGAAGCCACGCGAGCGGAAAAACTAACATCTCTCTGCGGGCGCCTTGAGCTTCTAAGGGAAGATCCAGCGGCCCTGGAGTCCCTGAAACAGAAGTGGGTTGACACGGCGATTGCTAAAAAGCTGGACTACCCGGTTTTCATGGCCACCAGCGAAGTAGGCGGTAAAGACTCCTCCGGAGAGTACGAATTCCGAACTAATGAAGACGGGAATCTAATTGAAGACGAATTCGGGAACCCACTCATTAAACAGGACTGCGTTACGTATCGCGAGGACGACCCTAACGGAATCGCCGAGATGTTTACTCAATGGGCGCGAAAACAGAAATGCAGCTTCTGGAAGGAGGACTGACCAGTGGCGCTGTGCTCTGAGATTGCATTGTCTTACTCGTTCAACTACCGAATTCGCATCGACGCTGAGTTCTATCAACCACGGCACCTAGAGGTTGATGCATTCCTCTCCTCCATCGAGACCGTCCCACTCGGACGCGTCTGCACCAAGATCAGCGATGGTACTCACTTTACCCCGAACTACACTCCAACGGGCGTGCCATTCCTGTCCGCACTCAATGTCTTGGAGAATCGACTATACGTCAATGGCAATCACAGATTCATCAGCGAACGGGAGCACCGGGACCTGTATCGTCGCTGCGACCCTAGACCCGGAGACATTCTGTTACGCAAAGTGGGCGTCGGGCCCCGTTACGCCGCCGTCGTCCCCAATGGCGTGTCCGAGTTCAGCATCTTTGTTAGTGTCGCCCAGGTACGATTGAACGAGTCCGCAGGGCTTCGTCCGGCTTACGTTTCAACGTTCATGAATTGCTCTTACGGACAACGACAGCTCCTGCGATTCAACAAAGGTATCGGGCAGCCAGATCTCCACCTCGAAGATATCCGCTTGCTTCGTGTCCCAAAGGCGACTTCGAGCGTCCAAAAAGAGGTTGAGGATCTGGTGGCTAGCAGCCAACGGTGCCGCGAGCAGGCTACCTCGCTTTACGCCAAAGGAACAGCGATTCTCGCTGCGACGTGCGGCTATTTAGATCCGGACCTCTCTACGACGCGTGGTTATGAGACGACCCTATCACAGATGGCACTGAACAGACGTTGGGACGGGGAATTTTACAAGCCAAAGTATCGGCGCGTACTCGCCTCCGTCCTTCGCGCGAAGAAAATCGCACCGGAGAAGCTGATTCCAATTGGTCAGGTGTTCTCGTTTCTTACAAATGGCCACACCCCCCTACGACATGATTTGTCCATCGGCGAGATTCCATTCCTAACCGCAGAACACGTATTCGACTTTCGGATCAACCTTGATACCGATAAGAGAATTCTCAGTGGTCACCACACCGGAGAACTCGCGCGCACTTCCATCCGCAAGGGGGACGTGTTGCTCACGATTAAGGGTAAGGTTGGAAACTGCGCGGTCGTTCGGAAGTGTCCTGAAGCAGCTAATATCAATCAGGATGTTGCCCTGTTCCGGGTCCGAAACGGATATCATCCGTACTTCGTTGCCGCATGGTTCAATTCTTTGGTCGGGAAGCAACTGGTCGAACAAAGGAGTACAGGTGGCATCAACCCTTTTCTCGGTTTGGGGAATCTCCGGAGGATGCCTTTTCCCGTGCTCGACCCAAGAGACTATAACCGGATCGGGGATTTGGTGCAGGAGACGATCGAAAGAGCCCAGGATGCCGAGGAAGAGTCGGCGGCCCTCCTGCACACAGCGAAGCGACGCGTTGAAGAACTAGTTGAGAAAGAGGCCGCCAAGTGAGTCAGTCAGGAACGGATCGAGACCTATTTGAAAGTCTGTGCTTCAAACACGGAGTGAAAACTGTCGTGGTGACGGAGCTCTTGAAGATCGAAAAGGACTATCAACTCCAAAACAAGCGCCATGGCATCTATGACCGCCTCCGGGAATGCATTCAGAGCAGCGTGCAGGTCGAGGAGCGGCGCGACTAGGCACTGCATAAAGGGCAACCGGTGATCGCGAAAGTTGAGACGATTCTCGATCAGCTCCGTCACCTTGCCGAGGAGATCAAATCTCCGGCGGCGGATGGATCCCTCGCCGCAAAACGAGTCCAGCTTCGTGCGATCGGTCAATCCATTCAACAGCTCGAAGGTAAAAGTGTTCCAGTTCCGAACGAATTGCGGAGCTTGAAAACCACACTGGTTTCAGAGATTAGCAGCTTTGAAGGGGCTGAGAGGGCTCGCATTGCCTTGACCAAGGGATTGTCGGAGGTTCTGAGCAGCTTGAATCCGCCGTGTAACGGTGGAGTGCGCGCGCCGCGCGTACCAGTATCCTATGAGGACATGTCGAACACCCAGCCGCGCTCAGTGCGCCTTTGGGGTAGCTCGGTACAGCCCGTGTCGAGCTGGCGTGAGGTTTTGAAGGTCGTGTGCGACAAGGTTCTGGAGCGCCACGTGGACCGCGTCTCTGACCTAGAGGCTCTCGGAGGAAGGAAACGGAAGTACTTCGGTCGATCGCCCGGAGCTTTCCGCAGCGCTCTGAAGTTGTCTTCGGGACTCTATGTTGAGTCTCATCTAAGCGCGAATGCAATTTTCACTTTCCTGCGGCGGGTGATGGCGGCTTGTGGCGAATCCCCTGACGACCTTGAAATCGAGGTGAAGAGTCGATCATGAGACTCCTGAAACTGAGCATCGAAAACTACAAGTCATTCCAGCTCCCTACTGAGATCGACTTCACAGCTGGCGCCGCCGAAGCAGGACGAAACGTGTTTTTGGTGGGCGGTATGAATGGCGCCGGCAAGACTTCGATCTTGGAAGCGATCAACATCGTCCTCTATGGAGAGCGCAAAGACCGGATACTGAAAGCGATTAATCGTCGGGAACTGGCGCGGGGCAACGTGGCGTGTGCATTCGAGCTCCAGTTTGAGACAGATGCGCAGGAGGTTGTCGCTGTCAAACGCTCTTGGGCAGCGCCAGGTTCGGTCGATCGTCCGCGGCCAGACGACTTGGAAGAAAAGCTAACCGTCATCAAAAACGGAAAGCGTGTCTCCGTGGCCAACCAGCAGATGTGGCAGGACTATCTCGAAATCACAATGCCACGTGGAATTACGCAGTTCTTCTTCTTCGATGGCGAGAAAATCCAGGACATGGCCGCCGACGAGCACGCCGAGCACAAGCTGAAATCGAGCATGGAAGCCGCGCTCGGGATTGGAACAGTGCGGCAGCTGATCGAGGATCTCACGGTCGTCAAGCAGAACGAACGGCGCAATCGTACAGATATTACAGACGACGACATCAAGTTGAAGGAGAATGAGTTAGCCCTGCTCCGGCGGAAAGTGGATAAGTCCAAAGCGACGCGGAAAGAGGCCCAGGATGACATCACACAGCTCCAATCTGAGTTAGAGAACCGAAGGCGGCACTTCTCATCCCTGTTTGGCTTTGAGTCAACCGAGATAGACGAGGCCCGTCTGCAGGAACGACGCCGGATTCAAGTCTCGGCACGGATGACCGAGCTAGACCAGGAAATCCGCCACTATGTGGAGCGCGTTCTGCCGCTGGGAATTCTCGGCAACAAGTTCGATCCACTCCGTGAACAGATCGACGCAGAGAGTCGCAGTCGGCGCCTGGAGGCTGTTCGGGACATCGCTGCCGATCTGGCAGGGGCGATCACTGCCTCGGTGACCAGTCCGGAGACAGTGTGTTGCAATCGGTCATTAGGTGAGGCCGAGCGACGTGCTTTCTACGATCGCGTGTTGAGCGTCGTTCGAGAATACGGTGTTGGGGGAGGCCAGACTCAGGCAGCCACGGCGCTCCTGCACCTGACTGAGACCGATGCGGCCCGAATCAAGATTCGGCTAGAAGAAGTTGAAAAGGCTTGGGATGACCAATTTCTCCGACTGCTCGCTGATCGGCAAACCCTGAAGAGTCAGATTTCCGAACTCGAGAAGGAGTTAAGGCGCACGTCGGTGGGCGACTCGGACCAAGATGTCTTTAACAAACTTCAAAGCGAAATCGAGGGCTACGCCGCCCAAATCGGCCGAAAGAAAGAGGAATTGCGCCAACTCGATGACCAGATCCAGGAACTCCAGGACAGTATCGCGTCTCGGGAGCGCGAGCTCGATCTGCTCTACCAGAAACACAAGGGGTCGAAGGAACAAGCGGCCTTTGTATGTGAGCTAGACAAGATCCTTGCCCTTCTCGATGAATACGTTGATGAACTGCGCCAGACGAAGATCGCCCAGCTCCAAACCAGCACACTTGATATGTATCGGAGGCTCGCGAGCAAAGGCGATCTCATTTCGAATATCGAAATCGACCCCAAGACCTACGGTGTGACGATCAAAGATCGGAACGGACACGTCGTGCAGAAACACAATTTGTCGGCTGGAGAGAAGGAGGTCTTTGCGATTTCCCTTCTGTGGGGCCTGGCGCAGAGCTCGCAGCTTGCGCTCCCTATCGTCATTGATACTCCTCTGTCACGTTTGGATAGCACACATCGCGATCGCATAGTGCGTCACTATTTCCCCGAAGCCGGGCATCAGGTGATCGTTTTGTCCACAGACACGGAGGTAGACCAGGCCTATTACAGAGATCTGGAGCCGCATCTGCAGCACGCCGTACACCTGCTCTTTGACAAGAACCGCGAGCTGACAACTCTGCGGGAAGGCTACTTCTGGAGGAACTAGGCGATGCCGGACCGGATCTACACTTCAAGCACAGCGGAGGAGGTTCTGAACACCCTCCGCTACGTTACGCATTTTGAGTATTCCGTTCTCGCCCGAGTCGCTCTGGCTCTGTCTCTCGGCAAGCACGGCCGCAACGCGCCCGAGTCTGTTGACCTCTCCGGCAAAGAGATCCGCTGGACGAGCCTGTTCAGCGACGACGAGCATACATTCTCCGGCATGTTGACCATGATCTATGGCGAGAAGATGTCCAAGGAAGACGAACTTTTTGCCCACCGCGTGAAGTACCACATCGACAGCGGTTGCGAACTGCTTGGGCAACTGTTTCGCTCGTCGGGACAGGATGAGACGATCTTCTTCCAGCGACTGGCGGCGGAAGTCCCGTTGTCCGGCAGCAGGGTCGTGGCTGGAGGTGTACCGATACTAAATTTGGTCTTGGGGTTGAAGGAACTGAACAACGAACGTGTGGTGATTGAACTCAACAATACTGCACGCCATGCCAATTCCCACCTCGCCATCATGGGTAAGCCTGGTGTGGGGAAGACTCAGTTATTGGTCAAGATTCTGGCGGACATCCGGGTTCAGTCCCGCTTCCAGACGAACTTTATCTATTTCGACTACAAGGGAGATGTCGTCGTCAACGACCGTTTCGTGGATGTCACCCGTTGCACGACCTACCAGTTGCCACACCAGCAACTGCCCATCAATCCCTTTGTTTTGGAAGACTACGCTCCGAGCTCAATTATGATCTCGGCGGAGGAGAAGGCAGAAAGCTTTGCGTCTATCGACTCGCACATCGGAACGGTCCAGAAAGGTGCTTTGAGCGATGCAATCAGAACGGCTTACGATAGGCGCTCTGCTCAGGCATTACGCTACCCGGACTTCCGCGAAGTGCTTAGCATCGTTCGGGACCGTTACGCGCACGACAACAAGAAGGACGACAGCCTGATTGAAATCCTTCGTCGGCTTTCCGACTTCCACCTCTTTTGGGAGCACGGCTCCGATCAGCCACTCATCGATCGCATCAGCGAACACACCTTCTTGGTGGATCTTCACCAACTGCCCGTGTTGAAAGAATTGGTGGTTTACCTTGTAATCGAGCGCCTGTACAAGGAGATGGCGTCGCTGCCAGACAGCGAGACAAGGGAAGGCCGGCGAGCATTGCGCACGATCCTGGTGATCGATGAAGCGCACAACTATCTTGCGCAGAAGAACCCCTTTCTGCAGAAGATAATTCGAGAGGGCCGATCGAAGGGTGTCGTCGTCTTTTTCGCATCACAGTCGCCAAATGACTACTCGCAGAAGTTTTTCGACTTCAAAGAACTTCTGGAGTTCTCGTTCATTTTTCAGTGTGAGGGCGTGTCCGCCACCGCTGTGCAGGAGCTTCTTGGGTGTTCAGCAAAGACGGCACGAGAGTTGCAGGTCGAACTCGCGCGGCTACGTCCGTTCCAAGTGGTGTCGAAGTCGCTTGCCGATGACGCGGAATTTGCGCGATTTAGAGCCGACGCCTTTTTCAGGGCGTACCAGTGAATCTTGCTCGGCTCTCTTACTCCAGGAGGTCCATTGAGTCCGATCCCACGCCCGGTTGCCCGCCCTGGACAGAACGGGTTAAAACGACTGTGAATCCCAATGACAAAGAGATCCTCACAGATAGATCAGGAGACCTCCAGAACTAGCCAACGTCCGTTTTCGGCTCATCCCAAAACCGCGTGTATCGCTTCCCGAACTCAAGCGTCGCCTGGTACGTCTCGGGATCGTTCTGTTTCAGCCAGAGCAACTTGTAGACCGTGTCCACCGCCTGCTTCAGGATGTTCTTCATCTCGGCTTGCGTAATGTGCGAGTATTCGGATTTTCCACCGCAAGTGGGGCACTCTTTGCCTGCGTGAACATCTTCGATGGGGCCGTTACGGAACGCCAATGCGACAAGGCTCTTGGCTTCCTTTGCTAACTCCGGGTCTAACGTCATCTTTCGCTTGGGCATTAGCGTCTCCCAGAAATCATACCCCAGACCAATGGCAGGGACAGTCAATCGACAGCGTTCTCAAACAGAAGGGTTTACCCCAGGCCGGTGCGCCAAATGTGTGATGGATCGCACGGTTCTGCCGGTCCAAGGGCAGTGAACTTGTCCAAGATCGCTACGGTGAGCGATTGTCTTGAAACTAGCGACTTTATCGTAGACAATCGCAACCCTAGATGCTTCGAATTCTCGAATCCCCCAGTGGCAGCGAGCGGCTGAATACCGCGTGTGAGTTCGTGCGCGGATTTCCAGCGGGATCCGAGCTCTTGCTGGTGGGTTCTTCCCGAGAGTCTGTTGACGACTTGGCCAGGGAGCTGTCTCTGGCGGCGACGGCGACGTTTGGACTCCACCGATTCAGCTTGATACAGTTTGCCGCTCGCATGGCAGCGGCCGGCCTCGGGCGTCAGCGTCTCGCCCCGGCGACGGATCTGGGAACGGAAGCCGCGGCTGCGCGTTCCGGCTTCGAGGCCGCTCGACGTGGGGCGCTGAAATACTTTCTGCCTGTCGCGAAGCGCCCAGGTTTTGCGCGAGCCGTGGCAGCAACTCTTACCGAGTTGCGGTTGGCTGGGGTACGCCCCAGTGTGTTGCCGCAGCTTGGTGATGCCGGGTCCGATCTTTCTGAACTGTCGAAGGAGTTTGAGGAGCAACTGGCAAAAGGCTGTGTTGCGGATCGTAATCAGCTCTTTCAGATTGCGCTTGCGGCAGTTGAGGCTGCTGGTGAGAGCGGCTTGGTAGGAAAGCCGGTCCTCTTGTTGGATGTGGCGCTCCACACCGAGTCGGAATGCGCGTTTGCCCTAAGTTTGATACGTAGGGCATCAAAGGCGCTTGCTACAGTACCCGCCGGTGACAAACGTACGCTGGACTACTTATCTCGCTTACCACAGGCGGAACATGTCGTGTCGGTAGCACCTGGTACACACTCACTGGCCCGACTCCAGAACTCCATTTTCAGTGACGCAATCCCTGCAGCCGAACCCGATGATCGGGTCAAGTTCTTCTCTGCACCTGGCGAGGCGCGGGAGTGTGTCGAAATTGCGCGCTTCATTCTCGAGGAAGCTAGAGCCGGGATCGCTTTCGACAGAATCGTGGTGTTCACTCGCAACTCACAGGCATATTGCGATCTTCTGGAAACGGCACTGAACCGGGCCGGGATCCCGAGCCATTTTGCTCGCGGTACAGCTCGCCCGGATCCGTCCGGTCGAGCCTTTCTCGCGGTCTTGTCCTGTGCCACTGAGGGTCTATCGGCCCGTCGCTTTGCCGAATACCTGTCCTTTGGACAAGTGCCAGAGTTGAAGGAAACAGGAGCCCCTCCCGCTGATCGTGAAATCTGGTCACCGAGCCGAGATGAAACGGCGTTACCTCTCGCAGAGTTGTTGGGCGAGTTACCCGATGAGGAGGAGCAAGCAGTCCGTGATTCGGATGAGCAGCCGACCCTTCGTGGGGCCTTGAGAGCGCCGCGGAAATGGGAAGAGTTACTCGTGGAGGCGGCCGTCATTGGTGGCAAAGATCGCTGGGAGCGGCGACTCAACGGGCTCGAATCAGAGCTTCGTCTGCGGCTGGAGGAACTCCGAAAGGATGAGCCGGAATCCCCACGGAACACCGGCATCGAACGTGACCTGAATAACTTGGCCCACTTGAGGCGTTTCGCGCTACCGATAGTCAACTTTTTGTGCTCGTTTCCCGAGAGCACGATTTGGGGCGACTGGCTGGGCTCGCTAGAGAAGCTGGCCAGTATGGTGCTGCGCAACCCGGAACGGGTTTTGAGTGTTCTCGCGGAACTGAGACCACTGAGCGCTGTTGGCCCTGTACCTCTGGACGAAGTTCGCGGGGTCTTGTCGGACCGACTTTCGACCCTAGCAGTTGAACCACCTAGGTCGCGCTTTGGATGCGTGTTTGTGGGTACGCCTGATCAGGCACGAGGCCGCAGTTTCGAAGTTGTGTTTGTTCCAGGTCTGGCCGAACGCGGTTTTCCTGAAAGACTCCGAGAGGATCCGGTCCTTCTGGATACTTTGAGACGGAAACTTGGCGGGCAGCTCGCGACACAGGAGGATCGTGTGCTCCAGGAGCGCCTCTTGCTGCGCCTGGCAATTGGAGCTGCGACTCGGAAATTGTACGTCTCTTATCCGCGCCTTGACGTTGGGCTGGGCCGACCCCGTGTGCCCTCGTTTTACGCATTGGACGTGGAGCGAGCAGTCATGGGCCGCGTGCCCGACATCGCCGGGTGGGAACGTGAAGCGGCCCGCCAAGCCGATGCTTCACTTGACTGGCCGGCACCTCGAAACCCCGAGCGTGCGATCGATGACGTGGAACATGATCTTGCGATACTCGGACGCTTGCTCCACAGCAGTCCAGCGATGGTTACGGGGCGCGCCAATTACCTGTTCACTCTGAATCGTGCGCTCGGACGTTCCTTGCGTACGCGCTGGGCTCGTTGGCGGCAGAGAAAGTGGAGTGCGTATGACGGCGTCTGCAGCCAGTCTGAGGATATACGCGCCGCGCTTAGTACAGATCGACTGCGTTGCAGGTCCTATTCTCCAACCAGCCTGCAGCACTTTGCAATTTGTCCTTATCGATTCTTACTGGCGGCAATTTACCGCCTTGCACCACACGAGATCCCCGGCCAGATTGAGCGACTCGATCCTTTGACTAGGGGAGCGATCTTCCACCGTATTCAGGCTGGGCTGCTGCGGGAGGTCTTGAGGCTCGGTTTGCTGCCATTGAATCAAGCGAAACTGGAGAGTGTAGGGCTCTTACTCGATCAGATCGTCGATGGCGTTGCCGAGGAGTATCGGGAGAAGCTCGCTCCTGCCATTGATCGGGTCTGGCGAGACGAGATCGAGCAACTGACTGCTGACCTTCGCGGCTGGCTGCGGCGAATGGCAGAAGCGCCTGATGACTGGATTCCAACAGTGGTCGAATACGGCTTCGGTGTTCCAACGGATCCGACGAATGACACGGAGAGTATTCCAGAACCGGTGACCCTTCCGGAAGGATTCAAGTTACACGGAGTCGTGGACCTGGTCGAACGCAAGCAGAGTGTGCTGCGCGTGACCGATATCAAAACGGGCAACAACAATACGAACGACGGTACTGTCACGGGGCACGGCGAGAAACTACAACCTGTGCTGTATTCCCTCGCTGTAGAAGCGGCTCGCAAAGCAACAGTTGTCGAGGGGAGATTATCCTTCCCCACGTCAGCAGGCGGATTCAGTCAATGCGTAATTCCAATTAATCAGAGTAGCCGCAACCAGGGTCTCGAAGTACTTCGAATCATAGACAATGCGATAGCAGTCGGTTTCCTACCGCCCGCTCCGCGAGAGAAAGGCTGCGAGTATTGTGATTTCCGGCCCGTGTGTGGTCCTTACGAGGAAAGGCGAGCGGCCAAGAAAGACCAGAACCCGTTGGAGGATTTGATTCGGCTGAGGGGAATGGCATGACCGTACTCGCAGATCAGCGTGACCGGGATTTGGTCGTCACTGCACTCGACCAGACCATGGTGGTCGAGGCTGCAGCGGGCACAGGCAAGACCACAGAACTCGTCAATCGGATCGTCAGCGTGCTTGCTGAAGGCCGCGCCCGCATCAAAGAAGTAGTCGCGGTCACCTTCACAGACAAAGCGGCAGGCGAACTGCGGCTTCGTCTGCGGTCCGAGCTTGAGACAAAGCGGCATCAGGAACAGGAGGGCTCGCCAAAGTACATCAATCTATTGAGCGCGCTTGCACAGCTGGAAGAAGCGCAAGTCAATACTATTCATGGTTTCTGCGCGGATATTTTGCGCGAACGCCCGGTTGAAGCAATGCTCGATCCGCAGTTTGAGTCGATGAATGAGGCTCAGGCTAAGCAGCTACAGAGGGGGGCATTCAAACTGTGGCTTCAACGAACGCTGAAAGATCCACCAGAGGGCGTACGTAGATATCTGCGAAGGGACGTGAAGCGGGGGCGGGCAGACAGCTTGTATGAAGCCGCTTCGAAGCTCGCGCTCTGGCGTGATTATCCGGCGCCGTGGCGCCGCCCAGAATTCGAGCGCCTGACCGCAATTGATTCGCTGGTAAAACAGTTCCAGGGTTTTGCTCAACTCACGAGCGTATGCTCCGATGCTGCAGACAGGCTTTATCTTTCCACGTTGCCGGCGCGGCGTTTTGCTGACCAACTCATGGCTTCGGAAGCCGTTGCGGCGCGGGACTATGACGCTCTTGAAGCACAATTCGTGGTGCTGTATAGAGACCGGCAATTCCGGGAACCGCAAAAGGGCCGAGCAAAAAAGTACGGCGACACGGTCTCACGAGCAGAGGTGCTGAAGGCGCACAGCGAGCTGATTGTTGCTCTCGAGGACTTCGTTCACAAGGCGAACGCCGATCTGGCGGCGCTGCTTCACTCAGAGTTGCAAGAGGCGCTCGCGCTGTACGAGGAATGGAAGCTGCGCCTGGGCTGGCTTGACTTTCTGGACCTGCTGGTGCGAGCGAGGAACCTGCTCCGCGAAAACAATTCCGTTCGAGCAGATCTCCAAAAGCGGTTCACCCATATCTTTGTGGACGAATTTCAGGATACAGACCCCGTGCAGGCGGAGATCTTGTCGCTGCTGGCTTGTGGCGATCCGTCAGTTTCAGATTGGCGAAAGGCCATCCCCAAACCAGGGAAACTGTTCATCGTGGGCGATCCGAAACAGGCGGTTTACCGGTTCCGCCGTGCGGATGTGGCGGTGTATCAGGATGTTAAGAGCCTTCTGGAGGCACACGGAGCGTTGTGCATCAACTTAACGACCAGCTTTCGCGGGAAACCGTCTCTTCAGAATTTCGTCAACGCGGCCTTCGGACCCATCATGAAGAAGGATGCCGTGACCCTGCAGGCGTCCTATGTGGCGCTCTCTCCATTTCGCCAGGAGGCGACGGAACAGCCCTCGATCGTCGCTCTTCCTGTTCCTGATCCCTATGGGCAGAAGTACATCAGTGGCAAAGCAGTCGATAGTTGTCTGCCAGATGCTGTTGGAGCTTTCACCGAATGGCTCATAAAGGAAAGCGGCTGGAAGGTGGGTGAAGGCGACGCGAGCCGAATGGTGCCGATCCGGGCAGACCACATCTGCATACTCCTACGTCGTTTTGAAAGCTACGGAGAGGACAAGGCGCGTGCATACGCTCAGGCTCTCGAGGCTCGGGACATCCCCCACTTGCTGATTGGAGGAAGGTCATTCCATCAAAGAGAGGAAGTTGAAACCATCCGCACTGCACTCACGGCAATCGAATGGCCGGATGATGAGCTCTCTGTATTCGCGACGTTAAGGGGGTCATTGTTCGCCGTGGGAGACGAGCCGCTGCTCAGGTATCGCGTGCGGTGGGGGAGACTGCATCCGTTTCGGCTTCCGCAAGAAGAGCTACCAGAAGATTTATGGCCCATAAAGGAGGGGTTGGTCGTTCTTCAGGAGTTGCATAAGCAGCGTAACCGTCGTTCTGTTGCCGAGACATTAAACCGCCTACTGGAAGCAACACGCGCACATGCAGGTTTCGCCATGCGTCCTTCCGGCGAGCAGGTGCTCGCCAACGTCCTTCATATCTCTGAGCTTGCCCGTTCCTATGAGGCCAGTGGCGGTATCTCATTCCGGGGATTTATCGAGCAGCTGGAAGAGGGCGCTGAACGTGGCCAGGTGCCGGAAGCTCCAATCCTGGAACAAGGAAGTGAAGGCGTCCGAATCATGACCGTGCATAAGGCCAAAGGTCTGGAATTCCCGATAGTGATCCTCGGCGGTATAACCGCGCCGCTGGCGCACGAGGACGCCGACTGCTACATCGATAGTCAGACGGGATTGTGTGCAGTGCAACTTGAGGGCCTCATGCCTCTAGAGCTGCAGGAGCACCAGACGGAGGAAGCGGCACGTAACCGGGCGGAAGGAGTTCGAATAGCCTACGTCGCTTCTACCCGTGCGCGTGATCTACTCGTGGTACCGGCTGTCGCCGATGATGGAGCCGAGAAGCGATTCACAGATCCGAACGACTGGTGGATTGCACCGACGTTTCCTGCGATATTTCCCAGCGATTCGTCACGCAGAAAACCGGAAGTGGCAAGCGGATGCCCAGCCTTCGGGCGGGACACTGTGCTTCGGCGGCCGGCAGACCAAGCATTTAATGTGCAACCGATTCGGCCTGGAAAGTATGTCTTTCCTGAGAACAGCGCCGCTGAATATTCGGTGGTCTGGTGGGACCCGAGCAAGCTTGGGCTGGGCAAAGAGCCGTCGTTCGCAGTCAGGCAGGAAGAATTGCTCGCGAAGGTTGACGATGCTGTCGTTAACGAAGACTTGCAGAGGTACGAGGAGTGGCGGTCTGAGCGCGCGCGCACGATAGAACGCGGATCTCGCCCAAGCGTGCGTGTCGAAGTTGCCAGTCGACGTGCCCATCGGCGAAAGATCGATGCGACTACCGCGATGCCAACCGAAGTGATTTATTGCGAACGTGAGGGAGCTCGGCCCAAAGGTGCACGTTTCGGAGCTCTGGTGCACGCAATCTTGGCGACGGTATCCCTTGATGGCGACCATTCGGACCTTGAGGGAACAGCGATTCTTCAGGCACGAATTCTCGGAGCCACCAAACAAGAGCTGGTCTCTGCGAGGCTTGCAGCCGAGCGGGCACTTGGCCACCCAATGTTGGAGCGCGCGCGGGAAGCGTGGAAGCGAGGAGAGTGCAGGCGAGAAACACCAATCACTTTGCTTGATTCCGATGGCACGCTGATTGAGGGTATTGTTGATTTGGCATTTCGAGAGGACGGGGAATGGCGAGTCGTAGACTTCAAGACTGACCAGGAAGTGGAACAGGCGCTTGACGCATACTCGCGCCAAGTCGAAATGTATGCTAGCGCAGTGTCGAGGGCAACGGGGCAGGCAGGAAGAGGAATTTTAATGATACTTTGAGTGATACCACACAAAGCGCGGAAAAACACTTTCAATTCAAGGCTGCGGCCGAGCTAGGGAAATTCCTGGAGGCCCGGTTCTCCCAGTCGTTCTAAGCTCGCGGGGCGGTGTCAGCCGGCCGCCTTTTCCCAAACCAGTAATTCCACTTTGCTTAGACGACCCATGCGGACGAGGCTCGCGTTCCTCGTGCTTCCTCGGTTTCGTCGACAAACAGCGGACGAACATTACCTCTCGCTTGACTCTTCATACAGCAATCCTCATTGGTTGCAAATCCGGCTGGGCGACATTGAATTCAACGTCCGGACCGTGACGGCTCCATCCAGACAGCGTGATCGTGAGCACCCGCTCGTTGCTTTGCGTGGGACGGAGCTTTCGTTGTAAGAGGCTCACGAAACGTTCGTCATGGGTGGAGATGACCAACTGCCGTATAGGTTTTGCTCTTCTTAGCAAATCTGCCACGCCCAACAAACTGATTTCGTCTAGGCTCTGCAATGGGTCATCCATCAAGAGAGCATTGAACGGGAGCTTCGGCAATCCAAAGTTGAGGGCAACAAAGAGCGAAAGCGCCAGTGCATTCACTTGCGAGCTGGAAAGAACTTGCTCTGGTGAGCGTGAGCTTGCGTTCGTTGCCGAGTCCATCACCTGCGGGCTGAGGTGTCCTCGACCCTTCAAAAAGGTGCTCACCAGAGAAACGGTTCGAAACACAGGATTGGGATCAATCCGGCTGTAGATTCGCTGGAGAAGTGGGTTGATCTCTTCTAACTGTAATTGCACAACATCATCTTCAGATTCACGGAGTGCTTCGAGGACGCTCGTCGCAAGTTGCCATGTCTCACGGCGCCCGTCTAGATCGCTCTTTAGCGCAGTGTTTTCCTGCTCAAGGGTTGCGACCTGAGCTTGCAATTCTTTAGCTTTGGAGCGGTCTGCTAATCGCAGCAACACTACTGAGAGTCGCTCGCCATCCTTGATTAGTTGTTGAATGTCAGAAATCTCACGTTCGAGCCTAGAACTCGATCCAGCAAGTGCTTGTGCTACATCATCGCCTGCCTCAATCCCAAGCTGAACCAGTTGAGAGCGAACGGTCGCCAGCCAGCGCTCGTGCTGCTGCCCAGTCAACTCGGCTTCCCGTACCCTTGCTTCCGCTGTTGCAGCTGCTTGTTCTGCTTGTTGAAGTTGATCCTCTAAGCCCTTTGTGGATAATTCGCTCTCTGGCTCTTTGGATTCAGATGCACTTCTGGAGAGCTTCTCAAGCCGTGCTTTGGTAGCCTCGATGTCGTATGCCTGAGAGCAGACTGGACACCGATCACCTAACAGCTGCAAGGCCAGAGAGGCAAACAGCGCTACTTTCTCTTGGAGTGCCTTCGATTCCGCCCGCGCACGTCGCAAAGCGGACGCATTCGCTCTTTCGGTAGTCAATTGCTGGCGTAGAGCCCCCACCTGTTGCTTGATCTCAGCGACGCTTGCACGCAGCTCGCTAATATCAGCACGAGGAGGCATAGACGCATGGCGATCAAAATCGGCTTTCAAACTTGCGATTAAGTCTCTTTGGCGGAGAAGAGTACTCGCCTGCGATTGGAGAGTTCTAATCGTCCGATCAAGGACTGCTGCAGCGTTAGGCTGACCAGGGTTAGGGGGGTGCAGCTCTGAAATCAATTTAGAAGCATTAGACCACCATGCATTCCATGCCGATGTGTCTACCGCCTCAAGCTGACTTTCCTCTGTACGGAGCAAGTCGTTCCGAAGCGAAGTCAGCTTATTCTCGTGTTGCTCCAGTTCGGACGCTCTCTGGTTCGTGATTGTGCTCCACGCGGTTCGGGCGCGATCCAGCTGGAGACGGAGGTCCGATAGCTGACCAACACCAATCAAATCAGCAATGCAGCTGAATCTGGACTTCTCGTCGTCCCTCGTAAGGAATTCCCGAAGCACATCCTGTTGTAGGTAGACAGTTCTTGTGAGCGCTTCTGCGACAGCGCGTCCCGGATCGGCGCTCGTTTTCGCGCTTGGCCAAAGGAGATTTTGCAGCTTTGCTTCAGCATCCGAGTCTCTGAATATTTGATCCCCGCTTTCGAATCGGAGTCGCTGCCGTTCTCCATCGAATGACCGCCTTACCAGGAACATGCTATCTCGACTGTCCTGAAACTTAATCGTGACCTCGATTTGGCCTGTATCAGAAAATTTTGACAGCAGTGCTTGGTTGTCCGAAGAAATGCGTGGAACCAGTCCTGTGAGGCCCCATAACACGGAATCGAACAAAGACGTCTTTCCTTGTCCATTTGCCCCATTGACGATCACAACGTCGGCGTCGAGATCAAACGACTGCTCCCGGCCAAAGGCCCGGAATCCGGCGACCTGTAACTCAAGTAATCTCATTTTCTCAATGAATTTCTTAAAGCTTCCATGATGTTTCGCTGCTCTTCATAGGCCTTCACAAGGCTTTGAATCGTCTCTCGGCGAACGCTCTTCTTTTCGAGGCTCTGATAGACCAAGGACCAAACAGTTTGGGTCTTGTCGGTGACTGCTCCTGCCGAGCTAATTGGTAGCAATGACGACACAAGCGTCGCAACATCACCGAGAGAACGAAGATCCTCACCGGTGCCAACCAGTTTCCTAATCCGCGTCGTATCCTGCCTAATTTCCTCGGCCTCATGCCATTGTTCCAAAGCCATTGCAGGGGTGAGGAGCACCAAGTACGCATCCCATGTCTTTGCATCCGCACGAAGCAAATACTTCGAAAGCAGTTCGACAAAATCGGCCTGAATGTTCGCCCAGTTAGAGGTCAGCTCTGCCCAAGTCGGAAAAACGACAAGACAAACGATCGCATACAGGTCCTCATACAGGCGTGCTTTGTCCGACTTGAGCAATTCAAGCCGTTCGTTGCTGACCTCTCTGTAGCCACCCTGCTTCAATAACTCTCCGGCTGCGGCCAACAACTGCGTTTCGCTGAGAATCTCTTCATTCATTGTGGCTGCTCCATTTTTGGCAGCGCCAACGCTGGATTGGCCCTTACTTCTTCTACATCGTACAGGTCGGTATCAGCGGGTGCGACAATATTATCTCGTTGCTCAGTAGAGAGCAGCCGCTCCGGAGGAGCTACGGTTCCAGGCCGGGCACCCACCGCCCCGCAGAGGAACACACTTGTAGGAACGGGGTTGTGAGCGTTCCAGCGCCGGCGCAACCGCTGAATAGTGGGTTCGAGAGCAAGCCAGCGTTGCCCAGGAGCGATGATGAATGCGGCGGACGTAGCACTTCTTGCCCCCTCGCGAAATTCAATGACTGCAGAATCCCGAAATACTGCCTGCGCATTAGTGTGCCTTTCAATCGCCCTCACAGCAATCAGGACGCTCGCGATGAATGGCAAATCAGGCCCCAGCGCAGGATGATATACACTCGACTTCATCATCCATTCCGCGCGGATGCGTCCCAGCGCAAGTAACCCCACGGCCGTAACCCGCGCAACGATCACATTCAAATCAGCATCGTCGAGCTCTCCTGCGGCGCGTGCCTCTCTGCAGCTTCTCTCTAAATCTAGGCGTTGTTCGGCCAATACACGCTCCGAAAGCTGTTCCATAAACTGAGTCCATCCCATCTGGATGTAGTTCTCATCAGCCAGATGGAGAGCTGCGAAGTATTCAGAGGCTTCTTTATCACTTACGTCTACTTGATAGACGTGAGTGCCACCAGGGATTGCAGCTCGAACCTTTGATACGGATTCAACCAGAACAGCAGCCGGTGTGCCAAGGCCGACGAATATCGTGATAGGGCTAGAAACCACGCGAAGAGCGACCAGTTCTTCCCAACCGTTCTTCCATGCCGTATCGAGTTGTTCCGTTCGGAGTATCCATTGATCTGCGGGCGCATCGACGGAGCGATGCAGGAAAACTACATTGTGCGCTCTATGGTTTCCATGTTCCTCTGGACCTCGGATAATAGCGACCTCATCCATAGCTCCCACATCGCTGAGGGCCTTGAGCGGCACCAAATCAAAATTGAGGGTGACGAACGATGCAATCACTTTCTCTCGAAACAAAGCAGCCAGGAGCAGGTATCCATCATTTGCTCGGGCCAACCGAAATCGGTTCAGAGGGAGGCGGTCCACCAGCGACTGCTGTGTGCCAAACTTCGCGAAAACAACATCCGCGAGTTTGGAAAGATCGGCAGGGTCAACGCAGTCAGTTTCGAGTAACAATCCATCCAGCACCAGTTGATGAAACGCATCTTCGGAACACTGTCGTGAAAGCGGTATATTGGTCGGTTCTTCGAACGAGCAACCGGCACCACCTACGATAGAAATGCCACCGAGTGGTCGGCGGACAGCTGCCGATAGTATTGGTTCTGGAAGCATTTTGATGCCCAAGTTATAGGACATCCAGTGTAGACGCCCTCCGGCCCTCACTTAAAGAGTTCCAGGCAATCACTTCTGAGCAACCCGCTCGGCCCGCCGGGCCAAGGTTGCTAAATTAGGTGCATCTGGGTGCAATTCGCACGTGTACTGCAAGGTCGAGCCTACGATGAGCCAGCGAACTGTATTCTTCTGGAGGCTTCTGACGCAATTGTGTCAGATGCGGGCCGAGTCCGCCAGGCGTGGGAAAGGCTTAGCCCTCAAGGTCGAACTCAGGGTGTCACAGTCTTCGGCACTCTTATCGTCTTCTCTGCAGTGTGCGCGGTTCTGCCTCGGTTTGTGTACTCAAACCGACAGTGCAGTATAAGAAATGAAGTTTCTTTCGGCACACCGGCGATGTAGGAGTACTTCGCCGTGGTGCCAGGGTCGACAAAGAAGAATTTGCTGCGGGCCGGCAGGAAGGATCCGCTGCATATTGGGTGTGGGAAGTCAATCTGTCCTCCCCATCTTTGGTCCGGTAGTATCGGATCTTGCGGAAAGAGCGCATTTAGATCAAAGTTGAAGTCTTGCATCTGGTGCTGCGCTTTGCCCTTGTTCTCCACATATGCGATCAGCTCAACAATGAGAAAACCATTTTGCTGTCCTATGATATTGATGTCCGCGGAGAATTCGATATTTGGATATTTCTCCTGAGCCCGGACAAACTTGATGTAGACCCACCATCCCCCGACAATGAACGACAAAACGGTGGCGACGGATTGAACAAAGGAACCCCAATCTTTGAGCACTTCACTTAGGGGCCTTTCGTTCTGCTTCTCCGGCAACCCTCTTCCCGACCTTGGGTTCTCGGCTTCAACTCTTTGCCGGTCGTCGTGGCTTCGAGGAGAGATGCTGGCGGGCGGCGAGTTGTCTTGGAGAGCTTGCAGTCGGGCGCCGAGCGTCAGCGTGGTGAACAGGAAGATGAGAATGAATAGTTTCATTACCGGATCCCAGTATACGTTCGGTACAGATCGGCGCCACAGTCCGGGTACCTTCATCTCTGTTGGGGGCGAGGATCTGGGCGATAGTCGCCCCAGCCCGCGAACGAAGAACCTGATCTCGTCCGCGGTTCAGTGGGCCGATCGAATCATGAACAGGATCGACGGCGTGTTCGGTAATTCACCTGGCCAGGGGAGCCTAGACGAGGTGGAGAGGATTGGTATCTGATCTATGCAGGTGTACGATGCTGCGATGCAGTCGAAGGCATGTAGGCTTACTCCCTCCGGTCGCCATTACTGGCGTTTGGCAAAAGACAAACGGATTTGACTGTTAGGGAAAGCACACGGACAGAAGAAAGCCGGGAGCAAATGAAGTCTTCGGACAAAGTGGCCTCGGGAGCTGGAGCGCCGCCGATACCGCCGCAAACGGTCACGGTACGGTCGCTGTTAGTGGGCTGGGCGAACGAGCAGGACGCCTGGGTTCGCCATCTCGTCTCAGAGGTTGTTGTTAGCCGTAAGGCGATGACGGACAGCCAGCTCGATGCGATTTACCAGACTTTCTTGCGGGAAAAGGCGCTCGTTTCGGGCGACCCGGTGAAGGTGCCCAAGCTGAGCGATGACGCTTCATTGCTGGATGTCAGCTCCGGCCTGTTTCTCACGCAGCTCCGCGATCTGAAAAATGTCAACGCGCTGGTGGAAGGCCAAGCCATTGAGTTCAATCCCAAGCTGACGGCGATTTTCGGCGAGAATGCCTGCGGAAAAACCGGATACGTCCGGGTGCTGAAGAAGGCGGCGGCCGTGCGTACCACGGAAACGGTGCTTCCCGATGTATCGCAGGTACAGCGCACCAAGCAGCCTCCAAGCGCGCGGATTACATTTCGCCTGGGACAAGAAAAACCGCAGGAAGTGGAATGGATAGATCAGGCGGGACTGGTCCCGTTCAATCGCATCGATGTGTTTGACTCACGCGCTACCGCGCTGCATGTCGATGGCGATCTGAATTATATGTACACGCCGGGGGAGCTGGCGCGGTTCCCGCTGGTCCAGCAAGGTATCGAAGGTGTGCGCAGCCGCCTGGAGCAGAATGTCAGCGACAGGACGCAAACAGCGAACCCGTTTCTCCCGCAATTCGACAGGCAAAGCCGGATTTACCCGCTGATTGACTCTCTCGGGGCCGCGACTGATCTCGCACAGTTGAAAACGCTCAGCACGGTGACCGATGCGGAAAAACAAGAAATACCGGCGCTGAAAGCCGAAGTCGAGGCGCTGCAGACGACGAATCCCGCCGCACAATTGAAGCTCGCGGAGACAATGAAGCAACATCTGGACGCGCTCGTGAAATCCTCGTCAGTCGTCGGACGCTTCGACGTGCCGAAGTACGCAAAGAGCCTTGAGCGCTTGCAGAAAGCCGAGCAGCAATATGAAAAGGCAACGCAGGAATCGTTCGCCGGACTGCCGATACCGGGGCTGCTGAAAGAAGAATGGCGTCGCTTCATCCAGTCGGGAGAAGAGTATCTGAAAACGCTGGACGAGGCCGCCAAATATCCGGCCAAGGGCGAAGAATGCCTCTACTGCCGCCAGCCGCTTTCGCCCGAGGCCGTTGCTCTCCTCAAGAAATACCGGGATTACTGCAACAACGATTTGCGCACCGAGCTCGATGGCGCTGGGCGGGACATCGACGCTGTGCGCCGGGCGTATCAGCAGGGCCTCGATTTCGCCGATGTTGATCGGCGGGTCGTTGAGATAGCGGGAAACGGTGCGGGCATCACCGCAGAACAACTCTCCGAGATCCGTGATTTTGTCAGCAAAGGCAAATCCATCCGGGACGCCATCGAGTCGCGCAAGCCGGTGGAGTGGAAGGATCAGGCCGCGCACACCGCGCGTGTGCTGAAATATCTGGAAGACGCCCAGACGCACAACAAGGCGCTTCTCAAAGACCTGACGGAGCGGCGGGACAAGCGTGAAGAAGCCCTGCATGACAGGCAGGGAAAGCTTCTCGACATCGAATCGCGCCTGAAGCTGGCGGGATTGATGCCGCAGATCGAAAAGGCCGTGGAGCAGGCGAAATGGGTGGACAAGGCCAAGATTCAGCAACGGAAGTTTCAAGGGCTGCTGCGCTCGCTCACCGAGACCTCCAAGGTCGCAAGCGAGCAGCTCCTCAACCGTGATTTTGAGCGGCACTTCAACGAGGAGTGCAAGACCTTGAGAGCCCCGGCCGTGACGTTGCAGTTTCCCGGCAGACAGGGCCAGGTCACCCGGAAAAAGGCGGTCGCCAGCGGCGAACATCGCCCCAGCGACGTACTGTCCGAGGGAGAGCAGAAAGTCATCGCGCTCGCCGACTTTCTCGCCGAAGCGTCACTCAAGCCCCCTGCCCCGGTCATTTTCGACGATCCGATCAATAGCCTGGACTACAAACGGATGGCTGAAGTCGTGGACCGCATCGCGGCCTTAAGCGACACGCGGCAGGTGATCGTATTCACCCACAATATCTGGTTCACAACGGAGCTGCTTGCTCGGTTCGAAAAGCGTACACAGGATTGCTCTTACTATGACGTATCGCGCGATGGCGCGAAAATTGGCATCGTGAGTAAGGGCACTCACCCGCGCTCGGATAGTTTTTCTAGCCTGAAGGGAAAGATCAACGAATTAATTCAGGTGGCGGACAAGGCCACCGGAGAACCGCTGGCGGCGCTCATCGAGAGGGCGTATGAACTGCTCCGCAATATCTGCGAAGTGATTGTGGAAACGGAACTGCTGCAGGGCGTGACACAACGGCATCAGGCGATGGTCAGGATGACGATGCTCCCAAAAATCAACTTCAATGGCCTAGAAGGGGCTGTCGCGGCCATTTACCCGATATATGAGGATTGCTGCCGTTACATCGGTTCGCATTCGCAGCCGTTGGAAACGCTGAATGTGCGCCCGACACTCACTATGCTCAAAGCGGACTGGCAGAAGGTGCTGGACGCGCGTAACGCGTATGCAAAGAAGAGTTAGACTTGGACGACCATGCAACTACTCATCAACGTCGTCGAAGATTCCCCGGGCTTGTGCCTGTGGAGGCGGATTGTCCGGTGACTCAACGTCACCAAAAGTGCGGGCCGGGCGATCCTCTTTGGGGTCATCTTCCGTTTTTTCAGTAATCCATGCCCGCGCAAGTTGGATTTCACATTCGATCTTGCTAACAATTTCGGGATCGTCAGCGAATTCTTGTTTCATGGCGGAAAACGATTCCAGAAGCGGGTCCATCTGCTCGTCCGGACGCTGATCGGAGCTGCGATTGCTCTGCCAGGTGTGCCTGACATCTCCGAGGTTCGGTATCAGCTCAGCGCGAACGCGGTCGCGGAAAGCTGAGAGTTCGGCAGGAGTGAAGACGCTTTGGATACGGAGACTTTCAAGAGCATAAAGATCTTCACCGCCGATGGCATAGGAGATGACTGTTGCCACAAAGCGCTGCCGACAATTTTCGGGCAACAATCCCAACTCGTGTAGTCGGATGGCTAAATCCACTTCTGAAACTGAGTTTAGGAAGAGTCCGGGTTCCGACACCCGGTCCAGAACGTCTTGGTGCTGCTGAATGTATTGAAGCAGGAACTCTTTGGAACAGCGGGACGCCAAGAAGCCATCGATACGGCCCTGGCCGTACCAACGCGCCAATACTGGCGATTTGTACTGGGTGACGGGAGATACCGCATTCAGCCGCTCAAGGACGAGCGGGAAGAGCCCCTTGGGGAGAGCGACAGCCCTTTCAAGGCCAACGTCTCCGCAGGTAACTTGCCCCAGCAGTTTATCGATTGGACTGCCATGAACATAGATACCAAGTAACTCAGGGCTCTGGAGGAGAAGACCCGCATAGGCATCGCCAACGGTTGGGTGTTTAAATCTCCATGTGGCCGTCTGCTCTGCATGCGTGTGCTGCACGAGGCTGCCGTTGAGAGATTCAAGAGCGGCAATGCACCCTCCCACACTGCTGCCGAGCCGTTCTATGGCTTCCCGTTCCGATGCTTCCAACTCGACCGGGCTTTCGAGAGAGTCGTTTCGCATGTATATGAGAGCCAGAGCCGCCTTGCTGTGTTCGTCCAGGCCTCGGAGCACTTCTTGGAGAAACTGTTCTTGTTTCTCCACAAAATCATTCAGATAGTACCGATGGAGTGCCAATCCTGCAGTGAACAGCGGATCGGCCAGACGCCGCGCGGTTTCAGGCACGAATCGAGGATGGCTGGCTATGGCCGGTAAGTGAGGTTTGATCGCAGCCCGGAATTCCTTGTCCTGTTTCCCGAGCTTGATGTGGTTGTACAGGATCTGTTGCTTCTCTTCCGGTGAAAGGTCATGAACGTCAATCACGACTTGGCTCTCGCGGAGAAGCGGGAAGGCCCCTTCCTTGAGATCATTTCTTGCCCGCTTATAAATGTAATCGCGTGATGTCATCACGATCTTGGCGCTCTTGCGCAGCATTGTTCTAATCATGGGGAAAGCGTGATTCCAGCCATGAACGAGAAAGGATTCGTACTGTGTCACACCAAAGGCATCATCAATCCAAAAAAATTGGGATGGCTCGTCCGGATTCCAACGTTCGACAACCTTTTCCGAAGTATCCAGCTTGAGGGTCGAGGCTCCCCACTGGTCCAGTGCGCCCATTGAAAGCATCGAAGCGATGGTGGTCTTTCCAGCCGCAGGCTCCCCGATCAGAAGCACAAATCCGTGCTGATTCAAGGCTTCTGCGGCCTCACGATATGCGTTCGTAAGAACGACTTTGGATAGATCCTCTCTCAATGAAGCAAGAAGAGCTTTCGCCTGTGCGTAGGCCCGCGCATCCAAAATCTGACTGAGATCGCCCAAGCCATATATCCGGGGAACCAGCATCCGGAGGCGCTTGTTTTCTCTGATTTGGTCGCAAATCCAGGTTGAAGCGAATGAGCGAAACTGTTTAACACCAGCGTCCTTAAAGAGCGTTTCAAGCTCTTCTGCGGTAGAGCCAGACAGGCCAGCGTTCGTCATAAGAATGTAGCAGTCGCACCGGCCATTCTGGACAAGTCTTCTCGCCTTCTCCACGTCGTCCGTGAGATCGGACTGGCTCAGGGATTTGTCGCGTTTGCTCGTGAACTTGCACTGAATGACGAAGCGCCCGCTGAGAGCCTCTCCTTTGGAGGGTACCCAAGTCCCTGCAAATGCACCGTCTTTCCCAGCATCCGAGGAATCCAGAAACGACTCCACGGTCTGGCCGAGGATTTCACGGGTAATCGTCAGACACAATTGTTGGAAACTGTGCCAGCCGAGGATATGGAGATCATACATTTTGTGAACTCGGCTCAATTGGTTATTGCCCAACCGCCAGAAATCTTCTCAACTTCTTCTCTACCTGTTCAACAGTCAGATCCTCTGTGTAAGTGAAATAAACCAGCCTCACGCCATTCTCTTTGCAAAGCCTTCTTTTCCGTGCGTCTCGTAGTTGAGTCTCGGGAAATGTAGCCTTGCCGCCAAACCGCTCAACCGGTTTGAAGTGCTGTTCGCCCTGGTACTCAATTGCGAGTGAGAGCGCCGGAATGAAGAAGTCCAGTCTTTGGTTGCCGAGCCAGTCAGGACATGCCTCTCGGATGACCTCGTAATCGGAGAAGAACAATTCGAGAAGCCGAAAGAGTTGGGTTTCGCTAATCCATCCTTCTCCTATGCGAGGAACACGAAGAATGTCACGGACCTTGTTTTCTGCGTCGCGAGGAGAAAGGCCCTCGGCAATCACAAATTTCTCAATGTAAGCACCATAGCGAACCTTTACCGCACTACCATACATCGGCGAGCAGTAAAACAAATTCGATGGCTTGCCTGTACACAGATGACATATCCCAGGTCGATACTCCGCTGAGTACACGTTGTCAATGAATCTATTCAATTCTTCACGGTCTGGCTCATCTGCGTCACAACAAGCCTGTCGTTTCTCAGTTTCTGCGGCCTTTTCAATCGCCGTACGGAAGCACTCACAGAGAAAGCTCCTCCCGCAGATAAGGCAACCGAATGCTTGCCGCCACTCCCAGACTCCAACCGGAATGGGCATGAGGTGCTGTACGCTGCATGGGCACTCCTTTTGGAAATGTTGCAGAACTGTTCCAAGGAGTTTGGCGGGGACCTGAGGGTGCAAAATCTGAATCTCGTACCGCTCGCGTGTCTTCAGTGTAGTGCGCTTGAACTTGAAAGTCTTCCGCACGCCGCTGCCGTAGTCGATTGCCAGCCATTGAATTCCCAATGGACGACTGACATCGCGCTCGGAAATTTCCGTTCCAGGCAGAAAATCAATCTGTATATCCAAGTACCAAAAGTCAAAGCCGTTATGCTCGACTGCTTCTTTCAATGACAGAATGCGTGACTGGCCACCGTTCTTGAATCTGTAGCGCAGGCAGATACCAGCAGCAACGAGTTGCTCCAGGTTCTGAGAGATGCCACTCTTTACCGCTGTCGTTACTGCATACTGCAAGTCCACGCCGCCGCGCGCGAGCATCGCAATGAGTTGTTGCGTGAATTGAGCCTCATCGATGTCGAGACGAAGCGTGGGCATTGTCCCCGCCATCCTACCCGCTCTCTCGCTTTCTCGGCACTTTCAACTTCCACTCAGATCGAGTGTGTCGCGAGCATGAATGCGCTTCGGCTGGACTTAGCGTGAGCCTGATCTGGACGGCGTGTCAATGTTCGCTAAGGAACGAAGCCGCCCGGAGCTGGATCGCGCTACGACGGGCGGCTAGTACCCCCTCAGCTTGCTCCCGCATTGTACAGGCTTTTGACTGCTTCTCATGCCTTTGCCGCTCGTTGGTTGCTGGGGGGCCTTCAGTGCTACGTGCGAAGTCGCGTAGAGTAAGAGAACGCTTCGGGCCAAAGGGCCACGGGCGAAATAATGTATTTGACAGCATAATGTATTGTAGGACATAATATGTCTGATGGCTGGGAAGTGATTCTCCATGGAGAATTTGAGCCTGAATTCGATGCTTTACCGGAAGGTGTACAGGACGAGCTGCTTGCCCACGCAAGGCTGTTGCAGCAGTTCGGGCCGCAGCTGGGCCGTCCTCGCGCTGATACTCTCAATGGCTCCCAGCACGCAAATATGAAGGAGCTGAGGTTTGACGCCGCTGGCGGCGTATGGAGAGTCGCTTTTGCGTTTGACCCGAATCGAAAGGCCATCCTATTGGCTTGCGGAGACAAATCTGGCGGAAGTGAAAAGCGCTTCTATCGCCAGCTGATCGAGAAGGCCGACGCTCGATTCGACATGCATCTCGCACGCGTCCGGCAGGAAAAGGTAAAGCAGCGGCAAAAAGACCGGAGCAGAAACAAATGAAGACCTTGGAGCAGAAAATTAAGGAGTTGAGTCCTGGGAGACGGAAGAAGATCGAGGCTCGTGCAGCCCAGCTCGTCGCGGAAGAAATGTCCCTTTGTGAGCTGCGCCGTGCACACAGACTCACGCAGGCACGGATAGCTGAGACTCTCGGGATTGGCCAGGACCAGGTGTCTCGCTTGGAGCAAAGAAGCGATCTTTTGCTTTCCACACTGCGTGGCTACGTGGAAGCTATGGGAGGCCGACTCACAATTGTGGCGGAATTCCCTCATAAGAAGCCGGTCGTTCTGTCAGGTATTGGTGCGCTCGAAACGGAACCTGCGCCCGGTGAGAGTGAAATGCATTAGCACCGCTAGGCTGACAAATGCGAAGTTCGCAGTCTGAGAAAGTGATCTATGACTTGGCATGTCGACTGGCCGGACTTTGAGTTGAACGATTATCAGGACTCGCTGCATCACAGGGTTCAGGAGGCTTACAAGGCTGCGTTCCGGGTTCTGGAAGAAGCGTATCAAAAGGCAAGAAAGAAACTCGAAGAAGACCTGAAGAAGTCCAAGGACGAGGAAGACTTCAGCCTCAACTCCCAGATAATCGACTATGAGGATTATCGCTGGATCGAGCAGCAAGAGGCTCTGGCAGCGATGGCGTTGACTCTGCTCGCCAGTCTGACAAAGTCATTCCTCAACGAGCAGAAGGGGCGAAACCTAGACAAGACACACCCTCCAAAGCAGGGGCGCTATGCCGGATCGTCAGAACTACAGAGGCGCATCACAGAGTACAAAGAACGCTTCGGAGTAGACCTTGAGAAGACCGAATGCTTTGAAACGGTTCGGGAAGTTGAATTGGCTCGGGACTGTTGCGTTCACCAAGAGGGCGTACCAACAGATGATTACCTGAACAGAACCCAGAAACGGCTCCTCAACGAGCGTGAGAACATCAGCATCACTCCAAAACAACTCGATTCTGTCATCGAAGAACTTTCCCGGTTTAGTGAGGCTCTCAACAAAGTAATGAAGGGCATTCGTAAAGCGGCGCAAGAGAAGGAAGAGAAAGAAGAGAAGCAGGCTGTTGACCATCGGGAGGCGAAATGACGTTCATGACATCTCATCCAACACTGGAGACGTTCGTCAAGCGTGGCCCATACGAAGTCCGATATCTGCTGCTCGCCGGAGATAATCCGGGCGCAAATACTCTGTTCCAGATCGCAGCGGGCATCCGCACGGATATTGCCACGGGCAGCCAGTATGAGATGCAGAAACGCCAAGGCGAACTGATGCAGCAATGGAGCACCGAAGGATTCAAACACGAGAAGCAAGCGTTTGAGCCGTGGAGCCATGTGTTTCCCTTGCTAACTGCTATGGGCCATCCGGCTCTTTACGATCCAGAACTCGCCAAAGACGCAAAGAGGATGAATCCGACGGGTTACGTTCGGCTCACGCAGTGGGCAGGCCGACATACAAAAGACGGCAGCGAGTATGAATATGCGTTCGACGGAAACCTGCTTTTGGCCCAGCCAAAACTCCCGCCTCATATCGCTCGGAGTCTTGAAGGCAAAACAAAAGAGGAACTTCCTAAGGCTATGCTTCAAATTATGGAGCACCGCAACTCCCTCGGCCCGTTTTGCCAGTTTGTTCTCAGCGACAGATAGCAGTTTTTCGGGAATTTGTTTCCTTCGCTGTCAACACCGATTGTCTCGGATCGCCTAGCGGAGGCTAGCGCAGCAATGCACAACGTTGCCAAACTCTTGAAAGGAAAGAAAGGGGGCTGGTATCAAAGCGAGAGGGACACGGCTGCACTGTTACAAACCGTGGTTTCCGCCAGGAGCGGAAAACCGCTATTAGGAGATGACATCTGGTACATCTTGCAGCTAACGTGGGTCACTCGCGCTCGCGATCACTGGAGAAAACTCAAAGTTCCGGCGCTTCTTCGTCTGTTCCCGCAACAGAAGTCAGTTCAGAAGCCCTCAAGAGATGCTGGCCTCCAGGAGGCTCTGGAAGCGGTGTCGCTGCCGAAAAGAGTCGCGAAGGCTGCTGCGAAAACCACCGGCATTGTTAACTTCCGCGGGACCTGGCGAAATTCATCGAGAGCTTGGTGCGAAGAGAATGCGCCTGAATTGCGCGACATAATTAGAGAATCCAGACGCTTGCCGGCGAATGACCGCGAGCGGTTGACACTGGCCGTCAAGATCGACCGTCTGCCTAGGATACCCTCGCCATCACGAAGTGCAAACGCAAGTTCGGGCAATATTTTGACGCCGTTGGTTGCCTGCCTTGACCCGTACAGCCGCTTTCCCATCGTCAATGGGAGAACAGCAGTTCAAGCCTTGCTTGGCAAGTTGGGACTGAGCGGGCGTAACTTGAAAGAGCAAGTACGGGGAATGACGGGTTTGATCGGGAGATTCGGGATTTCCAATTCCTTCATGCTCGATGTCTTGGCGGATAGGATCAAGCAAATTGCTCCGAAGCTCAATGTCCCAATCGAAGTCAGAATCGTTGCGCCCGGTTCAGGTTCAGCGCTACCGGACTTTGATACCAGCGAACGCGAGTACCTCCGTCAAGCGGGCACGCTTCGCTACCGCCATCGGCACAACAAAATGACGACCGCGCTGAAGAAAATTGTGCATGGATTCAAATTGACTCAGGGAACAAACCCCGATTGCCGCTGGGATGTGCTCGTCGAGCACTACGAAACAACTGGCCATGATTTGCTGCTAGAAGTGAAGCCGGATCCAGAAAAAGCCGCGGTTCGCATCGCGATCGGACAGCTCCTTGACTACCGCCGATTCGTTCCCCGGCCCGCAACAACTGATGTTGCCGTATTAACCATCGGGGCGCCCAACAAACTGTATCGCCAACTCCTGCTGGAACTACAGATTTCTTCGATTTGGTTCACTGACGAAGATTGTCGCGCCTTAGATGGCGAAGGCCCGTTCTGGGAGGCACTGGAGGAATCGCTCCCGACATCAACAAAGAGGTGACCGAAGAAAGGCCAGACCAAAGGCGTTAGGCACCAAGAAACACACACAAGGAACCCTTAAGCCTGTGGGGGGCGGCAGCACGCCGGAGGCGTGGAAAAAGAACCAGTGCGATCATGCCGGCCTGAAAGTGCGGAGGCCGACGACGGAGGGTCCGTGCCTATCCAGGAACCGGAAAAGAAAGTCAAGACGATCACAGAGATCATATCCGACGATCAGACCGTTAAGTCCTTTACAGATAGGTTCGGGGGCGGTCCGACGCTCTATTTCTATCGGAAACTTCTGAATGCCCGCCACCATGCTAGGGATATCAGGGATTTCCTGAATGACCGGAGCAATCTTGAGCTGTGCTATTGCGTGCTGGGTCTTTGGGGAATGAACACACGGCGCGCTCGCTTGAAGGACTTCGATGCGTTCTGCCGCGCCGTCGACAAGGCGCGTGACGATCTGATTGTCCTCGAATCAGCTTTCGCACAAGGAAATGAAGAGCGACGGAAGGCTCTCGACAAAGCTTATGAAGCGCTCGATATTATGGAAACAAACTGCAAGCTGATCGCAAACGCGAAGCTCGGCCATTTCTTTTTCCCTCAATGGCTGATGCCCGCTGACGGCGAGAACACCCAAAGGTTCTTGTATGGGGAAGACAAGCGAGGCAACGCAAGGGTGTCAGACTCGAAGAAAAGGTACGGGGAGATAAACGATTTCTCTTTTGGCATTCGGTCGACACTTGGCGAAACACGCTTGACTGAACTCCTAGACGACGGCTGGAACACAACAATTCCCAAGGTCATCGACAATGCGATCCTCTATGCCGTCGAAAGTGGGAAGTACAAATAGCGGTCTGCTGCCATAAGCGTCAAACGAACGCCCAAAGCCCCCTTCCGCCTGCGGTCTGCTGCCGGCCCGCAAGCGGGGCGGCACCCACGGAGGGGAGTCTATTCCGTTAACCCATATATTCTGGGCGGCATCAGGGTAACCCTAAGGCTGACACGGCGAGCGCCAGCTGGCAACAACAGCTGGCGACATCCCGGTTTGTTTTGACCTGTTTTCGGGTATGATGCTGAATGTTCCACCAATGCTATTCCGGTGCTTTAGGCCGGGATCGGATTGTTTCGAGGGAAAAGAAGGACCCCAAGTGCGATGCGCACCGCACAATTGCGTAGAAAGCAAGGAGTCAGCGGCGAGGCAGATAACTGCCTGAAAGCTGACAACTCGCTTCAAAGGCAAAGTGTAAAAAAAGTGTAAAAGAGATTCGCCTTTTCTGCCTATTGTGCCGTTTTGGCGTATCGCGGAATCAATAACTTACGTGGAATCAATGCGGAGCTGGGGTTCAAATCCACCCCCCGCAAACAATGGATGCTGCGGGCTAAACCCTTAATCGTCCTTCTTTCTTTTGGTTGCAATTTGGGTTGAGTCAATCCACTCGCTGCCCCAGTAACTCTAATCCTCGAAATCCAGCCGATTTTTCCCCGATTCTTTGCTCAAGTTTTCTCGGGAACGCTCATTTCGCGAGGACCGTGATTCTTGGCCAAGAATCCAGCCCTCCATCTTCCGAACGTTTTCTTCGTTAGGATCGTCCGCCTTCCTCTCGCCCCTGAGGACTTTGAGCATTCCAAAGAGCCCAAGGGTTGCGTCGAACGCATCATCAGCATCTGGGAATCCCTGCTCCATGCTGTGCGTCAGTTCAGGATCGAGTTTGAGGTTCGCCTTTCCTGCCCATCTGAACAGGCGAGATCGGGTTCGGTTCCTGGCTACGATGATGGTGAAGGACTTAAACTCGCATTCCCCCTCGCTCAGTCCGCTTTCAGTCCGCTTCTGTCTGCGGCATGGCTGAAAATCGCAGTCGGCATTGCCCCTGCCGCAGCCATTCGATCCTCGCTGACACTGTGGGTATAACACTGAAGGGTCAACTTATGCGACGGGTTCTGTATCCCTCTCCGCGCGACTAGGACATTGCTAGATTCAAGGTCTCGGAGCGTAAGTCCGCTGCTGTTGGCCGCCGCGGCGCGCGAACAGGGGAAGGCGATTCAGGCCTGACACCGCTGGTCACTATGTTTTCCGGAGCCAGACTCTCGTACGATATCCCCCCCGGATTCCCCTGTGCCAAAGCGAAATGACCGACAGAAAATCGAATTAAATGTTGAGATCCTTGAGGGCCATCTTGGCTGCATGAAATCCACACATTCCATGAACGCCGCCACCTGGGGGCGTTGATGCTCCGCAAAGATAGAGTCCCGAACGCGAGGTGCGATACAACGACCGTGTAGGACGAAACAGTAGCTGGCGGACATTCATTGCTCCCCCCAAGATATCGCCGCCGACTAGATTGGAATTCCAACTCTCCAGATCTTTGGGTGTAGAGACGGAACGGGACAGAATGCAATCGCGGAATTCGGGAGCGAAGCGTACGATTTGGCGCTCAATGGATTCAGTGTAGTCTTCGGTGCTGCCGTTAGGAACATGACAGTAGGCCCAAGCGGTATGTCGACCAGAGGAAGCTCGACTGGAGTCGAAGAGCGATGGCTGGCCGAGCAAAACGAATGGTTTGTTGGGTGAAAGGGTCCTTTCAGCCTGAGCAATCTCTTCGAGAGAGCCTCCGATGTGTACGGTGGCGGCCCGCAGACATTCGCGAGCGGTCCACGGAATCGCTGCATTCAGTGCGTAGTCAATCTTGAAAGCACCGGGTCCATACCGAAATCGCTCCAGTTGCTTTCGATAATCAGTGGATAGATGGGAACCGGCGATGCGAAGGAGTTGGCGCGGGGTGATGTCTGCGAGGACGAGGTCGGACAAAGGTAGCTCGGTTACTTCACGACCGGTTTCAACTCGGCCTCCGAGATCCTCTAAATGTCGGACCAGGGCATCCGTGAGAGACTGCGCGCCGCCACGCAGGATCGGCCAACCTCTCGTGTGTCCAGCGGCTATCATCGTCAAGCCAACAGCAGCTGAAGCGGTAGTTTCTAACGGGAGGATGGAATGGGTTGAGACGCCAGCAAAGAGGGATCGAGCCCGTTCTCCAGCAAAGTGGGAACGAGCCAAAGACAGCGCCGGCAACAGAGCAGATAGGCCAAAACGCGCCAGCACGAACGGACTTCTGGGGATATGTAGGATGGGGCCGAGAATTTCTTCGACCAAAGCAGCGAAGTTAGAAACTACGGGTTCTATCAGTGATCGGTATGCTTTGCGGTCACATGCATCCAGTTGGTCGATTGTTTCTTCAATCGAGCGTTCAAGCACGACCGCGGTCCCGTCATCCAACGGGTGAGCGAATGCCGCGTGCGGTTGAATCCAAGGAATGGTGAAGGGAAGAGAACCATAGAAAGGGCTTGCAGCGCCCAGGGGGTATGTCGAAGAGCCCAGGTCGTGAAGAAAACCAGGCTGCGTGATCTCGGCGGTTGAACAGCCACCACCAATCTGCCCATTACGTTCTAGTACGGTCGTCCTTACGCCCGATGCTGCAAGGACAATTGCGGCTGAGAGTCCGTTCGGTCCTGAGCCGATTATAGTTGCCGTAGACATACCCCCCGCTTTCTATAGCTCGCGTACGTCGTTCCCCTGCAAACGGGCGTGGGATGCAGCTTCGATCAGAGAATCATGCGTCTTCTTCCGAACAAGAGGGCATCGATCGACCAGGCACCAGGCCCGAGCATAGCGAGCGCAACGCCCACTGCGGCCAGCAGGATTAGGGCCCAAGGGTCGCCGGTTCGAGAAAAGACGGCCCAGACTGCGACGCCAGCCATCATGCTGCCCGCAATCGGTGTCCACAGGCCGACGCAAAGGAGCAAGGCAGCTGCGCCCTCGATCACCGTCGTCAACAAGGACCAATTTAAAGCCAAAGCGCTTCGGCTAAAGTGGAAAGCGGTAATTGCCGCGGTCACGCGGAGGACCAAAAGTCCAATTCCAGGCCATCCACGGGCGAAGGTCGAATATAGGCGCTGCATTGCCTCTTCACTGAGCATAGGCGCTCGGCGAGGAGGTTCGAAACCCTAATACAAGGCTGGACCTTCACTCTTTCGAGGGATTACAGTTCGATGATGCCGCGCTTCAGTCCGACGGTGACGGCATGCGTTCGGTCGCGTGCCCCCAACTTGTCAAGGATGTTCTTTACGCGGCTCTTGACCGATTCTTCCGAAATCGAGAGATGTGCCCCAATCTCTTTGTTGGCATTGCCCGCGGCGATCAGCCGCAGGACTTCCAGTTCCTTGGGTGTCAACGATTCTTCGCCGCTGTGCTCAGCAACTTGGGCGGCGGCCTCGGGAGCCATAACCTTGCGTCCCGCATAAACCGCGCGGATGTTGTCCGGCAGTTCCTTATGCATTACAGCTTTCAGGAGGTAGCCCTGCGCTCCGGCTTTGAGAGCGCGGAAAATCTGTACGTCACCAGCGTAGGTTGTCAGCATGATAATTCTTGCACCGGGGAACTCGGCACGGATCGAGGAAACCGCGTCGACACCATCCATCTCGGGCATCCGCAAGTCCATCACTGTGACGTCCGGGCGATGAATACGAAATTGCTCGATGGCTTCGCGTCCATTCGACGCTTCGGCGACGACCACGATGTCTGGTTGAACAGCAATGAGCCCGCGAAGTCCCTCGCGGACAACTGGGTGGTCGTCAGCGACGAGAATCCGAATTTGGGGACGACCTGCACTCACCATCCGATCATCTCTTATGCGACCTCAGTCGCCGTGCCGAGGAACTTCGGAGCGAACTGGGCGGAAGGGCGGACTGCCGTGTAGGCGCTGGTGGCGGGAATGGTCAACTCGATTTCTGTGCCGGACCCGTCTCGACTCCAGATCTCCAGTTTGCCGTCCGCGATTTCAGCACGCTCCTTCATGCCATGCAAGCCGAAATGTCCCTCGCGCCTGCCCGCGCTAAGGACTTCTGGATCGATGCCCTTCCCATCATCCCGGATGCGAAGGCGGAATTGCTGTACCTCATATCGGATTTCCACTTCAATGTTCCGAGCCTGCGCGTGCCGGAAGGCGTTTCCCAAGGCCTCAGCAGCAATGCGGTGAACTTCCTCTCGCCGAGCCGGATGCAGATTCCGCGGCTTGCCTTCTACCTCTACACGGAAGGCGGGAGGGATCGAACTGCTTTCACGGGCCGTGAGTTCTTCACCGAACGTCTTTATGGTCGCGGCAAGATCATTAATCTCGGCCGTGGACGATCGTAACGCTTGCACTGCATCCCGGCCTTCTATGATCGCCTGACTGGCCGCGTTGATCGCCTTCTCCAGTATTTCTCTTGCCTCATCCGGCCGCGACGGGAGAAGGCTGTAAACCGTTTGAAAGCGGAGCAACAGTCCGTGAAAACTTTGCAGCAAAGTGTCGTGAAGTTCGCGCGCTATGCGTGTTCGCTCGTGAACGCGGGTTTCTAGCTCTTCGGCACTCTTATGGTCCGTTATATCTACGTTTGAGCCGACGTAGCCAATGAATTTACCATCGGCGTCGAAGCGCGGCACGTCGGTGTCGACAATCCATCGATACTCGCCGTCATGGCGTCGGAGCCGGTACTCGTGCCGAAACAGCCGCCGCTCGCAGAAGGCGGTGGTGCGGAATTCGAAGCAGCCTTGCAAATCCTCGGGGTGGACGTTTTCGGCCCAGCCGATCCCGAGCGTCTCGTCCATCCGGCGCCCTGTGAACTCGAGAAAGGCCTTGTTGACGAAATTCAACTCGCCATCGAGGCCAGCCGACTTGATCATCACCGGTGTGGAGTCCGCCATAACGCGGAAACGCTCTTCCGATTCACGTCGAACGAGGTCCACAGGGTGCGCTTCGGTCACGACGTGCGCAATACTCAGGATCTCAACGATCGTTCCCGCCCCATCGCGCACCGGAGAGAATGTCGCAGCAACTTTGAGCTGCTGACCGCCCTTGCGCACGCGGATTGATCCGTTCCGGACCATCCTCCCGTTCTCTGCGAGGCTGCTGATTAATGCGCGCTCTTTATCGACGAGTGGGGGCGGAATGATCGTGACGACCGGACGGCCGATCATTTCGGTTGCGGCGTACCCGAACATTCGCTCAGCCGCAGGACTCCAAAATGTTACGAGCCCATCCAGCGTCGTGCTGATGATTGCATCATCGGATGATTCGACGATCGCTGCAAGCAGCGTCGAAGGAGTAGCGGCAACCTCTGTACTCATTGGGAGCTGACCTCCTTTATGTGCCGGGCCCTCGAATCGGGTACGAACGAGCGACCTGTTCTTATGGTGTCGAACCTTGGATCGAGAGCGCGCTAGTCGTCCGCATCCTGGCCAAGACCGGTGATCGATGCGAAACGAGATCAGCTTCCGATTCGCGCTGGTTCGGCATTCACCAGGTCCCCCTTCTAGGCGGGCCTTCATGGGCGGCGGCACGTATAGCGCGGCGGTCCGCTTGCCTCATAGACCTCGTCGCCGGGTCGACGGTGGCTTCGGCGGTCCGACCGGGTGTCAAATATCTCGAATGATACACCTTACCGCAATGAAATTAGGACAATATGCAATTTTACAGAAGCAGCGGATTCGGATAAACTCATGGCCAAAGTGGAGGCGCACATGAACATTAGACGTGAAGTCTCTATGCACCTCGGTCGGCGCAATCACAAATAATAGCGCCATAGCAGGCCAATCGTCTTGGCTGCCTTCACAACCGCTACGTTCCAGGTTTGCCGCGCCCGTGGCATCGATATCGTGTTGCCGATTGCGAACCTCGTGGGCCGCAGCCGTTAGCGGTGAATACGCGAAGGGACACGCTAATGCCGAAGCTCAACCGTGACGATTGGATCGATCTGGGCCGCAAGCTGGACTGGGATTACTCGTACGTACGCGAGGAAGACGTGTTTCCCGAGCGCCTGAGTGGTCGTCCCTGGCTTCCTCACGCAGAGTGGCAGCGCTGGGACGAGCCGTATCGCACGACCTATGCAGAATATGTGGACACCCAAGCCGACAAAGACGCTATCGTCCAAGGCGTGCGGGAAGCCGTGGGCCGCGTCGAGGACTTCGCGAAACTGGATCGGTCTTGGCTCAACGGCTTGAAGCTCCACGCAGCAACGATGGCGTTCACGGAGTTTACGGCAGGGATCGGAGACATCCGCGGCGCCCGTTTCGGGCGAGACAGCGCCTGGCGCACGATGGCACTATTCGGCGCGCTCGATGAGTTCCGCCATACCCAGATTCCTTTGCTGCTCATGCACGAACTGGTCCGCTGGGACCCCCAGTTCGACTGGACGCACCGGTTGTTCCACACCAACAACTGGATGGCCATCGCCCTGCGGCACCTCGTCGATGAGATGTGCGTTGGGACGGACCCTCTCGAATTCGCCATCGCTACCAATCTCGTGCTCGAGACGGGCTTTACCAACCTCCAGTTCATCGGGCTCTCGGCGATAGCCCACGATGTCGGCGACCGGATGTTCGAGAAAATGGTCACGAGCATCCAGACCGACGAGGCGCGTCACGCCCAGATCGGTCATCCGGTGCTCGCGACACTGATCCGTCACGACCCCGAACGGGCCCAGTATCTGGTCGACAAGTGGTTTTGGCGGAGCTGGATCGTGTTTGCCGTGGTCACCGGATTCAGCATGGATTATCTAACGCCGCTCGCGGATCGTCGTTTGTCCTTCAAGGAGTTTATGGAGGAGTGGATCAGCGACCAGTTTCAGAAGACCCTGACAGCGTTCGGGTTGAAGCGGCCGTGGTACTGGGACAGCTTCATCGACGCGCTCGACATTTATCACCACATGCTCTATGCGAGTACCTATACCTACCGCGCAACGATGTGGTTCGACTTAGCGCTTCCCGGTCCGGAGGAACGCGCGTGGCTTCGCGAGAAGTATCCACACACGTGGGATCTGCTCGACCCGGTGTGGGAGCGGATTACGGAACGCTGGCGGACGAGCGGGCCCGGAATGGAATGGTCCACGCAAGGGGCAACCATGCCCGGGTTCTGCAATCTGTGCCAGATCATCCTGTCGAATGGTACCCCGCGCAAGAATGCTGCACGCGTCGTCGAGCACCTGGGCCGGAAATACATCTTCTGCTCGGAACCATGTGCCTGGATCTTCTCGCGGGAGCCGGACCGCTACGCGGATCACAAGGGAGTCGTGAATCGGATGCTGGCCGGCGAGGCGCCCGCCAACTTGGTCGAGCTCACACGAACATACTTCGAGGTGACCCCAGAGGTCCGGGGCAAGGACATGTTGTGTGGGCGGTACCCGTGGCTACGGGCACATCGCAACGATTCAGGTTTGGAGGTATAACACATTGCTCGTGCCGCTTTACGGCTTTCTTGCTGGGGACACGCTCGGGCTCCTCGTGCTGGTCCACGACGACGACCGGATCCATGCGATCGCTGAGCAGCTCCAGTTGGCCGCGTGTGTTCGGGTCGCGCCGCGAGCCCATGCGCAAGTGTACTTCCGAGGTGAGCGACTCGATCCACAGCTTACAGTATCGAAGGCAGGCCTCACACCGCTAGACCGCGTCGACGTGGTTCCCGAGGAGGGATGATGCCCTTCGAGCCCATAATCGCGGATGCTGAACTTTGGGATGGTGACATGACCGCGCGCCGCGTCGATGGTCACGACCTCCTTCTTGTTCGGCACAACGGCGTTGTTTACGCCTACGAGAATCGGTGCGCACATCAGGGCGTGGCTTTGAGTGAGGGGCGGCTGGACGGATACATACTTACCTGCCGCGCCCACCACTGGCAGTATGACGTCCGCAGCGGCAGCGGGGTCAACCCCGCGACGGCCTGCCTCAGACGTTTCGCGGTCAAGATCGAGGATGGCAAGGTTTTCGTGGATGTCCACGCGCCCAGTCCTGACCTCCCAAACGTTGAGGATGTCGGTGATGGCGTGGGGCCGGTCTTGACCGGCCATCCCCGCGCCCAGGCCGTGCTCGAAGCGATTCGGCGGCTGAACCCGTCCATCGAAATCCAGAACCGCGGCTCTTATATCCGCGTGCTCGCGCCACGCCGCTGCCTGGTGACGCGGAGCGCTATTGAAGATATTCTCAGGCAGCCATTTGACTTTCGGGCCGAACTGGAAATCATGATGCCATCCTTCAAGGGCAGAATGCGCCTCGACGACGACGAGGCGGTCTGGACATTCGAGGACAGCGCCATCAGCGGAGCAACTGCCAGCCCGACATCGCGCAGCCATCCCGAAATGATTCCCAATGCGATGCCATCCTTCAAAGACACAGTGCGCGGCAGCGACGACGAGGTGGTCAGTACGTTTGAGGCCAGTGCCATCAGCGGAGCAACCGCCAGCCCGACAGGACGCAGCCGCCAGGAGACGGGCCAGAAGAGGACGTACTGGCATCTGAGTGATCTTGGTCGCAAGCCGACAGACTACGACATCGCTACGTCCCGGCTGCATTACTGGACCGCCCGCGGCTTCGAGGTCAAGGTACCGGTCAGCGAGTGGTACGAGCGGTACCAGCGGGGGTCTGAACTCCGCTGCCGCGATTGGGAAGAGTGGGGCGATCCGCGGCAGACGACATACACAACCTACACGACGATGCAGCGCACCCGCGAAGCCTTTGTCAATGGGCTCCTGGACTCGATCGGCGACGACTACGACCGGGGTCTTTCGCCGCAGTGGTTAGCCTTGCTCGACCGTGTACTCGCCCCCCTTCGATATCCCGGTCACGGCTTGCAAATGGTCGCAGCTTACGTCGGGAACATGGCCCCGACCGCACGTATCACCATCGCCGCCACCTTCCAGGCTGCGGACGAAATGCGGCGCGTCCAGCGGCTCGCATACCGGATGCGTCAGTTGCAGGTAACTCATCCCGACTTCGGGCGTACGGCGCAACAGACCTGGCAGGACGACCCGATCTGGCAACCGCTGCGCGAAGTCATCGAAACGCTCCTGGTTACATGGGACTGGGGCGAAGCCCTCGTTGCACTCCAGTTTGTGCTGAAGCCCGCCTTCGACGAGCTGTTCATGACGCAGTTCGGGCGACTTGCCCGCGCAGCCGGCGACGATGTGTTGGATCGGATGTTCTTTTCTCTGAACGAAGACTGCGCCTGGCATCGGGCCTGGAGTGAGTCACTCATGGTGACCGCCATTCGGGACACGCCGGAGTCGGCGCACGCGGTCGAAGGCTGGATCAAGAACTGGGTACCGCGCGTCGGTCGCGCCGTCTCCGCTTTCCGCCCCGTTTTCGATGAGATGCCACAAGGCGGGGTCGAGCGCTTCGCGACAGTGCTCAATGAGATCGAGCAATTCGGGCAGCGCTACCGCGGCGCTCTTCTTACCCATCGAGATCTCCCGACCGGAGAGTCGGCAGCCTGATGGCCGATTCTCGGCGCGGACCCACTCGGCTGATGTCAATCGTTCCTTCCTTACGTTTAGAGATTTCGTCGACAATGCCGTTCAATCGGCAGTCAACCCGGAGTCGCTTCGTTACTTCGACAGCGATGCCCGCGCGCAATAGCGGGAATCGCGAAGAAACAGATTGCCACGCAACTCTCAAATATCCGAGAAATCGTCAAGAGCAGAGTTAAAAACATTCTCTCCAAATTCGGCGCGGACGACCGAACTCATGCTGCAAGATTGATTTAAAGCGCGGCATCATCCAATCCTAAATACTCGAAAGAGTCATACCGTTACACTCGAAAATAAAATCGAGTGTTTGTAGCCGTAAAAACTTCGTAGTCTCTTTCACCCTAAAAAGGGTTTTTTCCATATTTCTAAAGAGCGTGCTTGGCCCCCACAAAATAGTCCATGTTCTCACCTGATCTGGGGTTTTTTTCAAACGGCAGCTGGTCCAAGATGAACCCACCATGACTAATTCCCGGATCAGAGGTGAACCATGAGCACCGTAACTATCCCCCCTCCCATGCACCACGAACCGGCTCTTCTTAGCCAGACCCTTGTTGTGATCGGCGGTAGCTCTGGCATTGGATTCGAAACGGCACGCCGTGCACATACTGAAGGCGCCAAGGTGATTCTCACCGCGCGTGATCCCGAGCGTCTCAAGCATGCTGCAACCGAGATTGGCGCATTGAGCACCGCGGCCTTCGATGCCACAGATCCGGTTGCTATCGAGCGTTTTTTTCGAGACTTGCCAGTGATAGATCACATTATGGTGACAGCCGGCCGGCCTTACTACGGTCGCTTGGCTGAGATGGATTTCACGAAGGTACGCGAGGTTGTCGGCCAGCACCTCCTACAGGCTCTTTACGTCGCCCGCAGCGCCATCAATAAAGTGAGACCGGGAGGAACGCTGATCTTCATGGGCGGCACGGGTGCCCGACGCCCAGCCATCGGCCTGAGCATTGCCTCCGCAATGACAGCTGCGCTTCCCGCCTTGACCGCCAGCCTGGCGCTTGAGATCGCACCTGTGCGAGTCAACCTTATTGCCGCCGGCTTCGTGGACACGCCTTTATCTGCTGAACTGCTGGGCGATCAGCTCGAAAAGCGTCGTAACCAGCTTCGCACCACGCTTCCCATCGGACGCGTAGTCGGGCCGGCGGATGTTGCCGCGCTCGCCGTACACATCATGACCAATACCGCCCTCACGGGCGCAACCTACGACATTGACGGCGGACAGCAGTTCGTGGCCGCCTAGCTGAAGAAGCCAGTACAAAACACAAGGAGATGACAATGCTTAAACACACGGTTGTATTTGCAGCGGCTGTACTTCTAGCCCTAGCGGTTCTGGGCCTAGATGCCCCCAATAGACCTAATTCCATGGCCGGTTCCTGGCAGGTGGACACTCGCCATTCCGATGCGAAACTTATCACCGACGCGACGACGGATTACGGAAAAACGAAAATCAACGTAGCTCTCGGCTACGCCAGGATCAGAGGAGACTTCAAAATCGACGATGCTGATCCCACAAAATCCAGTATCGAATTCAGGTTCTACCCGGCTATGTCAATGGTGCCCTCCATTGATGAAGATGGCAAATTCCTAAAGCAGTGGTTCCAGAACCCAGCCAATCAAACGCTGGTGTGTTTCCACTCCAAGCGGGTCGTCCGGACGCCTGACGGCCGAGTGCAAGCCACGGGCGAACTGGCCGTCACGCGGGTGGATCGCAACGTCGAGGCGGAGCCGACTGAAGCCTATTCCGGGCCCGTGTATGGTCCTCCGATAATCCACCGCGTGTCGCACGAAGCCACCTTCGTTTTTGACCTCCAGGACGCCAAGGGGAACGGGCAGAAAGAGGGCGGTCTCCAGGCGTCGGGATCCACGAGCATGTTCCGCGAGGACTTTCCCCAGTTAGTGAAGACTGTAGTTAGTACCTACTGGCCGACCGTGGTTCAAGAGCAAAACTGCCAATACCCTGATGCGAGTGAAGCCTATAGCGGCTCCCAATGCACAGGAACATATCTGTGGACTGCCGGACTTCCTGAAGAGCCGCACGCAGCCGGCGGCGAGGATGTCGGCGTCCAGCAGAATTTCAATGCCATCGTCGGAAATCATCTGAACATTCTTGTTCACCTGCGTCTGATGGCGAACGCCTCCGGAGGCCAAGCGGCGGCCGGAAACTAGACACGGGCACCGATATGGAATCGCACAACAGACGGGGCAGAAATAACTCCGATATTCGTCCGTTTCAGAAAGTAATTGTCCCAGAGTTGCTGCTAACGACTGGTGGTGAGGAGTTATGAGCGAATCTACAGCATCGAGTGGACTGGCCGTTTTATCCCACGATGGCGCAAAGAGTGGCGTCAAACCAGGAATGGAAAGCCGTTCCGGCAGTTGGAAATGGTGTTTTCTGTTGCTGCTTCCTTACATTGGCCTGCTTTGGCTGCCGTTTTATGCCAAAGCGGAGCCGCGACTGTTGGGCTTTCCTTTCTTCTACTGGTATCAGTTTGCATGGGTTTTTCTCACGATGTTTCTCATTGATTTCGTCTACCGGAGGACACGATGAACACGAGCCTGAACTGGGTTGCTACTGGGGTTTTTGTGTTCTTCTTTCTCGTGGTTGCAGTCATGGGCTTTCTTTCTGCCCATTGGCAGCGAGGCGATCTAAACAAGCTCGATGAGTGGGGGCTCGGAGGGCGACGTTTTGGAGTTCTTATTACATGGTTCCTGCTCGGGGGTGATTTCTACACGGCATACACGATTATTGCCGTGCCAGCTTTTGTCTACGGCGCAGGCGCAATAGGATTTTTTGCGCTGCCCTACACCATCCTTGTTTATCCGTTCGTTTTTGTCGTCATGCCACGGCTTTGGTCAGTATCAAAGAGGCACAACTACATCACTCTGGCCGATTTCGCTCGTGGACGCTACGGTAGTCGCACTCTCGCGTTAGCGATTGCTATTACCGGCATTCTGGCAACGATGCCATATATTGCCCTCCAGTTGGTTGGACTGCAGGTAACCATCGCAGCACTTGGACTGCACGGTTCCGCATTCGTGAACGACCTGCCGCTGATCGTCGCCTTCTTAGTCTTGGCCGCCTTTGCCTACACTAGCGGATTGCGCGCTCCGGCCAGCATCGCTCTTGTGAAGGACACGATGGTCTATATTTTCGTTCTTTCCGCTGTGATCTGGATTCCCTTGAAGTTCGGAGGGTTTGCTCACATCTTCGATGTGGCGGGACAAGCGCTGGCTTCCAGATCCACCACGGGAACACTCATTCTGCCGCAGAGCCAATACCTGCCGTTCGCCACACTCGCGCTAGGTTCGGCACTTGCCGCCTTCCTTTACCCTCACACAGTGACCGGTGTTCTGAGCTCTTCTAGCGCGACTACTATTAAGCGAAACGCGGTTTTGCTGCCGATCTATACCTTGCTGCTGGGCTTATTGGCCTCGCTTGGATACATGGCCATAGCCGCCGGGGTCCATGTAACTTCGACCAATGACACTCTGCCGTCACTGCTACAGAAGGTTTTCCCGTCGTGGTTTGTAGGCTTTTCGTTCGCTGCGATCGCTATTGGGGCGCTAGTTCCGGCAGCGATTATGGCAATTGCGGCCTCCAATCTTTTCACGCGCAACATCTACCGCGAGTACATCCGCCCGCAAGTTGCACCGAGCGAGGAAGCAACCGTTGCCAAGGTGACGGCGATTCTCATCATTGTCGGTGCTTTGGCATTTGTTGTTTTGGGTGCACAGTCCTACGCCATCGTCCTGCAGTTGCTGGGCGGAATCTGGATCACTCAGACGTTGCCCGCGGTCGTCTTCGGACTATTTGCGCGATGGTTCCATCCGAAAGCTCTGATGGTGGGCTGGTTTGCTGGAATGTTCTGCGGCACCGCCATGGCTTGGTCTCAGAATCTGAAATCCGCGATATTTCCGCTACACATCGGAGGGACGACGCTTGCATCTTACGCGGCGATTGATGCGCTCATCCTTAATTTGGCTGTGGCCGCGGTGCTGACGATCCTGCTCGGAGGATTGGGGGTTGATCGCGGTTCCGATGAAACTGTTCCGGCTGACTATGTCGAGTCGACGAGTTAACTGCCCGCGCTTTGCCGAAAGGCGAAGAGCAGAAAGGAGTCCTGGATATGAAACTGTTTCACGCCTTATGTCTATTGCTGCTTGCACCAAGTTTGGTGCAGGCACAGACTGGCTCTTCCTATTCAGATTCCTCGCGGGACAACTCGGATGTTGCCGCTGAGGTGAAGGCGCTTCGTGAAGCTCTCTTGCAAACCCAGAAGCAGGTGGCCTTGCAACAACGGGAAATCGAAACGCTGAGGGAGCGAGGCAAGGTCGATCAAGATGCCCCCGTCAACCCTGTGCAAACGACGCCGCTCGCGAGCTATACCGCTATTCATACCGCAAGTTCACCCATGCTTCTGTCCAAGGACGGTTATACGGCCGGCCATTCTACCAGCGAGCCAGCGACGCAAGGACAAGAAAGCGAATCGCCTCTCTCAGTCAAGATCGGCCCAGCGGTAATCACTCCTGGCGGGTTTGTGGACTTAGAGAATATATTCCGCACCACCAACACTCAGAACAACATCGCCACCAACTTCGCCGCTATCCCGTTCAGCAACACTGCGCAGGGGCATCTCACCGAGTTCCGTACGACCGCGCAGTATTCCCGCTTCGACATAACTGTCAGAAACAAATTCGGCGCCAACGATGTGACTGGTTACTGCGAGGCGGACTTCAGCGGCAATGATGCCACGAATGCTTATCAAACTGTGAACGGCCACACCCTTCGTCTGCGGCTTTGTTTTATGGACTTCAAACGCGGTAAGTGGGAAATTCTTGGCGGGCAAACCTGGAGTTGGCTGACCCCCAACCGCAACGGGCTAGGTCCGATGCCTTCCGATCTGGCGCTCACTTACAACGAAGATGTGAATATCCAGGTTGGTCTGACCTTCGGCCGCGCTGCGGAATTCCGCGTTGCCTATCACCCCAACGATCATTGGGCGTTTGGGGTAGGCATTGGGGATCCGAACCAATACATAGGCGATTTTGTCGCCCTCCCGTCCGCGTTCGCCTCTACGCTTGGCTCACAGTTTGACAACGGAGCCCAGTTGGGCGCACCCAACTTGATGCCAGATATCCTTACCAAAATCGCGTACGACAATGAATTTAGAGGCAGACATTTCCACTGGGACGCCACCGGCTTGGTCACCGGCGCGAGGGCGACCGTCATACCCGTCGGCGGAACATCTTTCGCGTCGCACTCAGATGTGGGAGGCGGTGGTCAGATGGCCGCCAACTATCAACTGTTCCGAAACCTCATCTTCCTGATCAATGCGTATTGGAGCGACGGTGGAGCCCGCTACCTCGCGGCTGACGGGCCGCAATTGGTTATTCGGCCAAACGCAGCAGGAACTGACATCGCTCCTTCCATGGTTCACGCCGGAGCAGGCTCTGTCGGGTTTGAATGGAACGCGAGCCGAAAAACTACACTCGCGTTCTACTACGGGGCGGACTATTTCCAGCGGAATTTCTTCATAGACACGACGGACACCGCCAATCCTGGGACGATTATCGGTTATGGCGGGCCTGGTTCCCCCAACACAAACAATAGGATCATTCAGCAACCGACATTCGATTGGATCCAAACTTTCTGGAAACATCCAAAATACGGTGCTCTGCAATTCTATAGTCAGTATTCCTATCTAAGCCGTGCTCCGTGGTTTGTGGCTCCTGGTTCGCCCAAGAATGCGCATCTCAGCATGGTCTATGCCGGAGTGCGCTACGTCTTACCTTCAAAAGTCAGTCTCGACGAGTAAATGATAGGAGATATAAGCGATGTCACATCGAGTAGCGGATAAGTTGGTCAGCAGGCTTGTTGAGGCTGGTGTCGAAAGAATGTACGGCGTCGTCGGCGACAGCTTGAATCCAGTTACGGATGCTTTGCGCTTAAACGGCAAGCTTAAATGGGTCCATGTGCGTAACGAAGAAACCGCTGCGTTTGCGGCGGGAGCCGAGGCTCAGCTCACCGGGAAGCTTACCGCCTGCGCGGGTTCCTGTGGCCCCGGGACTCTCCACCTTATCAACGGCCTTTACGACGCTCACCGGAGCAATGCCCCGGTGATTGCAATCGCATCGCATATTCTGACCAGTCAGATAGGCACCGGATATTTTCAGGAAACACATCCCGAGATCCTTTTCAAAGAATGCAGCCACTATTGCGAGCTGATCTCGAATCCCGAGCAGTTTGAGCGTGTTTTTCATAGCGCGATGCAGAGTGCCGTCGGAAAAGGCGGGGTAAGCGTGGTCGTGTTGCCAGGCGATGTGGCTGGAATGGATCTACCGGTCGATGGTTCCGCTCACTCTTTGGCAGGTCACCGGCCGACCGTTCGTCCCGGTGAGAATGAACTAACGCGACTGTCGAATTTGATCAATTCCTCGAAGAAAGTGGCACTGTTCTGCGGCATTGGATGTGCTGAGGCCCATGATGAGGTGGTTGCTCTCGCCGAAAAGTTGAAATCTCCCGTTGGGCATTCGTACCGCGGGAAGTCGTTCATCGAATACAGCAATCCCTTTGACGTGGGGATGAGCGGATTATTGGGATTCGGCGCTGCCTATCAGGCGATGCACGAATGTGATCTGTTGCTGCTTTTGGGCACTGATTTTCCCTATAGCAAATTCCTGCCGACCAAACCCAAGATCGTCCAGGTTGACATCAGAGTTGAGAATTTGGGCCGGCGAAGCAAACTTGATCTCGGATTATGGGGCGATGTGGGCGAAACTATTCGTGCGCTACTGCCGATGATAGAAGCTAAGTCAGATCGCACGTTTTTGGATGCGATGCTCGACAAACACAAAGAGGCACTGCGGCGGCTGAATGTCTATGTAGATCACGTTGGGAAACGGACACCCATGCACCCTGAACCTGTCGCGGCCGCGCTTAGTGAGATTGCGGCCGACGATGCCATCTTTACTGCCGATACTGGCATGTGTAACGTCTGGTCTTCCCGCTACATTCGATCGACAAAGGCCAGGCGGTTGATTGGCTCCTTCACGCACGGGTCCATGGCAAACGCGCTCCCTCAGGCCATAGGCGCCCAATTTGCTTATCCCGGAAGACAGGTAATCGCGATGGCGGGAGACGGTGGACTTGCGATGCTCATGGGAGACTTGTTGACCCTGACACAGTACGATCTACCGATCAAGATCGTCCTGTTCAACAACAGTGTTCTTGGAATGGTCAAACTGGAGATGGAAGTCGCGGGTTTGCCCGACTTCCAAACCGACCTGAAAAATCCAAACTTCGCAAAGCTTGCGGAGGCGATCGGCATAATGGGTGTAAGGATCGAAAATCCAGCCGACGTGTCCTCGGGGCTGAAGAAAGCTCTTCAGCATTCGGGCCCGGCGCTCATTGACGTGGTGACCGATCCGAATGCGGTTTCGTTGCCCTCCCACATCACTGCCGACCAAGTTGTTGGCTTCGGACTGACCATGGGAAAGCTGGTTCTATCCGGTCATATTGACGAGGTGGTGGATAGCATCGAAGCCAATATTCGGCATATATAAATTCGGTTTTGGCTAACCAACTCTGCATCCGATCGGGATCGTTCTAGCGAGCTCAGTGCGTGCCAAAAGCGCGGGATCATCCAATCCTAAGTACTCGAAAAAATCATACCGTTACACTCGAAAACAAAATCGAGCGTTTGTAGCCTAAGAACCTCGACAGTCTCTTACACCCTAAAAAGGGTTTTTTCCATATTTCTAAAGAGCGTGCTCGGCCCCCACAAAATAGTCCATGTTTTCACCTGATCTGGGGTTTTTTTCAAACGGTAGCTGGTCCAAGATGAACCCACCATGACTTGCACGATCGACCGCCTTCATATCAGAGAGGATCGCGTGCTCCTGAACATCAGCGGACGGAATCCGGTGCAATACATGATTTGCAACTTCCAACATCACCGCAGAGGAGGAATCTATGACCGCAACTATCGCTGTACAAGATAGCAACATGCTGGCAACCGGCAACAGTGCGATTCGTCCGTTTCCAAAAGTGAATTTTCCGGAAGCGGAGCTGACCGAATTGCGCAGGCGCATCAATAACACAAAGTGGCCGGAACGAGAAACGGTCACGGATGCATCACAAGGCGTGCAGCTCGCGACGACTCAAGCGCTCGCTCGCTATTGGGCGACAGGGTATGACTGGCGCAAGATCGAGGCAAAACTCAACACCCTGCCGCAATTCATCACCGAGATCGATGGGCTAGACATTCATTTCATTCACGTTCGTTCCAAACACGAAAATGCGTTGCCGCTGATCGTTACCCACGGGTGGCCCGGTTCGATCACCGAACAGATGAAGATCATCGATCCGCTCACCAATCCCACCGCACACGGCGGAAATGCATCCGACGCGTTCCATATCGTGGTTCCGTCGATGCCGGGGTACGGGTTTTCAGGCAAGCCGACGACGACCGGCTGGGGCCCTGAACGGATCGCGAGTGCCTGGACCGTGCTGATGAAGCGACTCGGCTACTCAAAATTTGTGGCACAGGGCGGGGATTGGGGCGCGGTCATTACCGATTTGATGGGGGTGCAGGCGCCGCCCGAACTTCTCGGTATCCACACCAATATGGCCGGCGCGGTTCCTGCGGATATTTATGGAGCGATTTTGTCCGGCGCGCCGATGCCGTCCGGTCTCTCAGACGACGAAAAGACTGCCTTCGAGAGGCTTCAATACGTGTACAGCAAAGGCGTCGGCTACGGCTACCAGATGGGGCTGAAACCGCAGACGTTGTATGGAATCGCGGATTCCCCCGTCGGCCTGGCCGCCTATTTTCTGGATCACGATGCGTGGAGTTATGCGCTGATCGCGCGCGTCTTTGACGGGCAGACCGAAGGTCTCTCACGAGACGATGTCCTCGATAACGTTACGATCACCTGGCTGACGAACACGGCGCTTTCCGGAGCACGGCTCTACTGGGAAAATAAATTTCCCTATTTCAGCGTCAAAGGCGTGTCGGTCCCGGTTGCTGTGAGCGCGTTCCCTGACGAGCTCTATCAGTGTCCGCGGAACTGGGCAGAAAGCGCTTATCCCAAACTGATCCATTACAACAAGCTCCCCAAGGGCGGGCACTTTGCGGCCTGGGAACAGCCGAAGCTCTTTTCCGAAGAGGTTCGCGCAGGCTTCAGATCATTACGATCGGGCGTGGCAGCGGTTGCCGCATAACTTGATCGCGGCGAAGACTAGCCTTGTGTGCACATTGCCACAGGAGAGCGCAGACGACCGGGCTCTCCTGCCTTCGCCCCAACTAGATAGCGAAAAAACAAATGCGAAACGCAAAAGGAGAGAAGAACATGGTGAATCCGACCTACGACGTCCACGCCAACGATGACGCCAGCGAGGCGAGCGTGGCGCAGTTCAACATCGACCGCACCTATCCGGGCCTGTGGACGATCACCTTCAGCAACCCGCCGATCAACATATTTGTTCCCGCAACGATCGTCGAATTGGGTGCGCTAATGACCGACCTCGAGGCGGACGCGTCCGTGAAGGTCGTCGTGTTCCAGTCGGCGAATCCCGATTTTTTCATCGCCCATCTCGATGTATTCAAGGCAGCTGAACGGCCAGAGGCGCTGGGCCTTTGGCGCGAGTTTGTCCTTCGCCTCGCGTCCTCGGCAGTGGTGAGCATCGCCAAGATTCGCGGGCGCACGCGCGGGATCGGCAACGAGTTCTTGCTGGCCTGCGACATGCGCTTCGCCAGCCGGCAAAACGCCCTATTCGGCCAACCCGAGGTCGGCGTCGGACTGGTCCCGGGCGGCGGAGCGCTGGAATGGCTACCGCGCTTGGTGGGCCGTTCGCGCGCACTTGAGTTCGTGCTCAGCGCCGACGATTTTAATGCTGACATCGCCGAGGCCTATGGCTGGGTGAACCGCACGCTGGACGATAGCGACCTCGACGCGTTTGTCGATACGCTGGTCCGGCGTCTCGCCTCATTCGAGCGTGAAACGCTAGGCGCGGCGAAGGCCCAGATCAATCGGTTCGGGATGCCGACGGCTGCGGAACTCCAGTCGAGTAACGAGATGATCTTTCCAATGCTGGCCTTGCCAGATGCGCAGGCGCGCGGTCCCAAGCAGCGTGGTATCGGTTACGGTATTCCGAGCGACTTCGAATTGAACTTCGGCCGGTACCTCCCTGCGTTCGGGCGGACGGACGACGATGCCACGGAACAGGAGAGGTAAACATGAAACCCTGGAAAATAGTTTCGCTAATTCTGTTTGCTCTTGCGGCTGCAGCCGCGGGATACGGGCTGATTCTCGTGCGACACGGCTTCAGCGCACTTGCGACACCATCAGCGATTGAGGAGCTCGCCGCCACAACGGCACGCAAATTGGCCGTGCCATCCGCATACCGTCAACTTCACAATCCCATCGTGCCTTCAACGGAGAGCATTCGGGGAGGCATGGAGCATTTCGCCTTTCATTGCGCTCCGTGCCATTCGAATGACGGATCGGGCCAGACGGTATACGGCAAGGGCCTCTATCCGAAACCGCCCGACTTGCGCGCAGCCGCGACGCAGAACAAGAGCGATGGCGAGCTCTACTACACAATTGAAAATGGAGTTCGTTTGAGCGGCATGCCAGCCTTCCACGGGACGCACACTGTCCCGTGGAACTGGCGCCTGGTTTTGTTCATCCGACACTTGCCCCAGATCACCCCCGAGGAACTCAATGAGATGAATGGGTGGGATTCGAAAATGGAGGCGAATCCAGCGCATTTCTGAAGGGCGCGGAACGTCCGTCACAAGGCGCATGAGGTGAATGCGCGGCTTAGTACGAAAACATGGAGAGAAGAACATGGCAAATGCGACGAATGAAGTCCAGGCTTCGCAGTTCAGCATCGACCGGACCCATCCGGGCCGGTGGACGATCACCTTCAGCAACCCTCCGATCAACATGTTTGTTCCGACAACGATCGTCGAATTGGGAGCTCTAATGACCGACCTTGAGGCGGACCCGTCCGTGAAGGTTGTAGTGTTCCAGTCGGCGAATCCCGATTTTTTCATTGCGCATCTCGACGTGGCCAAGGCGGTGGAGCGTCCAGACGTGCTGGGCCTTTGGCGCGACTTTGTGCTTCGCCTTTCGTCCACGCCAGTCGTGAGTATCGCAAAGATTCGCGGCCGCACGCGCGGGATTGGCAACGAGTTTGTGCTGGCCTGCGACATGCGCTTCGCCAGCCGGCAAAACGCTGTATTCGGTAACCCCGAGGTGGGCGTCGGACTAATCCCGGGGGGCGGAGCCTTGGAATGGCTCCCGCGCCTGGTCGGTCGCTCGCGGGCACTTGAGTTCGTGCTCACTGCCGACGATTTCGATGCTGATATCGCCGAGCGCTATGGCTGGGTGAACCGCACGCTGGACGATAAAGACCTCGATTCGTTCGTCGATTCGCTTGCAAGGCGGCTGGCTTCATTCGGCGGCAAGACGCTGGCCACGGCAAAGGCCCAGATCAATCGATTCGGGATGCCGACAGCTGCCGAGCTTCAGTCGAGCAATGAAATGATCTTCCCAATGCTGGCCTGGCCCGATGCGCAGGCGCGCCGCACCAAGCTCCGTAGTATCGGTTACGGAATTCGCAGCGACTTCGAATTGAACTTCGGCCGCTACCTCACCGAGTTGGGGCAAGGGGACGACGATAACGCGGAAAAGAAGGCCAGCTGACTAGCATTGCCTGGTCCAAAGGTCGTCATGCTTGTAACGCGGGATGTGTCAACGGATGCGGAAACCGAGCGCTGCAACCAGCTTACTAGCGGCTTTCTGATCCTGGCTGAAAAAGAGCTATCGGCCTTTATCCGTGCGGTACGTACGTTGTTCGGCGCAGGCGCGCCAAGCGGCGCTGGACTGGATCGAGGAACTCGGACGCATGGATTGGCCGTCTGGGGAATCGTTTCCAGATTGGCGTCGGGCTACGGTGGGAGCAGGTGCTCGGCTTAGCGCTCGCGAGAATTTACTGGAGAGGATCAGCCTATGAAAGAACCAGACGACAGATCGCGCCGTTGCTTTCTCAAGGCGAGCTCGATGTTGGGCCTGGCAGTCGCGTTCGGACCAGCAACGATCGGCGAGGCATTTGCAGATTCGAAATCCAATACTCCTCAAAAGGAGAACACCATGACCCTAACCAGTGCTAGGCAGGCAGCCGACAAGACTACTGTTCGTCCATTTCAGGTGAATGTTCCAGAGGCGGAGCTTACCGAACTGCGCAGGCGCATTAACGCGACAAGGTGGCCTGATCGGGAAACGGTGACGGACGAATCGCAAGGCCTGCCACTTGCGACAATTCAGGAACTTGCCCGCTATTGGGGCACAGACTACGACTGGCGCAAGTGCGAGTCGAAACTGAACGCCCTGCCGCAGTTCATCACCGAGATCGATGGGCTGGACATTCATTTCATCCACGTTCGTTCGAAACATGAAAATGCGTTGCCGCTGATTGTCACGCACGGATGGCCCGGCTCAGTCATCGAGCAGCTGAAGATTATCGATCCACTTACCAATCCTACGGCATACGGCGGGAGCGCATCGGAGGCCTTCCATCTGGTGATTCCGTCGCTACCCGGGTTCGGCTTTTCAGCAAGGCCCACCACTTCCGGCTGGGGCCCGGAGCGCACTGCCAGTGCCTGGGTAGTGCTGATGAAGCGCCTTGGATACGCAAAATTTGTGGCGCAAGGCGGCGATTTGGGCGCGGGCGTCTGCACTGAGATGGCCAAACACGCACCTCCAGAATTGCTGGGAATTCATACCAATTTCCCTGGGACTATTCCATCCGACATTGCGAAAGCGCTCCAGTGTGGCGATCCCGCGCCATCCGGCCTATCCGCCGACGAGAAACGTGCTTATGAGCAGCTGACCAATCTATTTGCAAAGAAACGTGCCTACGCACAGATGATGGCGACTCGACCGCAAACGCTGTACGGATTGGCGGATTCGCCTGTCTGCCTAGCAGCTTGGCTCTTTGACCACGGTGATGGTTATGGCCAGCCGGCGGCACCGATCACCTCGGCAGTGCTCGGGCGCACGATTAATGGACACTCCGCAGGTGACCTGACGCGAGATGACGTACTCGACGACTTCACACTCTACTGGTTGACGAACACGGCGATTTCTGCCGCTCGTTTCTATTGGGAACTTCACCTCAATCTGTATAACGCAGCCAATGTCTCTATCCCAGCTGCAGTGAGCGTCTTTCCCGGCGAGAACTATCAAGCCCCGCGAAGTTGGACGGAGCGGGCGTATCACAAACTTATCTACTACAACCAAGTAGACAGAGGCGGACACTATGCGGCCTGGGAGCAGCCGCAACTATTTTCAGAAGAGCTGCGCGCGGGCTTCAAATCACTGCGGTAGTGCGAGGCATGGGTTGGTCCAAAGGTTGTCATGCGTGAAAAGCGGAAAATATTAACGGATGCGAAAACCGACCGCTGCATTCAACTCGCTAGCGGCTTTCTCATCCTAGCCGAAAAAGAGCTATCGGCTTTCATCCGCGCGGTAGATAAGTTGTTCGGCGCCGAGCAGGCGCGCCAATCGGCGCTGGACTGGATCGAGGAACTGGGACGTATGGATTGGCCGTCTGGGGAATCGATTCCAGATTGGCGTCGGGCTACGGTTGGCGCAAGTGCTCGGCTTGGCGCTTTGTCGAGACCACATAGACACGTTAGCGAGGAGGTTCGTTTCATGAGCTCGATAGCTTGCACACCGAAAGACGCAAAGACGAAAAACGCACCGACGTCCGGCAGGCTCTTCTTTCTGGACCTCAGCGGCGGCCGCATACTGTCCGCAAACCCTGATGGCTCCGATTTGAAGACCATCATCAACGAAGGCCGGAAGTTGCCCGATGGCCTGGTGCTCGATGTCGCCGCAGGGCACATCTACTGGACCAATATGGGTGATCCCAAGAGGAATGATGGCTCGATCATGCGGTCGGATCTCAATGGCAAGAACATGATCACCATCGTTCCGCCTGGCGGCACCTTCACGCCGAAGCAGCTCCATCTGGAGAAGCGGAGTGGCAAGCTTTACTGGTCGGACCGGGAAGGCATGCGGGTGATGCGGGCAAACCTGGACGGGTCGGAAATCGAGACTCTCGTGGATACGAGCTCGGGCGATTCGCGTCCGGGATCGGATCCGACGAAATGGTGCGTCGGCATTGCGGTCGATACTGACGGCGGCAAGTTCTATTGGACGCAGAAGGGTGGTCACCACGCGGGTTTAGGTCGAATTTTTCGGGCCAACATCCAAGTTCCGCGAGGTCAGTCGGCCGAGAACCGCAGAGACATTGAGCTTCTTTATGACAATCTTCCGGAGCCGATTGATTTGGACCTCGATCCAGTTCATCGGACGCTGTATTGGACCGACCGCGGGGACCCGCCGCGTGGCAACACGGTGAACCGTGCGCCCATGGACCCTGAGGCCGAAAATGGCAAAGAGCCTAAGATCCTTTTCACCCATTTGATGGAAGGCATCGGCCTGGCTTTGGACCTGAAGGGCGGCCGAATGTTCATTACCGACTTCGGCGGCTCGGTCTACAGCGCCAATCTCGATGGATCGAACCGGAGGACGTTACTGTTTGCGGAAGGAAACCTCACAGGCATTGCATACGCGGAGGTGCCGTCCGTAGACCGGGTCGGAGCTTCCCCATTGATAGGAGTTCCTGAGGAGACAAATATGGAAGATAACACGCTAGTGAGGTCCAGGTTTTCAGCTACGATTCACGCTCCCATTGAAGACGTGGATATTCCCACTTGGTGCTTTGGCCTGTCGGAATCGGAATACCAATCCTGCTCCCCGGCTCATGTGTCTGCCGGCGCGACTACGGCGCCGGATGGTCGGCGTATGTCCATCAACGTCGAAGTTCTCGGCGGAAGCCCCATGGTGCAGCATTACGTCGAGGAGATTGCCGAACCGCATCACTTGCGGCTGTTTTCAAGCTCAGACATCTTTACGCCAACCGGCAGGATAAAGGTGGACGTGATCTGGGACTTGAGCGTGAAGAAGATCGATGGCAACTCCTGCGAGTTTACCAATGAAGTGCACAGCTCCTTCACGCCGGAGCTTCTGGACTCTTTGGCCAAACAGGGCATTCCACGGGAAGCCTTTCAGTCCGCCCGCAGGCCCATTTCGGAGGCGCATAACCGGCAGGAAACGCCTCTTTTCGCGAAAAGCATCGAGCGCCATGCCTTGAGGAACAGTAGCTCCGCCGGTATCCCGAGTGCGGCTTAGTTTGTATGGGAACAACTTGGGCGAACGGAGAAAAAACATGACAGACCTGAAGTTTGACAAAGAGATCACGGCACTTCTGCTCATCGATCCGTATAACGACTTCATTTCCGAGGGCGGCAAACTATGGGATCGCATCAAAACCGTTGCCGAGGCGAATGACGGCATCCCTCACATGTTGCAGTTGCTGACCGCGGCTCGAAAGGCAGGGGTCCGAGTCTTTTATGCGATGCATCATCGATACCGTCCCGGCGACTACGAGACCTGGAAGTACGCCGCCCCAATTCAAAAAGCGGCCTGGTCGCGAAAGACCTTTGAATATGGAACGTGGGGCGGCGAGTTCCGCGCCGAGTTTGCCCCGCATCCGGAAGATATCGTAGCCCAGGAGCATTGGTGCTCCAGTGGCTTTGCCAACACCGATCTGGATATGCAACTCAAAAGGCATGGCATCCAGAAGCTCATTGTCGCTGGTCTTGTCGCGCATACATGCGTCGAATCGACCGTGCGTTTTGCCGTTGAACTCGGCTACGACGTCACTTTAGTGAGGGACGCAACCGCCGATTACTCGGACGAATTCATGCACGCCGCGCTCGTGAATCTACCGAACTACGCCAGTGCGATTGTCACAACGCAGGATGTCACTGACGCCCTTTCAGGCAGCCGCCTACTCGATCAGACCTTGTCTGCCGTGGGCGACACGCTTGGGTGAATCGCACTGGAGACTGTGTCCATGACGACCTGCGACGGTGGTTCGGTGAAGGAGGCGGTAAACAACATCCGCCCACTCGGCACGCCGCGGGCGGTATCCCTAAAAGACACCTTAGGTGTCGCGGCCAGCTTGCGTCTGCACTGGCCCGAGTACCTGATGGAAGCCGGCGAAATGTGTCTCTTCGTGTTTTGCATTTGCTCGTTTGCCACACTACTGCAACACCCCGCTTCTCCGGTCAGGCATTTTTTCATCAGCGGCATCGTCCGCCGTGCGCTGATGGGATTGGCCATCGGCGCTACAGTCATGGCGCTCATCATGAGTCCATGGGGCAAGCAATCCGGCGGGCATATCAATCCCGCCATGACGTTCGCGTTCTACCGGCTAGGAAAACTCCGTCCTTGGGATGCGCTGTTTTACGGGGTCGCACAGTTCTCCGGGGCAACGATCGGCGTTGCGCTCGCAACCTTTTTACTGAGAGGCGCTCCGGGGGATGGCACGGTGCGTTATGCAGTGACCGCCCCGGGCGTGTATGGTGCCGCCGTCGCATTCGCAGCCGAGCTAGCCATTTCTTTTGTCCTGATGATCACGGTACTGCTTGTGACGAACCACGAAAGGCTGGCGCGATACGCGCCTTATTTTGTGGGTTTGCTCTACGCCGTGAACATCACGCTTGAAACACCTCTCTCCGGAATGAGCATGAACCCCGCGCGAACCTTTGGCCCCGCTGTTTACGGAGGTTACTGGCACACCCTCTGGATCTATTTCATCGCACCGACGGTAGGCATGCTGGTGGCCGCTGAGACATTTCTTCGAATCCGTCGGGGCGCCGCTCCGTACTGCGCTAAACTTCACCACGCCAACGACGAACGCTGCATCTTCCATCACACACCACAACCTCCCAAGAGAAGGCTTTACGCAAATACTTCCAGATGACTCACTCACCGCTTACGGCTGGCTGGGCACTCCAAATTCGACGCATTTAGCCGCCCGATCAAGCGTCAGTTTCTACCGGCCTCTGCCGCGTGAAAGCACACCGGAAATTATGGTCCAATAAGGGTCCACGAACTGTTTCCGAGGGTCATTAAAACGTTTCTGTAGCGCCATCCGTGCCGCGCGTTTTCAGTTAGTTACGGGTGAAGATTTCGCTGTCACGGCAGCGTTCTGGCTAACTTTCGACGCGTTTCCAGCGAACCGGGCAGATCTGAGCGTGTCTATACACTGCAGAAGACTGAAGCGACTGCAACGGAAACTAAGTTGGAACAGAGCCTTGCGAAGGCGAGATGCCCCCTCATTCCATGAGAGGGCAGTTGTTCCGCTGCCCGCACTTTTTACCCGCAGTTGCTGTTTCCACCACTAACTATCAACAACTTCTAGCGCCACCCGTGCCACGAAGTCGTTGTAATCACTGTTAATTTTGGCCCTGAAAAGGCTGCGCTCTACCGACACCCTCCGTCAGACAAATCCATTCGGGGAAGTGAGCTCTTGCGAGCTTGATTTTCTTGTAACAACCGATTCGGGAATCCATACCGTCCATACCGTAATCAGGCTAGTTGGGGTTAATCAACGTTTCTTGTGTGACGCATGTTCCAGATGTGATAAAAGGTAACTAGCGGTAAGTACGACGGTTTCCGGCATCTCATTGAACGCAAAGAATCTGTCCTGAAGAGCCTCATAGAATCCCACTCTCTCCGCCAGTTCCTTCTACCCAATAGAAGGCACAGTACGTTAGTTACTGCGCGAAACGCATTTAACGGAAGTTTGACGGATTTCTAAGACATAATCGCCTAATGGCTAATAGGCGAGTGCGTCTGGTTCGCTCGGTCAAAATCAATGGGAAGGCCGTTTTCTGCGCTCCCGAGACCACACCCAAAGGCTCAATCAGTTCCGAAATCGTCCTATATAAAGGACAGCGGCTGAAGATCCCGGCTAGCGAGGGCCGCTGGTACATCCGCTGGGAAGAGGGCAACAAACCCAAGTGGCAGCGTGCGGCTTCCATGACCGAAGCCATCGGCTTGCGAGTTCGGAAGCGGATGGAGCTCCAAGCCGTGGCCGCTGGAGTCGAAGTCAAGCCCGACAACCCGTCCCGGCTCCGGCTGAGTGACGCGCTTCAGCAGTTCATCGCTGACTTGGAACTTCAGAACAGGCATAAGAAAACGGTAGGCGCATACCGGATCATGATTGAGACTTTCCAGAAGTCCTGCCATCGAACCTACCTAGACCAGGTGGATCGTCGCGACCTGCTTCGCTACGCTGACAGCCTACGCAAGGATGGGCTGTCGGAGCGCACCATTTCCAATCGCTGGAACGGGCTAATGACTGTGCTCAAGGCGAACGGAATCACTGGGCTGACGAAGCGCGGCGATGCCCCGGTGTTCGTGGAAAGTGAGCCTGAAGCGTACTCGGAGAAGGAACTCGACAAGTTCTTCAGGGAGTGCAACGCCGAATACCGCCTGCTGTTTTCCTTTTATTTGAAAACTGGCTTCAGAATGCAGGAAGTAATGTACCTCCAGTATTCGGACTTGGACTTTGTACATCACACGGCCAGTGTGAAGGCGAAGCCCGCGTATGGATTCATTCCCAAGCGATGGCACGAGCGGACCATTCCTCTCGAAAAGGAACTCGCCAAGGAGTTAGAGATGCGCAGGAGCGAACGCAAGGCCTCGGGGCTTGTCTTCCCCACACGAACGGGGAAGCCCAACACGAAGCACCTTCTGGCCCTCAAACGGATCGCCAAGCGTGCTGGCCTGGATGAGACTCAGTTCTTCCTGCACAAGTTCAGGGCGACCGCTGCCACGAATTGGCTCAGGGGCGGGATTGATTTGAGGACCGTTCAGTCCCTCCTGGGCCACAGTTCGCTGGAATCCACAATTCGCTATCTGAAGCCGCTGAGTGGGTCTGATCTTCACAAGAAGTTGAACGGCCTCTATGTGCCAGGTGCCTGATTCCCTCTGACGGATCAGCCAAAGCTTCGGCTCGGTTGCTAACAATCTCTAAGATCGGACAGAAGTTGCGGCTCGATCAACGCTTGGCGGATGACAGCTTTGACTGTTTCCTTGACAAGCCTCAGCGCGTTGTTTTGGTTTCCAAGAACACGAAACTCGCGTTCGTTGAAGTTAGGCGCTCACCATGAGCCAAGCTGCTCCGATACGCGTACATCTTTGTCCAGACGCTCTCCGCATCAGCTCCAGCAAACGGGCTATAGTCAAGGTGCGGCTGGCACCGATGATCGACTAGCGTCACCTTCTTCTTGATTTGCCGAGTAATCGAGTCGTAAGGGTCGGTCGGTTTAGGTGGATGAGTGAGCAGTGATTCCAAAACGGCAAAGTATCCAAGAAACCGCAATGGGGAATGGGCAGGCACCGCCTCCAAGTCCTGAAGCTGTCTCGCAAGTCGCCTCACATCGACCAAGCGGGAATCATGTTGACGAAGCTGGCTGTGTATTGCTCTGATCGCCTCGATCTCGGATAAGGAAACTTCCGAAAAGGCGAGATTCCACATCGCGTTATCTAGCAACTGAAAGAGCCGTCCGGAGTGGAAGATCAGGCCCTGATTTCCAGCGTAATTTAGAACTGTGAATCCGATTTTGAGCTCCAGAAGGGCAAGGCTGCACGCTTCGTCGATCTCCAACAATGTTTCGTTCGTCCCTTGAAAACTAATGACATAGTAGCGCCATTCTTCCTCCCTCAAGGGCTCGACGGAGCCCCCTGGAAGCAATCTCAACTCCCACGGCAGGATGATCGGGCGGTGCATCACGTTTTGAAGAGTCTCCTTGATGGCAGCAACCTCCCCAGGGCTCGCACGCCTGAGTTCGTGGCCTGAGCCCAAGGTGAAACTCGCTGCCCCAACAAGCCTCGACACATTCATCACGAACGCATAGTTCTCTGGCGGCGTCTCAGATTCTTCCCGGACGCTTCCCGCAGACAACGCTATCCCCGCTCCGGGGGGTATCACAAGCGGTCGGCGGACAAAGTTTTCTTCTGCCATGTGTTCATTCCTTCTTCAGCCTGGCACCGGGCAGTGAGGATTAACCTTCTTCGGCGTCATGGTGCTTCAATGATACCCTCAGTCTTGAGCGCGACATGCTTTTCACACGACCGCCACGGGCCGCAGAGGACATACGTTCCTTCTGTGCCCGTTTCAATGAGGGACTACGGGTAGAGTACAAAGCCAACCTCGATGATGCGGTTCGCCGGGCCCTGCCCAAGGTGATTTCTTCTTTCGCCAATTCTCTCGGCGGAGTCCTCGTTCTAGGTGTGAACGCTGTAAACGGTGTTCCACAGGAACCAATTTAGGGGTTCGAACCGCCCGCACGTGAAGAGATCCCACTCACAATTGAAAATATTTGCCTTCAGAATCTTTATCCACCCGTGTTTCCGCACATTAGCGAGGTTCCGGGAGACGTTGCGGGGAGGAAGTTCTTCGTGCTGGAAGTAGATGAGAGCGTGGAGGCTCCGCACGCGATCGAAAACAGCACGAGGGTCTATGTTCGAACTGGAAATGCGGCGAATCCCTATGAGTTAGCCCACGTCGATACCGTGATCGAGTTGCTTCGTCGCAGAGAAGACCCGACGAGCAAACGCCTGAAGTTGTTAAGCAACATTCACGTCGAGGGAATTCCGAGGCCGTCTCCGATGATGCAAGCCGTAATCTGCCCCGTGTTTCCCAGAGTTCCGCTTTGTGCGGTTGAAGATTGCTGGGAGTTTCTCAGTACAGCGCAGTATCGAGCGACTCAAAATCTATTTTTCAACTTTGAAACATTGCGCAGGGTCGAGAATGGAGTCGCGGCGTTCGTTGTCGCGGGTGATCACCGTGGGGCAGAATGCGGCGAAGTAAATTGCTATGGCCTAATCTCTGACACTAAGCAGTTGACAATCCACAACGTTCAAAGGGGCGGAATCAACCTCGAATACCTCGCGTTCAGTGACGTGATCAACAATTGGGTCAAGATATACGTGTGCGCGTGCGCGTTCTATGAGCACGTGGGGGTCAAAGGAAACCTGCTCGTTCAGATTGTGCTCAACAACATGAAAACCCGTTCGCTGCCCTTCATGGGATTCCAAGGCAGATCGCTCGACGACTTTCGCTGCTTCGACAACGAGATACATGCGTATCACGTTCTGTCTGCGGAAAATTTGGCCGCTAGCATTGAAGCAGTTACTCACCAGTTGCTCGCGCAGCTCTGCTGGGCAGTCTGGCAAGGCCCAGAAGATTTTCCGTCGCAACTCTTGAACGCTCAAAGCACCGATATCCTGCGAGAGCTTCGCGCAATTCACTAAAAGCCAGGGGGATGTGATGATCACCCCCCCCAACCGTTTGTCCCTCCTCAGACGATGCCGGGACAAGATCGCTCCACTCCGCTACTCAACTGGACGATCAAGCCACGATTGACCAACTTCAGAAGAAATTCGGTCCTGCCCCACAATCTCTCTAGGTACTGACCTCTCCATGACCTGCTCCTTAGAGATAATAGAGCAAGCTGTGCATGACTGACTCGTACATTTCCTTGAATTCCTTTAATTGGTCGCGAGTGAAACTCCGAGGATCGTACGATTCTTTTAATGCGCGAGCCGGATGAATCAAGTTCCGGAACTTCCTGATCTTCTCAACCACTTCTTTCGCTACATGTTTTGGAGGTTCTTCGTCTTCGCGAACGTGAGACGGAATATTGATGGGAGCGTTTAGAACGTCAATCTCGTTAGCTGCCTCAATCAAGCTCGACATGTTGACCGAATCGGGTATTTCGAGCTCACCGCCATTTTCCTCGCCGAACTCGACTAACAGGTAGGTCAGAACCGCTGTCTCAAGTGCCAACCCTAACGCAACTGCTGCCATGAAGTATTGACCGGACTCCTCCAGTTCGTTGACCTTGTCCATGTAAAACACGAGAAGTTCGTTCGCAGCATCACCGTGTCGAGTTCCCGTTAGCTTTCCCATTTTGGCTTCATGATATACGGTCCCGATTTGCAAGGCGCTTTCAGGTGCGCAGTCTCTAGTCCCTTCAGCAACTTTACGCCAGCGACTCCCACAAACTGAGGCTCTGGGAAGTTGATGTCACAGCGTTGCCTGCCAGTAGAAGATCTCGATGAGTTCAATCAATTCACAGGAGAATGAAGGATGAAGAAGCAAGGCGCACCGGATGCGAAGAGGGCTGCAGCAAACGACAAACTGGAGAACGGCAAGGCCGAGAAAGCCTCTGCGAAGAAGGCTCCCAAACCGACTAACGAGCGGTACACCATCGGCAGCACTGACACTGTGCGAGGGGGTTTTCTGAAGGAGTTCTGCGATTTTACCCGCAAGAAAGGCACCGTTGACGCAGCGATGCTCATAGCGGAGTTCAACGGACGCCAAATCGATGGCCGCAAGGTCACCGTCGAACGAATCCATCGCTACATCGCCTACAGCCGAAACCATGGCATCATCAAAGCGGTCAAGTGAGCGGGATCAAGTTCAGCCCAGGCACGGTCGTGGCGACGCCTGGGGCGTTAGCCGCATTTCAGGCCAGCGGGGACGACCCGTTGGCCTTTCTCGTTAAGCACATCTCTGGCGATTGGGGCAACGTGGACGAACACGACCGCCTTGAAAATGAATTGAGCCTCCAGCATGGCTTGCGTCTGTTGTCCGCGTACACCCTCAGCGACGGCACCAGGATCTGGGTCATCACTGAGGCCGACCGCAGCGTGACGACGTTCCTGTTATCCGACGAATACTGAACCGTCAATCCCAGACTTCCAGCTCACGGCTCAACGCATCGGCTTATTCTTCTAGCTCCGGCCCGGCTCAATCGTCTACCTGGCAGTAGGCGATCATAGGGCGTCGTACTAGCGCGTTCCAGCCTCCGGGCCAGCCCAGACGCCGCTGCCCGTAAGAACCGCTAGACTCGTTCTAGCCTGCGAGGCCAGCTCAGATTCCTGCTATCTCCCTAGATTGTGTGCCTTACAGCAGGAGTGTAAGGACCCAGCCTTCCTCAGGGGACGTGGGTCGTCGTTGCCACGGTACGTCCGCAGCCTGGGCAGTCGTATGCCAGCTCCCTTTCATTAATGAACCCGTTTGGCACGTTTTGGATGCGAGATTTTTCTTTGCGTCGTGGATTCGGTTTTCCGTAGCGTCGCTCAGCTCAATCGAGCTATATACAGCCCCTCCCTTACTCGGCGTCTTCCCCTTGAGCTTCGATCCCTTCGTAGTAGAGAATTATGGACCGTCTCGCTGTGCTTCCGCCGATACATAGCCGGGTCCGCAGGGCCTTGATGAACAACTCTGAATTCAAGAACATCCCGACCGAACAACTTATAGAAATGGCACGCGCCATGCCAGGCGGGCGGAAGGTCTATCTCCCTGACCGGGTGACCACAATCGCGCTCTTGCTCGGAACGCAGTCGGCAGACCTCAGCTGATGCGCGAACCGAAATGAAACCGGACGACGTGATCGCGCTCAAGAACGGTTTCTGGAGAATGCTGCGAAGGAGGCAAATAATATGGACGAAAGCAAACTGACACCGAGCGAACAGGTGATGCTCGGCATTTTCAAGGCGCAAGCCGGGAACCGACTGGACGGCGAACTGGCCTTCATGCGTGCGAAGGCTCCTTTCGGCAACTGGGCACCGAAGCCCTCGGCAGCACCCGTGCAGACGGTTGAGGCGCCCGCTCCGAGCTACTCCGGCCCAAGGTTCTTCGATCCAGGCTATGCCGAATACTATGGCATCGTCCCGAGGACTCCTGAAGAAATTGCTGCAGACAATGAGAAGACCCATCGGGAATACGAACTCCGGGAACAGACACGGGCACAGGAAGAAGCAGAAGCCAAGAGATGGACAATCTGGCGTGTCATCGGTTGCCTCTGCTCTGTCGTGATTACCCTTACCCTTTGGTCCCCGGTGATCCTGTTCGCCTACTGCGTGATTTGGTCAGTCCTACACTAGCCTTCAGCATCGAGTGGTATGCGTCGCATCTGAGAGGCTACACTCGAGATGTAGATGGAGAGATACACAACAATCGCTGTAGCTACTACACTCAGCGGAGTTACAGAGACTCTCAGCCGCTATTAGGCTAATAGGTAGGACCTAGCTATTGCGTGGTCGATTTTGAGACACCGCTGGAGCCGGGTGTGTGCAAGTCACAATTTTGCCTTCGTGTGCAACGACACCGGTGGGACGGTTGAGTTCTACATCGATGGCAACCTAGTGGCCACCGTGTCATCGGGAATCCCAGTTTCGGGCACCACGATGAACTATGTGTATGGCTCGGCTTTCACCGTTACAGGAACCGCTGAGAGCACGATTGGTATCGGATGTATCCAGATTCAGAGTGACTACTAGGACGGGCGCTTCCAGCTTGGATAGGTGGGCAGAAATGACCTCAGAGAGCGCCTCGGCTGCCTCTCCGGCACGATCTCCTTCTCTGGCTGGGGTAGGGTCACGAGAAAGAGCCGCCTGTACAAGCGCGGCTCAATTCCCTTTCCGTGGTAAGCTTTTTACCGCGCTGGAGCAACCACCACAGGGGCGTTGCACTTTGCTGCGTACGCTGCGACGGCCAAGGGGTACACATCCTTGTGCAGAGCCAAGACAGCGCCCAGCTCTACCAGCTTGTCGCAGGGGTAGATGCCAATGTTCTCTACGCTCGCTTTGTCCGCCATTGCAAACATCGCCGCAAACTTAACCGCTCCGACTGTCTGCGTCGGTGCAGGTGTCGGTGCAGCCGAGACGACTGGAGGAGCAGCCACTGGCTGATCGCAGAACTGCTTCTGCTGGTCAGGCGTCAATTTTCCCGTGGCACAAGCAACTTCAAGCTGAGATTTAGGTTGTGGCGTTGATGTAACCACAGGGTTGTCTGAAACCCACTTAGCTAGCAAGAAAATTTCCTTGTCAGGGTCGTCTGTGCGGGGAAGATATGCAGCATCGAACGACCCGTTCAGAAAATGCTTTTTCGCTATTCGGAACAAAATCTTGTCACCTTCCTTGGCAGTGTTCAGGGGATCGTGCTTAGAATTCTCCTGCCAGTTAGGTTGAAGCTCCCAATAACCCCCTTCAACACGAATGTCCCAGAAATTGCTCGTGGCGTAGATACCAGCAGCCGAGCCAACGCATCGTCCGGAGTCACACGAGATGCCGTTGAAATCCGTGCCAATTCGCTGAGTGTCCTGTGTGTGTTTCTGGAGCACCCCCACTTGGTACGCAGGCTTGTCTTTGGCGCTGGCTAAACCAGTCAGCGCGATTGCTACGGCGATTACTGCGTACATGCGTTTCATTGTGAGTCTCCGCCACCCCAGAATCCTTGGCACGTTTAGGTCACTTGGGCTGCCTCGAGTTGCTATTGTCCAGGGACCAAACTTCACAAAATAGGTCAACAACTATTTCGCAGGGTCCGGCACGAATGCATTTTCGGGGCAATGTGACTGTATGGCCGCCCATGTAAGCGGAAAACCGTGGGCTCTCCACTGCACCCCAGCAGGTTCAGGTAACAGGACCATGAAACAATGCGCTGCCTAGCTGGGCGAAATGTTCTAGTTCGCTCAGATTAGTCTCGTCCTTCAGTGACATGGATTGACAGGTGCCCAAGGTAATGTCCGGCACTCCACGTGAAACTTCGGGGCTGGTCAGCAACCAAGCTGAGACGTGCCCGCGATGCGGGAACATCGATTTTCCGATTCGCTACTACCGGGATCAAGGCAAATTGCTTTCTCGATCAGCTTCTTGTAGGCACGACGCACACCCCGTGCTTTTGCTTCCTCGCACTCGCGCCTGACGTTGGCGAGAAACGCGGACATCTGCCTGTCTGTGATCATATTGCTGCTAGCTCGTGGGTCTTCTGCCACTCTGCCCACAGAGTGCGATATAGCTCCGTCTTGGCTGCGTCGCAGGTCTGGCAGGGTGGCCCATCATCGCGGAAGTAGCACATGTCGCTTAGTTCGTCGGTCGGATGGGGATGTGCGCCATGACACTCCGGGCAGCCGGAGCGGTCAACCTTGCGCCACGCGGCTCGAAAAGACTGCCGCCAGTACATACCGAATGGATCGAATCGCTTCCCCGCGTTTGCCTTCTGGGACAAGATGCTGGCGTGATACTCCGACAGGATTTTGTCGATGTGTTCCTTGAACGCTTGCATATCGGTCACGCGGGAACGCCAGAACTTATTTGACGGGAGCCACCGGATGGCTCCGAGCACGTTTTCCAGCGTGTACTTTTCGTCGGAGAGAATCTGGTGAGCCACCTGTCGCCAGTCACGAGCTTTGTCCACCATGTGACGGGGTCTGCCGCAGGCATCGTAGAGAGCCTGAGCGAGTTGTTGTGCGGGCGACGCTTGCTTAGTCTCACTCAAAGGAGTCACCCTCATCGTCGGCGGAGAAGGGGTTTGGCCTCGCGGCCTGAGCGACCTGCGGAGCATCTCCCGTCTTGTGTTCGAGCGGGTGGCTCTCCGTCATCTCTCCGTTTCTCCTCCCGGAGAACACCGTCTTAGGTCCCGCAAGACCTCCACCACAGGTCTTGGAAGACCTCTCACGCAGGTCTTGAGAGACCTCCACCGCAGGTCCTACAAGGTCATCATCGCCGTTTTCAAGCAGGTCTTGAGAGACCTCCAGCGGAATCTCGTGCTTAGCCAGTGCCCGAAGGTTGAGCGTATAGCGGTTGTGGAACTTTTTGTCCTTGACCAGTTGCACGTTGAGAACGCCGTCGGCTTTCAGCGTGCGGACGGCTCGCCTGACCTGCCGTGGCAAACAAGACGCGTAGCGAGCAAGCCTGTCTTGACCGATGTCCGCATAACCTTCCTTGAGCCGGAGAAAGTACGCAATCCGGACGAGCACCAGCTTCGTCGCGCCTTCGTAGTCCGAGAGCCACGCAGCGTTGACGAAATCGTTCTTTTCCTCCTGCGTCATCGCAGACCTGTCTCAATGACTGGCATAAATTCTCTGGCCAGCGACGCCGACGTCACTCCGTACTCACGGATGCTCGGCAACTCGGCACGTTATAAGACGCGCAACTCGGCTCTGCCAATCCTGTACTTACGAGTCGTCTCGACACGTCGCTGGCTATCCACCAGGCCACGGCTGACTATCTGGCGAAGACGGTCTGAGGTGCGCATGGCCTGGTGAAACTTAAAATGTCGGTGATAACGTCTTCGCCTAAATGCTTGATACCGTGTCCTACTTCAATCGCCACTTTTCAGTCGCAGGGAAACTCGCCGAGCGTAGGAACTTGAGATCGCGAACGACCTCACTCACGACCATCTCTCGCAAGCCGTTGTAGTATGCAAAGCCTGCGATGAGAACGTGGGAAGCGTTCCTGCATTGCACGTCGAACGCCTTGACGGTCTTGCCTATTCGCGAAGTAGTATGCAGGCTCCCGCATATTGAGCAAGTCATCGTGAGTGCGTTTGGTGCCATTGCCAGTTAACTACCAAGCGACTCATGGTGGTCCATCATAGATAGTCCGTCCAATCCGCACCACAGTTCGAACATATGCCATCTACTACGCAGTTCTCTCCCATGCAATGTGGGCACTCTTTTCTGCTCACCAGATCTCGAACATAGTTATCATGAATGCAGTGCTGACAATCCACGCCTGCTGAAATTCCATGTTCACAAGGTGGACCCAGAGGATTCCAGCCGCAACATGGGCGACGTTGCCCGGAACTCCGTTGAAAGTTAGCGACTCTCGACCGTCATAGGCTACGCAACCTTCACTTCCTCGGCAACCGCCTTCTTCGAAAGCATGTTCGCAAGCGAAG
>Ga0208820_1000024_pt1 | contig 174380 bp, 152 predicted proteins | sample June2015DPH_16_5_FD_184713 | JGI IMG/M metagenome (GOLD analysis project Ga0208820, IMG submission 184713) | Peatland microbial communities from SPRUCE experiment site at the Marcell Experimental Forest, Minnesota, USA - June2015DPH_16_40... | ecosystem: Environmental > Terrestrial > Soil >...
AACCAGCTTTTTCACAATAATTGCGACGGGACATTTACCGATGTCACCGAGAAATCGGGTATCGGTGCCTATGTGGGACGCACCATGGGCGTGACGGCGGCGGACTTTGACAACGACGGCTGGGACGACATCTACGTGGCCAACGACCGGACAGAAAATTTCCTGTTTCACAACAAGCACGATGGAACCTTCGAAGAGATTGGAAACGAAACGGGTACGGCCTTCGGACAGAATGGCGAATCGACTTCGTCGATGGGGCCGGTGTTTGTTGACCTCGAGGGCCGGGGATGGCTGGATCTGTGGGTGACGGACGGGCACTATAACAGGCTGCTGCACAACACCACAAAGATGGGTTTCGAGGATATTGGCGCGGAGACCGGGATCTCGCAGGCGAATGCGCAGTATGTTAGTTGGGGCACGGGCGTCTACGACTTCGACAACGATGGGCTGCTGGACATTCTTATCTTTCACGGCGGACTCATTCACCTGATTCCACAGGAGCACACGCTCTTTCGCGGAATTGGGAACGGCAAATTCGCCGACGTTTCGCGCGAGGCTGGGCCGGTGATGAGTGAGCGCACCACAGCACGCGGCGCATGTTTTGCCGACTACGACAACGACGGAAAAGTCGATGCGTATGTGGTGAACCTGGGCGCAAAAGGAACCCTGCTCCACAATGTTTCCACCGATACTGGGCACTGGATCGAGCTCAAGCTGGTGGGGACAAAGAGCAATCGGGACGGGATTGGCGCGCGGGTTGAGGTTTTCGCGGCGGGCAAGCGGCATACGGCGGAACGCGTGGCTGGCTCTGGTTATTTGTCGCAGGATGACGGGCGCTTGCACTTCGGTCTGGGCGCAGCGGCTACCATCGACAAGCTGATGGTTCACTGGCCCAGCGGGCGGGAGCAGATGCTGGAGAAGCTCAGCGTGGATCGCGTGCTCACGGTGGAGGAACCGAAATGAACGGGCGCAATCAAACTGGGATGCGGACGGGAGTGGCGGCGAGGTTAACGCTGCCGGCCGCGCTACTTGCAGTTGCACTCGCGTTCCTTGCGGTTGCTCTGTTGCCCATCCGGACCGTGCGCGCGGATGAGCACATTATCGCTGTAGAAAATCTGGATTATGCTTCGCCGCTGGAGGTCTTGCTCTCGCCCGATGGCGCGCAGCTCTATGTGCTCTGCCAGGAGAGCGAAGAGGTGCGGGTGCTGGATGCGGCCAGTTATGCGGTGATCAAGAATATCGCGGTGGGGCGCGTGCCGCGCGGGATTTCGCTGTCGAATGAGGGCGCGCGGCTCTTTGTGACCAACTCGTGGGACGATACGCTCTCGGTCATCGATACGAGAACGCTGGCAGTAGTGGCTACATGGCCGGTGGGCGCGGAGCCCTCGAGCGTGATTGAGGACCGGCAAGGCAAGCAGCTGTTTGTGGCTAATCGAATCAGCAATGACGTGGCTGTGTTGGATGCGCAGACGGGCGAGGAAGAGAAGCGGCTGCTGGCCGGGCGCGGAGCAAGTTATCTTGCACTCTCTCCGGATGGAACGAAGCTCTACGCTACGCATGTGTACCCGAATCCGTCTCCACATCGCACCGCGCCGGAGTCGGAGATCACGGTGATCGATACGACACGCGCCGTGGTTGTCGATCGCATGCCGCTGCACGCAATCGCCGGTGTCTTTCACGTAGCGTTCTCCGCGGATGGACGCCTGGGCGTGGTGGCCGAGTACCATCCCAAGAACCTTGTGCCGTTGGCGCATCTGGAACACGGCGGAGCCTTCGAGGACACCATCACAGTATTTGGCGCCGATGTGGGCAGGACAGTTGAGGTTCCACTGGATGAGCTGGAACGCTATGCCTCGCAGCCCTTCGGCGTGGCCATTGCGCCGGACAAGTCGCGCATTTACGTCACCTGCGGCGGCTCGGAGATGGTGACGGTGATCGATGTGCCGCGTTTGCTGCGCTTTATTCATGCGCACAACGGATCTTTTGTGCAGGATCTTTCCGCCAGCGCCAACTACGTGGTTACGCGCATTGCCGTGGGACATAATCCGCGCGGACTGGCGCTGACGCGCGATGGACGCAGGCTGTTTGTGGCAAATCGATTGGAAGATACGATCAGCGTGATCGACACGCGCACCAGTCGGGTAGCCTCCACAATCACGCTGGACGAGCCGAAGGCCGTCTCCGTGCTGCGCCACGGCGAGCGGACCTTCTATACCGCGCGCCAGTCGTTCCAGGGGCAGATCGGCTGCGCCAATTGCCACATCGATTCCACCTTCGACGGCCTCCAATGGAACCTGGAACCCGACGGCTTTGGCCGCAACATTGTGGACAACAAGTTGCTCGAAGACGTCAAGGGTACCCAACCCTACAAATGGACGGGCACGAATCCCGACATTCCCACGGAGTGCGGGCCGAGGACGGAAAAATACTTCTGGCGGTCGGAGCAATACGACGACCTCACGCTGGCTGATCTGGTCGTCTATATTCGCAGCATTCCCCCCAGACCAAACCGCTGGCGGCTGCCTGGCTACGAGCTTACGCCGGCGCAGGAGCGCGGCAATGCGATTTTCGAGCGCACGGTGGACAAGTTCGGCAAGCCGATTCCGGAAACCAATCGCTGCTCCTATTGCCACAGCGGTCCCAAGGGCACCAACCAGAAGATCTTCGATGTGGGGACGCGCAAGCCCACCGACAATACAGGCCTTCTGAAGTCGGCGCCGTTGACCAACATCGCGCTGACCGCGCCTTACCTGCACGATGGGTCGGCGCGCACACTGGAAGAAATCTGGACGGTCTACAACCCCGATGACAAGCACGGGCGTTCGAACGATTTGACCAAGGATGAACTCAACGATCTGATCGAGTATTTGAGGACGCGATGAAAAAGCTGTGCATAATCGTATTGCTTCTGGCTGCAGGAACGACGGCGTTCGCCGCGTCAGCGGCGTCTGCCGCACCGCAGGTGCCCGCGACTCCCGCGATGCCGCGCTACCGCTTTGAGAATTTCACGACAACGAATGGGCTGCCGGACAATCACGTGTTTTCAGTGCTGGTGGATGGAGATCGCGTGTGGGCGGGCACGGAGAATGGACTGGCGGTTTATGAGAATCATTCGTGGAAAACCTATACGACTAAGGACGGACTGGCGCATCGCGCCGTGCTTTCGCTGGCGCTGGACAAGCGAACGGGCGACGTCTGGGCCGGGACCATGGCGGGGTTGAGCCGCATCTCCGGCGGGCGCATCGACAGCTATACGCAGTTGAATTCGGGGCTGAGCAACGATGTGGTCTACGGCGTATCGGTGGAAGGCGAGAACGTGTGGGTGGCTACGGCGGCCGGCGGTTGCCGGCTGAACCTGCGCACCGGGCAATGGATGCTCTACAACGAGCGCAATACGCCGATGATCGAGATATGGACTTACGGCGTTTCGGCAACCCCCGCCAAGGTGTATTACGCGGTGTGGGGCAGCGGCGTGCTTGAATTCGATCAGAAGACAGGCCGCTGGGACAAGTACGAGGATCCGGATGGCGAAAACGAGATCGTACTGTTCAAGGATCAGGGTCTGATCCACGAGATTGTCACTTCGGTGAGTTATGTAGACAACATTCTTTGGGCGGCGACGTACTTCGGCGACAGCCGGTACGACGGGCGCTATTGGCACAACTTTCTGACCAAAGACAGCGGACTTCCCTCGAACTTTACAAACTTTATCAAGGGCGTGGACGCCAAGCGCGCCTGGTTCTGCACCGACAAGGGGCTGGCCTACTACGACGGCGTGAACTGGGCTGTGTATCGCCCTTCGCTCAAAGACGGCAAGCCGGAGATGACGGTGCGCGACGCCGACGGCAAAGTAACGCCCGTCGCGGTGAGCACGGCGCCGGCGCACAACTACGTTCTCGGCATCGACTTTCAGGGCGACGACATCTGGGTCGCGACCGCAAAGGGTTTGAGTCACGGAATTCGCCAACAATAGTAAGGACAAGAGGAGCCACACAATGATGAATGCATTTGCAGATATTCTGGAAACCATTGCGCACGCGCCGATCGAGAAGCGCGCCATGACCAATCACGGAGTACTCAACGAGGCTTACGCCTATGCCAAGCCGAGTTCGTTCTCGCGCGGGATGCGAATCGATATTGGCGGCGTCACCATCCTTCTGATTTCGGGGACGGCTTCGGTCGACGAACACGGCGTGAGCGTACACATCGGCGATTTCCCCGCCCAGTTGCGGCGGACCTTCGACAATATCACGGGGCTGCTGGAGAGCGAAGGCGCCACCTGGCAGGACATCGTTCGCACCAGTTGCTACCTGCGGGATATCGATCGCGACTACGACGCCTTCAATGCGGGGCGCACGGCTTTCTTCAAGGAGCAGGGGCTCGATCCGCTGCCCGCGTCCACCGGCATCCAGGCGCATCTCTGCCGGCCGGAGCTGCTGGTGGAGATCGAGGCCATCGCCATGTTTCGCACGGATAAAGTAGAAGTCGGCAGCAAGGAGTAGTCGCAATGCGCAAGGGCTGGTTGTTGGTTGCGGGCGGCATGATGGCCGCGGCCGGCGCGGTTAATCTTGCCGCGCAGTATTCGGGCCAGGACACAGTGCAGACCGCGGGCAAGGATGCGAGTCCGGTCACGGGCAAGGGATCGTGCGAGTGCGGCGCGCATCCACCGGGGCCTCCGAGGGACCGCGAGGTGGCGCCTTATGCGGGCGAGCCAGAGGATTTGAGCCCCTACGCAAAGTTTGCGGCGCCTTACGATCGCAACTACATTCATCCCAATATCTACTCCGGCGCGGCGCGGGACATTCCCGAGCCCAAGAACCTGACCGAGGTGCGCATCGGCTTCTTTGGGCCCATCGAACACAATCCGGAATCGGTTTTTGGATTGCGCATGCTGCACGGCGCACAGTTGGCCGTGGATGAGGCCAATGCCCGCGGCGGCTATGGGGGCAAGCCCTTCCGCCTGCTGCTGCACAACGACTACGACAACTGGCAGGCGAAGGCGGTTTATGGTGAGGACCGGCCCACCGACCCCACCATCTGGGGCTCGGCCTCGAATGAAGTGGTGAAGATGGTCTACGACGATCAGGACTGGGCGATCTTCGGCTCGATCAGCTCCGAGTCCACCCACATTGCGCTGCGCGTGGCCCTGCGCGCCGAGATTCCCATCGTCAACTCGGCCTCCACCGATCCCACCATTCCGGAGACCTACATACCGTGGTATTTCACCGACGTGCAGGATGACCGCGTGCAGAGCCTGACGCTGGCGCGGCGCATCTTTACCGAACTTGGCCTCAAGCGTGTGGCGCTGCTCAGGGTGAACAGCCGCTATGGCCGCTTCGGCGTTCTCAAGTTCCGCGATGCGGCGCGGCGGCTCGGCCATCCGGTGGTCATCGAGCAGAAGTACCTGCCCGGCGACACGGATTTTACTCAGCAGTTGAAGGTGATTCGCTCCTCGCGGGCCGACGCCATCGTGCTGTGGACCGACGAGGCGCAGGCGGCCCTGATCCTGAAGCAGATGCGCGCCGCGGGGATGAAGCAGCGCGTCTTTGGCTCCTACCGCACGTTGGGGCCGACGTTGCTGGCCGAGGCCGGCGCTGCCGCCGATGGATTTGAGGCGGTGTTTCCCTACGATCCCACGCGCCAGGATCCGCGCTGGCTGGAGTTCAACCGGCGCTTTGAAGACCGCTTCCACGAGAAGCCGGAGCAGTTTGCCTCGCTGGCCTATGACGCCATGAACGCGCTGCTGGACTCGATCTGCAAGGCCGGACTGAATCGCGCCCGCATTCACGACGCGTTGGCCAACATCGAAGAATACGACGGCGTTACCGGGCACATGGTCTTCGATCCCAACCAGAAAAATGTAGCTCCGTTGTATCTTGGCACGGTGCACAACGGCTCCATCACCTACCGTGTTGCTACCATGGAGAAAGCTCCTGCCGCGCAAGCGGCGTCTGCCGCACCGCAGGTGCCCGCGCAAGCGGCGCCGGTCACAGCGCTGGCGCCGTATGCGCGCGTGGGAGAGGACGGCGTGGACTATGCCGGGCCGCATCGCACCGACGTGCCTGCGGGACCGGTAAGCGTGGCGTTGTTTGGTCCCAAGGCGTCCGAGGTTGCCGATTCGCCGGAGATGCAGGCGGAGCTTGCAATCGCTGCGGCAAAAGGGCGGGCGTGGAAGCTGCTGCCCGTGGCAAGCGATCAGAATTGGGGCGCGGCTTCAACCCAACTGGTTCATGCGCTGATGGACGAGCACGCGCTGGCGATTGTGGCGCTGGATCGCAATGCGGCCCATCTGGCCGAGCAACTGGCGCTCAAGACTTTTGTGCCTGTGGTAGCCCTCAGCAGCGACAAGAAGCTCACCTCAACAAACGTTCCCTGGATCTTCCGTTTGCCGCCCGAAACTGCTCCTGCGGCAGCCCTGCGCCTGCTCGAAGCGGCTGCCGTCACCAGCGGCGCCAATCCGGAACGGCTCAGGGACGTACTCGCTTCGGGCGACAACATCTCCGGAGTTGCCTTCCTGCCCACAGGCGAACCGCGCAACCAATATTGATCTCTACACTGTCACGTGCGGCGAAGCCAGCATCATCGTGCCGCATTGTTTCTATGCTCATTTTCTCCCATTGAATTCATGCACGGCATCGATCATGGCGACGATATTCTCCACCGGCGTGGCAGCCTGAATGTTGTGAATCGTGTTAAAGACGAATCCACCACCCGGCGCAAAGATCTCGCACCTGCGCAGAACCTGTTCCCGGACCTCAGCCGCCGTTCCAAAGGGCAGAACCTTCTGCGTATCCACTCCGCCACCCCAGAAGACCAGGCTGTCGCCAAAGTTCGCTTTTAACTGCTCAGGCTCCATTCCCGTGGCGGAGCACTGCACCGGATTGAGGATGTCAAACCCAGCCTCAATGAAGGAGGGAATAAACTTTGCCACCGAGCCGCAGGAATGCTTGAAGGTTTTCCATTGCGTGTGAGCATGAATCCAGTCGTTGACCTGTTTGTAGTATGGAAAATAGAGGTTGCGGAAGGTATTCACGGAACAGAAGGCGGAGGTCTGCGTGCCGAAATCCGTGCCGCAGACCAGCACCGCGTGCACGCTGTCGCCGACGGCGGCATGGATGCGCTCAAGATTCTTGATAGCAATCTCGCATTCATGCTCAAAGACTTTGTGGATATAATCCTGGCGGCTGCTGGTGGAGACGTACCATTCCGTAACGTCGCGGATCCCTTTGGGATGCTTGAGGAATGGCCCCGGGACCAGAGCGATGTCGCCGAATGCGCTTCCGCCAAAACAGGCAATCACTCCGCGACCCGTGGCCCAGGCCTCCTGCGTCGAACGAACGAAGTAGTCGATATCTTCCTGCTGGACGGGGCTGAACTCCTCCATATTGTCTTCCGGATTCAGCTTCTCTTCGTCGATCGGCTCCTGGCGGATAATGCAATCGAAGAAATAACCGCCACGCGGCATGCGCCCGCTGGCCGGAACGGTGGTGTCGCCCTCAGGGTAGATCAAAATATCGCCGTTCACATCGACGGTGGTGTTGAAGTCTCCAGGAACAAGCACTTCCAGCCCGTTGAACTGCCAGCTCTTCCATTTCTCCGCCGGAAAGCCGAACATGTTGTTGCGCGGAACGACGCCTTCAACATCCAGCCCCATGGCATTTTTCAGATCGTCATCCAGAGTTCCCAGCATTTGAAATGGTTCGTGAACGCGCACGGGACGCTTCTCAAGCCCGTAATGGTCGCGCAGCGCCGCTACGCAGCTGACATGCACACCGGTGACGGCGGTTCCACCGAAGTCGATCGGTATCGAATCCGGTTGGTTGTGGTTCAGCGTGGCGACGAACCGCTCACGGCTCTTGTTCATCAGACTTGCCATGTTTTCACTCCTTGACACGATAATCTGCACCTACGCTCATTACCTGCCGTTGAATTCATGTACGGCATCGAGCATGGCGACGATATTCTCCACCGGCGTTGCCGCCTGGACGTTGTGAATCGAGTTGAAGACAAATCCTCCGCCCGGCGCAAAGATTTCGCACCTGCGCAGAACTTGTTCCCGGACTTCAGCCGGCGCTCCGAAGGGCAGAACACGCTGCGTATCCACTCCTCCGCCCCAGAATACAAGTTGATCTCCAAAGTTCGCTTTCAACTGCTCAGGCTCCATCCCCGTAGCGGAGCACTGTACTGGATTGAGTATGTCAAACCCGGCCTCGATAAAGGAAGGCAGAAACTTGGAGACTGCGCCGCAGGAATGCTTGAAGGTTTTCCAGGACGTGTGGGAATGAATCCAGTCATTGACCTGTTTGTAGTAGGGAAAGTACAGGTTGTGGAAGGTCTTTACAGAACAGAAAGCGGAAGTTTGCGTGCCGAAATCCGTACCGCAGATATAAACCGCCTGAATGCAATTGCCAACTGCTGCGTGGACTATCTCAAGATTCTGGAGGGCAATCTCGCACTGGCGCTCAAAGACCTTATGAACATAGTCCTGGCGGTTGCTGGTGGAGACGTACCATTCCGTAATATCGCGTATACCTTTAGGATGCTTGAGGGCCGGCGCCGGAACCAGCGCAATATCGCCGAACGCGGTCCCGCCAAAGCCGGCAATCACGCCGCGGCCGGTCGCGCAGGCCTCTTGCGTTGAACGAACTAAGTAGTCGATATCTTCCTGTGAGATAAGGCTGAACTCCTCCATGTTGTCTTCCGGATTCAGCTTTTCCTCGTCGATCGGCTCCTGGCGGACAATGCAATCGAAGAAATAGCCGCCACGCGGCATGCGCCCGCTGGGCGGGACGGTCGTGTCGCCCTGAGGGTGGATCAAGGTATCGCCATTCACATCGACCGTGGTGTTGAAGTCTTCAGGAACCAGCACTTCCAGCCCGTTGAACTCCCAGCTCTTCCACCGCTCCGCCGGAAATCCCCACTTAGTGGTGCGGCGAAAGACGCCTACCACATCGATGCCCATCGCATCCAGTAAGTCTTCCTCCAGCAGCCCCAGCATTTGGGAGGGCTCGTGTACGCGTACAGGCCGGTTCTCAAGTCCGTAATAATCGCGCAGCGCCGCCACGCAGCTAACATGCATGCCTGTGACGGCGGTTCCGCCGAAGTCGATCGGGATCGAGTCCGGTTGCTTGTGGCTGAGCGCGGAGGCGAGCCGTTCATAGCTCTTTTTATTTTCCGTTCGACTTTCGTTGTGCTCAGACATAGCTTTCTGCTCCGGGAAAGGTCATGCGTTTCACAAACTCATCTTGAAATCCGGAATCGGCGGCAAGACTTACGTGCTCCACTTCCGGCAGAACCGGTTCACTGGCCGACAGAAGCAGAATCTTGGCGCCACGCAATGCCGTATTGCCTGCCGCGTGAATACGCTCCCTGGGCATCTCCAGCATTCCCACGCCAATGGCGCTGTCGATCTGAACGTAGTTGCCGAAGGCGCCGGCAAGAGAAACGCTCTGAATATCGCCGGCGGCAACGCCCAGATGCTTGATCAGCAGCCTGAATCCTGAAGCGATGGCCGACTTGGCCAGTTGCAGTTCGCGAATGTCGGACTGGTAAAGAACGACAGGAGCCTGCACCGGAAAGGCCTTTGTGCCGTCGGCGATGCGTCCCGACGACAGGATCGCGCCGCTTTCGAGGCCAGCCGCGACCGCATCTACCAGGCCGCTGCCGCAGATGCCCCGCGCTTCCACGTCTCCAATCACGGCGGCGCGCATCTTGCCGTCCTGGAGCGAAACGCGCGCAATGGCGCCTGTGGCTGCGCGCATTCCCATGTGGATGGAACCGGCTTCAAAGGCCGGTCCAGCCGCCGTGGAGGCGCAGACAATTCCGCGGCAATTGCCGATGGCGATTTCGCCGTTGGTGCCCAGGTCAATCAATGCCATCAGTTTTTCAGCGGCCGGCATGCCGACGGCGTGAATTCCGGCCAGAATATCCGATCCTACAAACCCGCCGAGGCAACGCAAAAAGCGAATGCGGCACGACGGAGGCAACGGCCACTCCAGCTCTTGAGCGGTGAAGCATTGTTCACCCAGATGGGGGGAATGAAACGGCGCGTGCGAGAGCGGCTCAACATCAAGCCCCGCAAACAGATGATGCATCACCGTGTTGCCGACCAGGACCACCTCGGCAATCTCGCCCTCTCGGCCGCCCGCAAGTTTCCGGATCATCCGCCGGAGGGCGATGCGCACCACCGATCGAAGATCGGCGCCGTGCAAAGCCGCACGGACCCTGCTCATCACGTCCGACCCGAACGATGCCTGTGGATTGAGATCTGTCTCGACTGCGAGAACGCTTCCTGTAGACATATCGATCATCTGCGCGGCAATTGTGGTCGTGCCTAAGTCAATGGCAATTCCGAGTCCGGACTTCCCTGCTCCGCTGAGTCCGGAGTTATCCGTGAGAACATCCATGTGCCATTGGCCGCATTCGAGAACGAGCGGCATCTCCGCGCACGCCTGGCATGCGAGCCGCCATCCGCCGGCAAGCTCCGTCTCGCTGAATAGGGATCGGTCCTGATCCGTAACCTGAAGCGATCCGGCCAGCACACGGACGCGGCAACCGCCGCAAAGTCCTGTTCCTCCGCAGGGAAACTCCAGGCCAAATTGCGGGAGCACGGAGGCGAGCGAGGCGCCTCGAGGCGCTTCCACCGCCACCGACAGGGGCTCCAGTTGAATTCTCACTCTTTCCGCGCTCATAGGGCATCCACGATGGAATCACCCAGGGTGCCGCGAATTGCGGCGCCAGGGGGCACAACCAGAAAGTCGGCCGCATCCCAATCTCCGTTGACGAGACGCTCCAGCAGCGTGAGCGAGCCCTGAACTTCTTCAAAGGCCCATCCCTCTTTCTCTGCTTCGTCGCGAGCCTGGCTGCGGAAGACATCATTGGATTCGACGCCGGTGGAGATATAGGTCAGCCCGGAGTAGTGGCGGCGAAACGCGCTGAATTGCTCGAAGAGATACTTCCCGTTATCTTCCCCATATTGGGCGATGAACTCCTCCAGGCTGCGCCGTTCTCCTAACTTGTTTTTTTCTGAAGAGAAGGCCGGCTCGAGAGCCGTCTGGCCCGGCTCCTGAAACTCGATCCAGCCAGGAGAGCGATAATAGACGCCCGGATGCGCTTCAAAATATGCCTGATAGTCGGTGCGGCTGCCCATCAGCAATCCGATGCAGTCGTGCGCGCGAGGAAGTACGAGCCGCGTCTTTCCCGCGCGCAGGCCTTCGGTTCCCCGGCCGCAGAGGGCGTATCCCAAAAGGATTGCGTCATAGCCGTCCCCGTCCACGGCATCTATCCGCTCCTGCAGATGCGGGCGCATGGACGCGCCCAGATCGTGCAGGCCCATCTCCAGCGTCTCCACCTCAACCGCATGCGGCGACCGTGAAAGGACGCTATTCATCTCCCGCGTGAGAACCTGGCAGCCGATCAGCTTAAGGCGCATGGCGTCCCCCGAGGAAATCTCCGATACCGTTTTCTAAGTGGCTATGGGAACCAGCCGGACTCAACTATAAACCATAGCTTGCCCGATCGTAGAGGCTTCCATATTGGGCCTCCAGATCGCGCATCAGCGTCTCTTCGTCCTTTGGAAAAGCGTCCAGCGCATCCTCCATGCGCGTCAGCCACTGCTGCCCCAGCCATTAGCCGTGATAAACAGCACGGCAAGACTGCCTAAGAAAGTCCAATGACGCGTCCAGATTGGGTATCAAGGTCGATTTCGTAGAAGTTGGGACGACTCGACAGGCCGGGCATCGTACTCAACTGGCCCAGCAACGGATAAACGAAGCCGGCGCCGACGCTGGCGCGAACGTCCTTGATAGGCACGATGAAGCCCGTCGGCGCACCCTTCAGTTCAGGGTCGTGGCTGAGGCTATATTGGGTCTTCGCCATGCAAATGGGGAGTTTGTCGAATCCCTGCCGCGTATAGATTTCGATGTTCTTCTCCGCTTCGGGAGAGTATTCGACACCCACGCCGCCGTAAAGTTCACGCACAATGCACTCGATCTTATCTTTGATCGAAGCCTCAGCCGGGTAGAGGAAACGGAAGTTGTTCGGCTTGTTGCAAGCGTGAACCACGGCCTCGGCGAGCGCCTCGGCACCGGCCCCTCCCTCGGACCAATTGTCCGCCGTGATCGCGTCCTCGGCACCGGCTTCGCAGGCGATGCGGCGCACCAACGTAAGCTCGGCCTCAGTGTCGGTATTGAAGCGGTTCACTGCCACCACCACCGGTATGCCAAACTTGCGCACGTTTTCGATGTGCTTTACAAGATTCCCACATCCCTTTTCCAGCAACTCGAGATTTTCCTCCGTGTAAGCGCTGACAATGGGCTTGCCAGCGACAATTTTGGGACCGCCGCCATGCATCTTCAATGAGCGAATGGTAGCCACCAGCACGGCGCAGTTCGGAACCAGCCCGCTTACACGGCACTTAATGTTGCAGAACTTCTCAAAGCCCATCTCGGTACCGAATCCGGCCTCGGTAACCACAATGCCTTCCCTGCCGACAAGCTTCAAGGCGATCATGTCGGCCAGAATGGAGGAATTGCCATGTGCGATGTTGCCGAACGGACCTGCATGCACAAATACCGGCGTACCCTCCAGCGTCTGCATGAGGGTAGGCATGATGGCGTCCTTCATCATGACCGCCAGCGCGCCTCCCACGCCAAGATCGTCAGCGGTCACGGGGCGTTCCTGCCGGTCATTGCCGATGACGATGCGTCCCAGGCGTTCACGCATGTCCGCGAGGCTCGTTGTCAAGGCAAGGATTGCCATGATCTCGCTAGCCACGGCAATGTCGAAACCCGTCGCGCGCGTCATGCCCTTTTCTTGCGGCCCCTGCCCGATGGTAATGCTGCGAAGCAGGCGGTCGTTGGTGTCTGTTACGCGGCGCCAGGTAATCGTGTCGGGATCGATGTCGAGGCGCGCGAAGCGGGAGCGCTCTTCTGTGGTGAGTTCGTTTGGGTCGTCCTTGTCGATGCCGAGCTTGCTCAAGCGGCGGCGCATGACCGGTGTGAACCTGCGAGAGCCGCTCTTTGAGGGCGGGCAGAGCCGGTCAAACAGTTCATCGTCATCTTTGATTTCGCGCTCATGCAGGATGCGGGCGTCGATCGCCGCCGCCAGTAGATTATTGGCTGCTGTGATGGCATGAATGTCGCCGGTGAGGTGGAGGTTGAAATCCTCCATGGGGATGATCTGGCTGTATCCGCCGCCTGCCGCGCCCCCCTTAATTCCGAAGGTCGGCCCCATGCTCGGCTGGCGCACGCAGGCGAACACTTTCTTGCCCAGATGCGCCCCAAGCGCCTGGCTGAGGCCGACGGTCGTGGTCGTCTTCCCTTCTCCTAAAGGAGTGGGTGTGATTGCGGTCACCACCACGTACTTGCCGCTCGGCAGGCGCTTCAGGCGATTCAGAATCGAGAGGCGGACCTTGGCCTTGGTATCTCCGTACAGTTCCATTTCATGCGCGAAAATGCCGGCCTGATGCGCAACACGGCCAATGGGAATGGGAAACGCGGCTTGCGCGATTTCAATATCACTGGGAACAACCGTTTTCTTTTGCTCCCGAATATGAAGAACTTCAGCCGTTCCGATCGACGACAATGTATCCGTAGGCATGCTCACTAACTCCGCAGCTATTTCAAGCTCCCTCTGGCACAGTGCCTGGAGATCAAGAGACTCTCATAAAAGAAGCCTAAAACGATCTTCTAAATACTATATGCTATAAACAGAAAACGCGCTGAGCGCATGAATCTCTTTCCTAAAGCCGGTCTCAGGATGGACGAGTCGAAAGTCAAACCGACGGAAGTCGCGCAATTCGGCAGGTACGAGTTCTCGCTCCACGACACAAACACGTTCAGCGTCACCTGGGAACTCGTTCCCGGACGAGGAGCCTTCGAGAAGGCGCAGCAGGACGTGATCGACGCCGCGATTAAAGCTGCCGCCAGTGGCCGGATTCACGCGCTAACCATCACAGACAATCCCGGCGGCAACCCCGCGATCTCGGCCGAGATGCTTGGCGCCGAGATCCGCCGCCTCGGCATTGAGCCGCTCGTTCACCTGACCTGTAAAGACAAAAATCGCAACCAGTTGGAAAGTTTGCTCTATGGATTGGAGCGGGCGGATGTCCACAATCTACTAGTAATGAGCGGCGATTTCCCCAAGGCCGGGTATGGCGGCGCCCCCAAGCCGGTCTTCGACCTGGACCCGATCACTCTGCTTGGTCTTATCTCTGAACTCAATAAAGGAAGAGAGGTCCCGAAGCCGGGAGGCAAGACGGCGCTCAAGGCGACGAGATTCTTTGCCGGAGTGGTGGCCAGCCCCTTCAAAGCACTGGAAGCGGAGCAGATGGGGCAATACTACAAACTGAGGAAGAAACTTACGGCGGGCGCGAGATTCGTAGTTTCTCAGTTGGGCTTCGACGCGCGCAAGATTCACGAACTGCTCCAAGTAGTGAAGCTGCTTGGTTTTGGGAATATACCTGTTGTAGGCAATATCTACCTGCTTCCTCTGGGCGCGGCAAAGCTGATGAATAGTAACGGCTTGCCTGGCTGTGTGGTTTCTGACAAACTGCTGGGTGATGTGCAGGTGGAAGTGGCAGGCCCAGACAAGGGAAAAGCGAAACGCCTTGAGCGCGCCGCAAAGCTGTACGCCCTCCTCAAGGGAATGGGATATGCCGGTGCGCACATCGGCGGACACGGCATGACTTTTCCTGACCTGCTGGAAGTGATTGAGCATGGCGAAGAGCTATCGCAGCGCTGGCCGGATTTCGTTCATGAATTCGACTATCCCCAGGAGAACGGTTGGTATTTCTTCGAACGCGACGAAAAGACCGGAATGAACACGATGACGCCGATCTCGCGAGAAGCGCGTTCTTCCGCCGGTATTGGCTATTCCGCGTTCCAAATGCTCCATCACCTTGCTTTCACCAAGGAAGGCGCGCTCTTTAGGCCGATGCGCGCGTTAGCCAAGATCGTGGACGGATCCGCACTCGAGAGCGCATATACGAAATGCGAACAGATAATCAAAGGTCTGACTAACGATTGCCGGCACTGCGGCGATTGCGCCATGCTGGATATGGCCTATCTGTGCCCCATGAGCCAGTGCCCCAAGAATCAGCGCAATGGTCCGTGTGGCGGAAGCTACGAGGGCTGGTGCGAAGCATATCCCAACCAGCGCAAATGCATATACGTACTCGCCTACGAGAGACTCAAGGCGCACGGCGCGGATCAATCGCTGGGGGAGGACCTGGTCCCGCCGGTGAACTACGATCTGAACGAGACCTCCTCCTGGATCAACTTTTATCTCGGACGCGATCATTCAGCGCCGAAACTCAAGATCGAGACGGTTGCCCGAAAGAAGAATCCGAAGTAATGGCGCGAAGCGAGAAAGGATTCATCGATGCTGATTATCGGGGAAAAGATCAACGGTACTCGCAAGCTGGTCAATAAGGCCGTGCTGGAGCGCGACGTCGCCCATATTCGCCATCTTGCCGTTTCGCAGGTTGAAGCAGGCGCCGACGCGCTGGACATAAACGCCGGCACCTTGCCCGACCGCGAGCCGGATGACATCGTTTGGCTGATCAATACGGTGCAGGAAGTCGTGGACAAGCCGCTTTGCCTTGACAGCCCTAACCCTGAGGCGCTGTTTGCGGGTATCTCCGCCACCAGGCAAGTGCCCATCATCAATTCCATCAGCATGGAAGAGCAACGCATACGCGTAGTTCTGCCTATCGTCGCTAAGCATGGATGCCGCGTTTTGGCTCTAGCGCTGGATGGAAGCACCATTTCGCAGAGCTGCGAGGGCCGCATGGCAGTCGTTCGCCGTCTTTTCGAAGAGACCAGAAAAGCCGGCGTGAAGGACGAGGACGTGTTCGTGGACGCGCTTGTCATGTCGGTGGGTACAGAGAGCGACGCATGTCTGACTACCCTGGCGACTATGCGTGCGATTCGCGCCGAATATCCCAAGGCCCACCTTACCGCCGGCCTGAGCAACGTCTCCTTCGGGTTGCCCGCGCGCACGCTTCTCAATCGCGCGTTCCTTACTTTAGCGATAGAAGCCGGCCTCGACTCCGCAATCGTGGACCCGACCGATCGCGGATTGATGGAAACCTTGTATGCAACCAATGCGGTACTTGGACTCGATCTCTATTGCGCGCAGTACAACCGTGCGTTCCGCGCGGGCAAGATCGGGCCCAAGCTGGAAGAAAGAAAGACCGAAAAGAAGAAGCCGGGCGCTGCCCCTGCCGCGTCCTTCTCGATTAACCGATAGAAGAGAGCGATATTCTAAGCGCGGCCGGGCAGGCTGTAGACAGTACGGCCGCGATGGGCATCACGGCCGTACCGGTTGGAACGACGTTGCAGGCAACGAGTTGCTTTAGCAGGATGCAGCCGCGTGGCCTAAGCCCCCAGCAGGGTTTTGACGAGGCCGACGGCGCCGCTGGCGTTTTCGCTGTAGCCGTCGGCGCCGATTTCGTTGGCGTACTGCTGGGTGACGGGAGCGCCGCCGATGAGCACCTTGACCTGCGTGCGCAGCCCCGCGGTCTTCAATGCGTCGATAGTTGTCTTCATGGCCGGCATCGTCACCGTCAGCAACGCTGACAAACAGACAATCTGAGGCTTTTGTTCTTCAACCGCAGCCACAAACTTCTCCGGCGAAACATCGGAGCCGAGATCGATCACCTCGAATCCACCGCCTTCCAGCATGGAGCCCACGATGTTCTTGCCGATATCGTGCAGGTCGCCCTTGACCGTGCCGAGGACCACTCTGGTGGACAGCTTATCACCGGATGCAGTCATGAGCGGGCGAAGAATCTCCAGGGCGCTCCTCATGGCGCGACCTGCCAGCAGCAGCTCGGGAACGAAGTACTCTTCGGCTTCAAACAAACGGCCGACTTCGTCCATGGCCTGCACCATGGATTCGGAGATCAGTTGCAGTGGAACAGCACCCGCCGCCAGCGCGGCCTCAGTGGCGGCGTGCGCCTTCTTTGCATCGCCGTTGAGAATTGCGTCGTAGAGTTCCTTTGATTGCGCCATCTTTCTACACCTCAAGAATAGTCATTGAAATCAAGAACGAGCATCCTGCATACGCCTGGCCGGCATAAACGCTTCGCTATACATGCTGATGCCAAAGATCAGCAAACTGAATGTCGTCTCCGAGACCAGGCTGTTGCGGAAGAAGGGCAGCGCGGCGATATAGCAAGCTCCGAGACCGCTCAAGGTCTTTGCATACATGCCCCATTCAGCCCATACCGCGAAGTTGCTGGCCAGGAAGAACGACACCGATGCCAGCAGCGAAGCTCCAATCACGCGCCCGGTCGATAGAGAATTGCGCAGCATTCCGGCGCCGAGGAGCGCCGCCGCCAGATACCACATCCAGGTGATGGCATGACCGCTGGTGAGCGGGTAGCCGTAACGGTGCGTAGTAAGGAAAATATCCACTCCGACGAGAACCAGCATCGGTATAGCAAACTCCCGCTTCGGCCGGTTCGCTCCAAAAAATAGAAGGCACGAGAAGATGGGGATAAAGTTATAAGGATGACTCACAGTGAGGCGCAGGAGAGCCGCGCCAAGGATGAGAAGATACGGAAAAACAAACAAATTCCTGCTTTCGACGCGCTTCATCAATACTCCTCCCGATTGATCTTCTCAATACGTAACTCACGTCAGCTCGTGCCGCCGCACTTTCGGATCCATGCCATGCCGCCGGCGTTTATTGCCGCATCGCCTTCCGCGTCCACTGCCGGCTTCGTCCAGGCACCACGCCAGAGTGCAAGCCGTTCAAGGATTCGAAGAGAACCGCTCCACTCACTTTTGACGTTCAGATTCACTGGACCTAGTCTTTAGGAATAAGCATACTACCTGGGAGTAAACATATAAAGTGTCGCAGAACACATTAGCTGGCCGTTTCAAGGCGGCCACGTGGCATATCTGCGCCGAATTTTCGCCAAAAAATGCATTCAGCCTGCGCATGGCTGTTGGCTGAAGCGGAGGTTATGATCGACCTGTGCAAACCCACTACAAGCTGGGCGACATTCTTGCCAACGCAATCACGCACGGGATCGGAGCCGTTCTGGCCGTGGCGGGCGCCGTATACCTGATTGCCGCATCCACGCGAGGAGCGGTTCGGCTGGTAGTCAGTTGCGCCGTCTTCGCCAGCACGCTGGTGCTGGTGTACGTGTGCTCCACGCTCTACCACTCGCTGGTGCGCACGCGGGCGCGGCATGTGTTTCACGTGCTTGACCACTCCTCCATCTACCTGCTGATCGCTGGCACCTACACGCCGTTCACGCTGATTTCGCTGCATGGGTCATTGGGCTGGTTGGTCTTCAGCGTTGAATGGGCTCTGGCCGCCGCCGGGGTGGTCTTCAAGAGCTTTGCTGTGGACCGGTTTGCGGTGGCGTCGGCTTTGGTCTACCTGTTTCAGGGCTGGTTCGTGGTCATCGTGGCCCGGCCGCTGCTGCATGCCATCGGCTGGCACGGAATCCTGTGGCTGGGCGCGGGCGGATTGGCATACACGCTGGGCATCGTCTTCTTCGCCCTCGACCGGCTGCGCTATTTCCATGCCACTTGGCATATTTTCGTCCTGGCCGGCAGCGTGGCCCATTACTTTGCCATCCTTTTCTATGTGATTCCGCCGCGCCTGTAAACAGTGGTCAGTGCACAGTGGGCATTACGCCGAACGCTGAAAACTGACCACTGACCACTGTTCACTGACCCCTGTCCTCTCACCGGTTCTGCCGGTTAGGCAGATTCCGCCTGGTCTGCCTGCCGCGAATGTGGTAAACGGCAACTATCCAGGGAACGAAAACGGAGAATGTGAAGCGCGCGAGAAGAGTGCGTGGCTCCTTACGGTAAATGAAGCGCCAGTCGGCGTGGAAGGCGAACCAGAACTGCAGCAAAAGGACGGCCAGCAGCGGAAGGGCTGTCCACCACCACCCCACGGACGAAGACCTGACCGCGGGGACCCCGATGAAGAGCAGGCAGAGCAGGGCCAAAACCTCCACGATGCAGCGGGCGGCGTTGCGGACCAGGCGCGCGCGGCGGACGCCGAGGATGCCGTCGCTGACAGCGTAGCTGGCAAGCTGGCGGCAGGCTGACAGGAAGGTGTACTGGGGGCGATAGAGAGCCTTGGCGCCCTCGACGAAGGCTGGCGTGGTGAGGCGGCGGGCTTCGAGATCGAAGAGGGTATCTTCGCCGAAAAAAACCGTCTCAGGAAAGCCGCCGATGCGCTGCCAGAGCTCTTTGCGAAAGGCCATGGAGCGGGCGGTGCAGGACTTGGAGGGCGTGGAGGGTGAGAGCTTGACGCCAAAGAAGGGAGCCGAGGCCAGGTCCCAGACGGTTGCATCGGCAGGATCGAGGCAGGAGCCGCCCAGGGCATACTCGGCGGTGGAGTCGATCAGAGGCGCGGTGATGCGGGCCAGCCACTCCGGCGGATAGGTGCAGCCGGCGTCGGTGCAGGCGACGATCTGGGAGCGGGCGGCGGCGATGGCCACGTTGCGGCCCCTGGAGATGGGCCCTGGCGAGCGCTTCAGGTTGCAGGATTCGTCGCGGATAGCCAAGAGAATGGGGTTATCTCTCTGGGCTTGCAGAAGCCAGTCCCAGGTGCCGTCCGTGGAGCCGCCGTCCACGATTATGACCTCGTCCGGGGGTGGAACCTGCTCGAGCAGGCTGGGAACCAGCCTGGCGATCTCCTTGACCTCGTTGAGGACGGTGGCGACGATGGCGACAGGCTGCATGGGGGAAGTATAAAGCGGCTCGGCTGGAAGCGGATTGCGGCCCCGGCAGGGCAAATTGACCGGATTCGCCGTTTAACGATAGAATTGTAGAGTTTGGCGATGCACCCGAATTGTGGATGTGCAGGGCTCAAGTGGGTTCACCGCCCGAAATTGTGGCGTGTGTGAGGCCCGTTCGCCTGTCACCATCATTCTCTGTTTGCTCCCCAATCGAGCACACGGTATCCGATTTTGAATGCGCCTTGTTTTGTTTTGAGGAGCGCTGGAGGAGTTTGTTATGTACGCAGTGATTCGCACCGGTGGTAAGCAGTACCGGGTCGCTCCGGGCGACGTGGTAAAGATTGAAAGTGTGGCCTCCCAGGACAACAAGGACAAGACTGTCGAATTCAGCGACGTGATTGCGGTCAGCGGCGAGCCCGGAACCATAGCCAGGCCGGGCACAGCCAAAGTGACCGCCGAAGTGCTGGGCGACGGCCGCGGCGACAAGATTCTGGTCTTCCACCTGAAACGGAAAAAGCAGTACAAGAAGCTGCAGGGACACCGGCAGAACTTTACCGAGGTGCGCATCAAGGCCATCGAGGCCGACGGCGTGACGTATACGGAGAAGTAGCTTTTAGCTTTTAGCTTTTTCATTGCGAAGGCAGGGACAGTTGATTCACAAAGTGAACGAACTGAGAGCTAAAAGCTAAGAGCTAAAGGCTGATAGCTGAAGGCTGAAAAAGGAGATTCGGCAATGGCACATAAAAAGGGTGGAGGCAGCTCCACAAACGGACGCGACTCGAATGCGCAGCGGCTGGGCGTAAAGGCCTTTGCCGGCGAACTGGTTACCGGCGGCTCCATCATCATGCGCCAGCGCGGCACCCGCATCAAGCCGGGACTCAACGTGGGCATCGGCTCCGACGATACGCTCTTCGCCAAGGTTACCGGCCGGGTAAAGTTTCAAGACCGAGGCAACCGCGGGCGTTTCGCTTCCATCGAGCCGATCGCAGCCGAGTAAGATAACTCAACCGCAATAACAGAAGACCACGGCGTTGCCGTGGCCTTTTTTGCGGAGGGAGCATTGACGGCGGATGGAGCATTAACGGCGGAGGGAGCAGGGGTCTTCAGACCCCTGAAACCGGTGCAAAAATGCGATGGGCTTTAGCCCCGGGCCTTCTGTTCGCTGCCGAAACAAGGCCCGGGCCTAAAGGCCTTCCTGTTGGGGCGCTGCATTCAGGGGCCTGAAAGGCCCCTGCTCCCTCCGTCGTGAAAAGCGAAGGCCTGAAAGGCCCCTGATCCCTCCGAGGGAATAATGCCGGACCCAATTTGAGCGAAAGGCCCGTGGCTAAAGCCATCTTATTGCAAGCCTGCATTCAGGGGTCTGAAGACCCCTGAAATAGGTGCAAAAATGCGATGGGCTTTAGCCCCGGGCCTTCTGTTCGCTGCCGAAACAAGGCCCGGGCCTAAAGGCCTTCCTGTTGGGGCGCTGCATTCAGGGGCCTGAAAGGCCCCTGCTCCCTCCGTCGTGAAAATCGAAGGCCTGAAGGCCCCTGATCCCTCCGTCGTGAAAAGCGAAGGCCTGAAAGGCCCCTGCTCCCTCCGTCGTGAAAATCGAAGCTCTGAAGGCCTTGCGGAGGGAGCAGGGGTCTTCAGACCCCTGAAATAGGTGCAAAAATGCGATGGGCTTTAGCCCCGGGCCTTCTGTTCGCTGCCGAAACAAGGCCCGGGCCTAAAGGCCTTCCTGTTGGGGCGCTGTATTCAGGGGCCTGAAAGGCCCCTGCTCCCTCCGTCGTGAAAAGCGAAGGCCTGAAGGCCCCTGCTCCCTCCGTCGTGAAAATCGAAGCTCTGAAGGCCTTGCGGAGGGAGCAGGGGTCTTCAGACCCCTGAAACAGGCGAAAAAACGATGGGCTTTAGCCCCGGGCCTTCTGGTCGCAGCCGAAACAAGGCCCGGGCCTAAAGGCCTTCCTGTTGGGGCGCTGCATTCAGGGGCCTGAAAGGCCCCTGCTCCCTCCGTCGTGAAAAGCGAAGGCCTGAAGGCCCCTGCTCCCTCCGTCGTGAAAATCGAAGGCCTGAAAGGCCCCTGAAATAGGCGCAAAAAGCGATGGGCTTTAGCCCCGGGCCTTCTGTTCGCAAGTAACGTGAACAGGGCCTGGTGGCGACCGTTTCCGGGGAGAGCGATTGTGGAGCTTGCTTATATCTCCGACTGGCGGCCCTTCAGGTTCCTGCTGAGCACCTTATCCACCACATTCTCCACATCGGTGAGGAAGAAGCTGTTGGCAGGCTGGGGCACGGCAATCTGGGTCCCTGGGTAGCCCAGCGCCGAGGCGATCTCGTTCCAGCGGTAGATGGTCGAGTTCACCGGCATTACTACCGGCCTGCGAGCCGGCTCGGGCAGGGCGCAATAGGTTGCCCAGATGCCCAGTGAGATTAGAAGCGCCGACTCACTGACGAATTGGAGCGGATCGTTAAACGAAATGTGGCGGGAGGAACAAAGTAAGGTGAAGATGAAGTCGCTGGAGGACATAATGCCAAAGCCCAGTGCAATCCCGAAGGTTATGTCACGTACGGAAAGACGCAACGCATTCATGCTCAGACACAGGAAGGCCAGCAGGCAGAGCTCAACGATGCTCACCGAACGCATCAACCTAATAGCGATTTCGGGCATGACAAGGAGTCCGCTGTGCCCGAAACTGACGGTTGATAAGCTGACAATGACCGAAGCTAGTATCGCCCAGCGGAAAATTACTGTCCCAAACTTCAGCAATCCAGGGAAGGCCGAGAGTGCAGAGCGGAATATCTCTATGCAGACGAAGAAGAGAAATACTGCGCTGGCAATATATACCGCCCAGTAAACGTAGAAGTAGAATGCGGAATATGTTAAATAGGTAGGAGTTGAACTGCGGCCCCACGGCTGCGCTTGAATATAGAGAAGAGCCAATAACACTGGCTGCGAGCCCACGCACAGGGCTAAGTAATTTCCCATAGCAGGGAAACGGCGATGTAAACCCTTCTTCCAAAACAGGAAACCGAGTACGATCCAGAGCGCAAACTCCAAGACTCTCAACACGGACATTGCAAAATTTATGAGCATATGAGATCCCCCGCCCTTTCCATAGGGTTACGAGCCCGCATGGGCAGCGCGCTATAGGCGATCCATATTCCCAACGCGCTTAGAAGCACTCCTTCTTTAACGAACTGTATCGGATCGATCAGCGATGTTTTGCGGCTAATAAAGGACGAGATAAGAAGATCGCTCGAAGACATGAGGGCAAAGCCTACAGCAATTCCAAAGCTCATATCACGTACGGAAAGATGCAACGCTTTCATGCTCAGGCATAGGAAGGCCAGCAGGCAGAGTTCAACGATGCTAACCGAACGCATTAACCTATAAGCAACTTCTGGAATGATCATTGGAATGCTAATAAGGTTGCGATGCTCAAAATTGGCGGTTGATAAGCTTACGATAGCCGAGAGCAGTGCTACCCATCGGAAGGTCACGACCGCGGATTTCTTCAGTTCTGAGAACCCCGACAGTGCGGAGCGGATTATCTCGATGCAGACGAAGAAGAACAGTACAGAGTTGGCGATATATACCGCCCAGAAGGTGTAAACATAGAAGGCGTAATGCGAAAAATAGGGGTTAGTAATACTGATGCTCAACTGCGTCGACTGAGTGAAAAGGAGAACGCCCAACACCGGCGATGCTGCCAGGTTCAATGCCAGATAGTATCCCATTGCAGGGAAACTGCGATGGAAACCCTTCTTCCAAAACAGGAAGGCGAGCACGGCCCAGAGCAGAAACTCCGCCACGCACATGGCCGACATTGCGAAATTTATGGGCATGAAGATCCCAACGACATCCTGAGAACCTAATCAGAATAGCGCCGAAGACCCTGATGCTCAACAATAAAAAACGTTTAACTATGACACTTTCGTGCTATTTAACCCGCCCACTAGTTACCAGGAGGCGGATTATCAGGTGTGCAAGGCACGCCAGGTACACAGAGTGGAATCGGGCCGGCGGCGGTGGCCGACTGGTGGCTCACGAATTTGCTGGTGGAGGAGGAGGTGGCGGCTGCGGCACCGGCGACGACGACGAACAAGGCAAAGATGCGGATGGCGAGTTTCATTATTAGTAACCCCTTTAGGCTTGGATTGGCAAAGATACATTTCTTTGCATGCAATAATTATAGGGCTATTTTATCTTTAAGTACATTTATTTCTTGCACATGAGCAAGGGATCATGAAGCCAGTTACTAACGTCATTGTACCCCTTTAGTTATATAACTTCAGTACCCAATTTCAATACTTTTTCGCTCTCATCTTCCACGCTCCCAGCCGTGCTAAAATAAGATCATGCAAATTCGTGTAAAGCCCCTGTGTTTCAAGCGGTTAGTGCAGGAATGGCGGCGTGGAATCGCAGTTCCTGAATCGCGCGTTACGAGGAGCTTAAAGGCGAATATGCGACGAACGGCAATTGGCAGCCTGCATAGCGAAATTCAATCCCCTATTGGTGGCATCCCATGGCGAATGTAGTAACTAACCTGGTACCCCCTGCCGGCGATAATGTGGATAACGGCAGCTATACCGGAGAAAACATTAAAGTGCTGGAAGGCCTGGAGGCGGTGCGCCTGAGGCCGGCTATGTACATTGGCTCGACCGGCGAGATGGGGCTGCACCACCTGGTCTACGAGGTGGTGGACAATTCCGTGGACGAGGCCCTGGCCGGTTATGCCAAGAAGATCGACGTCATCATTCACGTGGACAACTCGATTACGGTGACCGACGACGGGCGCGGGATCCCGGTGGACATGATGGACCTGGCCAACGGCGAGAAGATGTCGGCGGTGCAGGTGGTGCTGACCAAGCTGCATGCGGGGGGCAAGTTCGACGCCTCGACGTATAAGGTCTCCGGCGGGCTGCACGGCGTGGGCGTGAGTTGCGTGAACGCGCTGGCGCAGGAGTTCAACGTGGAGATCTGGCGCGACGGGCACACCTGGGAGATGGATTTCAGCTGCGGGCTGCCGACCAGCGAGCTGCGGCAGGCGGGGACGAGCAAGAGGCGCGGGACCAAGGTGCACTTTTTGCCCGACAAGAGCATCTTTGCGACGACGGAGTTCAACTTCGATACGCTGGCGCAACGGCTGCGCGAGATGGCCTTCCTCAACAAGGGCCTGGAGATTACGCTCACAGACGAGCGCACCGCCGACTCGAAGACCGGGGAGGCGAGGCGAGCGGAGTTCAAGTACGCGGGCGGGATTGCGGAGTTTGTGAAGCACCTGAACCGCGGCAAGACCGTGCTGCATGATAAACCGATCATGATGGAGGCAACGCGCGACAACGTGGAGATCGAGATCGCGCTGCAGTATAACGACAGCTACTCGGAGACCGTGTTCAGCTTTGCCAACAACATCAACACGGTGGATGGCGGCTCGCATCTGTCGGGTTTCAGGACGGCGCTGACGCGGACGATCAACGCGATTGGGCAGCAGTTGGGGCTGTTCAAGGATATGAAGGAAAACCTGAGCGGCGACGATGTGCGCGAGGGGCTGGTGGCCGTGGTCAGCGTGAAGCTGTCGCAACCACAGTTCGAGGGACAGACCAAGGGCAAGCTGAACTCCGACATTGCGGGGACGGTGCAGGCGTTTGTGAACGAGCGGCTGGGCGGATTTCTTGAGCAGAACCCGCCGGTAGCGAGGAAGATTATCAACAAAGCGATCGAGGCGGCGCGTGCACGCGAGGCTGCGCGCAAGGCCCGCGACCTGACGCGGCGCAAGGGCGCATTGGACGGGGGCGGATTGCCGGGCAAGCTGGCCGATTGCAGCGAGCGCAACCCGGAGCGCTGCGAATTGTATCTCGTCGAGGGCGAGAGCGCCGGAGGGACGGCGAAGCAGGGACGCGACCGGCGGTTCCAGGCGATTTTGCCGCTGAAGGGCAAGATTCTGAACGTCGAGAAGGCGCGCTACGACAAGATGCTGGGGCACGAGGAGATCCGCGCCATGATTACGGCGCTGGGGTGCGGGATTGGCAAGGACGACTTCGACGCCAGCAAGATTCGCTACAGCAAGATTATTTTGATGACCGACGCGGACGTGGATGGCTCGCATATTCGCACGCTGCTGCTGACGTTTTTCTTCCGGCATATGACGGAGCTGATCAAGCGCGACAACATTTATATTGCGCAGCCGCCGCTCTACAAGATCAAGAAGGGGCGCTTCGAGCAGTACATCAAGGACGACCGCGAGTTTGTGAAGGTGATGGTGAAACGCGCGTCGGAAGGGATGGTGGTGCGCCACGGCGAGACGGCCAGCCGCATTGAGGGCGCCGAACTAACCCGCTTCATGGGCACCCTGAACGAGTACCTGGGTTTCGTGGAAAAGGTCGACAAGCGCATTCGCAATGAAAAATTGACGGAGCTGCTGGCCCGCGCCGAACTCGTCAACCGCGCCGACTTCGCCTCCAAAGCCGATGAGGTTCCTGAAAAGCTGGCGCTGCTGCACACCCAATTGACCGAGTTGGCCGAAGAATTTCAGTTCAAGGTGCATAAGCCCGTCGAGGACGAGGAGCACCACACCTGGTCGGTCTGCTTTACCGATGCGCAGGGAGCCATGCGCTGCATCGACTGGGCCCTGGCCTCCAGCCCCGAGTTCCGCCAGATGATGGCCAAGTACACCCTCATCAAGGAGTTCCTCGAGCCGCCGTTTCTTATCGAGTACGCTGCCAAGGCCGCCGTCGTCGAGGCGCACGACGAAGAAGCCGAGGAAGCCGAGCCCGAAGGCGTCGAAGCCCAGGCGGAAGTCAAGCAAGCCCGCCGCACCGCCCGCATCCTGAGGGAGCCGGTCGAAAAACAAACCGCCCGCGAGCTCTTCGCCTACATCGTCGAACAGGGAAAGAAAGAGTACTCGGTGCAGCGCTACAAGGGCCTGGGCGAGATGACCAGCACGCAGCTCTGGGAGACCACCATGGACCCCGACCGCCGCACCCTGCTCTCGGTAAAGTTGGAAGACATCGCCGAAACCGAAACCATCTTCACTACCCTGATGGGCGAAGACGTGGAAGCGCGGCGAAAGTTTATCGAGGATAATGCTCTGGACGTGAAGAACCTCGACATTTAGGGCAGCGACTCGGGGAGAATATCTCGATGAATCCGTACAACCCATTTCAAAAACCGCTCAGCGATCTGAATTCATCTGATCTGTGTAAGTTGCGTGTAACCCCAGAGGGGTGGTACATCGAATACAAACGAGAGTTTCCCAGCGTTTCTTCAGCGGCCAAATCCCTCAGCGCCTTCGCAAACTCGTTCGGCGGATGGCTATTCTATGGCATAAAAGAAAACCCCGAAACGCGGACGGCTGAGGCATTTCCTGGCATCCTCAGCGAAGATATTCCACAGGTGGAGGAATGGCTGCGACAGGCAGCCAGCAGTAGCGTGATCCCGCCGCCATATTTTGAGCACCTTATCATACATGGCCCTGCGCCGGAGATTGGCCTACCCGAGTCGAGAGCGATAGTCGTGGTCTGTATTCCACTGGGTAACAATTCCCCATACCTTCACCATTCGGGGAGGATTTATCGGCGAGTAGGGGACGCATCAGATCCGATACCTGTAACGGATCGCCACTCCCTGGATCTGCTATTTCAGCGAGGGCAGAATAGATGCACAGAGTTCGCGAATCTAATAACGCAAGAAAGCCGAATATCCGAGGCTGAACAGTCTGCCTCGTATTTGACCCTGTACTTTTTCACTGATCCATGGGGATCGCGCGTTCAAAGCTCCAAGATTGACTTCGAGAGATTTGCCAGCCTAATGATGGATAGCAGCTTGGAATCGGGCCGAGTGCCCTTTGATAATATATTTACCTCCAGCGATGGACTTCTGGCGAGGCAGGTGAAGAGTAACGATCCCTATCGTAGGGGTTTTACTTGGAAGTACTACCGCAACTGTACAAGTGAAATCACGATTCCCCTGTCCAGCGTGCGGCTCGGAACCGGTGCCGAACTCCGCGAGTTTTTGGATGGATATGAACAAGCCGCATATTTCATCGAACAGTGTGCTGCTCACAGATTGACGGATGGATGGCTCGTAGACCTATCTCAAAGCTTCTTTATTCTTTGTAGTATTATGATTCGCTTGAATCGACTCTATGAGATTGAAGGCCTATCATGGCCGGTATTCCTCAAAGCTAGAATTTCTGGAACTTGGCGAAGGATACCATTCCTGGATATTCCAGATTACGCGGAATTTATCAGTGTATACGGAATACCGATAGTTCAGCAGCAAGAGTGCTATGCGCCTTTCGGGACGAGTCCGGACACCTGTTTTGAACTGAACGAAAGCATCATTGCTGAGGGCGTTACGGATGCGAGAGAGCGCACGATGATTGCTCGTTTTGCAGACGCCTGCAAAATCCTCCTCAACATTGCTGAAGCTTTCGGATTACATCACTCAGCGACAGGATTTGACCCCCATGGTAGCGAGGAAGATAATTGGATTACTAAAATGTCTGTCATGGGGGATCGGGCAATCAGCGTATCTCAACGGCGTTCTTGCCACTTGTAAGATTAGATTCCATCGCCTGGATTGCCGGGCGCCTCAGGTTTCGCTCTTGGGACCCTCCCCACGCGCCCCTCCCTCTGTGGTAGTCTCTAGCCAAACCCGTGGCCACTGAGAAAAACAAACTCTACTACGGCGACAATCTTGAAGTCCTGAAGATGTACGTGAAGGACGAGACGGTGGATCTCGTCTATCTCGACCCGCCCTTCAACTCCCGCCAGGATTACAACGTTCTCTTCGCCGAGAAAGACGGCTCACAGTCGAGTTCCCAGATTCACGCCTTTGAAGATACCTGGGAGTGGAACCTTGAGGCCCAGCGCGCCTACGAGCAGATCGTGGAACAGGGCGGACGGGTGGCCGACGCGCTACGCGCCTTCAAGACATTTCTTTTCAACTCGGACATGATGGCCTACCTGGCCATGATGGCTCCGAGGCTCGTTGAACTTCGGCGAGTGCTCAAGGAAACAGGGTCCATCTATCTGCACTGCGATCCAACTGCCAGCCATTACTTGAAGATTTTGATGGATGCGGTGTTTGGGCCGCAGTTCTTTCGCAACGAAATCACTTGGAGACGAACGTCGGCACACGCGAATGTTGGACAGAAATTTGCCGTTGTCCAGGACAGGCTATTGTTCTACTCCAAGCTAGAGAAGTGGGCGTGGAACCAGGTCTATATTCCTTACAGCGAGGAATACATCGAGTCGCACTATTCACAAAAAGATCCAGATAGTGGCCGCCGATTTACGACGAGAGATCTAACAGCATCGATGCAGAGGGCATCTCGTGGCCAACTCTATGCCTGGAAAGACTTCACGCCTCCGGCTAGTAGGTGCTGGGCATACACCAAGGAGAACATGGAGCAGTTTGAAGCGCAGGGGCTGCTTACCTATTCACCACGGGGAATGCCGCGTCTGAAGCTGTATTTGGATAAAATGCCGGGAGTACCGTGCGACGACATCTGGGTAGACATTCCTCCCATCAACTCCCAAGCCCAGGAGCGCCTCGGCTACCCCACCCAAAAGCCCGAAGCTCTTCTCGAACGTATCCTCAAGGCAAGTTCCAACGAAGGCGATCTTGTCCTCGATCCCTTCTGCGGGTGCGGCACGACCGTCCAGGTTGCGCAGCGGCTCAACCGCCGCTGGATCGGCATCGACATTACCCACCTCGCCATCAACTTGATAAAGACGCGGCTCTCGGACGCCTTTGGGCCTGAGGTCAAAACAACTTACGACGTGATCGGTGAGCCGACAGATTACGCCGGAGCCGCGGAACTGGCAGCCGAGGACAAGTACCAGTTCCAGTGGTGGGCGTTGGGGCAAGTGGGCGCGCGGCCCGCCGATCAGAAAAAGGGAGCTGATCGCGGCATCGACGGACGGCTCTACTTCCATGACGACGACTCCGGACAGTCGAAGCAGATCGTCTTTTCGGTCAAAGCGGGCGGCGTGACGGTTTCACAGATTCGCGACCTGGCGGGAGTGCTCGGGCGGGAGAAAGCCGAGATCGGCGTTTTTGTAACTTTTGACGAGCCCACCAAACCAATGCTCCGGGAAGCCGCCGAGGCCGGATTTTACAAATCGACCGACGGGACTTCCTATCCGAAGCTGCAAATTCTGACCATCCAGCAGATTCTGGACGGCAAGCAGCCGGCGTATCCGCTGCACCGCCGTGACGCGACCTTCAAGAAAGCTCCGCGCAGCCGCCCGGAGCCGGCCTCGAACCTGACTTTGCCTTTGCTGCCGCTTGAGTAGGCTGTGCTGCCGTTTCGAGTTGAGTTCCCGCAGGGGTTAAAACCCCTTATTTTTTGAGGGCTGTTTCGGCACGACTGAAGTCGTGCCCTTTCAAAACAGCGGCTGGTTCAGCATTCCCGCAGGGGTTAAAACCCCTCGTTTTTTTCGGCCCTGTTCGGCACACGACCCCGACCCAGAGGGTGCCCCGGTACCCCGGTCGTGCCCTGATACAAAGCGTGTTTATGAAACACTCTCTAAGTTCAACTCTTCGGCGGCCATGCGATCTGACCGCCGTGGAGGTAGGCCAGGTTGCCGATGTGTCCTGCGCGCGCGGCGGCGACGCCGGCTTCCACGGGCGCGTTCGGCTCTTTGCGCGCTCTGACGCAGTCAAAGAAATTCTCCATGTGGTCGATGGTTCCGTCGCGGAAGCTCTTTTCCTCGAGGACTGGATTCTGATCGTTTTGCGCTCTCTCGCGATAAACGCCGAAGCCACTGCGATCGATCTTCAACGTGGCTTCGGTGCCGCGAAACTCAAGGCCGCCGTCATCGATGGAGGAACTCATCATGCCCTCGTAGACCACATCGAATCCGGGATAGCGGAATGCAGCCTGAATGGTGTCGGGACAATCCCACTGGTCGAAGACATATTTGTCGGCCAGCATCTGCGCCGCGCGCGGCTGGTCGGTGTTCATGGCCCAGTGCGCCACATCGATCCAGTGGGAAAATAAATCGGTCATGGCGCCGCCGCCAAAATTCCAGAACCAGCGCCAATGATTGAATTTTTCATCGCTGAAGGGCTGGTCGGGAGCGGAGCCGAGCCAAAGCTTCCAATCCAGCGCCTGCTGGTCAATGGGCTTCGTCGCCCAGTTCCGCGCATAATTCTGCCACCAATAGGTTCTGACCTGCGTAATGCGCCCCAGGCTGCCGCCCTGAATCAGATCGACAGCATCGCGGAAGTGAGTCCAACTGCGCTGCTGCGTGCCGCACTGCAGAATCTGCTTGCCGGAACGAACGGCGCGGGTGAGTGTGGCGCCTTCCTCGATGGTGTGGGTAACCGGCTTTTCCAGGTAGACGTCTTTGCCTGCGGCCAGGGCATCGGCTGCCATGCGAACGTGCCAGTGGTCCGGCGACGCGATGAACACGGCATCGATCTCCTGGTTGAGCACCTCGCGATAATCCAGGTAGGTATTCGCCAGCCCGTTGGTGCGCTCTCTGACGGCATCGCGGTGCGGCGCATAAACATCGCTGACGGCGACGATCTGGTACGGGCCGGCTTTATCGGCGGCATTGAGCAGGCCGCCCATCCGGCTGCCGGCGCCGATGACTCCGACGCGAATGGTGTTGTTGGCGCCAAACGCTCTGGCTGAGGCGAGCGCGGTAAGCGAGCCGGCAATAAGAAAGCTGCGGCGATCGAGCATGCTGGTCAAGAGGTTCCACTCCGTTTCTTCGCGCCTGTTTGCTTGCGTGGCTGACTGCTCCTGCCGGAGGTTCTGCTGGGGGCCAAGAGCCGGCTTCGAGATACCACGATTCTCTTCAAATGCGCGATTTCCTTGCCACGCAAATATACCGCCTCTCCCTTGCTCCAGGAAAGGAACTTGCCCTGATTGGTTTGGCAATGCTGTGAGATGACCGTCGTGCTATGCTGCCGGTCATGAATATCCTGTGTTTTGCCGCCCTGCTTTCGGCCGCCGGAATAGCTTGCGCGCTGGCGCAACCGGTTGCGGCTCAGACCGCTCCGGCCAGCCAAACCCAAACCCCGCCCGCGATGAAGACCTGGTTCATCCGGCTGATTCCGCCCCGGCCCAACTTCGACAAGGATATGAACGAGAGCGAGCAGAAGATCATGGAACAGCACTTCGTTTACTTGAAGGGGCTGTATGAAAAAGGCGTCTGCCTCTTCGCGGGGCCGGTTCTGGACCCCAAGGGGGTTTATGGAGTGGTGGTCATCGAGGCCGCAAGCGAAGATGAGGCTCGCGACCTCGCCTCCGCCGACCCCAGCGTCAAGGCCGGCGTGAACCGGATCGAAGTGGCCGAGATGCGGGTCGCCTTCCCGCCTAAGACACATCCATAAAGAGAGCCGTGATGCACTCTGCGGATTGACATTCGAAGCATAGGCAGTCCTGGCCCATTTACCATTTGGGCATGGCGCTGGTTGAGGTCAACGCGGTTTGGAAGAGCTATCCCCGGCGGGCGGGGCTGCGGACGGTCGAGCGGCCCGTGGTCGAGGACGTTTCGCTTTCCCTCTCGAGGGGAGAAACGCTGGGGCTGGTGGGCGAGTCGGGCTCGGGCAAAACCACGCTGGCGCGGATGATTCTTGGGCTGACGGAGCCCAGCCGGGGCTCGGTGCGCGTGGACGGCATCGATGTGGCGCACGCTTCGCGAACGGAGTTGCACCGCCTGCGGCGCCAGATGCAGCCCGTCTTTCAGGACCCCTATGCCGCCTTGAATCCGCGCATGAAGGTGCTGGAGATCGTCACCGAGCCGCTCAAGATCCATCGGCATGAAACGGGAATCAGGACGGACCGCGCCGGCTTGCGCGCCAAGGCCGTAGAGTTGCTGGGCGAGGTGGGAATGGATGAGTCGGCTCTGGGGCGCCATCCGCACGAGTTCTCCGGCGGGCAGCGGCAGCGCATCAACATTGCCCGCGCACTGGCGCTGCGGCCCAGGCTGCTGATTCTGGATGAGCCGGTCTCTTCCCTGGACGTGAGCGTGGGAGCGCAAATTGTGAACCTGCTGCGGCGCTTGCAGCGCGATCACCGGCTGACTTACCTGTTTATCTCTCACTCCATGCCGCTGGTGCGCTATTTGAGCACGCGCATCGCAGTGATGGAGCGGGGACGGCTGGTGGAAACCGGCGAGGCCGAGGCGCTGTGCGTTCATCCAAAAGAGGAATATACCCGCCAACTGATCGCGGCCACGCCGGAGTTGCCCGCCACGGCGGACAGGCCCGCCACGGCGGACAGGCCTGCCGGCGTGGCCTGAAGATTCCAGATAAGCCGCTCGCTACTTCGGTTGCGGTTGCGCCGCGTTTGCCGGAGCTGCCGGTGTTGGCGTCGCTGCCGGGGCAGCAGCTTTGGGAGCTGCCGGAGACGCTGGCGTTGCAGACTGCGCGGGCGTTGCGGACGCGCCGGGCTGCGCCGGGGACGCTGGCGCTCTCGGAGGTGGGGGTGGCATCGACCCGACGGCACCCCTTTTCGTCGGTTTGGGCGGGTCATTCACCGCCAACAGTTCGACGTCAATGATCAGATCGGACTTGGGAGGAATGCCCACCGGAAAGTCAGCATTCGGCGACGGACGTTCCCGCGCGCCATAGGCCAGTTGGTAGGGGATGATAATGCGGCGTTTACCGCCGACCCTCATACCTTCGAAGCCCTGGTCCAGGCCCGTAAGTACACGTCCACGGCCCTGAGTGCCCTGAGTGAAGGTGAGAGGCTGCGGATCGCCCAGCTTGTCCTTGCCGTCGGCATCCTTCACCGGCTTTTGGTTTTTATCCATGATTTTACCGCGATGATTGTAGGAGGTATCGAACTGGCGCCCATCGGACGCAAGCCAGCCTGTGTAGTGGAAAATGTATTCTTTGTTGGGTTCGGCCACATCGCCGGCGCCAATCTTGATGTCCTGGTAGCGAAGGGTGAAGGCCGTCTTCACAGTGCCCTCGGCCGGAGGGATTCCGGGGGGCGGTATGAAGACGCAGGACTTGTTTCCTTTGCATTGAATATTGGCCAGTTGGGCGGGAACATCCGCGGCAGGTACCGGTTTGGGGGGAGCAGGCGCGGTAGCTGCCGGCTTGGCGGCAGGAGCCTGTGTTGCTGCCGGAGTAGCATTGGCTGGGGTAGCCGCAGGGGTGGCGGCAGGCGCCTGGTTGGTTGGGGTTTGGGCGAATACGGCAGTCGTGCTAACCGCCATCAACAGAGTCAAAAATGTGTATTTCATCGCGTGGTAAAACTCCAGCGTGATTCTTCTAGGAAGTGTATCAGGCTCTGCCGCACGCCAGCTCCTGTCGCGGCGCATGAATAAGCGCTTGAAAGCCGGCGCCTGTGCATGGGAATTGCAATCAATGAGGTTTGAGGCTTCCCGCCCTTGCCGCAATCCAAAAGAACGCGGCAAGGATGGGATCGAACTGTTGAATGCTACTTCGATTGCGGCTGTGCAGCAGCCGGCGGAGCAGCAGATGCGGGCGGAGTTGCCGGAGCTGCGGGCGTTGCGGGAGCTGCGGGCGTTGCCGGAGCAGCGGGCGTTGCCGGAGCAGCCAGCTTGGGCGATGCGCCGGGAGCCGGACGCTGGCCAGGCATCATGGTGGGACGATTGGGCGGCGGCGGCGGCGTATCCATCACCTCAAGCAGTTCGGCATCCACGATCAGGTCGGACTTAGCGGGAATCGCTGGATGGGTGGCGTCGCGCGCGGGAACCTCCCGATCACCCAACCCCAACTGCCAGGGAATATAGATGCGGCGCTTTCCACCGGCCTTCATGCCCTTGAATCCCAAGTCCCAGCCGGGAAGCGGACGGCCCGCTCCCATCATCAGGGTGGCTGGCTGGGGATCGCCCAGTTTGGGCTTGCCGTTTTCATCCAGAACTGGCTTCTTGTCCTTGTCAAGGACGGGGGCGCGGCGGTCGTCGGTGGAGTCGAGTTCGCTTCCATCAGCCGCCAACCATAAGGTGTAGTAGTACTTAAGGAACTTTTTGGGCTCGGCTTCCGCGCCGGCGCCGATCTTGATGTCCTGGTAGCTGAGGGTAATCGTGTAGAGGGTCTTATGAATACCCTTGACAGGAGTCATGTGGGCAGGCGGTTTGTCCGCGGTTGCCGCGGGCTTGGCGTCCGATGACGGTTTCGCGGGGGTTACGGTTGTGGGTGCGGGTGCGGTTGCCGCGGGCTTGGCGTCGGATGACGGTTTCGCGGGGGCCTGGGCACTGGCGGTTATGGCGCATGCCGCCAACGATACAATAAGGATGGATAGTTTCATGGCGTTGTCAGACTCCGGGTAGTTGTTCAGGCAAGTGTATCAGGGACTCCGGCAACCTTGCACCCCGCCAGCAACCCAGCCAGTAGAGCCGTCCTTGGCGCCAGGTGCTCCAGCACGATCGATTCGTGGCGGGCGTGCGCACCCTCGCCCACTGCGCCCATTCCGTCGAGGGTGGGAATGCCGAGCGCCGAGGTGAAGTTGCCGTCGGAGGCGCCTCCGGTGGAGGCTTCGTCGAGTGCGAAGCCCAGTTCCGCGGCCAAAGCCCTGGCCTGGCGGTATAGCCGGACGGTGGAGCGGGTGCGCTCCATGGGCGGACGATTGATGCCGCCGGCGACGGACAGCGTGCAGCGTTTGTCGAACGGCTTGAGCGCGGCAAACTTGCGCTCGATGCGCGGGCCGTCGGCCTTGCGGGCTATGCGCACATCCACCTCCGCCCAGGCATGGGCGGGAATCACATTCGTCCTGGTCCCGCCGCCGGCCACGCCCACGCTCACCGTCAGGCCGCGATGGAGATCGGTCCAGCCGGACACTATTTCGATGACGCGAGCCAGCTCGCGAATCGCATTCGCCCCTTTTTCAAAGTCCACGCCGGCGTGAGCCGCCACGCCTTTCACGTAGATCCGCCAGTTGCCGGCTCCCTTGCGGGCGGTTTTATAGGCCAGCCCCTGCGCCGGCTCCAGCACAAATACTGCAGCGCACTCGGCCGCCAGCCGCTCGGTCGTGGGCCTTGAAACCGGACTGCCCACCTCCTCGTCGCTATTCAGCAGCAGCACAATTTCGCGGTTCAGGACTCCAGCCTCCGTGAGCATCTCAATGGCGGTGAAGGCCATGGCCACGCCCGCCTTCATATCGAGAGCGCCGGGACCCCACATCCGTCCTTCGCCCACCCGGCAAGGCATGGTTTCGAGCGTGCCGAGAGGCCAGACCGTATCCAGATGGCCGAGCAGCAGGGTTGGCTTTGCTGCTTTGTTTTTGGGACCGAAGCGCGCTTCGAGCAGGTCGCCAAACCCGTCCGCCGCGGCGGATCGGTGCACTTTCACTCGCCCTCCCAAAGCTTTGGCGTGCGCGGAGGCCAGCGCAACACAGGCATCCACGGCGGCCTTTTCGCCGGAGGGCGACTCTCGCCGCACCAGTTGCTGGATCAGTTCGAGCAGCGCGGACTGTTTGCGCCGGGATCCGGCAAGCAGGGCGCGCATGGGGATGGGAAGATCAGCAGAAGGAAGCATCCGAGTACCTGTCTGAGTAATTTTAGAATCTGGCCTTTGGACGACAACAGCGGAGCCTGCCCTTCCTACTATTCGACATCGAATGCTGAGGCTTTCCACACCCCGTCTGTATTTACAACTTCAACCATACCTTCGCCTGCCCATCGTTCGTGCGGTTGGCTGTTGAGCGGGGTGAATTGGTAAAAGAGCGATATTCGATGAGGCTGGTCCCTCCTATTTTTCAGACGCCATTCTGAGGAACGTCGACGATTCAAGAGGTACGAGCAATCTACCGGACCATTATTCGGAGCCATAACCGGGCACCGACCCTGTTTGATCTCCTCAAGGAAAGCATTCGCACTTGCTTCGGGTGAGCGGTCCCGAAAGGGATTGAATACCGTCAGTCCAGTAACCTCGTCCGAGTAATCCGTACAGGCACAACTGGAAAAAAGATGAAGGAGCACCGGGTAACGGTGTCGTAGACAAGCAAGAGTGGTGAGGACGGCGGTAACGGAGATCAACACGATAATTCCCAATTTTTGCCAGAGCTTCATGTGCATACCTTCCTGAATTGTCGTCAATTCATTCTGTAAGAAACCTACTCTGTCACCGGATGGGTTCCTCAAAGCATACCTCAGGGGCTGAAGCCCGCGTTGATTTTGCGTACATTGTGCCAGGGTTGAAACCCTGGCCTACCATTCCCAGCCGACCTGTTTCGGTCAAAAGGTGGTCTGGCAGGCGCAGAGTGTGGCTAAAATGCCACAGTACGGACTTGCCGATTCGCGACTAATCTAACCCTTGCACCTTGTATTGCATTGTTTGGAGAGCAATTTTTTGGCTAATCCCGCCCACCTGGAACAGACGATTGCCTCACCCCTGGAGTTTGCGGGGATCGGGCTCCATTCCGGCGCGCCGGTGACTATGCGCCTGCTGCCGGCTCCGGCCGGGTCGGGCATCGTCTTCCGCCGCACTGACCTGGACAACTTTGAGATTCCCGCCATCGGCCGCAACGTGGCCAAAGTCAGCTATGCAACCAGCCTGATGCGCCAGGGCGTTCTGATCCAGACTACCGAGCACCTGCTCTCAGCGCTCATCGGCATGGGCGTGGATAACGTGATCGCGGAACTGGACAACCTGGAACTGCCCATCCTGGACGGCAGCGCCCTGCCCTACGTGCAGGCCTTTCTCAGCGCCGGCATCCGCTTGCAACGCCGCCGCCGCGAGACCGTCCGCGTACTGCGCCCCGTGGAGGTGCGCGAGGGCGACAAGTTCATCGGCATCTATCCGGGCCCCGGCTACAGCATTCGCTACACCATCGATTTTCCCGCTCCCATCGGCCACCAGAGCGCCAGCGTGGACCTGGCCGCCGAGACCTACGGCACGGAGATCGCTCCGGCCCGCACCTTCGGCTACAAGGCCGACGAGCAGCGGCTGCGCGATATGGGGCTCATCCGCGGCGCCACCCCGGAAAACGCCATCATTCTGGGAGCCGGGGGACCGGAGAACGGCCCGCTGCGCTTTGCTGATGAGTATGTGCGCCACAAGGTGCTGGATCTGATCGGCGACCTGGCACTGGCTGGGCGGCGCATCGAGGGCCAGGTGGTGGCCGAGCGCGCCGGCCACGCCATGCACACCGCCCTGGTCTCCCGATTGCTCAAGGACCGTTCGGCCTGGGAACTGGCCCACGTGCCGGTTGCCGCGGCGTCCGCCAGGGAAACTGTCCCTGCAAGCCTGCCTGCCAATCCTCTTTCCAGCCCGACCCTGTTTCCAGCTCGACCCTGATTCCAGCCCGGCCCGGTTCCCGGCCTGGTCCCTTGCCACTCGATCGCGCGTATCCGCGCCTTGCCGCGAGCGGCCCCAAAAAGCAGCGGCCTTTGCCCCAAAAGTATCATTGACCCAATTGGGAGGTTACTTTATGTTACTTAGGTATCCAGATTTTGGGTACCACGCTTGGCTGTACGAATAGCAAGAACCGGCAGGGTTGCCTTGAAGTATCGAATGGCTGCCATTTACCGGTCCAGGAGAATGTGATGATTTTCATTCTACTCACCATCGCCGCGATTGCAGTTGTGGCAATCTACCTTGGCCGTTTGAGAGCCGCTGCGCGCCGCAAGGATGCGCAGTCGTGGGACTCGCTTATGGCCCAGTTGCGGCTGGACTGGAGCACCCGCGAGTTAAGCAATGGATCCCTTTGGAACGAGGGGCTCAGCACCACACCCGAGGTCGCCTGGCAGCGCATGGAGGGCCCCAAGGGCCTGTGCGTGATGTACCAGAACACGCGGGTGATGCTGGAGATGGCCGACTATGCAGCCCGAAACAGCGACTCGGTTGACCGCGAGCTTCTTGAGACCCTGCGCAGCGACGCCATGCGCATCCGTTTTTGCGTACTGATGGCTCTTGGACAGTACACCTTCAGGCAGCTCAATGAAAGCATCTGCGTGAATGCGTTCCGCGCAGCGTCGATGTATGTGGGAATGGCCGATCGGATGACCCAGTTGCTGCAGGTTCATGCAGCCGGCCTGGTCCCCGACTTCGCCGCGGCAATGTAATCAGGTTTCCTCCACTGAACATAAGCCCGGGCCATGGAGCAGAGGAACCATGGTGGACTACCGGCGGGCTTAGTCTTCATGCGCAAGTCACTTCCGGGTTCGGCCTCGCGTCGAACCCGGGTTTTTTTGCCGCCAGGGCTGCTGGGCGCCGCATGGGGACTGTTCTTTACATACTCCGTGCAGGACCGGAAATGCTGAGCCTCCCGGTGTGCGGAGCGACCCTGGTTCTTATACGAACAGAATGCACATCGGCGTAGCCGCCGCAAAGCTCTTGCCCTCTTCGGCCAGCACCCCGGTCTCGGGGTTGCGCGCGAAGACGCTGAGCAGGTTCGAGTCCTGGTTGGCCACCAGCATCCAGCGCTCGGTGGGGTCCAGCGTAAAGTTGCGCGGGATCTTGCCGCCGCAATTGGAGCGGCCGATTGGGCTCAGGGCGCCGGTCTTCGGGTCGGCCGAAAAGCTATAGATAAAATCATTGATGCGATTGGCGAAATAGGCTGACCTTCCATCTCTCGAGATCACCGTGTCGCAGGCTCCGGTGGGGCCGTGGTAATCCGCCGGGAGCAGCTCAATGCTTTTGACCAGGGTCAGGCTTCCGTCGCTCTTGCTCCACTCCAGCACGTCCACCGTCGAGTCCAGCTCGTTGATGGAGTAGGCGGTGTGACCGTTGGGGTGAAAGTGCAGTGTGCGCGGGCCGGCGCCGGGTTTGGACCGATAGATTCCGGCCGGCGTCAGCATGGCCGTCTCCGCGTCCAGGCTGTAGATATGGATGCAGTCTCCGCCCAGGTCGTTGATGTAGGCAAAGCGGTTGCCGGGCGAGAAGGAGGCAAAGTGGGCGTGGGCGCTCTTCTGGCGATCGGCGTTGGGGCCGTGGGCGGTATAGTGCTCGGTCCACACCATGGGGCTCAGCCGGCCCTCGCTGACAAGAAAACTGGCCGCGCTGCCGCCCACGTAATCGGCGGAGACCAGCACCTTGCCGGTGTGGTCCAGGGCCACGTGGCAGGTGCCCACTCCAGCCGAGTTCTGGGCGGAAAGCGGATGCAACTCTCCGTTCTTCACCGCAAAGCTGGTCACTCCGCCGGCCGGTTCGCCGTTGAACGAATCCACCTCCGAGGCAGCGAAAAGATACTTATGGCCATGAGAGAAAGTGATCCAGGCCACTTTGGCAAGCTGGGCGGCAACCCCGGCCGCGGTCAGTTCCCCGCTCACCGGGTCCCAGTCATAAGCCAGGATGCCGTTCGGCGTGCCGGAAGCGATAAAGACCCTCTGGCGGCGGGTGGCGGCGAGACTGGGCCATGCGGCGGCAAGTGTGGCGGCGGAAGTGGAGACAAGAAATGTACGGCGAGAGATGATTTTCATGGCAGATTAGATTGTCGCCGATGGGGGTTGAAGCTCGCCAGTCGCGTGAATTCGACTGCGCGCTTGCCGTTACTCGGATAAGAAAATGGGGCGCCTTCACATTGTGAAAGCGCCCCATTTTGCGATTGCGCGGTACAAGCTATTCCGGCAGCGTCAGCGTGCCCTTGATGTTGAAGGTCTGCGTCAGCACAGGTACGCCGGTCTGCGGCTGGCCGCCGCCTACTGAGACGGTGTATTGGCCCTCGGCGACAATGGGCTCTCCGGCTTCGGTCACCATGCTCAGATCGCGAGGCTGAAGCTCAAAGCGCACCTTCTGCGCGGCGCCTGCCTCCAGATGAACCCGTTGGAAGCCCCGCAACGCCCGCAGCGGCCTGCCCGGAACGCGAGGGAAGCTGAGATAAAGCTGCGCCACTTCGTCGCCTGCGCGGCTGCCGGTATTGGTCACCGTTACCTCCGCAACCACCGGGCTGCCCGCCGCCACCGCGCTGGCGGGAACGGTAAGTCCACTGTAAGAGAAGGTGGTGTAACTCAGGCCGTATCCGAAGGGATAGAGCGGGGTTCCTTCAAAGTAGCGATACGTGCGGCCCTTCATGGAGTAATCCTCGAAGGGCGGCAACTGGCTCACATCCTTGTAGAAGGTTACCGGCAAGCGGCCGGCGGGGTTATTGCGGCCACTGAGAGTCTCGGCCACGGCGGCGCCGCCCTCTTCGCCGGGATACCACGCATCGAGGATGGCGTTGGCGTGCTCCCTGGCCCAGTTCACGCCCAGGGCGCTGCCGTTGGTGAGCACCACCACCAGCGGCTTGCCGGTGGCTGCTACTGCTTCCAGCAGATCCTGCTCGGGTTTGGGCAGGTCGAGGCTGGTGCGGTCGCCGCCCTTGAAGCCGGGCTCATCCACGTGCATCTCCTCGCCTTCAAGCTGGCTGGTGATGCCCACCACGGCCACTACCACGTCGGCGTTTTTGGCCGCGGCAACAGCTTCTGGATTGGGCCTGCGGTCAACCTTCGACCACACCAGGCGGGCTATGGCAGCAGGCTTATCGCTCTGGTAGTACTCGACAAGCACGTGATAGGGCTTGGCCTTCAACAGGAGAACGCGGCCCAGCCTGGTCTCGACTCCGTTGGTGTCCCAGGTGTCGGCCACTTGCTTGCCGTCGAGCGAGATACGGAAAAACCCATCGCCTTCAACGCCCAGGTTGTAGTCGGCAGTCTCCTGCGGCGTGAGGGTCGCTTCCCACTGAATGGCCAGCGGCTTGACTCCGGCAACTTCGGCAGGCAGGGGCCCGGCTGAGCTGTCAATGCTCTTTTCGATGCGTGTTGCGAGCGGCGTGGGCTTGGCTTCGAGGCCCGTAATATTCGTCAGGTCCTGCCTGGTGTAAGTGGCCTTCGCGCCCGGTTTGCCGTCCGTGGTCAGCAGTGCGGCGGGCACTGGCGACGTGGTCTTGTCTTTACGCAGAAACTGCGTGCCCGGAACAAAATTGATAGTGGCCGCGGGAAACTCCGCGCGCAGGCCCTCCAGCACGGAGACCGTATGCGAGGGAATCCCGTTGTAGTTGCCCAGCAGTACCCTGGTCTGGTCGGCCAGAGGACCGACGACTGCAATCCTGATGCCTGAGGTTTTAAGCGGCAGCACGCCGTCGTTCTTCAAGAGCACCATGGATTCGTTGGCCAGCTTGCGGGCCATGGCGCGATGCGCGGCGCCGTCGAGCAGGCTCTCATCGATCTTCGAGTAAGGCACCATCTCCGGCGGATCGAACATGCCTAGCTTCATGCGCGCGGTGAAGAGCCGCGTGAGGGCCACGTCGATCTCGCTCTCCTTCAGGAAGCCCTGCTTGACGGCATCCAGATAGGGCTTGTAGTCGTGGTCGTCTTTCACCTTGGTGGTGTAGTCGATGCACTCGTTGTCCATGCCGCGCTGCAGGCTGACGGCCGATGACTCGGCCTGGGTGGGCTTGTAGTGGTGGCCGTCAAATATATTAATGACCGCGCCGCAATCGGAGACCACGTAGCCCTTGAAGCCCCACTTGCCGCGCAACTGATCCTCGAGCAGAAATTCGTTGGCGCAGGCGGGCTGGCCGTTGATGCTGTTGTAGGCGCACATCACGGAACCTGCCTTGGCCTCGGTGACCGTGGCGCGAAAGGCGGGCAGATAGGTGTCCAGTTCGTCGTGCTTGCTCACCTTCACGTCCATCCTGTGGCGCTCGGGCTCCGGACCGCTATGCACGGCATAGTGCTTGGGGGTCGAGATAACGCGGTAATAATGCGGATCGTCGCCCTGCATGCCGGTCACAAAAGCCACGCCCATGCGCGCGGTCAGGAATGGGTCTTCGCCATAGGTCTCCTGACCGCGGCCCCAGCGGGGATCGCGGAAGATGTTGATGTTGGGCGCCCAGAAGTCCAGCCCTTCAAAGATGTTGCTGTGCCCGGCCCGCACTGCCTGCACATGCTTGATGCGCCCCTCGGTGCCGATGACCACGGCCATATCGTGAATGGCCGGCGCATCGAAGGTGGCCGCCAGGCCGATGGGCTCGGGAAACTCCGTGGTCCCGTCGCGCATCACGCCATGCAGCGCCTCGCTCCACCAGTCGTAGGCGGGCACGTTGAGCCGCGGAATGGCTCGCGCCTGATTCACCAGTTGCGTGGCCTTCTCTTCTAGCTTCATGCGGCTCACCAAATCCGCTGCGCGCTGCTCCGGCGGCAGGCTGGGGTCCAGATACGCAGGCTTTGGCTCCGCGGGCTTCTGCGCGTCCTGCGCCCCGGCCATCCACGCCCCCGCGCAAACCGCCAACCCTGCCGCTACTATCCACAATCCAATCCTCTTCATCACATTCCTCACAGGCGGGGGAAAATCGTTCAAGGTCCTTTGCCGCCGAAAAATCTTTACCCGCCCTCCGGGAGTCAACCCTAATGCCCCAGGTAGGGGCTGTCAAGCGGGACGAAAAATCGAATGATTTCCAGTGAAAAATCGTTTTATTTCGATTGGAAACCCGTGGCTCCCGAGGCCCGTGCAAAGTTGTGTTCTGAGCGCTTCACCGACTGCGGCGCCGGTCATGCGGACAGTTTCTCCTGGCTGGCACATAAGCGTAGATTGAAGAGGAAAGCGGATGCGGAACGGATCGAGCGGAGTCCTGGACGAGTTCCGGCTTCGATCCCCGTGCTTCTCTACTGCCTGTGAACCCGCCAGCGCCTGCGTCGGCAAACAAGGAGAACCCTATGAATACTCATCCCTATTTTCGCGCTTACCTGGCGGGGATTTTTGTGCCCACGCTGGTTCTGCCGCTGCTTCTGACTGCGTTTATCGTGGCGCGAATCGTGCTCAAAGTGCCGGTTCCCATCGAACAGGCAATGATCTTTCCCATGGCCGTGGTGCCCATGCTCTTCGGGCTGTGGAACATGCTCTACCTGTGTTCGCACGAGCATACCCAATTGCCCATTGGCCTGCATGGAGCGATCTTGCCGCTGCTCATGATGCCCACTGGAGCCTGCGTAGGCAGTTGCCTGGGAGTGCTTTCGCTCGGCCCCAGCGGCGTCACCTGGTTCCATGCGTGCCAGGTGCCCTATGCGTTCTTTGCCATCTTCTTCTTGGCCGCACTGGCAATTTATTACCTGATCTGGAAGTACATTGTTGGGTTTTTGAACCGGGTGGTAGGGATTGCGTGAGGCCCCGTGCTGCCTGCGGCACGATGCCGATCACCGTTCGGACGGGCTCCCCAAACAATTCTTCAGAGCAACCAGGGAGGTAAACATGTTTATTGCATTCCGTGCGATTACATATGCCACTTTGTTTGTAGGTTTCTTGCTCATCTATCTGCCGTCGCGCGTCTTAGCCTGGTCGGGCATTGTCCGGCCCACGGCAATCGAAGGGCCGCAAATCGTGGGGATGGTTGTAGGGAGTGCTGGGGCGGTGGTCGCGTTGTGGTGCATATCCACCTTCGTATGGATCGGGAGAGGCACTCCAGCGCCGTTCGATCCGCCGCGCCGGCTGGTGATTCGCGGGCCTTACCGGTTCGTCCGGAATCCGATGTACATCGGCGCGGGACTGGCGCTTGCAGGGGCCGCGCTATTCTACAAATCAGCCCCACTTCTGGTTTACGGTCTCATCTTCCTGCTCGTCGCTCATCTCTTTGTCATGTGCTACGAGGAACCCACTCTACGGCGAACCTTCGGCCCGGAGTATGAAGCGTATTGCCATCGGGTCAGGCGATGGCGGCCTCGCGTCTGAGTCGTCCAGTAAGAGGGTCTACGCGCCGGGCGCGAAGAAGTCCCGAAGCCCGGCGCGATGGGCATGGGCGGCCATCGAAGCTTGAATCTCCAGAGCCAGCGCCAGCGCATTGCGGCCCTGGCGGGCGGTGACGCGCGGCTCGCGGCGGGTGCGGACTGAATCGAGAAACGATTCGATCTCCAGCCGCAGCGGTTCGCCCGGCGTGACCGGCGGCTTGGCGAAGGACAATCCCGGCGCGGGGCCGGCTGAACCAGTTGCCGCCGCCAGTTTGGCCAGCAGAGCCGGATCGGCCTTGCCCGCCGCAATGGCTGCGGCAATCTCCGGCGGAAGGCTTGCAGCGCCACCGCCGGCATCCATGCTAATCACCAGCAGGTCCTGGCGCGCATAGTCGATGGAGACGTACTGGCGGGGCTCGAAGAAGCGCAGCTTGCGGACGCGCTCGGTCGAGACTCTGGACGCGGTGAAGTTGGCCACGCAGCCGGACTCGAACTCGACGCGGACGTTGGCAATGTCCACCTTGGGCGACAGGATCGGCAACCCCACGGCGCGCACCTCGCGCACCGGCGAGGCGGCGAAGATGAGCACAATGTCCAGGTCGTGAATCATCAGGTCCAGCACCACGTCCACGTCCAGCGCCCTGGGCGTGAAGATGGAGAGCCGGTGAGCCTCAAAGAACATGGGCCGGCGCAGTTGCGGCTGGATGGCAAGCACAGCGGGATTGAAGCGCTCCAGGTGGCCGGGCTGCAGGATGCGCTGGCCTTTGTCCGCTCTCCGGATCAGATCGTCGGCTTCGTCCAAGCTCGCGGCCAGCGGCTTTTCCACCAGCAGGTCCAGCCCCGCATCGAGCAGGGCCGAAGCAACCGCATGATGATGCACCGTGGGCACGGCAACGCTGGCTGCATCGAGCTTGAGGCCCGAATCGCGCCTGGCGGCCAGCAGTTCGTCCACGGTTGCAAAAACGGGGATTGCATATTTGGCCGCGGCATCGGCGGCGCGGGCACCATCCGGCTCGACGGCAGCCACAAGGGCAACGTCCAGCCCCGCCGTTTCCAGTTCGCGGTAAACGCGGAGATGGTTCTTGCCAAAGGCGCCGTTTCCGGCCACGGCTACGCGCAGAATGGGTTCCCTGGTTATTGCGCAGCCCCTTTTTCCGGCCCTTTGCCTTCCACGGCCTTCAGGCAGCGGCTGTAGAGTTCGAGCAGTTGGGCCACATGCTCCTCGGGCTTGGGCGTCGCGGCGCCGCTGAACCCGGTCGAGGGCGCGGCAGGCCGGCCCACGCCGACCGTGACGGCCACAAATTTGAGCAGGTCGAGTGCGATATCTTCATTGCGCCGGGCGCCTAGCCCCGTGCTGGTGAGAGCTTCCATGCTGAAAATTCTCCAAAGAGGATGCTAGCAGAAACCGCTTAGCGAGTGCCCGCTGCCGTTGCGCATAGACCATTCATAGCTTCCATATCGAATGGTATTTTTCTTCCTGCCCTGCTACCCTTTTACCATGCAGATCACGGTTGACATCCCCGATGAGTTTGCTGCCCAGGTTAAGGCTCGCGGCCTGACTCCGGAGAGCTACGTCCGGAACCTGGTTGACGATGCGGTGCGCACTGCACCCACGGCCCTGCCTCCGGCAAAGCCGAAAATGGATATGGAGACGTTTCTTCGGGAAATGGCTGCAAATTCAGAGAAAATTCCCCAACTCCCCGATGAAGCCTTCACCCGTGAAAGTTTCTATCAGGATCATGACTGATGCGTGGGTAGCCCACTTACCTCTATCCCTCGCGTTACCCTGAAATGTATGCGCACGGCCTACATCGGGATGGGCTGCAATCTGGCCAGTTGGGCCGGGCCGCCGGAGGTCACGCTGTCTGCTGCCGTGCTGCGGCTTGAATCCCTGGGGCGGGTGGTCTTCCGGTCGTCGCTTTACTCAACCGAGCCGGTTGGATTTGCCGAGCAGCCGCGCTTCATCAATGCCGTGGTGGCGCTGGAGACGGAACTGGGGCCGCGCGATCTGCTGGAAAGGCTGCTCGCGATCGAGTTGGAGTTCGGGCGCGATCGCGCGGCGGGCTTTGCGAATGGGCCGCGCACGCTGGACCTGGATATTCTGCTCTTCGGCGGCCTCAAAATCAGCGAGCCGGGACTCGAGATTCCTCACCCGCGCCTGGCAGAACGCGCTTTCGCTCTCGTCCCGCTCAACGAGATCGCGCCCCACGCCCTCGATCCACGGAGCGGAAAGACCGTGTCACAATTGCTTCAGCGTTTATTCCCCAATCCTGAAAGCGATACCCATGCGGTGGTCAAGGTTCAAAGCGATGGTTGGCGCGCTGGCGCTTGCGGCAGTGCTGCTCCTCCCGGCGAGCCTTAGCGCGCAATCCGCTGTGACGGTCGTAGACAGCCGCGGTGTCGCGCTGGCCGGAGCGGCGGTGGAGGATTCCCAGGGAAAGTTGCTGGGACGCACCGGCGCCGACGGAAGGCTGACCGTCGCGTGTGCCGCTCCCTGCCGCCTGCGCGTGACCGCCCAGGGATTTTCAGAACGCGCCTTCGAACTGACCGCCGATATGACCATCCGGCTGGAGCCGGCCGTGGCAACCGAACAGGTGACGGTAACCGCCTATCGCGCACCACTGGGGTCGCTCGAGAGCCCGGTGACCACGCGGCTGCTCACCCAGAATGCTCTCGATTCCACGGCCGCTGTAACCCTGGACGACGAACTGCGGCAGCTTCCCGGATTGGAGTTGTTTCGCCGGTCCAGCTCGCTGGTGGCCAATCCCTCGTCGCAGGGAATCAGTTTGCGCGGGCTGGGTTCCACCTCGGCCAGCCGCACTCTGATTACCGAAGACGATGTGCCGCTCAACGATCCTCTCGGCGGCTGGATTCACTGGCAGGAGCAGCCGGAGCTGGCGATTCAGAGCATTGAGCTGATGCGCGGGGGCGCCAGCGACCTCTATGGATCGAGCGCCATCGGCGGCGTGGTCAGCGTGATCCCGGTACGGCCTACGTCGGATATGTTCGAGCTGCGATCCAGCTACGGCGGAGAAGAAACCTTTGACGACAGCCTGCTCGCCCAGGCAAAACGGGGACCCTGGGGAGTGCTGGCGGCAGGCGGCGCGCTGGGCACCGATGGGTATATTAGGAGGCTCCAGCGCAGCGCGGGCCGGTGGATGACGCCAGCAACGTCCACAGCCAGAATGGAATGCTGACAGCCGAGCATGATCGCGGGTCGCTGCGGCTTTTTTGGCGCGGCAGCGGCTTTAATGAAGCGCGCCACAACGGAACTCCCTACCAGGTAAACTCAACCCGGCTTTGGCGCTATGCGGCCGGAGGCGACTGGAAGGGACCGCACGAAGCTTCCCTCGTTACGCGGGTCTACGGCTCGGACGAGCGCTATCGGCAGACTTTCTCTCAGATTGCGAATCCCACCACACTGCGCAATAGTGAGACGCCCACGAAATTCTCGTTCATCCCGGACAATGAGCTGGGCGCGGCGGCGCACTGGAATCAGCCGCTGGGCGCAGGGCTGCTGATCGTGGCCGGAGCCGACGTCCACGACGTGCGCATCTGGGACCGCGAGCAGACCTACGGAAGCAAAGCCGCGCTGACCAACCTGCACGACCACCAGCGGGACTCAGCCGGCTACGCCGAAGCGATGTGGGTCCGCAAGGGATGGACTTTGACCGCCTCAGGCCGCATGGACTGGTTCCAGAACTACGACGGCCAGGAGCTGCAGTGGAACGGAAGCAGTTGGGTACCAGCCTCCAGCCAGCCTCCGCACTATGGCCAGCGCTTATTCGATCCCCGCGTCGGCCTCTCGCGCAAGCTCTACGATCATTGGGCGGTCTCGGCTTCGGGCTTCCGCGCCTTCCGAGCGCCCTCGCCCAACGAACTTTACCGCTCCACGCAGGTGGGCAACGAACTTACCCTTCCCAACGGATCGCTGCTCAGCGAGCGTGCCACCGGGTGGGAGACAGGCCTGGCCACCAACTGGCGTTGGGGCAGCATCCGCACCAGCTACTTCCTCACTCAGGTTAACCGGCCCATCTCCGCGGTCACCACCAATCCCACGTCCTCGCCGATTCTGTTGATGCGCGAGAATCTGGGCCAGATTGAGAGCCGCGGCGTCTCAGTGGATTACGAGCTTGCGCCGCGCCGCTGGCTGGCAGTCGATGGCGGCTACCAGTACGCCCACGCCACCGTGACGAAAAACAACCAGGAGACGGAGCTGGTGGGCAACTGGATTCCCGAGGTGGCGCGTAACCTGGCCACTATGAACGTGCGCGCATATAAGCCGGCGCTGGGAACTCTGAACCTGCAAGGACGGCTGAGCGGTCGCCAGTTTGACGACGACGCCAACCAATACCTGCTGCACGGATACTTTCGTCTGGACGCCTACGCCTCACACGACTTTGGCAAGCGGCTGCAACTCTTCGCGGCGGGCGAAAACCTGCTCAATCGCCAGATTGAAGACTCCAAGACGCCCACCACCACGCTGGGCATGCCCCGCGTGGCGCGGGCTGGCTTTCTGGTGTGCCTCGGCGGGAAAAGCAAGTAGAGCCAAAGCAAGCTGGGTGCCCCAGGTCTCGTTTTCGAAACCTGGGAGGCCACAATTCCAAATCCGCTCTCTGCTCATTCCATAAGAGCTCCGTGCCCCATCCTTGCTGTCATTCTGAGCGAAGGTCGCCGCGGCGACCGGAGTCGAAGAACCTGCGTTTTGTCATTTTCGGCAAGGGTGGGAGACCACGAACCTCCATCGGCCCTCTTCCGGCTAGAATCGTTGGGTGAGTACGGCCTTCAAAGTCATCGCGGAAACCGAAGCGGGCGGGCGGCGCGGTCAGCTTCGTCTGCCCCACCGGACGGTAGAAACGCCGGTCTTCATGCCGGTGGGCACCGCGGGCACGATCAAGGCCGTTGCGCAGGACGTGCTGGAAGCGCTGGGCGCGGAGATCATCCTCGCCAACACCTATCATCTCTACCTGAGGCCCGGCCACGAACCCATCCGCCGCATGGGCGGGCTGCACCGGTTCATGAGTTGGCCGCGGGCCCTGCTCTCCGACTCCGGCGGCTTTCAGATCTTCAGCCTGAGCGGGCTGCGTAAGGTCACCGACGAGGGCGTCCGCTTCCGCTCGCACCTGGACGGCAGCAGCCATTTTTTCACTCCCGAGCACTCCATGGAGGTGCAGATCGCCCTGGGCGCGGATATTTCGATGGCCTTCGACGAGTGCACCGAGTACCCGGCGGATCGCAGCCGGGCCGAGGAGAGCCTGCGGCTCACCATGGCCTGGGCGCGGCGGTCGCTCGATCACTTCCGCGCCCACCGCGACGAGGTAGTGTGGCGCGACGAACTTGGAGGGCGCACGCAGAGCCTCTTCGGCATCGTGCAGGGCGGCATGTACCCCGATCTGCGCCGTGAGAGCGCGGAGCGCCTGGTGGAGATGGACTTCGACGGCTACGCCATCGGAGGCCTCAGCGTGGGCGAGCCCCGCAATTTGACTCTGGAGATCATCTCCGAAGTGCTGCCGCTGCTGCCCGCCGGCAAACCCCGCTACGTGATGGGCGTCGGCTACCCCGACGAGATCGAGCAGTATGCCCGCATGGGCGTGGATATGATGGACTGCGTGCTGCCCACCCGCGCCGCGCGCCACGGCCTCTTGTTCACCAGCGAGGGACGGTTGAACATCAAAGGCAAAAATTATGCGGAAGATCAGGGTCCTGCCGATCCCGCCTGCCAGTGCATGGTTTGCAGCCGTTACTCGCGGGCCTATCTGCGCCACCTGATGCAATCCGGCGAGGCGCTCTCGGGGACGCTGAACACCATCCACAACCTGGCCTACTACCTGGGCATCATGCAACGCGTGCGTGGACAGTTACAGGCTGGGGGCGCCGAAACGGAATCTCCCAGGGCCGCAGGGGCCCGGAAAACGCGCGAAGCTCAGCGATAACCCGTTCCAGCACGCCGGCCCAGTCGCCCGGCGTCCGCTGGCGGAAGAGCCGGGCCGTGGGATACCAGGGCGTGGTCTCCATCTCCTGCATCCAGCGCCAATCCGAAAGATGGGGCAGCAGAATCCAGACCGGCTTGCCCATGGCTCCGGCCAGGTGAGCGATGCAGGTATCCGTAGTAATAACCAGGTCCAGCGTGGCTGCCAGCGCCGCTGTTTCGGCCAGGTCTTTTTCCAGGCTCGCCCCGTCCCAGACAAAAATATCTCCGGGCAAACCGGCCAACTGATCCGCGGCCGCGCCTTTTTGCAGCGAGATCCAGGTGATGCCGGGCATGCGCAACAGCGGCAGCAGGGTTTTGAGATTCATTGACCGCTGCCGGTCAGCCTTGTAACGGGGATTGCCCGCCCAGGCAAGGCCCATGCGAACTGACTGAGTTCCTTCGGATCCAGCCAATGAAAAGGTTGAGGTATCCCACCCTTTCGCCCAAAAGCGAGGCGAAAGGATGGGGCACGGAGCATTTTTGACTGACCGATTTGAGTTCATCATGACGGGAAATTCAGCCCACTTTTCGAGCACTGCCGCATGATCGGCGCCCAGGTAAGCGCCCGGCCAGGGAACCGTCTCGACCGTGGTCCCGAAGACGGCGGGCAGGCTCAGCAGCGGGCATTCAAGATCGAACTGCGGCGGCTTTTCGCCCAGCCGCGCCGTCTCCGCCTGGCCGCAGCGCACCACGGGCAGTGAGCGCATCAGCCGCTCCACCGCCGCCTGCACCTGAAGAATAGCCACGCCGCCGCGAGCCGCCACCAGGGTGGCGTAGCGGCAGAACTGGATGGTATCGCCCAGCCCCTGCTCGGCGTGGAGCAGCACCCGGCGGCCTTCCAGCGGCTCGCCCTGCCAGCGCGGCTGCTTAAAGATCCTTGGACCGCGGTGCACCTCGCGGAAGCGCCAGCGCGCCTCGTACTCCGGCCAGCCTCGCTGCCAGTCGCCCAGGCGCAGCCGGGTCAGCGCCAGGTTGTACTTCGCTCCGGCGCTCTGGGGATCGCGTTCGACGGCCGTCTCGTGCGCCCGCAAGGCCTCGTCCATCCGGCCCATATCCAATAGGGAGTTGCCGCGGTTGGAGGCCGAGGCCCGGTTGCCCAGCGCCTCGGCCCGTTCAAATCTCTCCACCGCCTCGGCAAAGCGGCCGTCGTTGTGAAGCAGGATGCCGTGCATATTCACGGCCTCGGCGTTCTCCGGCTGGCGCGCCAAAGCCCAGCGCAGCCACTGCCATGCGCCGGCCTGGTCGCGCTCGGCGGCGCGGAACTGGCACCAGGCGATGTGGGTCTCCACCTGGGCCGGGTTCAGCGCAAAGGCCTTGCGCAGGTACGCCTCGGCCTCGGCCGGCCGGCGGCGTTCGCGCTCCAGCAGGGCCAGGTTGATCCAGCCCGCAACCAGGTCCGGCCGCAACTCGACGGCCCGCAGCAACGCCGCCTCGGCAGAGACCTCGTCCGCCGCGGCGGATTCGCGCAACAGGTGCCCCAGGTTTATCCAGGCCGCGGCAAAATCCGGCCGTCGCGCCAGCGCCCGGCGGTAACGGGCTTCGGCCTCCTTCAGCCTTCCCAGCCGCGAAAGGGCGAAGCCCACGGCAAACTCGGCCTCGGGCAGCCGCGGCTTGAGCGCCAGGGCGTGTTTGTAGTGCTCCAGAGCCTCGTCGTTGCGCCCCAGCATGGCCAGCGCATTGCCCAGGCCCATCTGGGCGGCGGCCATCGCCGGCTTGCGGCCGAGGGCCAACTCAAACTCCCGTATAGCTTGCTGGGGGCGTCCCGTGGCCAGCATCAGCTCGCCCAGGCCCATGCGGGCCAGCGCGTCTATGCCGTCCAGGCAGAGCGCGTGCTGGTAGGCGCGTTCAGCCTCTTCATAGCGGCCGGCGGCCTTCAGCGCCTGGCCCAGCGCCACCCAGGCCGCGCCCATCCGCGGCGCCGCCGCCAGGGCCGCGCGGGCCATCTTCACTGCCGCTTCGGACTGGCGGCTGGCCAGCGCCACCAGGGTCATGCCCACCAGCGCCTGGGGATGGCAGGGGTTCTCCTCCAGCATGCGCTGGTAGCCGAGCGCGACCTCGGTCAACCGGCCGGTCAGCTCTTTTTCGCGGCTCTTCTCTCTTAACGGAATCTCCGGCGCATCGACTATCACAGCCTGCCTCATCGCGAGGATGGTCTCACCTGCGAATTGCACTGCCTGCAAGCTAGAAGCTGTCCCGCCGGAGCTCAACTGGAAAATTTATGTAGTAGATAGATACAGGTGCAGATTTTCCCGATTTCCTGGCTGGTTCAATTTTGGAACAGGCAGCGCAGCCAATCGGACGTGCTCAGAAATGGCCGCAATCAACAAAGGGGAGCGCTCATGCATGCTCCCCTTCGCTGATCGTATTCAACCCAGATCGGTATCAGTACGGTAAAACCAATAGCCCGGTTTCCAGCAGCTTCTCCGTCAACCGGTCCAGGGCCTGCGGGAACTTGTATGAGATGGTTCGCACGCTCATTCCCAACAGCACGGCCGCCTCGGCCTGCGTGTACTCCTGGAGCACGATCCGGCTCAGCATCTGGCGGTCCAGCGATCCAAGCTGGTCCAGACACTTTTCCACGTCGAGGACGAAGATCACCGCGTCCTCAAAGGTGCGGACCGGGCGGCTGGAGCACCATCCCCGCGCAATTGGATCGCCCAGAATCGACGGCGCCCTGCCCACCTGCATCGAGGCATACAGATAACGCCGCAACATGCTCTCCGTATGCTTTCTGTAAAAGCCCAGGCTCGCCACCGGGCCAGCCGCGGGCGCTTTCGCCGGCGGCGTTACTTCTGGCCCTGCCGCCGGCTTCTCTTCCCATACCCTCTCATCTTCCTGCCATCCTGCCTGCGGATAGCTTGCTCCCCAAACCACCGGCAACTGAAGGGCTGCGCTCATTGCGTACCTCCCGTTGCCTCAACCACCGCCCAAACCCTGGTGAGCGGCTTGCGGCATGGGCGCCCGCGCCGCTTTCGGCTCTCCGGCGTTGGAAACTCCTTCAGCTTTATTTCACACTCCCTGCAATACACGCTCCCTTGATTTTGGGCGCGGTACCAAAGACAACCGCACCCCTCGCAAACCTTCAAATGTACGCGCAATTCCATGACTGATTCTCCGTATTCGTTTCTTCTCCCGACGGTCTTGAATGGTCCTTGTTTTTCCGCGGGGTGAAGAGAACCAGGCACGGCAACTCAGGTTTCTCTGGTCCTGATGGGGGATTGCCGCCTGTGTTCTCTCGTTTATTGTCATGCTCATGGCGCGCAGATCCTGGAATGTCCGCACTGGCCTGCCCCACACGCCTTTGCCCGGCGCCTTGGGGCGGAGATGGGATAGCCGGACTGAACCTAAGTCCTCCGGCAACTGTTCATTAGCCGCTGAAGAGGGCAGAATTTCGCCCCGCTCAGCTTTGCGGCAATGAGGCAGTTCCCAAAAAATTCCCACAAACCAGTGCGAGTTAAGTAAACCCAATTTAGGATTACGGTTCCTTTGCGTCAACGTCCCCTGATGGTTTTAAACCCAAGTGCTCTCCAATCTGCGGACAAGTGATGAGAATGCGGGCCAATCAGCCCTCATAGCTTTTCCATGAGCAATAGATGACCGTTCATGCCCATTGCTGGTGGCGGATTTTCCACAAATGAACTTTACTCAGATGCATGAACACCTCCGTTTGGAACTGATCCGCAGGATACAGCGGGGAACACTCAGCGTCTCTCTATTGGCCCGTCAAACCGGTTTTGGCCAATCTCATCTCTCCAATTTCCTGCACCACCGGCGCCAGCTTTCGCTGGAGGCCATGGACCGCATCCTCGCCTCCCAGCACCTTGAGGCTGCCGACCTTCTGCCCGTCACCCATCAGGCCGGAGATCAGCCGGACGGCGGGGAAAGCAGCCTGGTTCCCATCGTCTCCCATGCCACGGCGCTCTTCGAACCGTATATCCGCCGCACCGCGGTTCAGTCCATGCTCCATTTGCCCGCCGGCTTCATTGAGTCCCTCCGCGCTCGCGTCTCCAATCCCCGCCGCGCCTGGCAGCGGTTTGTCGCCGTGCGCGTCTCTTCCGCCGACGCCTTGCCGATGGAGCCGCTGGTGCTGCCGGACGCCATCGCGCTCCTCGACCGCCACTACAATTCGCTCATGCCCTACCGCCCCAACCGGCCCAACGTTTACGCCGTCCGCCACGGCGCCCACCTGACCCTGCGCTATGTGGATTTTCTCTCCAATCGGCTGGTGTTGCGCCCGCACAACATCGCCTTCCCCGTGGACCTGATCGAAATCGATCCCGGCGAGCCGCCCAGCGACCTGCTTGCGGGCCGCGTCGCGCTGATTCTGAATGAGCCCTGATGGAATGAGTCCCGTGAGTTCAGACCGCGTGGGTGATATCCGGATTCTCGAAGCGCGTGTAACGCGAGACGAAGTACAGATGGACCGTACCGGTGGGGCCGTTGCGCTGCTTGGCTACGATGATCTCCGACTTGGCCTTTTCTTCCTCTGACATTTCGTCGTCGCGGTTGTAGTAGGCTTCGCGGTGGATGAAGGCCACCACGTCGGCGTCCTGCTCGATGGACCCGGACTCCCGCAAGTCGCTCAAAAACGGGCGCTTATCTTCGCCGCGGCGCTCGCTGGCGCGGGACAGCTGCGACAGGGCCACCACCGGCACGTTGAGTTCCTTGGCCAGGGCTTTGAGCCCCCGGGAGATGGCTGAGACCTCCTGGGTGCGGTTCTCATAGCGCTTGCCGCCAGCCGAAGCCAAGGTGGCCGACATCAGTTGCAGATAATCCACCACCACCAGGTCAAGACCGCCGGCGGTCTGCCTGAGCCGCCGCGCTTTGGCGCGCGTCTCGGCCAGGGAGATGCCTGCCGTATCGTCGATGAACAGCCGCGAATCGACCAGGTCGCCGAGCGCCTTCTGGAGTTTGTCGCGGTCCTCGCGGAAGATGGCGCCGGTCTGCAGTTTGCGCTGGTCCACCGGGGCCTGGCTGGCCAGCATGCGGCGCAGCAGCGACTCCTTGGTCATCTCCAGGCTGAAGATGGCCACGATCGCCTTGCCGTTGATGGCGGCGTGCTGCGCGATATTGATGGCCAGGGCTGTTTTTCCCATCGAAGGCCGGCCCGCAATGACGATCAGCTCGCCTTTCTGCAAGCCGCTGGTCATCGTGTCCAGCTCATAAAAGCCTGTGGCCAGTCCGGTGACATCGTGTCTGCCCTGATTGTAGAGATTGTCGATGGATCCGAAGGAGTGCTGGACGATCTGGTCCAGGCTCTGGAAGCCCTGGGTGATGCCTCTCTCGGTAACCTCCATCAGTTGCGATTCGGCGGCGTCGAGGACTTCGAGGGCCGTCTCGCCCTGGTCGGCGGCGCGGGCGATGGCCATGGAGCAAATACCCATCAGCTTGCGCAGCAGGCTCTTGTCCTTGACGATGCGGATGTACTCCTCGATGACCGGACGGCGGGGCAAACCCTCGGTGAGCGAGGCCAGGTAAGCCACGCCGCCCACCGCCTCGACCTCCTTGTAGCGGGACAGTTCGTTGGCCAGGGTGACGATGTCCACGGCCCGCTGGGCATTCATCAACTCTGTCATGCGCAAGAAGATGCGGCGATGCGAGTCGAGGGAGAAGTCGTCGGATTCGAGCTTCTCGGCGGCCTCGGCGTGGGCGGCATTGTCCAGCAGGATGGCGCCCAGAATCGTCTTTTCGGCATCGACGTTCGCGGGCAGTCCGGCTTCGAGGGTCAGGTCAGGGATGGTGGCCATATCAGTAGCTGAGTCTAGGCCATTGTTGGCTGTGTAAGGAACGGTCCCACTCTGGAAAACGCACTAATCTATTGTAGAATCAATAATATAACTGTACAGCTCTGCGGAAAACTTGCATTATCTCTTAAAGATCGCCTGGCGGCCTTGATATAGCCATAATTTATGGCTATAATTGTTGATATGGTTGTCAGTACCGCAGAAGCGAAGAACCGTCTGCCCGAGCTGATTCGGGCTGTGGAGGGCGGAGAGCAGGTGATTATCACCCGCCACGGCCGTCCCGTGGCCCAGCTTGCGCCGCCTCCGGCTGAACGCCGCAAGCCTGTGCTGGGCGGCATGAAGGGCCGTATTCGTTTTCTTCCCGGCTGGGATGATCCCATCACTGAAGAGGAACTCCTGGGTGAGGACAATTGAGCGCGGAAGCTCCACCGCGCGGTTACCTGCTTGACACGCACACCACGCTCTGGGCGCTGGACCGTCCCGAAGCACTCGGTAGTTCTGTTCGTAACGCCGTGAGCTCCGGCCCAAACGTACTCAGCGTCGTCTCCTACTGGGAAGTTGTGATCAAGAGCATGAAAGGAAACCTGGATATTGGCGACCCGCGCCTCTGGTGGCAAGAGGCATTGCAACAGTTGGCAGCAACGGTTCTTCTGCTCAGGCCTGACCACATCGCCGCGATCTACGGGCTGGCTCCCATTCATAAGGACCCGTTCGACAGAATGCTGATCGCGCAGGCCACGGTGGAAGGGTTGGCGCTTGTGAGCAGCGATGGCGAGATCGCACGCTATGCCTCAAAGAGCTTGCGCATTGTGGGGTGAACCGATAAGTACTTAACCGCCTGACAAACAGTATCAGGTGCGTCGCAGGCGCTTGCGAAGCCAATAAACGACTACCTGACAGAATTCCCGCATGTTGCCTGTAGTGGACTCCCCGTTCCAATCCCGCAGGAGTCTTTCCCATGTGGCAACAGGCAGTTCGCCTCGTTTAGGTAATGTGTCAATTAGACCGTCCAGAACGGCCTTACGATTGCTCTTGAGCAGAGCACAATTCAAATTCAGGACACGGTCGAGTTCGTCGTTCAAAACTGTGTCATCTGATCGAATCGTTCCGTCACCAAGGAACCGAATCGAGTCCTCGATTCGATAACCGGGGTTCGCAGGATTACGTGAAAGATCGATATCGCCTTTGAATGTGTCGCAATGCTGATCGGATCGTCGTTTCCCCTCATTCCCCAAACACGCACCCAACAAGTTTGAATATACGAGTCGCTCATTTGGGTAGTTTGCCTGACAGTGCCAGTGCTCGACCTTCATATGGTCCCGGTCCGAATCGATTCGTGAAAGGCAATAGCAGCACAGGCCCCTTTGCTCGGCTACCAAGTACGTTCGCAGTGTGTCTTTGTATAGATAGTTATCAAAATCCGCATTGGGCGTCGACTGATGCTTCGTGAGGCTGGCCGGTTCCTTACCTTTGCGAATCGTTCTCATCGCGTCGATTCCAAAAAGGTCATCATGGAATGGGCACGTGCGATCTCTGGATCCTCTGACCCAAGTTTGGTCTCCAATTCCTCCAACACCTTCCGTGCATCATCGAATTCTTCTTTATCGATGAGAATTGATAGTTTAGACAGGAGATCTCCAACCCCGACATCTCGAGGGCTTGCGTGCATTACTTCCGCCAAAATTCGACTGGAGTCGATGCCGAAAGAGCGTGTTGGTTCAGAAACGCGGTTGTCATCGAGAAGACGTATCTCATTTGGCCTTGCCTCGCCGATTAGCTGGGGCGAATGGCTGGTTACAATGAACTGTACTGAGGGAAAAGATTTTTTCAGGTCGTGAATAACGTGACGTTGCCACTTGGGATGAAGATGCAAATCCAACTCATCAATGAGAACTACTCCAGGGGTTTCCACAAGAGCACGTTCCTCAAGTTGTGGATTGAGTATTGTGGCACGGCGGGCTAAATCACCTACCAGAGTAAGCATAATGCGCTGTCCGTCGCTCAGGTTCCGAAATAACTGAGCACCATATTGCCCAATATTAATCACGATGTCTTTATATCGATGATCGTAATAAAGGTGGGTGGCTCCCTCTAGGCAATTTGTGATGGCGCTGCGGACGACTCTTAACGCAATTGTCTCTTTTCGCAGTTGTTCGCTGACTGAAACCTCGTCACGAATCCAATCTAATAAAGCGGATTCCTGGATTTCGAAATATAGGCAATCTACATAGCCGTCGAGTCGCGATGGTTTGCTTCGAGAATTGATTTCCTTTCTATTGCTTTTCTTGTGTTGCGTTTCAAACCATAACCGCTCAGTGCCAAACGAGCAAAGAAGAGGAAGAGTAATACCTGTTCCTGCCTGAACAGCTTGCTCTGCTTGCTTTGCGGCTTCAAACAGAGCTTTGGCCTCACCGGTAGTCGTACGTCCTCCCTCACGACCCATCTCCCGTGCCCAATCAAGGCTGCGTCCGAGAACCTGTCCAGTAGCTTCAATCCTTGCAGGGAATTGCTTTTCAAATGTAAATCGGTCTGTGTGAGGATATGCAATGACGCGGACTTCGTCCTGATCGATTCCGACGGCCTGCGCATAACCGCGTATACCTAGAAACCAACTCCCAATTGCCACTGATAACGCATCAAGTACAGTTGTTTTCCCGGTCCCGTTATCTCCAACCACGAGATTGAAATGAGGATCGAAATGAAACTCCCGAAGATCGAAACCGTTGAAGTTACGAATTGTAAGCCGGTCAATCCTCATACATATTCCTCACGTTGCCTATGTGGCAGTGTAACGCAAGCGATTCTGCGAACGCCAGCGGTATTCCATGACGAATACTGTGTCTATCTACTCCTCAGTACGCCAGAGTAGGAAGGACTTTCTGGTGGCTTGAAATTCGTCAAGTCTTGAGAAGTCGACCGACAATGGGATAATCTCCCCCCACCCCGGGTCGCTGAGCGTTCAGGCGATTGTCCACTGCGGCCTTGTCAACGGCGCCGCCAGCAATGCATTGGCGTAGTTGTTGCCCTCGAATCTCTCCTCTTCAGGGTTCCAGCGCAGCTTATCCTCAACCTGGCAGGCGATCAGGCCGATCTGGGCGATGGAGATGGCGCGGTGGCCTACCTCAATGGGCTCCAGGGGCTGGCGGCCCTCGCGTAGGGCGGCGATAAGGTCGTTCTTATCCCAAAACGTTTTGGAGAAGTCGAGTTCTCCTTTCTCCGGCTCCCGGGTCAGCAGATCCGGCTTGCTGGCGGTCATAGTTCCCGGATAGCCGTCGACCCTGATCCACGCCTCGCTTCCGAAGTAGGTGATGGAGGGAGTACTGGTGGGCGTCTGCTCGCAGGTCATCTCCACACCGTTCGCGTAACGGTAGCGGACCTTGAAGTTGATGATCGTATTCCACAGGCTGGCGGGAAACTCGCCCCGGCCCTCCACCTCGACCGGCCCCGTGTGCTCGGAATTATTGGCCCACTGTGCCGTATCGAAGTTGTGAGCGCCCCAGTTGGCGATCATGCCCTGGGCGTAGGTGGAGACGCGCATCCAGTTGGGCCGCCGGTCATGCTGCTTCCGATCGTGCACGCGCTTCTCGGTGTAGGGAACCGCGGCCGTAGGCCCCAGCCACATATCGTAGTTCAACTCCGGCGGCACCGGCATATCGGGCTCGACGCCCACCGGGGCCGGGTCGGAGGGAAAGACGATTTCGATCCTTTCCAGCTTCCCGATGTGCCCGTTGCGGACAAGTTCGACGGCGTGGTTTTGCTCGCGGAGAGAGCGGTACTCGCTGTCGTTGCGGGCCGTAACGCCGGAGCTCGCCACCACATCCGACAGCAGCCGGCCCTGCTGGACGCTGAGGCTGATGGGCTTCTCCAGGGCGAAGTGTTTTTTTGCCCTGGCCGCCGCAATGCCCATCAGAACATGCCAATGATCGGGCGTGCCGATCATCAAGGCGTCGATATCGGGATCGGCGATCACGTCCCGGAAGTCCTCCTTCGTCCGGCATCCGCTGTAGGAGGGCAGCCCGTCGCGCTGGGCATAGAACGCGTTCACATACGCCTGCGCTTCCGCCATCCGCCAGCTGTCCACGTCGCAGACGGCAACCACCTGCACGCCGGGAACGGCCATCATCTGCGGCAGGTTGGCTTTGAAGGCCTGCCGGCCGGTCCCGATGAAGCCGACGTTGATGCGATTGCTGGGCGCTTCTGCCCCGAAAACGCTGGCAGGCACGATCGTCGGCGCCGCAATGGCGGAGAGTGCGCATCCTGACTGAACGATAAATTCCCTTCGGTTGATGGTCATGGCTGCTCCAAAGCGAGAAAGTCTATTGCCGTTTCCAGCGCAGCGGGCGTCTGTTCTATAAGGCAACGGTTATCCATCATACGCTGGACTGGGCATGCGCTGCATCCGGGGCTGGAGCTTCACATGGCGCAGATTGACGATCACAATGGCACGAATTGACAATTGCGTCTTGCCGAATGAGTATGGCTTGCGTGGCTCTGTAACATCCATCTGGGAGAGAGTATGGAAAAAACGATAGCACGCCGCGAGTTTCTGCAGACTGTTGCAGGGGGCGCGCTGGCAGGAGCGGGGCTGGGTGCGGGATTGAGCACGGGAGCGCCGCTGGCCCATGCGGCGTCCGCAGACCTCAACGCTGACTCCAAAAAAATGCCGCGGCTGCTGGCCGGCTGTTGCGCCTACTCCTACCGGGAACAGCTTTCCAGCGGCCAGATGACGTATGAGGATTTTATCCTCAAGGCCGTTGAGCTGGGGCTGGACGCCGTGGATATGACGGTTTACTACTTCAAGTCCACCGATCCCGGGTACCTGGACAGCCTTCGCCACCTGGCCTATAAGAATGCCGTGGCCTTTTCAGGCGCGGCCTGCAACGCCACCATGGTGAAGGCGGACGCGGCCAAACGCGCGGAGGTTCTGGGTCAGATCAGGAAGTGGGTGGATGTGACAGACCGGCTGGGCGCCTCGCATCTGAGGATCTTTGCCGGAGACCTGCCGCCCGGCGTGACCCTGCAACAAGCCACTGACTGGACGGTGGAGACGATGAAGGCGGCCTGCGATTACTCCGCGGAAAAGGGGATCATGCTGGGGATCGAGGACCACGGCAACGTCGCCAGCAGCGCGGACGTATGCCTGGAGATCATGCAACGGGTGAATTCACCCTATGCCGGCATCAACCTGGACATTACGCACTTTATCCCCACCCCGGCCCAGGATGCCTACGCGCAGATAGCCGCGTGCATCCCCTACGCCACGGTTTCGCACATCCGGGATCATTGGGACGATGGCAAGCCCCTGGACATGGACCGCGTCTGGAAGCTCTACGCGGAGGCCGGCCACAAGGGCTATATGTCGGTGGAATATTCCCCCGAGGAAGCGGGCGAGCCGGCCACTACGGGCGCACCCAAGCTGATTGCCAAAACCCGGGAGCTGTGCAGAAAGTACTCCAGCGTTTGAACGGCGAAGCGGCGCAGCCAGACCCTAGTTGTTCGGCTTGTCCGGCGCGGACGGTTGGTTGTCAGGCTTTTCCGGTGCGGCCGGTTGGTTGTTCGGCTTGTCCGGCGCGGACGGTTGGTTGTCAGGCTTTTCCGGTGCGGCCGGTTGGTTGTCAGGCTTGTCCGGCGCGGCCGCATGCCCCTTGGACATTCCGCGAATGTAAAGGATGAGGTCCCACACCGCGGTGTCACTGGCGCGGCCTTCCGCCTCGGAAGGCATCTTGCCCTTGCCGTTGCGGATGGCGTTGAACAGCGACTGGTCGAGCGCGGTGGCCAGCGCCGCCGGATTGGTCCAATCCGGGAGTGCCAACTGCATGTCTTTGCCCAGATCGGTCTTGCCATTGCCGTTGTCCCCGTGGCACATGGCGCAGTCCACTTGATACAGCTTCTTGGCCCGCTCATGCGAGGCAGCGGTAGGTTTCACGGGATTGGTGACGAGGTTGGCAGCGGGAGCGGCCTCCTGCTGCTTAGTCTCCTGAACGGGTGTGGGATTGGACGACTGCGCGGAGCCTAACAGAATCGCCGCGGAAAGAAGCAGAAAGGTTTTCAACATGGCGAACTCCCCAGTTGCAGGTGTCGCGTACAGGCATCTTGCAGCTGACTTGCTTTTCTCGAAAGAATTATAGCCCCAATCGACCGATGTTATCTTAGTTGATCTTCTTCAACCACAGGTTCCGGAACGAAACCTTGCACGGAACTCCCTCAATCTGCAGGCCGAACAGCCCGGATACGTTGTTGGACGATGCCGGATCGTCGTCCACCAGCACCGCCATCAATTGGCCGTTCAGGATGTGCAGGATCACGCCTCCCCGCGCGATGATCGTGTACTGGTTCCAGGCGCCGTCTTTCACAAAGGCGCCCAGCTTGTCCCGGTCCCCGATGGTCCCCGCCAGTTGCGGTATCTTTCCCTCCAGGGACTCGACCACCTGCCCGCGCCACGCGATAATCCCCCGCGAGGTGTTCTGCGAGTAGAGTTGACCGCTGTACTGGCTGGCCTGCGCGTTCACCGGGTACCAGAAATCGGCCTGGGGGCCGACCATTGCCCAGCGCGGATCGCGTCCAGGACTGCTCTGGCCCGACCCCTGCGCCGGCGGAAGGCCTGCGCTGCTGCGGTACTGGATGCCGCTGCCTCCGCCTTTCTCCACCTTGATTTCGAGCCCGAGATCGAAGTCCCTGGCCTCGACCCCGCGGTAAATCAGAAAGGTATTGGGAAAAGCGTGGGGGGAAAACATCTCCGGGGTTGTTTCTGCCACAATTGCCCCGTCTTCTACCTTCCACAGCCCCGGCTGGCCGTCCCACCCGGTCAGGGTCTTGCCGTCGAAGAGCGATGTGTACCCGGTGTGGTCCGCGAAGTCGATCGGATCGGGCTCAATGAAGACGCCGTTCCTGAACCCCGCCAGATCCGGCTTCACCTTGAGCAGCGCGGCGCGATCGGGCTCCTGTTGGCTCCCCGGTTGCGCTTGCGCGGCTGCCTGAGGCGCGCAGTTCAGCAACACCGCCAGCACAGACGCCGCCATGGCCCCTGCAACGCGCCGATTCCTACCTCGCTTACTCATGATGCCGTCTCCCATGTGACGCTTCGCGCGGCTCGCTCTGCTAAGAGCAGCCCCAAATTCCCCTACGGCACGGAGACGTGCTTGAGCAGGCCCAGTTCCCCGGCCAGGCGTTCGAGCTTGGCGCGAGTGGCCGCCGGGGGGGGAACCAGAGGCAGGCGGACGTGATCCGTGCAGCGGCCCATCAGGTTGAGCACCGTCTTGACGGGGCAGGGATTGGAATCCCAGAAGTTGGCATCGAGCAGCTGCGCATACTTGCGCTCCAGCTCGCGGGCCTCGGCCCAGTTGTTGCTGAGCGCGGCGCGGATCATGCGGCCCATCTCCGCCGGGATCTCGTTGGAAGCCACGCTGATCAGCCCGTGCGCGCCCACGCCGATCGAGCCCAGTCCCATGTTGTCGTCGCCCGAGAAGATCCTGAAGCCGGGCGGCAGCTTGTGCACCAGCTCGGCGACCACGGGCAGCTTGCCGCTGGACTCCTTGACGGCCTGGATGTTTTCAGCAGCCGCGGCCAGCCGGACCACCGTATCGGGATCGAGGTTCACTCCCGTGCGCCCAGGAATGTTGTAGAGCGCCACCGGCAGCGGGGCGACAGCCTTGGCCAGGGCCAGAAAATGCTGGAACTGGCCCTCCTGCGAGGGCTTGTTGTAGAAGGGATTGGCCGAAAGCACCGCGCTGAGCCCGCGTATCTGCTTGAGCCGGCTGGCGTTGTGCACCAGCGTCCGGGTCGAGTTGTGGGTGCAGCCGGCCCATACCGGAACCCGCCCCGCCGCCGTCTCGACGACCAGGTTGACCGTGTGCAGCCACTCCTCCTCGTCCAGCGTGGCCGCCTCGCCCGTCGATCCGCAGGCCACTAAAAAATCAACCCCGGAGTCGATCTGCCAGTTCACCAGCGCGATCAGCGCCGCCTCGTCGATCGATCCATCCACCTTGAAAGGCGTAACGATAGCCGTACCGCAACCTGTAGTTTTCATAACAGTTGAGATTATACCGGCGTCAGTGGTCGGTTTTCAGCGATCCCCGCATTTGTTTTTGCCTTTCTCCACTACAATTCAGTGGAATAGCACCTCACCGCAAAAACCCGCCGCGTCGGAGCAAGGGCCTGCCCTGAGCGTAGCCGAGGGGATGGGAACCCCAGCCGTTTTTAGGATGATCGGAGATTGCCCATCATGCCGAAGAAATCTCGCCAGCGCAAATCCCAGGTCAAGCGCCCGCCCGAGGCGCCGGCCGGGAAGACTGTTCCCGTTGCCCTTGCCGCCCATAAGCCCTGGCAAATTGCCGCCGTCTGCGTCGTCCTTGCGGTGGTTACCGTCGTTGCCTTCCGGGGTGTGCGGAGCAACGATTTCCTTACGTTGGACGATTACACCTATGTGCTGGAGAACCGGCATGTGCAGCAGGGGGTGAACCTGCAGAGCATCGCGTGGGCGTTTACAACTTCCTATGCTGGAAACTGGCACCCGCTGACCTGGATTTCCCACATGGTTGACTGGAGCATGTATGGCAAAAATCCCGGCGGCCACCATATAACCAATGTATGTCTGCACGCTGCCAATGCAATCCTGCTTTTCCTTTTGCTTTTGTATATGACCGGTTTCTTAGGTCGTTCCGCAATGGTCGCGTTTCTGTTCGCGCTGCACCCCGCGCATGTCGAATCGGTTGCCTGGATTGCTGAACGCAAGGATGTTTTGTGCGCGTTTTTCTTCTTCGCCACATTGCTTGCTTATGCATGGTACGTTCGCAAGCCATCCTGGAAACGGTTCGCATGGGTCATCTGCGGCTTTGCTTGCAGTCTCATGTCGAAACCGATGGCCGTCACTCTTCCATTTACCCTGATCTTGCTTGATTATTGGCCGTTGCGCAGAATCGCATTCACCCCGGAGACGCGCGCGCGGTGGTTCTCTTCCCTTTCGAAGTTATGCGTTGAAAAATGGCCGCTTTTCATCATGGCGGTTCTCTCCAGCGTCATCACTTTTGTTGCGCAACGGGCCGGCGGCGCGGTGGCTGAGCTTCAAGCCTTGTACTTGTGGGAGAGAATCAGCAACGCGGCGATTAGTTACTGGCGCTACGTGCGGATCATGTTCTGGCCCGATCCGCTCACAGCCTATTATTACTATGATGTAAATAACATCATGGCTTTCGCAGCGGTGTTATCGGCCATTGCGCTCGTTTTGGTCACCGCTGTCTGCTGGCATATTCGCAAGGAAAGGCCTTATTGCCTCGTCGGCTGGCTGTGGTTCCTGGGAACACTGGCGCCGGTAATCGGCATCGTGCAGGTTGGCGATCAGGCCATGGCCGAGCGTTACACCTATCTTCCCTTGATCGGCCTTTTTATCGCCGTAGTCTGGTTGGCCGGCGATGCCGTTGCTGACTATCCGAAGATCAGGACCGCGACTCAATTGCTTGCGGTCGCGGTCATCGTAGCGTGCGCCGTAAAGACCGAGGCGCAGGTAAAGGTATGGCAAGATACGGTGACGCTTTTCAGCCACGCGCTCGCGATTGACCCGCGCGGCGAACTTCCCAATTCAACCCTGGGCGGGGCGTACGCGAGACAGGTAAGGTGTGCCGAGGCGCAGGAATATTTTGAACGCGCGTTGGAATATACCCCCCCCTGGACTGAGACTCTTTCCAATTCCGCCTTTTGCCTGATGCATGCTTCGATGCAAACTCATGATCCGCGCAATCTGCCGCTTGCGGGGCAACGCCTCGAACAGGCATTGCGTATTGCCCCCAACAACTCCGATGCCCTTACCAATATGGCGCTATGGTCTGCTCTGATGGACAGGCCCAAGGATGAGGAGACGTATTGCAGAAAGGCGCTCGCCGCGCGCCCGGATTCTATAACGGCGCGGCTTTTTCTTGCCGATGCTCTCCAAGCGCAGGGAAAATTTGACGAGTCGGTTCATGAGAACCGTCAGGTGCTTTACCTCGAGCCGGATAATTACGAGGCTCATAACAATTTAGGCATTGTCTTTGGCCGGCAGGGATTGACGGAGGAAGCGCTTAAGGAGTTCCGGCTTTCTCTGGCCATCAAACCCGATCAGGCAATGACCCATTACAGAATCAGCAGGATCCTTATGCAGTCGCATCGGCTCCCCGAAGCGGTAGAGGAGCTTACTCAAACGCTGCGGCTCGACCCGGCGAGCGCTGATGCGCATAATGACCTCGGCGCGTCCCTGGTTCAACTGGGGGATTATAAGAAAGCGGTCGAGCAGTTCAGCGAGGCGGTGCGGATTAATCCGGCCTATGCCGGCGCAAGGCGAAATCTCGAACTGGCTCAAGCCCAGATGAAAAACGAAAAGGTTGAAAACGGAAAATAATGAAGTGGGAGTGCGCCCTTGCTACAAAAATCCGCCGCGGCGGAGCAAGGATGGGATGCCCACGTTTTTAGGATGATCGGAGATTGCCCATCATGCCGAAGAAATCGCGACAGCGCAAATCCCAGGTCAAGCGCCCGCCCGAGGCGCCGGCCGGGAAGACCGTTTCCATTGCTCCCGCAACCCATAAGCCGTGGCAAATTGCCGTTGTGTGCCTCGTCCTGGCGGTGGTTACCGTCGTTGCCTTCCGGGGTGTGCGGAGTAACGATTTCGTTACATTCGACGATACCAGCTATGTACTGGAGAACCGGCAGGTGCAGCAGGGGGTGACCATGCAGAGTGTCGCGTGGGCGTTTACCACCTTCTATGCTTCCAACTGGCACCCGCTGACGTGGATCTCCCACATGGTTGACTGGAGCGTTTATGGCAATGGCCCCGGCGGCCACCATATAACCAATGTATGTCTGCACGCCGCCAACTCCATCCTGCTTTTCCTTTTGCTTATGTACATGACCGGTTTCTTAGGTCGTTCCGCAATGGTCGCGTTTCTGTTCGCGCTGCACCCCGCGCATGTCGAATCCGTTGCCTGGATCTCTGAACGCAAGGATGTTTTGTGCGCGTTTTTCTGGTTCGCCACATTGCTTGCTTATGCGTGGTATCTCCGCAAGCCATCCTGGAAACGGTACACATGTTTAGTTTGCGGCTTTGCCTGCGCTCTTATGTCGAAGCCAATGGCCGTAACTCTTCCGTTTACCCTTCTGTTGCTCGATTATTGGCCGTTGCGCAGAATAACATTCACTCCGGAGACGCGCGCGCATTGGTTCTCTTCCTTTTGGAAATTATGCGTTGAAAAATGGCCGCTGTTCATCATGGCGGTTCTCTCCAGCGTCATCACCTTTTTTGCGCAGAGGGCCGGCGGTATGGTGATTGAGCTTCAATCCCTGCCCCTATGGGAGAGAATCTGCAACGCGGCGATCAGTTACTGGCGCTACGTGCGGATCATGTTCTGGCCCGATCCGCTCACGGCCTATTATTACTATGATGTAAATAACATCAGGGTTTGGGCAGCGGTGTTATCGGCCATTGCGCTCTTCGTCGTAACCGCCGTCTGCTGGCATTTCCGGAAGGGAAGGCCCTATTGCCTCATCGGCTGGCTGTGGTTCCTGGGAACATTGGCGCCGGTCATCGGCATCGTGCAGGTTGGGGATCAAGCCTTGGCCGAGCGTTACTCCTATCTTCCCTTCATCGGCCTTTTTATCGCCGTGGTCTGGCTGGCCGGCGATGCCGTTGCTAAATTCCCGAAGATCAGGGTCGCGACTGGTTTGCTTGCGGTCGCGGTCCTTGTAGCGTGCGCCATAAAGACCGATGCGCAGGTAAAGGTGTGGAATGATTCGGTGACGCTTTTCAGCCATGTGCTCGCGATTGACCCGCGCGGGGGACCTCCCAATTTAGGCCTGGGCATGGCGTACGCGAGGCAGGGAAAGACTGCCCAGGCGCAGGAATATTTCGAGCGCGCATTGGTCTATTATCCCTCCTGGCCGCTGGCTCTTTCTTATTCCGCCTATTGCCTGATGCGAAGCAATGATCCGCGCAATCTGCCGCTTGCGGGGCAACGCCTCGAAAAGGCATTGAGTATTGCTCCTGACGACCCCGGTGTCCTGGCCAACATGGCGCTATGGTCTGCTTCAATGGGCAGGCCGGAGGATGAGGAGACGTATAGCAGAAGGGCAGTCGCCGGGCTCCCGTATTCTATACAGGCGCGGCTTTATCTTGCCGATGCTCTCCAGATGCAGGGTAAACTTGACGAGGCGGCTCAGGTGAACCGTCAGGTACTTGCCATCAACCCTGAGTTTTACGATGCGCATAACAATTTAGGTGTTATTTTGGCCAGGCAGGGATTGAAGCAGGACGCGATTAACGAATTCCGTCTTTCTCTGGCCATCCAACCCGATCAGGTCATGGCCCATTCTAAAATCGGCAGGATCCTTGCGGATACGCATCAGCTCCCCGAAGCGGTAGAGGAGTTTACCCAGGCGGTGCGGCTCGCCCCAACAAACGCTTATGCGCATAATGACCTCGGTGTGGCCCTGTTCCAGCTGGGGGATTATGAAAAAGCTGCCGGGCAGTTCAGCGACGCGATACGGATTGATCCGGCCTATGCCGATGCCAGGCGAAGTCTCGAACTTGCTCAAGCCAGGATAAAAAACGAAAAGGTTGAATAAGCAAGAAAATGAAAAAATGCAGGGCTGGGTTCAGGTCTGGCCAGTAAGTAAAACCGTGTGACCCAGGTCTCGTTTATTAGACCTTCGTTTCTGTAACTCTCAGGCACGTGATCGACCCGCATCTACAACTGATCGAAGATTTCGCGGAAGTCCCATGCGCCGGATTTGCCGGCCAGCCATTCGGCGGCGCGGACGGCGCCGAGAGCGAAGCCGCGGCGGCTGTGGGCGTCGTGGCTGACTTTGATGGTGTCGGTTTCGCTTGAAGCGGTGACGATGTGCTCGCCCTTGGCATCGCCTACGCGGTAGGAGGCGATCTCGACTTTTGCGCCGGGCTGGGCAGCTTCGACGATCTGCTTGAGGGTGATGGCGGTGCCGGAGGGGGCGTCGAGCTTGGAGACGTGGTGGGTCTCGGCGATGGAGAAAGTGTAGCCTTCGAGTTGCGCGAGCGAGGCGGTGAGGCGGAAGAGTTTTTGCACGCCGATGGAGAAGTTGGTTCCGTAGAGCAGCGCTCCGCCTCGTTTGTTGGCGAGAGCCTTCATCTCGTCGAGATGGGCGTACCAGCCGGTGGTGCCGACCACTATGCGTCCGCCGAGGGCGAGGACGGCGCGCATGTCTTCTACCGCGGCCTCGGGGGCGGTGAAGTCGATGACCACGTCTACGCCGGCAAGATTGAGGGTGGTGAGAGCGGAGGCGTGCTCGTTTTCAGTGATGTCGAGCGCGCGGACCGAGTGGCCGCGCTCGCGGGCGACCTCGGCGACCAGGCTTCCGGTTTTTCCCTTGCCTAAAACTAATATCTGCATGATGAACCTCGTGGAGGGCGATTTGGGTCCGTGGTTTCCCAGGTCTCAAAAGCGAGACCTGGGGCACCCGGCTTAAGAACAATCCGGGATGAGCTTTTGTGGTTTCCCACCCTTTCGCCAGAAAAAAGGCGAAAGGATGGGGCACGGAGCATTTGTGTTTTGCCGGCTTTTGTGCCGGGGTTAAAACCCCGACCTACCACTCCATACCTACTTTACGGGTTTGGCGGCCGGCTTGCGGGCCTCGACGTCGAAGATCGCGGGGTCGGGGTCCTTGAAAAACGCTGTGTGCAGCGAGCGCACGGCTTCGTCGGCGTCGTCCTCATCGATCATGAAACTCATGTTGATTTCGCTGGCGCCTTGCGAGATCATGCGCACGTTGATGTGGCGGATGGCGGTGAAGACCTGGGCGGCCATGCCGTTCTTGCCGCGGATATCCTCGCCCACCATGCAGACCAGCGCCTTGCGCCCCTCGTATTTCACGTCGGCCAGCTTGCTGAGGTCGGCGGCGATGGCGGGCAGGTTGTCGTTCGAGTCCACGGTGAGCGAGACCGAGACCTCGGAGGTCGAAACCATATCGACGGCGCAGCGGTGCTGGTCGAAGATGGAGAAGATTTCCCTCATATAACCGTGGGTCATCAACATGCGGCTGGCCACCACGTCGATGATGGAGAGCTTCTTTTTGACCGCGATGGACTTGAAGGGGCTATTGCAATGCGGGGCCAGCGAGGTGATGCGCGTGCCCTCGCAGGCGGCGTTGCGGCTGTTGAGCACCAGGACGGGAATGTTCTTTTTGACGGCCGGCAGAATGGTGGCCGGATGCAGGACCTTGGCGCCGAAGTAGGCCAGCTCGGCGGCTTCCTCAAAGCTGATGACCTTGACGCGCAGTGCGTCGGGGCAGACGCGGGGGTCGGCGGTCATGATGCCGTCCACGTCGGTCCAGATCTCGATGGCTTCGGCGGAGAGCGCGCCGCCGAGGAGGGCGGCGGTGAAGTCGGAGCCGCCGCGGCCCAGGGTAGTGGTGATGCCGGCCTCGTTGGAGGCGATAAAGCCGCCCATGACCGGCACCTTGCCCTGCGCGGTGAGCGGGAGCAGCTTCTCCTGGGCGCGTTTGTCGATGAGGGCGTCCTGCGGGACGGCTTTCTGGAATTGGGAGTCGGTAATGATGATGTCGCGCGCGTCCACGTGGGCGGCGTCGATGCCACGCTCGCGGAAGGCCGCGGCGACGATGCGGCTGGAGATGCGCTCGCCGTAGCTGACGATCAGGTCGGAGATGCGCGGGGTGAGTTCGAGGATGGCCGCCAGACCGCGCAGGATTTCATCGAGCAAGTCGAATCTCTCGTCGATCAGGGTGAGCAGCGCGGCGGCGGCGGAGTGATTGACCAGCTCGGCGGCCGTGTCGCGATGGCACGCGCGGAGCCGCGAACTGATGGCCAGTGCGCCGGTGCGGTCGCCTGTGGAGGCTGCCGCGGCGGCGCGCAGCAACTGGTCAGTCACCCTGGCCATGGCGCTGATCACGACTACAGGGCTCTTGCCCTGGGCCACGCGTCCGGCGACGATTGCCGCTGTACGACTGATGGCCGCCGGGTCCTCGACCGACGTGCCTCCAAACTTCATCACTACCAGGCTCATGCGAATCTTCCCATGGCATTGCCGAGGAATTTCATGGCTACGATTTAGATTCCCTCGGCGGCTAAAGCCGCGATCCGTATTGGTGCTTCTGCGGCACGGCTAAAGCCGTGCCCTTTCAAAACATGAGTCTCTCATCGAACTGTAGCTGAAACCGCATCAGCCACAGGATCCAGCTTGCCCAGGCTGGCCAGCAGTTCGGCGTTCAGGATGGCCGCGCCGGCGGCGCCGCGAATGGTGTTGTGCGAGAGCACGGTAAACTTCCAGTCGAGCAGGCCGCAGGGGCGCAGCCGGCCTACGGTCACCGCCATTCCATTGCCGCGATTGCAGTCCAGGCGAGGCTGCGGACGATCATCCTGCGGAGCCCACTGAACGGGCTGCTCGGGGGCGGTCGGCAATCCCTGGCCGGCGAGGGGACGAAACTCCGCCCAGGCACCCAGAATCTCTTCGCGCGTAGCCGGCCTGCTCAGCTTGTTGCCGAGCTTGAGGCTGACGCATTCGGTGTGGCCGTCCTCGACCGCGACGCGGTTGCAGTGGGCGCTGATGCGGGCCTTGAGCGGCGTGACGGCGTGGCCCTGGAGTTTGCCCAGCAGCTTGAGGGTCTCGGCCTCCATCTTCTCTTCTTCGCTGCCGATATAGGGCACCACGTTGCCCAGAATGTCCATCGAAGGCACGCCGGGGTAGCCGGCTCCGGAGACGGCCTGCATGGTGGTGACAAAGATCTGCTCAATGCCGAAGCGCTCCTCGATGGGCTTGAGCGCCATGACCAGGCCGATGGTGGAGCAGTTGGGGTTGGTGACCATGTAACCGCCCGATTGCCGGCGCGAGGGCTGCTCCTCGATGAGGTGCAGGTGATCGGCGTTGATCTCGGGGATGACCAGGGGCACATTGGCGGCCATGCGGTAGGCGCTGGAGTTCGAGACCACGGCGCAGCCGGCTTCGGCAAACTTCGGCTCTAACTCGCGGGCAATGGCGGCGTCGAGAGCAGCGAAAATAATCTTCGGCGCGCCCTCGGGGTCCGCCGGGGCGACGGTCATCATGGCGATGCGCTCGGGCAGAGGCGTGTCCAGGCGCCACTTGGCGGCCTCGCTATACTTTTTGCCGCTAGACCGGTCGCTGGCCGCAAGCCAGGCGACCTCGAACCACGGGTGGCGCTCAAGGAGCTGAATAAAGCGTTGGCCGACCATTCCGGTCGCGCCCAGGATGCCGATTGGATATTTGGTTTTCATGGCCTTAGATACTCCAGTGTACAGGAGGATGGGCGCGGCGGGGTAAATTGCGCGTGGGAGGTTAGGGGTTAGTTGTCGCGGTAGGGACGACCATCGCTGATCGCCCGCAACAACTTCCAAGCTTTTTTCTGAAAAATGAGCCGAACGTATCGTTCCTGTGACTAAAGTCCCTGCATTGACTTCTCATCCCACCTATTATGGGAAGTCAGAAACGGAATCCATGAAAGTATTCGGGAATTTATCTATGAGCGACCGGGCAGAAAAGATTGGAATCGTAGGCGCGGGCAGTGTGGGAGCAACCATTGCCTATGCGTGTATCGTGCGCGGAGTGAGCAAGCACATCAGCCTCTTTGACCGAGCCAGAACGAAGGTGGAGGCCGAGGTGCTGGATCTGAACCATGGACTGATGTTCGTTCCCATGGCAAAGTTGGACGGCTCGGATGACCTGAACGTGCTGGAGCACTCCAACGTGATTGTGGTAACCGCCGGCGCGAAGCAGAAGCCCGGGCAGACGCGCGTCGATCTGGCGGAGGCGAACACGGCGATCTGCCGCAAGCTGATTCCTGATCTGCTGCGTGTTGCGCCGGATGCAACACTGCTGATGGTGACCAATCCGGTGGATGTACTCACCTACGTTGCGCTGAAGCTGAGCGGGCTCGAAAGCCGCCGGGTTCTGGGCAGCGGCACGGTGCTGGATAGCTCGCGCTTCCGCTTTCTGATCGCGCAACGCTGCGCGGTGGCCGTACAGAACGTGCATGCCTACATTGCCGGCGAACATGGCGACAGCGAGATTCCGCTCTGGTCCAGCGCCAGCATCGGCAGCGTGCCCGTGCAAGGCTGGCGCATGCCGGGCCGCCCGGCGCTGAGCGCACAGGAAGAGAAGGATATCTTCGAAAGCGTGCGCACCTCAGCCGACAGGATCATCCAGGGCAAGGGCGCCACAAACTACGCCATCGGCCTGGCAGTGACTGCGATTCTGGAAGCCATCCTGTGGAATGAGGGTCGCGTGCTGCCGGTCAGTTCCTTGCTGACGGACTATCGCGGCATTAGCGACGTATGCCTCTCCATACCGTCCATTGTGGGCCGCAGAGGAGTGGAAGTATTGTTGCCAGTGCCGATGAATCCTGAGGAGGAGGCCGGTCTGCGTTCCAGCGCCGAGACCGTCCAACGGGTAGTGCGAGCTTTGGGCTTCTAGCGCTATTCCATGATGGCTATACCGATTCAGAGATTGTCATTCCGCAGAATTGCTCAAGAAAAACAGAGGAATCTGCTTTATCTGATCCCTGTTTTGATGTCACAGTTGGCATAGAAAGTCAGAAACCGCTCAATGAACAAGGAGATCGAAATGCATCGACGCGAAGATGAAGACAGCAGCTTAACCAGGCTCCCCGAGTTGGCTCAACCCCTGCTGCAATTTGATCTTGCTGCAGAGATAGAGCACCTGCAGCGAGAAGATTCCTGGCAACGATGTACAGGGCGGAGTTCGAGAACACTTGTGAAGCAGCCGGATTTCCGCATCGTCCTGGTCGCCATGAAGGCAGCCACAGAGATGAAAGACCACCGGGCAGATGGAAGGATCTCAATCCACACAATCGTTGGGCACTTGCGGCTCAAGTTGCCGGACCAGATAATAGAGGTTCCTGCTGGCCACCTGTTAGCGCTCGATCGCGGCATTACGCACGATGTTGAGGCAGTGGAGGAAAGTGTTTTCCTTCTCACAATCTGCTGGCCCGAGGACGCCGCCTGATCTACTTCGAGCAACTGACAGAAGACAGGCGCAATTCAGCCGCATGCGGACCGCTGATCGGTCGACCAACACCATGTGACGCCCTCAAGGGGTCGGTCGGGGTCGAACTCGCCTCGTTCAACCGCATCAGACGTTGTAGACGCACAAGAAGGAGAAGTTTATGGGCTATACATTTTTTGCCAACCTGCTGCAGGAATTCGCACTGCCGGAAAATGGGATCTTGAGCCGCGTTTTGCACAAGGACGATCAGGTAAACGTAACATTGTTTGGCTTTTCGGCAGGCCAGGAGCTCACCGCACATTCAGCTCCGACGCCGGCCATTCTCTATTTTCTGGAGGGAGAAGCTGAGGTCCAATTGGGAGAGGACAAGGTCAACACGCAGCCAGGGTCCTTCATCTACATGCCCCCGATGCTGCCTCATGGCATCTCCGCGAAGACGGCGCTTCGCATGCTGCTTGTTCAGATGAAGGATCAATCAAACTAACCATGAGGGGCGTTAGTCAGCGACCGAGGGCGCTGAGCTCCATATGGTTAGCCAGTCGGACATTGGAGGCACGCCCTGGAAGTCTCTGTTGATGAAAAATCGCAACCTCGTTCTTTGACCGGGCCAGTTCAACGGATGCCCTGTTTGCATCAACTGACACCCAACTTCCGGGTAGCCCGATTCCGCTGCCGAGTCCAGAATCGCCCTGAATTGCGCCGCTTTTAGGCCAAGAGGCAGGTCGGGTTTTACGGAAACCGTTCAAGAGCAGTAAAATAAGGCCGATTTAGAGCCGAAACAGGAGATTCCAGTTAAGAAATCGAGATCTGAAAATCCTGGCAGGACAGGAATTGAAGGAGACATATCATGGCCCACACGTCTGCCGACGCTACGAGTCTCTCTCCGTGGTGGAGACACTCCGTCATCCTCGTAATGATCGCCGGCTTCTCAGTTCTATCCCTTGTCACAGTCTTGACCTACACGAACGCTCCACCGATTCCCGAGCAGGCCGTGGATGCAACGGGCACTGTGATGTTTACCGGGGCCGACATCCTTATGGGCCAGGAGGTGTTCCTCAAGTACGGCCTTATGGAGCACGGGACCCTGTGGGGCCATGGGGCTTACTTAGGTCCCGATTACAGTGCGGAGTACCTGCATAGGCTCAGCGAGGTGATCCGGGACACGATCGCCACCGAAAAGTACGGCAAGCTCTTTGCTCAGCTTTCTCTGGACCAACAGAGCGCCGCAGCCGCGCAGACGATCGCCGAGCTCAAGGAAAACCGGTACGAGGCGGCCTCGCGAACTCTCCGCCTCTCTTCAGGCGAGGTGGCTGCCTACCGCACAGAGCTTCGCGAATGGAGCGACTACTTCACCAGGAAGGATGCTGCTCCCGGGCTACCAGCCAACTATATTCACAACCCCGGGGAGCTAAAGGCTCTGACCACCTACTTCGCTTGGGCGGCCTGGGCGACAACGGCGAATCGCCCTGGGAAGGATTACTCCTACACCAACAACTGGCCCTACGAGCCCATGGCGGGAAACCTTCCTTCCACCGAGGCCTATGTTTGGAGCGCCATGAGCCTCATCACCCTCCTGTCAGGACTGGGTTTGATCCTCTTCGTCGTTGGCAAATTTGACTACCTGGGCTGGAAGAGCGAGGGCACTGGCCCCCATTTTTTGCACTCTGCTCCCGCTGCTTTGAAGCTCACGCCCAGCCAGTGGGCTACGGGATGGTTCTTCGCCGTCGTGGCCCTCCTGTTCCTGGCACAATCATCCCTGGGAGGTCTGCTCGCTCACTATCGGGTGGAGACGGGAGCCTTTTACGGGCTTGACATCGCCCGCTGGATGCCCTACAGTCTGGCGCGCACCTGGCACCTCCAACTCGCCATCTTCTGGATCGCGACGTCCTGGGTAGGTGGCGGCCTTTTCCTGGCGTCGTGGGTCGGTGGCGAAGAGCCCAAACATCAGAGGACTGGCGTCTACGCACTCCTCGGGGCGCTGGCGGTGGTGGTCGCCGGCAGCTTGGTTGGCGAGTTCCTCGGCATCAACGACAAGCTGGGGCAGCTCTGGTTCTGGTTCGGCCACCAGGGTTCCGAGTACCTGGACCTCGGGCGGTTCTGGCAGTTTCTGCTGGCGGTTGGCCTCGTCTTCTGGTTGTTTCTGATGTTTCGGGCGCTCAGGCCTGCCTTCAAAAGCCCTGTAAAGCGCGAGCTATCCGCGCTCTTTCTGTACACGGCCGTGGCCATCCCTGTCTTTTACCTGCCCGCCCTTTTCTATGGCCCTCACACCAACTTTGCCGTCATCGACAACTGGCGCTTCTGGATCATCCATCTTTGGGTGGAGGGATTCTTTGAACTCTTTGCGACGGTGCTGGTGGCCATCATGTTCTACCAGTTGGGCGTGGTCAGCACCAAGACCGCCACGCGCCTGATCTACCTGGATGCCATCCTGTATCTCAGCGGCGGGATCATCGGCACAGGCCACCATTGGTATTTCACGGGCCAGGGAACGCTCAACATGGGCCTGGCGTCGTGCTTCTCCGCTCTGGAGGTTGTGCCTCTAACGCTTCTGACTCTGGACGCATGGGATTTCATCAAGCTGAGAAAGGCGCAATGTTCCGAGTGCGGCGACGATTTGGCCTGGAGCCAGAAGTGGTGCATCTATTTCCTCATGGCCGTGGGTGTCTGGAACTTCGTCGGCGCGGGGGTCTTCGGTTTCCTGATCAACCTGCCGATCGTCTCCTACTTCGAGGTGGGCACGTCGCTCACCGCCAACCACGCACACGCCGCAATGTTTGGCGTCTTTGGGATGCTGGCCTTGGCAGTGATGGTCTTCTGCTTGAGGGCCATGCAATCCGACGCTATATGGAAGGAGACGGAGAAGTTCGTCCGGTTTGGCTTCTGGGGCGTCAATGTGGGCCTCGCGCTCATGATCACCCTGGATCTGTTCCCCGGAGGAGTCATCCAGCTCTGGGATTCCGTCGCCAACGGGTATTGGCACGCGCGCCGCCTGACATTCCTGATGAGCGGCACCTACCACAAGCTGGAATGGCTGCGCATGGTGGGGGATATGGTCTTCCTCTTCGCCGGCGCCCTGCCCATCACCCTCGGTGCATTGCGCAGTATATGGAAAAGGGATCTCTTTCCCACGCCTTAAAGGCCGCACCCACAGGATTCCCGTGAACAATCACATGAGTTATTCCGGTTTAACTGTTCAGCGTGAGAGGAAACCTGCATCTCAAAGGCGGGGTGCGGGTGCGCCCGGCAAGGTTACATTCGAGGGAAAAATACCATCATCCGAAACGCGAAATAGGGCCATTTTGAATTAGGACTAATATTGTCGTATATTAAATACAGACTTCTGAGACCGGCTGAAAAGGCAATGCTGCCCTTCGGCAGCGATTAGAAAAAATCAGCGAGAGATGATCAACTCCAGATCCTCGCGGGAAACTCTTGGCGGAGACCGCAAGGATCTGGCCACCACAACCCCGAAAGGTCGCGGACTGTCTCGACTATAGATCCCGCACCCTAAGGATTCAAGAGAAAGAGAAGATGGCTCAGATCCACAGGTGCAAGCCACGCAAGCGTTCCTATCTGTTGTTCCTCTTTATTGTTTTCGTGGCCATAATGGCCTGGGCAAGCGTAGGAGGCAGCATCTCCGGCACGGTAAAGGACCCTTCGGGCAGCGTGATTCCCCATGCAAACGTGACCGTGCGGGAGGTGAATACCGCCCTCACCGCCGCGACGCACACCGACGGCAAAGGGCGTTACACGCTGCCGGTTCTGCCGGTTGGCCATTATGAGCTGAATGTGGAGGCCCCCGGTTTTCGCGGTTATCGGCGCAAGGACATTGTGCTGGATATGGACGCGGCTCTGACGCTGGATGTGCGGCTTGAAATCGGTAGTGTCGCTGAAACCGTAACTGTAAGCGACAATACGCTGCATGTGGAGACGGTGAGCACGCAACTGGGCGAGGTGATCAGCGGCAGGCAGATGACCGCCGTGCCGCTGAATGGCCGCGGCTTCACCGATCTTCTGTCGCTGCAGCCGGGCGTGGCGCCGGCGACTACGATCAGCGCGACGACCGTGCAGGACGTGGGCGCGACGGTGCTCTCGCCATCGGGCACGCTTAGCCCCGGCACCATCTCGGTGAACGGGCAGCGGGAGTTCGCCAACTACTTCAGCGTGAACGGCAGCGATGCGGAAGAGGACGTGAACGCCGGCACCGCGATTATTCCCAACCTGGATGCGATTGCGGAGTTTCGCATTGTGACCAGCAACTTCGACGCCGAGTATGGCGAATTCTCCGGCGGTCAGATCAGCGTAGTGACAAAATCCGGCGGCAACACATTCCACGGCAGCGCCTTCAACTTTTTGCGCAATACCGATCTCGACGCGCGCAACTACTTTTCACCTGCGCGCGGCGACTTCCGCCAGAACCAGTTTGGCGGCACCGCGGGCGGGCCAATTCGGCCCAACAAGGTTTTCTTCTTTGCCGACTATCAAGGGACCCGGCAAACGCAAGGCATCGATACGGGCGAGATCAGCGTGCCGTCGAACGCGGATCGGATAGGCGATCTCTCCGACTTTGTTGACAGCAACGGCAATAGCCTGCTGACCGGCACGGTGAGCGGCCCGTACTTTGCCAACCTGCTCACTCAAAAGCTGAGCTATACCGTCACGCAGGGTGAGCCGTATTATTTGCCGGGATGCACAACCCTGGCGCAGTCGCAGGCGGGACAATGCGTGTTTTACGGCGCGCAAATTCCTCAGAGCGCGTGGTCTGTTCCGGCGCAGCGGATGCTCCAATACATACCGGCGCCGAATAACGCCAATGGCTTTTCCACCTCCGTCTACAACCAGACCCTTGGCGACGACAAGGCGGGCGTGCGCATGGATGCGAATACCCGGTGGGGCCTGCTGGCGGCTTACTATTTCATCGATAATTTCAATCTGGATAATCCCTATCCGGTTGCGCAGAGCGGGGCCAGCGTTCCAGGCTTCAATGCGCTGACCACCGGCCAGGCGCAGCTACTCTCTCTGGGCGATACCAAGGCCGTCAACTCCACCACGGTAAATGAACTGCACGTGAGTTACCTGCGCGACTCGACCAACCTGGGCCAGCCGGTGGGCGGACGCGGCGTGAGCCTGATCTCGCAGGGCTTTGAGAATACGAACGGCACCGCCAGCATCGTGGCGCTCGATCCCAAGGGACAGAGCGTGGAGAACCTCAACTTCAATGGCTACTCGACCGGCGCCGTGGCCAATCAACTGATCCAGGCGAACAACACCTATCAGGCAGCCGATAACTTCTCGAAGGTTGTGGGCAATCACACCATGAAGTTTGGAGCTGAATTTCACGCCGACCAGGTGAACGCCTACCCCATTGCGCAATTCAACGGCAGCTTCGTCTTCTCCGGCACTGAAACCGGCGTGGACTTCGCGGATTTTCTCATCGGCGTGCCCAGCCAGTACAACCAGAGCCAGCTCAATCCCTTCTATGCCCGCAACAAATATGTTGGCCTCTTTGCCCAGGACAGTTGGCGCGCGCGGCCGAGCCTGACTTTGAATTACGGGCTTCGCTGGGACCGCATCGCGCCCTGGGCAGAGAAATACAACCAGATTTCGACCTTCGAGGCGGGCGCGCAGTCGGTGGTCTTTCCCGGCGCGCCCGCGGGCATCCTCTATCCGGGAGACCCTGGAGTATCGCGCACGCTGGCCCCCATCGACAATCTGGATTTTTCGCCGCGCGTGGGCGCGGCATGGTCGCCGCAGGCCCGTTCCGGCAGCCTGTTGGAAAAGGTGCTGGGCGGACCGGGAGCGACCAGCCTGCGGGCCAGCTTTGGCAACTTCTACACTGCAATCGAAGCGCTCTCAGTGAGTGTGCTGGCGGCGAACGCGCCCTATGGCACGACTTATAGCAGCCCGGCCCCGCCGCTCTTCGCCACGCCCTTTATTACCGCGGCCAATGGGCAGAACTACGGCCAGCCCTTTCCGTATACCTTTGCGCCGCTGAACTCATCTCCCAGCAATCCCGACGCGAACATCGACTGGAGCGTCTATGAGCCCATCAGCGGGATTCCGGGGTATGACAGTCACAACCGCGTTCCGTATACGGAAGAGTGGATGGTTTCAATCGAGCGGCAGGCCGGGCCGGAGACGGTTTTCAGCGCCAGTTATATCGGCACAATCAGCCATCGCCAACGGGTATTGATCGAGGCGAATCCGGGCAATCCGGCGCTTTGCCTGAGCCTCAGCCAGCCCGGCGAGGTGCAACCCGGAACGCTGACCTGCGGCGCCGGCGGAGAGAACACGGTATATTTCCCCATCGGCGGCGGGCATGTGGATGGAACGCGCGGGCCGCTGGGGGCCGACTTCGGCAGCGATGCGCTGCAATCGACCATCGGGCGCGCCAATTACAACGCTCTCGAATTGAGCGCCCGCCATAGCAGCGGCCGCTTGGAGTTATCGGCTGCCTACACTTGCAGTAAGTCGCTGGATCAGTCGTCCAACATCGGCGAGGAGGTCAATCCCTTCAACCACGCGCTGAGTTATGCGCTTTCGTCCTTCGACGTGAAACAGAACTTCGTCCTGAGTTATGAGTACCAACTGCCCTTCGAGCGGTTCCTGCATTCCCATCGGCTGGGCCTCAAGCGATTGAGCCCTGGCTGGTCGCTTTCCGGCATCACGCGTTTCGCCAGCGGGTTTCCGGTAACCATGATTGACAATGGGGACAATTCGCTGATCGGAACCAATCCCAACGGCGTCAACAACAGCAGCATCGACGAACCCGACTACAATGGCGGACCTCTCAATCTGAATCACAACCCGCGCAGGAATGGAAATAACTACTTCAGTGCCGCCGTCTTCAGCATGAATGCGCTGGGCACGCCGGGTAACTCAAAACGGCGTTTCTTCTACGGCCCGGGCGAGGATAACTACGATATGGCGGTGGCCAAGAAGCTGCCTCTGACCGAATCGAAGTTCCTGCTCTTCCGCATGGAGGCTTTCAACGTCTTCAACCACACGCAGTTCACCAGCCCCGGTTCGGTCGATGGCAACATCGGCAGCTCGACATTCGGCCATGCGATCAGCGCGGCGCCGCCGCGCATCATGCAGGGAGCGCTGAAGTTCAATTTCTAACCGGGGAGAGAATGCGGCGTGAAGAGCGCCGCGTTGGTCTTCGCTATGCCGCCGGCACTGCGCAGGCAAACCACAAGTGCCGGCGGCGCAGGATGCGTTGCGCCGCCAGACTTGCTGATCGGAAATCAGCTACCGCAGGGTAATATCACGAACCAGCATGCTGCTGATTACGTGCGCATTCTCTATCCGCTGGTCGATGATTTTCTGCTCCTTGGACCTGTCGCCATATTGCTTCATGCGAATGTCATATACCTTGTCGGATAGACCATCCAGGGCAGCCATGTTCTTATAGGTGAGAGTGTAGCCCAGGTCCCAATCTTCAGGACCGGAGCTGGTGGTATTCAGGAAGATGTGGTAATCGATAATCAGCCCGGCGCTCTTTTCCGACTCCCAGATGGGAACTATATTCTTCTTTAGGTCGGCCATGAAAGCACTGAAGTGGCCCGGCGCAATGCTGATCAGCACCACTCGGTTCACCGTTCCTTCGTTGTAGGCAACCTGAGCCGGCGCGGCGGATACAACCGCCAGCGAAACTCCGAGTACTGCCAATGCGTAGCGAAAAACCTGTTTCATTCTGAAATACCTCCTTGTGGGTTAGTTTGGGGAAACTGCAGCAACTACATAAGTCTACATAATCGCCATGCTTCCGTAAACGAAATAATCTTGGCGCCGGCAGAGTGGAGAAGGCCGCCAGGAGCTACGCCATGGCCGCCAACGCAGCCATCAAACTCCCAATTCCTCCTTCGCTTCAACAAACTTCGCAAGCGCGAATTCGAGATCTGCGCGGGTGTGCGCGGCTGAAATCTGCGTGCGGATGCGCGCCTTGCCCTGCGGCACCACGGGGTAGGAAAACGCAACCACGTAGACGCCCTTGGTCAGCAGCAGTTCCGCCATGCGTGAAGCCACTACGGGATCACCCAGCATTACCGGCACGATGGGATGCTCGCCCGGCAGAATATTGAAGCCTGCCTCGCTCATCCGCTGGCGAAAGAAGCGTGTGTTCTCGCGCAACTGTCTCCGCAAATCGGCCGATTCCGTCAGCAACTCGAGAACCTTCAGTGATGCCGCGACGATCGGCGGCGCGACGGAGTTCGAGAAGAGATAGGGACGGGAACGCTGGCGCAGCAATTCCACAATCTCTTTGCGTCCGCTCGTGTAACCGCCGCTGGCTCCGCCCAGCGCCTTGCCCAGCGTGCCCGTGATGATGTCCACGCGGCCCTCAACACCGCAAAACTCCGGCGTGCCGCGTCCGTTCTCGCCCATAAATCCGACCGCGTGCGAGTCGTCCACCATCACCATCGCCTCATACTTCCCGGCCAGATCGCAGATTCGGTCCAGCTTTGCAATATAGCCATCCATCGAAAAGACGCCGTCGGTGGCGATCAGGCGATGCCGCGCCGATGCGGACTCCTTCAGCTTTGCCTCCAGATCGTCCATGTCGCCGTTGCGATAGCGAAAACGCGCCGCCTTGCACAGCCGGATGCCGTCGATAATGCTGGCATGGTTCAACTCGTCGGAGATGACAGCGTCCTCTTCATCCAGCAGCGTTTCAAACAGGCCGCCGTTGGCATCGAAGCAGGAGCTGTAGAGGATGGTGTCTTCTGTGCCGAAAAACTCGCTGAGCCGTTCTTCAAGCTGCTTGTGAAGCTTCTGCGTGCCGCAGATGAAGCGCACGCTGGCCAGGCCATAGCCCCACTCCTCCAGGGCTTGCCGCGCCGCCTCAACCACCGCGGGATGATTCGCGAGGCCCAGATAATTGTTCGCGCACAGGTTCAAAACCGGCGCGCCGCCGGCGACGGTAATCTTTGCCTGCTGCGGCCCGGTGATCACTCGCTCCCGCTTGTATAGACCCGCGCTTTCTATCCCGGCGATCTTGTTGCGCAGAAACTCCTGCACCTTGCCGTACATAACTGCCCTTTCCCGCGCTCCCTCCCCGCGCGCGCCCGCGCCGGCGGATCTTTCAGTGCAAGCTCGTCCAATCCAGCAGCACCTTGCCCGCCTGCCCGGAGATCATCGCCTCGAAACCCAGTTCGAAATCGCTGTAGGCGAAGCGATGCGTGATCACCGGAGAGATATCCACTCCCAATTGCATCATCACCGACATCATGTACCAGGTCTCGTACATCTCCCGTCCGTAGATGCCCTTGATGGTCAGCATATTGAAGATCACCTTCCTGAAATCCAGCGGCGTCTCCTTGGCCGGAATACCCAGGATGGCAATCTTTCCTCCATGGCACATGTTTTCAATCAACTCCCGGAACGCCTGCGTGCTGCCCGACATCTCCAGGCCCACATCGAAGCCTTCCACCATGCCCAGTTGTTTCTGCACCGCGGCCAGCGGCGTCTCGGCGGTGTTCACGGCCAGCGTCGCGCCCATCTTCCGCGCCAGCTCCAGGCGGAACGGATTCAAATCCGTCACCACCACGTGACGCGCCCCCGCGTACCTCACCACCGGAATCGCCATCAGCCCGATGGGCCCCGCGCCGGTGATGAGAACATCTTCTCCCAGCACCGGGAACGAAAGCGCCGTATGCACCGCGTTGCCGAAGGGATCGAAGATGGCCGCAACCTCCCGGTCGATGCCGGCGTGGTGCCGCCAGATATTGGTCATCGGCAGCGAGATCAATTCGGCAAACGCCCCGGCGCGGTTTACCCCCACGCCCTGCGCCGAAGCGCAGAGATGGCGTCTTCCGGCCAGGCAGTTGCGGCAGCGCCCGCAGACCAAATGCCCCTCGCCGCTGACGAAATCGCCGGGGAAAAAGTCGTTGACGTTCGAACCCACGGCAACAATCTCGCCTACAAACTCATGGCCTATGGCCATGGGCACTGGAATCGTTTTTTGCGCCCAGTCGTCCCACTCGTAAATATGAACATCGGTGCCGCAGATTCCCGTCTTGTGCACGCGCACCAGCACGTCGTTGATGCCAATGGCCGGCTCCGGAATCTCTTCGAGCCACAAGCCCGGCTCCGCCTTGCTCTTGACCAACGCCTTCATCGCCGATCCTCCAACTCCGCCAGTCTAGCGCGTCTACCATCTCCGAATCGCGGCTTGCCGGTCCTACCCCATCGCAGCCAGGACGGCGTCGGCAAACTGTGTGGTTCCGGCCGTGCCGCCTACGTCACCGGTGAGTGTTTTGCGTTCGGCATAGACCGCTTCCAGGACCTTCTGCACCCGGTCGGCCGCGGCGGGCTCGTCCAGGTGGTGCAGCATAAGGATAGCGGACTTCAACAAGGCCGTGGGGTTGGCTACATCCTTGCAGGGAATGTCCGGGGCTGAGCCGTGCATGGCTTTGAAGATGGCGCACCGGAAGCCGAGATTGGCGCCAGGCACCAGTCCCAGGCCGCTCACCAGGCCCTCGTACAGGTCGCTCACGAGTGGCCACATGCCCTCGATTGCGCTCTAATCCACTGGAGTGTCGCCAGTGGCATCGAATGTTGCACCTGCCGGAACCAGAGTGGTGGATACAGTTTTTCCATCCTGTGAGCCGCTGTAAACGGCAATCCGGGATGGATCGATACCCTTCTCAGTAACCAGGTAGGTTTTCGTGTTGACCGCGCGCTGGGTGGCGAGTTTTTTACCGCCCCTCTCGCCGGCGGCAGCATTCCCTACGACGGCGATCGTGGCATCAGTGCTTTGCTGCAGATTGAGCGCAATCTCATCCAGGCAGGCCTTCGCATCATTGTCCACGCGAGACGGACGTTGGGGGTCGAGGTCAAATTGAATCGAGCACAGCTCGCTGGTCACGGGCTTGGGTGCTACGGCTGGAACAGATACCTCCACCAAGGCTGTGCCTGAAGCGGTCTGGCCCTTGTCATCGACCACATTGCAGGTCACGGTAACGGTTCCGACCGCGGCGCCCACGGTGGAGAGCGTAGCCGTCGTGCCGCTTCCGCTCACAGAACCGGAAGTCGAGCTATAGCTGTAAGTCAGGGGACGATTCTGTGGGCTGAGGCCGGTTGCCGTGATGGTGGAAGAATCGCCGGAAATCACGGATGGAGGATTGGCCAGGCAACTGACGGTCGGCGGGGCAAACTCCTTCACTGCATACGGGGCGGTGCAGTCGGCATTCTCGCCGGGACTGCCGCCCTCTGAGACATGGCCCTTAAGCGTGTAGGCGCCGGGAGCGAGATTAGTCGTGTCGATATTCGCGGTGCTTGAGACCCCAGTCACCGTTCCGCCATCGACAGACCATGTGTACACGGCGGTCTTTGCGGGGTTAAGATTCAGAGCCGTGCCCGACACCGCAATCGTATCTCCCATGTATACCGCCGATGGGTTGACCGAGCAGGAATAAGCCAGCGGCGAGGGGGGCGGCAGCGGAGGAGCGGGATTTCCACCGAAACGGAAGACGATTCCGGAAGACAGGCGCATGTCGTTCTGCATGGCGGTTGTTCCGGTGTCATAATTCTGGAACCTGGTCATCATGTATTCGGCTTGAATGATGCGGACGGCGAAATGGCGATGGACCCTGACGTCCAGGCCGCCGCCGGCGGTCATGGCAAACACGTTCTCTTCGGGGAGGAGCGTGCAACTGAATGTGCAATCGGCGATTGTCACCTCACTGGCGTGCACGCCTCCAAACAGAGCCTGGACAAAGGGAGTGAACCTTTCGTGCTGCCGGAAGGAAAGGCGCGGACCGAAGAGATAGCTGAGAACGCCCCCGTCTGCGTCGTTCACGTCGATTGTGGCCTTATATGCGCCCGTGAACTGGATCTCTGAATTGGTGTAGTCGCCAACGTCGGCAACGACCCCCAGATAGCGGTTGAAGTTATAAGCGATGGAGGCGCTGCCGCCATTGAGCCACACCACCCGGTTTCCAACCGCCAGCGCCGGCACGGCGCGCACATAAGAATAGCCCAGGAACAGTTCAAACCTGGGAGTATAACTGTTCAAGCCTCTCGAATAAGGCATGGCTGCTGCCATCGAGGCTGACGGCATGGGAGCGGACGGCAGCAAAGCATCCGGATTGGCGACAACTGCAACGCTGGAATCAACAGCCTTATCGTCACCGGTTGACGGCTTTGCAGCTTCCTCCGCGCAAAGGTTGAACGCAGGCATTAGAAAAATGGCAAATGCCGCTGTGGCAATCATTCTTGCACTCAATCTCATTGTCGCCTCCCGAACTGCACGTCGCGATCATCCAAAATCTCAGCGCCGGGTTAACTCGACGCTCTAGCACATGCAAAACAGCGCATTGCCCCAAAAAGGGCTGAGACCGCCCTGGGGCGGTCTCAGCCAAAGTCTTACGGAGCGGGCGGAACATTGATGACGGTGTCCACCAGTGTGGTCGACGCATTCAAACTAATCAGTCTGCCGTTGACTATCACTGGGTTGACATTTTCGGCAGTTGAAACCGCGATACTGTAGTACGCGATGATGGTTCCCTCGAACGTTCCGCCTCCCGACGCGTTGAGGTGCGTCACACTGCTCCCCACCACCCAGAAGATGTGGTTGGCCTGGGCGCCGCCTTCCAGGATGATACTCACAGGTGTTGCCGGTAAGCCTACGGTGAGCGTTGATCCGATCTGGAAGACAAAGTAGGCATTGGGATCGCCCTGAGCGTTGAGATAAAGAGGTCCATTCTCTATGGTAACTGAGTCGGCATAGTAGACGCCAGGGGTCTCGGTTAAACCGCCCAACTCGACGTTGCCGATTCCCAGAGAGGTACCTGGCACTGCGGTGCCTGTACCAGGACCAGGGGCGGTATTGCTTTGAAGAGTGAGGTAAGCGGAGCTGGCTTCCGACAAAGCTTCGTCCGCAATGGCGATATCGGCAGCCGTTCCTTCAAGCGGGCAGAAAGTCGAGGTGGAAACCAGCGGTGAGTAGATCGTTCCAGTTACCAGCCCTACATTGGCTGTCGTTTCCGTATACGTGCATTCCGCTACGCCACCAATGATAACGCTGTCATCGTGGAATCCGGTATACGAAGTATAGGGGGTCGCCGTGGTACCGCTGTCTCCATTGATGACCGTGGTGAGTCCCGTGTTGGTCATCCCCGCGCTGCCGGCAAAACCGCCAAAGGGCAATATGGTCGGTCCAAGGACAACTGGCGGTACAAATGATGTCGTACCGGTCTCGAAGGTCCATGGATTCGGTGGTGGACCTGTGCTCCCCAGCGGATTGCCGGCTAGGTCCGTTGCTCCGGTGGTCACAATTGCGGTGTAGTGGGTGCTGACGATGAGCGGGTTCGTGGGCGTGAGTGTGGCAATGAAGTTGATCGGATCATAGGTAATCTTTGCCTGTAGCGGAGTTCCGCTCACCGTCGTACCCTCATAAAGCAGGAAGGTTGCCGTGGTGAGGGTCAGTGGATTCATCGCCTCAGTGAAGGTTGCGCTGACTGCCTGATTCAGAGGCACGTCTGTGGCCGCGCTCGCAGGAACCGTCGAAACCAGTTCCGGCTGGGTACTGCTCGTAGTCGTGCCGGTCTCGAAGATCCAGGTGTAGCTGCTGGCCATTGGCTGGCCGGCCACATCCTGAACCCCGGTTGTGATCGTAGCTGTATACGTGGTGGTTGGCAGCAAATTCGCTGACGGCGTGAACACCAGCGCATTGTTACTCGGTGCGTAAGCAACCTGACCGGACACGGTTCCGCTCGGCCATGTCAGCGTAAAGTTTGCCCCGATGATCGTGCCAGAGTCCATCGGCTCACTGAACGTGGCGCTGACTGCCTGATTGAGGGGCACGGTCGTGTCCTCGGGGACGGAGGGGACGGCGGTTGGGTCTGGGGTTACAGGGATGGTCGACGTTACCGTCGGCGGTAGGGTAATTACAGGCGGCAGGGTAAGCGTGGTAAAGGTCCACACGTAGTTGCCGGCAGCCAGCGGGAAGCCTATAACGTCCGTAGCCCCGGTGGTGATCGTGGCCGTGTAGGTGGTGCCGTAGGATGGGAGAGCGCCGCCAGTCGGCGTAAACGTCGCAACTGCGCCAGAGCACGTGACGGTTCCAACTACGGCAACGTCGCCCGGGGCTGTGACTGTAAAGGTAGTCGCGGAAGATGCGAGTGTCGTACAGTTCATCGCCTGGCTGAAGGTCGCGGTGATTGGCGCGGTTAAGATAACATTTTGAGCGAATGGAGCGGGGGTTACTACCACGGTTAGGGCAGTTGGGGCAATCGTGGTAAAACTCCACACGTAGTCGCTAACCAGTTCAGCGCCGCCGGGGGTCGAAGCCCCAGTGGTGATCGTTGCCGTGTAGGTGGTTTCGTATGCGAGGACGCCACCCGTAGGCGTAAACGTGGCAACTAAGCCGCTGTAAGCGACGGTTCCAGTCACGGCAACGCCGCCCGGGGCATCGACCGTGAAGGTTGTGCCGTTGATCGACGCTGCGCTCATCGCCATGTTGAAGGTGGCGCTGATTGTTGCGTTTATGGCAACATTTGTCGCGCCTTGAGCGGGGGTTACCGACACCACGCCAGGGATGCTAACTGTTTCCTGACCGCATCCGGCCACAAGGACGACCAATAGAGTCGCCAGGAAATACATGAATCCGAATCTGTATTTGCGCATTTGTAACCCCCTTGTTCAGCCGTGGTGGCAAGGAGTCCAACGCTCATAAATGATCGTCTGGCTCAGCGTGCAATACCGACACGGCCTGACATCGCCAAATTAGCGCGAGGCAAATCGGGGAGTCTGGTCAATATTGCTCACATGTTGCCTGATTTATACACTCACCTTTCGTCTGATTTATGACACTCACATTTCGCCTGATTTACTCATAGGACAGTTGCATGCACCTGAACGAATTAAACATTTAATCAAACATTTGCGTGAAGGTATGAATTACAAGCGCAGGACAAATCGCTGCTGTCCAGATTGGCCAGGATCGATAAATGCAGAGTAGCGCGGATGAATCGCCAGGAGCCTGCCGCTAAGTTGCGATAAGTGCGGTTATCGAGTTTATGTGGCGTTTCTTGCGCACTGCTGAGGCGGCTTAACTCTACAGTAACTGGAAAACGCTATAGATCTACGCCATGGCCGCCAGCGCTGCGTCGGCGAACTGCGTGGTTCCGGCCGTCCCGCCTACGTCGCGGGTAAGGGTCTTGCGCTCGGCATAGACCGCTTCCAGGGCCTTCTGCACCTTGTCCGCGGCGGGAATGTATTCGCCTTAGATTTCAAAGGCTCGGCTCCGGCGGCGAAGCGCTCCCACTCCCACTTGACGCCGGTAGCTTCGAGGATGCGGAGGACGGCCTGCGTCCCCTCCGGCCGATGCCGTCGCCGGGAATCAGAGTTACCTTGTGCATCTTTGTTTCCGCCATTGCTCTCCAGTTCAGCTAGAGGCTATTTTTTGCTTTACCGGAACTGCGGCCGCCCAGCAGTCCTTCCAGCTCTTCCTTGAACTCGCGCACGTCCTTGAAGTCCCGATAGACCGACGCAAAGCGGATGTAGGCGACTGTATCCAGGCCTTTCAGATGCTGCATGATGAGTTCGCCAACTTCGGCTGTGGTTCGCTCGCGCTCCGGCGCATCGACGAGAAAAGTCTCCGTGGCGTCGACGATGGCCTCGAGTTTGCTGGCCGGGACGGGGCGTTTCTCGCAGGCGCGGAGCAGGCCGCTGAGCACCTTCTGGCGGTCGAAGCGCTCGCGGCGGCCGTCCTTCTTGACCACCATGTAGGGGATCTCGTCGATGCGCTCGTAGGTGGTGAAGCGGCGATTGCAGCGCTCGCACTCGCGCCGGCGGCGGATGGAGTCGGCCTCCTTGCTTTCGCGCGAGTCGACGACCCGGTCCTGCCCGAAACCGCAATAGGGACACTTCATGCTGAATGGATTTTACGGCATGGCGCAGGGAACGGGGACCAGCAGAGTCTTGCCGGCGAGGCTGCTCAGCTCAAAAACTCGGCGATGGCATTGACCACCGTTTGCTGCTCGTCTTCGCGGAGTTCGGGAAAGATGGGCAGGGCCAGGACTTCGCGGGCGGCGCGTTCGGCTACGGGGAAGCTGCCTTCGGCGTAACCGAGACCCTTGAAAGCTTCCTGCAGATGAAGCGGGACGGGGTAGTAGATCTCCGAGCCGATCTTGCGGCTGGTGAGGAAGGCGCGCAGCGGGTCGCGGCGGTTGGTGCGCAGGACGTACTGGTGCCAGACGTGATGGCTTCCGGGAACTTCGTGGGGCAGGACGACGCCGTGGGTGGGGTAGGGTCCGGTCTCAACCAGGCCTGCCGCATGAAACAAAGCATGATAGCGTCTGGCCACCGCGCGGCGCGCTGAGTTCCAGCCGGCGATGTGCTTGAGCTTGACGTTGAGAATGGCGCCCTGGAAGCCGTCCATGCGCGCGTTCCAGCCCAGTTCGTCGTGGTAGTAACGGCGGCGCATGCCGTGCTGGCGCAGCATTTTTACCCGCTCGGCCAGTTCCTCAGAGTTGGTGGTGACCATGCCGGCGTCTCCGGCGGCGCTCAGGTTCTTGGTGGGATAGAAGCTGAAGGCGGCTAGTTCGCCCAATGCGCCTACCTTTACGCCGTTCCATTCGGCGCCCCAGGCCTGGGCGGCATCTTCAATGAGTTTGAGGCCATGCTCTTGCGAAAGGCGAGCGAAAGCGGTCCATTCGACGGGCTGGCCATAGAGATGGACGGGCAGGATGGCGCGAACGGCTGCGCCGCGCGGGCCATTGAGAACCGTTTCGACAGCAGAAGGGTCCAGGTTGAAGGTGGTGGGCTCAATGTCGGCCAGCACAGGCGTCGCTCCGGCGCGGAGGATGGCGCTGACCGAGGCGAAGAAGCTGAAAGGGCTGGTAACGACGGCCATGCCCGGGCCGGGGTCCCCACGGACGGGTCCTGGTCCGTGGGGTGGAGGGCCGGGGTCCCCACGGACGGGTCCTAGTCCGTGGGGTGGAGGGCCGGGGTCCCCACGGACGGGTCCTGGTCCGTGGGGTGGAGGACCGATGCCGGCGGCGGCCAGCGCCAGCCACAGGGCATCGGTGCCCGAGGAGCAGCCCACAGCGTGGGTCACGCCCAGTTGCGCGGCTGCGGCCTTTTCAAATGCGGCTACCGGCTCGCCAAGAATGAACTGTTGCGTCTCAAGCACAGCCGCAACCGCATCCAGCAGTTCACGATGCAGCGGGCGGTACTGGCGCTTGAGGTCCAACATTGGCACCGGCATGGGCGCCGGCGGGGAGGTTGAAGCGTAAGCGCGCTGAGGGGTTGGCGTCTCTTTCACCTGACCATGTTACCAGCCGCGAAGGGCGGGCCGTCCCACTGCGGAACGGCGCAAACTTTCCCCGGACAGAAGTTTACGGTGATCCGGAGTTGAAATAGGTTGGTCATTCGCGGTAATGTTGTTGGATTGCGGGACCTGCGGTTCCGGGGCTTCCGGAGCCGCGCCCGCCAATTTCTTTTTTCATGCACGCGCAGTTCGGTTGCATCTAACCCGAAGAGAACAGGAGATCGGCAAATGGAGAACAAGCCGGCACAAAACATCCAGGACACATTCCTGAACACCATCCGCAAGGACAAGACACCAATAACGATTTATCTTGTCAGCGGCGTCAAGCTGACGGGAAAGATCCGGTCCTTCGACAAGTATTCCGTGCTGCTGGAAAACAATAGCCAGGAGCAGTTGATTTTCAAACACGCCATTTCGACCGTGGTGAGCAACCGGGGAATGATGCATACCGAGCATCGTCCGGCTGCGATGCAAATGGGAATTGGCCCGGCTTCAGTAACCGTGCCGGCGGCGTCTCCGGTGACTGCGGAGCAGGGATAGCAGGCGGGGAGCGCCTCGATTGGCTGGTGAGCAGAGCAGGACTGGCGGAGCTGGTGGAAAACCGGGGTCCCCAGCGACCGGGGCCCCCAGAAAGCGATCTTTGCTTTCTGGGGTGGAAGCGATGGATTTTAGTCGCTGGGGTGGTAAACCGGAGCGCGCGGTCCTGGTGGGAGTGGACCTTGGGGTCCGCTCAAGCCGCAACCGTGCAGGCGTGGCGGGTGCGCGGCTGGTTCAAGTGCGTCCGGATGAGCAGGCGCCGGAACCGTCCGCGTCTGAAACCTTTCGCTCCAGCGGCGCCTCCTTCGTCTTGCCGGGCCTGGACGCAGAGGAATCTCTGGCCGAGTTTCGCGAACTGGTATCGAGCGCCGGCGGCCAGGTGGCTGCCGAGTTGCTGCAGCATCGCCCCCGGCCCGATCCGGCTACGCTGGTCGGCTCCGGCAAGGTGGAGGAGATTCGCGCGGTGGCCGCTTCCACCCAGGCCGATCTGGTTCTCTTCGACCAAGACCTCACGCCCACCCAGCTGCGCAATCTTGAGGCTGCGCTTCCCTGCCGGGTGCTGGATCGCACGCAGCTGATTCTGGATATTTTTGCCCGCCACGCCCGCACCCGCGAGGGGCAGTTGCAGGTGGAGCTGGCGCAGCTTGAGTACATGCTGCCGCGGCTTGCCGGCAAGGGCAAGTCGATGTCCCAGTTGGGCGGCGGCATCGGCACGCGCGGGCCCGGCGAAACCAGGCTGGAGACCGACCGGCGGCAGATTCAGCGGCGGATTGACAAATTGAAGCTGGATTTGGATTCGGTGCGCCGGGTGCGCAAGCAGCAGCGCCAGCGCCGCGAGTCGGCGCCGGTGCCCACGGTAGCCCTGGTGGGTTATACCAACGCCGGCAAGAGCACGCTCTTCAACTGCCTGACCGGCGCCGGGATGCTCGAATCGCCGCGCATGTTCGCCACCCTGGATCCGAAACTTCGCGTCCTCTCGCTGCCCAGCCGCCGCCGGGTGCTGCTCTCCGATACGGTGGGCTTCATCCGCAACCTGCCGCACACGCTGGTGACCAGCTTCCGGGCCACGCTGGAAGAGGTGGAGCAGGCCGAAGTGCTGCTGCACGTTCGCGACGCCGCATCTACTTATGGCGAGGAACAAAAAGCACAAGTCGAGAAGGTTCTGGGCGAGCTTGAGGTCCTGGGCAAGCCGCGCATCGAAGTGCTGAACAAGATCGACCTGCTGGGGGAGCACGAGCGCCAGGGGCTTGAGGTCAGGTTCCAGGCCCACGGCGAAGTGGCCGTTTCGGCGCGCACCGGGGAGGGAATGGATGCGCTGCTTGCGGCCATCGATGGTGCGCTTCACTCCGACCCGGTGATCGAGGCGGAGTTGAGGGTTCCGCAGCAGGAGGGCGCGGTGCTGGCGGCTATCGAGGCGGGGATGGTCGTGCATCAGCGGGAGTACGAGGGCAACCTGGTGCGGCTGGTGGTGAGCGGACCGGCGTCGCTGGTGGGACGGCTGCGCAAGTACCGCCTGCGCGACGACTGAGCCGATTTTCATCGAAGCGCGTTGCCGGGACGGCTATGATTGGTTGTCACCGATTCAACATTGCTTTGAAATGGCGCGGCTTTAGCCGCGCCACTCGACGACCAAAATGAAGCCGGGCTTTAGCCCCCGAGGGAATGCATGATACCAAAGCGAGAGATTGCTACCAACAACGGGCAAGCTTACTTCGTAACCTCGAACACTGCGGAGCGCAGGCCGTTTTTTCGCCACGAGCGATGGGCCAAACTGTTTCTTGAAACGCTTTATGGATACCGGCCAGAACGTTATCTGCTTCACGCTTTTGTGCTGATGCCCGATCATTTTCATTTGCTCATCACGCCCAGTGCCAGTCTCGAATTGGCGATTCAGTGTCTTAAAGGCGGGTTTTCTTTTAGAGCTAAACGGGAGTTCAAGTGGGTTGGAAACATTTGGGTCGTGGGATTTGCAGATCATAGAATTCGCGACGATGAAGATTTCGAGATACATCGCGCATATATTGCAAATAATCCGGTCAAAGCTCGGTTAGTGGAACATGCGGAACGATACGCATATAGCTCAGCCAGTGGTTGTTTCGAGTTGGATGCATTCCCTCGGGGGCTAAAGCCCCACGACTCTTTATTGGCCTCCATTGGCGTGGCTGAAGCCACGCCCTTTCAAAGCAATAGCGACCGGACAATAGTAGCTTTGAGGGGCAAGGAGACCCCATGAACCCCTACCAAGGCAGCGCCGGCCGCACCATCACCACCCTCTCCAGCCGCGAGGTCTATCGCAACCACTGGATGCGCCTGCGGGAGGACGAGATTCTGCGCTCGAACGGAGAGAGGGGCATCTACGGCGTGGTGGAGAAGAACGATGCGGCCATCATCCTGCCCATCGACCGGGGCCGCGTGTGGCTGGTGGAGCAGTTCCGCTACACCATCCAGGAGCGGGCGCTGGAGCTGCCCCAGGGCGGCTGGGAGATGGAAGTGCAAGACCCGGAGGAGCTGGCGCGCGGCGAACTGAAAGAAGAAATGGGCCTGGACGCCGCCAATATGACGCACCTGGGAACTCTCTGGATCGCCTACGGGTTCACCAAACAAAGGCAGCACGTGTTTCTGGCCACCGGCCTGACTCCTACCGAAACTGAGCGCGACCCCGAGGAGCACGACCTGGTCATCCGCTCCATCCCTGTCGAGGAGTTTGAGCAGATGATGCTCACCGGCCAGGTCCGCGATAACTGCACGCTGGCGGCGTGGGGGCTTTATCTGCTGTGGAAGGCGCGGCAGGGGTGAGATAGGGGATATCTACCGCTCAGGCTGACTTGTTGTGGCCTTTGCCGAGAATTGATTCGATTCTGAACTGCAAGCGTTTACGGAGATCGTCCGCGTCTGTGTAATCGATAGTGTTGTACTGGCGTGTGTCGAAATGCACCTCGTTGAGTTGATCTTTTTCGCAGGCCCATATAACCGGACGCCCAAGACCCAACATGAATCCGGCCTCATGGTAAACGCCGTTCTTTTGACCGCTCAAATCAGCGACGAGAAATTTTGACTGACGAATCTGAGAGATGATCTCATCGTCAATATGATTTATATGCTCAACAAAATCCATTCGAATTGCAAGATAACCCGCATTAGTGATTGCCGTATTCATCGCATCGAAAAATATTTTCCGCGATGGATCGAACCACATTGCCACAAAAGCATTCGACGATTCGCTGCCGGATTTTGCGATCCTATCCAACTCGATCCATCCCTTGGCAGATAAGGTAAAAGTCGTGCCTTGGTTTGTATACAAAGGTTTTTCTACTATAAGCCCCTGTTCGTACAGGGAATTCATATAGAAGTTCGCTTCAATCGCATTCTTACCGCACAGCACTGAGTAATCATTGGCACTGTCAAATTCTGTTTTGTATCCGGGAAACGCGCTTATTGTGGACAGATGCTTAAGTAGGGCAGATAGCTTTTCTTGAACAGGGGGGTCGGGACGTTCAAGCATCTTTTCAAAATCTTCTACGGAATACACCGGGAAAAGGGAATTGTCGCGGATTCCTCTCGCTCCATCTGAAACTGTTCGCAGAATGTGAGAGAGTTTATACCGCCCACTGTCGCTTTTATTACTTACATCCTTCAAGAACAATTCCGCATGATGGCTGTAGCGGAATTTGCCGCAAATTCCACACACCGCCATGGTCGTGAAAGTGGATAAATAGGCGGAGTCTATGTATGCTTGTGAATTGCAGATGGGACAATTTCCGTTGATTTTAAATCCTGTTTGGCCTTTTAGTTCATAGTACATAAGACTCCCCAGCATCAATTTCGCCGTTCCACGATCGAACTGCGAGTTCTGAACAACTTATCTACTTGGTTTCATCGAACGGGGCCGAGGCGAGCGGGTTGCCTTACGGGTTGCACCAGCCGGCCGACGCGCGACCTTTTCATCCACCAGACGAATCACAAACTTCTGGTCGGCCTTGCTCAGGCCATACTGCTGAACAAGTTCATCCCAGGTCAGTATCGGAGTCGTGATGGTAACGGAGTGGGCCATATCAACTCCATGATACCGCGTTCCGCATTTTCCGGCACAGGGATTTTGGCTTCGTTACCGCTTTATCCGCGCTCTTCCATCGGAATGTAAGGCGATGGGTAGGGCGGGCCGATGTACTCGGCGCGGGGACGAATGAGGCGGTTGTCGTCCAACTGCTCGATGACGTGGGCGGTCCATCCGGAGATGCGGCTGATGGCGAAGATGGGAGTATAGAGATCGATGTCGATGCCCAGGGTGGCGTAGGTGGAGGCGGAGTAGAAATCCACGTTGGCGTTGAGCTTCTTGTCGGCGTTGATGTAAAGCTCGATGGCGCGGGACATCTCATACCATTTGGGCTGGCCCGAGTCCCTGCCCAACTGCTCGCTCATCTTGCGCAGGTGGGTGGCGCGGGGGTCCTCGGTCTTGTAGACGCGGTGGCCGAAGCCGGAGATCTTCTGCTTGGCGGCCAGCATGTTTTTGACGTATTCGACCGGATCGGCGCCGGCTTTATCGATGGTGTGGAGCAGGCGCATGACGCCTTCATTGGCGCCGCCGTGCAGCGGGCCTTTGAGCGCGCCGATGGCGCCGGTGATGGCCGAATGGACGTCGGCCAGGGTGGCGGCGATGACGCGGGCGGCGAAGGTGCTGGCGTTCAGCTCGTGTTCGGCGTGCAGGACCAGGGCCAGGTCCAGGGTCCTGACCGCCGTCTCTGAGGGCTTGACCCCGTTCAGCATCCACAGAAAATTGGCCGCGTGGTTGAGCGAGCGGTCGGGAGCAACGACCTCCAGGCCCTTGCGCAGCCGGTCGTAGATGGCCACCAGCATGGCAATCTGCGCGGTGAGGTTGTAGCTCTTGCGCACGTTGGCGTCGTGGGAGTTGTCTTTCTCGTCGGCGTCGTAAAAGCTGAGCGCGGAGACCGAGGTACGCAGCACTTCCATGGGCGTAGCCGAGATGGGAAAGCTGCGCAGCATATCGATCATGCGCTGGTCGAGCGACCTTGCCAGGGCCAGTTGCGACTCAAACTCGCGCAGCTCGAGTGCGTTGGGCAGGATGCCGTTCCAGAGCAGGTAAGTGGTCTCCTCGAAGGTGGAGTGCTCGGCCAGCTCGTGAATGTCGATTCCGCGGTAGGAGAGCACTCCCGCTTCTCCGTCGATCCAACAGATCCCGGAGTTCGCCGCGACGACCCCTTCCAGACCCTTCCCTGCGGTAGCAGTCGACATAGCCCTCGGATCTCCCCCTTGCGATGATTTTTGGTCCGCCGCGGCGGACGGCGTATGTCCTGACCCACCACCCCTGTAAGCAAAGACCGCTACCTGGGGACCCCAGCCTCAAATTCGGGCCCGGCGCCTGAATTTGCAGTAAAGATGTTTATAACGTACAGATTCCATAGTTGTCACGGAGTGCGGGACGGCAAGGGCGCGGAAATGGACCCCAAGGCCGGACCCTGGACCTGGCCGGGCGTCCGCCGGACGTGGCCTTCGGCCTGGAAACGGCAGCTTTTTCCGCACAAGCCGGATTCTTCCGATATCCTGAAGATTCACCCCGGAAGTGCTGGGAGCGGAATCGCCGGAGTTCGTTTTTGAGGGCTGGAATTGAAGCGAAGACAGGGGGAAGTTCCAGAAAGAAAGAATCCTCCCCGGCGGCGTCAAACCGAACCGGTTGGCGCCAACCTCCCGAGATGTGATCGCAAGTTCAAAAGAGCGGTTCGGCTGTAGGGACCGTCAGTCAAGGAGAAAGGAACACATATGCTTGAAGATGAAAAAACTGACAATACCGGCAATATCCCAAGAAACTACTCCGGCGCGCTGCTGGCGGCAATCGCCGTAGCCCTGTTGGCCGCGCTGGGCGGCCTGATCTGGAGTTTCACGCTCAACAGCCGGCTGTCGGGCCAGCAAAGTGAGCTGGCTGACGCCAAGCAGCAGAATGTCAACCTGCAAGCCGAGTTGCGCGAGACCGACGCCCGGCTGAAGGTAGCCACCGAGGAACTGGGCAACTCGCTGGGGTTGACGCAGAAGCAGATGGAAGCCCGCGCCCAGGAGATCATTCAGCGCGAGCAGGCCGACGCCGCACGCCTGTCCAATGCCCAGAAGAAGACCGCGCAGCAGGTGACCGACGTTTCCAGCCAGGTCTCCAACGTGCAGACCGACGTGGGCGGAATAAAGACCAACGTGGCCAAGACGCAGAGCGACCTGGCCGACACCGTCAACCAGTTGACGTCGATGAAGGGAGATTTGAGTGATCATAGCAGCCTGATCGCCCGCAATCACGATGAGCTGGAAATCCTGAAGCATAAGGGCGACCGCACCTACTACGAGTTCACCCTGACCAAGGGAGAGAGGAAGCCGGTGGGCACGGTGAGCCTGGTACTGAAAAGGGCCGACCCCAAGAAGAACAACTTCAACCTGGAAGTGACTTCAGACGACAAGACCGTCCTCAAGAACAACAGGGGTTTGGATGAGCCGCTGCAGTTTTACAGCGGCAAGGACCCGCTACTGTTTGAGATCGTGGTGAACTCGGTGAACTCAAGGAATCAGGTGACCGGGTACCTGGCGGTGCCCAAGAGCGCGCCCGTTCCGGCTACTGTTCAATGACGGCGGTCTTGGGCGCGAGCACCAGGCTTGGCTGGTAGCTGAAGGAGAAGGTGACGTTCAGGTCCTTGCCCGCGTCCCACTGTGCCCTGCTCATGCGAAAGGCCGAAACGATGGTTCCCTCCACCGTCTGGCCTGGATCGATGGTGGTCTGCAGGGAGAGCGCCTTGCCGTGCGGCACGGGCATGGCCGGATAGGCGAGATACACGCGGTCGTAATCGCCAGCGGAGGCCGCATAGCTGGAGTGGATGCCGTCCGCCAGCTTGGTATTGACCATGGCGTTGCGCAGGAAGAGCGGCTGATCGCTCTGGTTATGCAGCTTGACCAGGGCAAAGACAAATACCTGGTCGAAGCTCTCCTTGGCCATGGCTTCGCCGTTGGCGTCGAACCCGGAGGATTCGGTGTGCTGCGGGTGAGCCCACATCTGCTCGATTTCTCCGGTGGCCATGGGTGGCTTTTGCCCGGCAAGCACATAGATGGCGATGGCGGCGGAAACGACCACGGCCGCAACGATGCCGGCCAGGATCACGTGGCTGGAACCCTTGGTGTATTCCTCACCCAGGGCGGCATCGTCGATATCTTCCGGAGTTTCCTGGTGCAGTAGACTCATCGCGCCCTTATCTTAGCTCCACCAGCGCAGAATACACCATGAAAATCGTGCGTGCGGCTGAGGATTAGTACTCAATTATGCACTGAAAATGGTGCCTTTATAATGTTTCACGGCCGCGTCCTTAACGCCCCCAAAAAATCCTCCGGCCCCAGCGTATTCAGCACATCGTCCGGTCCCAGCCAGGCGCGGCGAAGCTGGCGGAGGCCGTAGTCCATCTTGCCCAGGTTGCGGGCGTCGTGGGAGTCAGAGTTGATGACGATGCGGCAGCCGAGTTCTTTGGCCAGCCGCAGGTCGCGGTCGTTGAGGTCGAGGCGTTCGGGGGCGGCGTTGTGTTCGACAGCCACGCCCAACTGGGCGGCGCGGCGCAGGACGGAGCCCATATCCAGGGCAAAGGGTTCGCGGCGCAGCAGCAGCCGGCCGGTGGGATGGCCCAGAATCCGCACGCAAGGGTTTTCGATAGCCCGGATCACGCGGGCGGTCATCTCCTCGCGGGGCTGCTCGAAGCGGGTGTGGACGCTGGCGATGACGATTTCCATCTGAGCAAGGACTTCGTCATCCAGGTCCAGGGCGCCGTCGGCCAGAATATCCACCTCGATACCGGTGAAGACGCGGATGCGGCCCTCCATCTGGCGGTCCACTGCGCGAATGTGCCGGATTTGCTCGAGGGCGCGCTTGTCGTCCAGGCCGTTGGTCATGGCCAGGTTTTTGGAGTGGTCGGTGATGGCGATGTACCGGTAGCCGCAAGCCAGGGCGGCCTCGGCCATCTCGCGGATGGTATTGTGGCCGTCGCTCTCGTTGGTGTGCATGTGCAGGTCGCCTTTGAGGTCGGCCTGCTCAATGAGCCGGGGCAGCGCGTGGCGGACAGCGGCCTCGATTTCGCCCAGGTTCTCGCGCAGTTCGGGGGGAATCCAGTCCATGCCCAGGGCGGCGTAGATTTCTTCCTCGGTGGCTGCGGCGACAGTCGAATTGTCGTCGAGTCGCGCCAGCGCCCACTCGCTGAGTGTGTAGCCCATCTTCAAAGCGCGCTGGCGCAGGGCTACGTTGTGCGCCTTGGAGCCGGTAAAGTACTGCAACGCCGCGCCATAGGAGGCCGAGGGCAGCAGGCGCACGTCCACCTGCATGCCGCCGGCGAGATGAAAGCTCACCTTGTTCTCGCCCTTGGCGATGATGTCGTGAATGCCGGGGTAGGCGGCTACGTACTCGACGGCGGCGGCGGTGTGCTCGGGGGCGCAGGCGGTACCGGTGACCAGCAGATCGAGGTCGCCGACGGTTTCCCGGCCGCGGCGCAGGGAGCCGGCAGGGGTTACCTTTTCAATCTTTGCGCGGGCGGAGCCGGCGAAGGCCAGCAGATACGCGGTAGTCCTCTGGGCTGCATCTTCGGCCACATCGATGCGGAAGCGGCCGGCGCTGCGGCGATAGTCGTCGATTCCCTTGCGCAGCTTTTCGATCTGCTTCTGGCCCATGCGGGGCAGCCCGGCCAGGCGGCCAGCCTGGATGGCCTCGGCCAACTGGTCGATGGTGGCTATTTTGGCCGCATCCCACAGCAGGGCAACGGTTTTGGGGCCCATGCCGGGCAGCTTCAGCAGTTCCAGAATGCCCGCGCCATACCTGGCCAGCAACTCCTCGCGCAAAGGCAGCGTACCGGTGGCGGCGATGGCCTGCAGGTTGGCGGCCATCCCCTTGCCGATGCCCGGAATCTCAAGCAGGCGGGCGGTCTCGGGCGCGGCGGCCATCAGGTCCATGGTGGTTTGTTCGGCGGCCTCGGCGGCGCGGCGGTAGCTGCGGATACGGAAGCTGTCGCCGCCGTCAATTTCCAGCAGATCGGCGGTCTCGGCCAGCAACCGCGCCATGGTGGGGTTATCCATTGCGGAACCTATCAGAGACCAGAAATCAGGGAAGAGCGGGTCAGCCGGTTCGCGGCTGCCGGGGGTGGAAGATACGCCAGAAAGCAAGTTTACGGAACCGAACCGCTCGCTGTGATGAATGGACCCAATTTGGGCGCAATTCAAGTAAGCCACTTGGCGGTGGTCTTGCGGTAACGCCCGGTCTTACGCGCCGCTACGCTGCGGTGGTGGTGGCGGTGGCGGTGTGGGCGGCGTCCCTGAAGCGGATCACTGCATCCGCCTGGGGACCTTTCTGACCTTGGACGATGTCGAACTCGACGTCATCGCCCTCTTTCAGCGTTTTGTATCCGTCCAACTGAATCGATGAGTAGTGGACGAATACATCCGGCCCGTCATCACGTCCGATGAATCCGTAGCCCTTGGCGTTGTTGAACCATTTGACCTTCCCTTTGAATTGAGCCACAGGCTCCTGCTTTCTTTGGGTCTTGCGGGGATCCGGCGAGCGAGGGGAATCGCGCACCGATGTTATTATGACGAGAAAAAGGGGAGAAAGGTTGACCTATTTTCTTGCCAGGGGCTCCACAAAGTGAGACGGACCGGTCTTTTTTCTTTCCTGGAAACCGGCCCGGAACGGGAAAACCTGAGGGAACAGTAAGATGCAGGGCGCTACTTCTTGCCCTTGCCGCCCCCCTGCCGCGCATAAAGAAGCACGCCGGTGAGGGTTTTGCCGTCCAGAATCGCGCCCTTGTCGATCATTTTGAGCACCTCGGAGAGCTTGACCAGGCGGAATTCGATCCGTTCGTCCTCCTCCGGGTGGGCGTTGCCCGCCAGCAGGCCCTCGGCCACGAAAACCTTCATGGCTTCGCCCAGGAAGCCGGGGCTGGGGTAGTACTCGGCCAGCAGCTTCCACTTCTTTGCCCGGTAGCCGGTTTCCTCGGCCAGTTCGCGCTGGGCGCCGGCCAGGGAGTCTTCGCCGGGCTCCAGCTTGCCGGCCGGCAGCTCCCATAAAAACTGCCGGGCGGCATGACGGTACTGGCGCTCGACGACGATCCAGGGATTTTTCCTGTTTTTGGAGCTGTCGATGGCCAAAATAACCACGCTGCCGTTGTGGCGGACGACGTCGCGTTCGCTCGTCCTTCCACCGGGCTCGATCAGCCGGTCGCGCAGCACCCGGAAGAGCCGCCCCTCGAAGACCACCTCGGAGCTGAGCAGTTGCTCTTTCTCCTCCCGTGCGGCCGGCCTGAGCGCCTTGGGAGCTTTCTTCGCCTTGGCTGCCTTCTTTTTCTTCAGCTTCAGGGCTTTTGCCGGCTTGGGCTTTGCGGCTTTTTTCGCCTTGGGTTTGGCGGCTTTGGCTTTCTTTGGCTTGGCGGCCTTCACCGTCTTCTTCTTCTTTTTCTTCTTGGGCATTTCGATCTCTCCTCAAAAAACACAGTAAGTAAAAAGTATACGCATCGCTTAGTGTTTGCCCGGTCGGAAAGCGCGCCCGTGCATCGATTCCCGCCGGCGTGGCATCCTTAACAGAGCGAACACCGCTTGCGCGCATGGATTTCCACCCGAGGCAAACGAGCTGGAAGTGAATGATTTGCTGACCGCAGACTGTTATCCCATGACCGTGGCGCCGGGACAGAGCCGGCTATTTCTGGACTACTGCGCCGGGGATGCGGCGGCGCGGGCTTTTTATGCCTCGCTGCCGCCGGACCCCTGCCGGGCTGCGCGTCCGCCGGTCCCCGCGCACTGGGCTGAGCTGGTTCGGCTGCTGGCAGAGCAGAATTCCGCTCCTTCCCCTGCTGCCGCGGCGGCGCTTGCGGCGCTGGGCCAGGGCGCGGGAACGGTGGTTACCGGGCAACAGGTGGCGCTCTTCGGCGGGCCGCTGTTTACGCCTTTCAAGGCAGTGACAGCCGTGACCCGCGCGCGGCAGGCAACGGCGGCAGGCCATCCGCACGCGGCCATCTTCTGGCTGGCTACGGAAGACCACGACTTTGCCGAGATCAGCCATGTGAGCTTTCCGGCCGGGCGCGAGCTGCGCAAGCTGGTTTATTCGCCTGCCGTGGGGACGGAGAATGCCGAGGTGGCTCGGCCGGTGGGCGGCATGGTGCTGGACGACTCGATTACCCCTCTGGTGGATCAGGCGCGGGAGTTGCTGGGCCTCTCCGATGCGATGGAAGCACTGGCCGAGGCCTACCGGCCGGGCCGTACCTTCGCCCAGGCCTTCAGGGGGTTCTACGCCAAGGTCTTTGCCCAGCAGGGACTGCTGGTGCTGGATGCGTCTGGCCGCGAGTTTCACCGCATGGGCGCGCCGGTGCTGCGCGCCGCGCTGGAGCGCGCCGACGAGTTGCACGCCGCGCTGCTGGAGCGGAACTCCGTGCTGGAAGCAGCGGGCTATCACGCGCAGGTGGCCGTTACGCCGCAGTCCAGCCTGCTGTTTCTGATCGACGAGAGCAGCGGCGCCCGGCGGGCGCTCAAGCGGACCGCGCCCAGCGCCCAGGAGCCCGGCGGGCTGTGGCTGGCCGGCGGACAGAAGTTTTCCACGGCCGAACTGGTGGGGGTTCTGGAAGCCGAGCCGGAGCGCATCTCGCCCTCGGCGCTGCTCCGTCCGGTTTTCCAGGATTTTCTGCTCTCTGCCTCGGTCGCCATCGCAGGGCCGGCGGAGATTGCTTACCTGGCCCAATCCGCCGTGCTCTTCGAGCGCATTTTAGGCCCCAACAAAACGGGCAGAGTCACGCCGATAGCGCCGCGCTTTTCCGGAACTCTGATTGAGCCGGCCATCGGCGAACTGCTGCGCAAACACGAGCTGACCGTGGAGCGGGTCTATCAGGAAACTCCGGCTTCGCTGGCGCAGTTGCTGGCAGCCCGCGCGATGCCCGTGGAAGGCAAGCAAAAACTGGCCGCCGCGGGCACGGCGCTGGATGCCGAGTTGACCACCCTGCTGGAGTGGATGAGCGCGATGGACGAGGGACTGGGCCGTTCGGCTGAAACCGCGGCCGGCAAGATACGCTACCAGATGAATCGCCTGCGCACCCTGGCGGCCAACTTTGAATTGCAGCGCCAGGCCTCGCTCGGCCGCCACGCCGAGACCATCTGCCAGGCGCTTTATCCCGGAGGAGTGCTGCAGGAGCGGCTGCACGGCGCGGCTTACTACTTTGCCCGCTACGGCATTGAACTGGCTGAAGAACTGAGTGCGCAGGCCGCGGCCACCTGCCCCGGGCACACGGCGGTTTGGCTATAATCCTCGCAAACAGCGGCGAGGTATCCAAATTGAGACAATTATTTGCATTCATAGCGGCGGCATTGCTGGCCTGCTCGGCGGCGCAGGCGCAAAAAGAGCCGTGCGCGGCGGCGGGAAACAACAATGATTTTCTGGGTATCCAGACCATCCGCCTGTGGCCCGGCGATGCTCCCCTGGCCAAGGGTAAAGCCTGCGTGGATATACCCACCCTGACCGTCTTCGAATCGGCAGGCGGGGGCAGCGGCAGAGGTTCAGCCGTGATCATCATGCCCAGCGGCGGTTATTCCCAACTGACCGGAAAGGCGGGCCGGGAGGCGGCAGACTGGTTCACGGCGCGCGGCTTTCGCGCCTTCGTGCTCAGCTACCGGCTCAGCTCGCACGGCTACCTGATGCCGGCGCCGCTGCTCGACGCCCGGCGCGCCGTGCAACTGGTGCGTGCGCGTGCGCGAGAGTTCCAGATCGACCCAAATCGCATCGTGGTCGCAGGCTTCTCCGCCGGCGGCCATCTGGCCGCGCTCTCCGCCACGCAGTTCGTTCCCGGCTTGCCCGAAGCGGAGGATCCCATTGAGCGCGTTTCCAGCCGCCCGGACTACCTGGTTCTCGGCTACGCGTGGATCGGCGCCTTCGACAGCAATACCGGGTACTGCAAGCGGTTCAAGACCACGGACGGCTGCGCGGCGCTGCGGGCCGCATACTCTCCGGATTTGTTCGTCAGCAAAGATACGCCGCCCACTTTTCTCTATCACACCTTCAACGACGAGGCGGTTCCGGTGGAGCAGGGGTTGCGTTTTTATGAGGCTTTGGTCAAGGCCGGCGTTCCCGCCGAGATGCACATCTTTTCGAACGGCCCCCACGGCTCCGGCCTGGGCAAGGGCGATCCGGCTCTGGACCAGTGGCCCAACCTGATGGAGAACTGGCTCCGCGCCCAGGGCTTGCTGACGCCTTCCAAATCCGTTGCCGGGCCCAAACCGTAGTGGATAAAAGCGCCGGTGGCACTACCGTTTGGAATCGAATGCTAGGATAATGCAATCGTTTGGGAGGTTCTTTACTCGTGAAATCCGCTCATCGGCTTGCTGTCTGCCTGCTCATCGTGCCGGCGTTTATCTTCCTCTCGCCTCCGCGCCGGCACAGGAGACTCCAGGCTCCGCGCAACCCCCCGCCGACGGCGCGGAGTTACATAAAGACAGCGAATTGCTTGCGAGAGCTGCGCTGTTTACTGTCGGTTCAAAATACTTCTTGATAAAATCGATTTTAGTCTGGCAAAAACGGGAGCGGCTCATTAATGAGCCTGTCACGAGCCATCCTTCGAGCGGACATCCTCCGTGGCATACATTCCAATACTGGCATTCCGCGCACTCCGTCTTGGCGAGGAGCTCCGTTCTCCCGCGAAGTTCGGCTTTCTTAGAATCCTTCAAAACCTCTACGAAGCTTCTGTCCAGAATAGAGCCGAGTTCCAGGAGATCCCATTCCATGGAGCGTCCGCACTGGAAATACTTGCCATCCGGCGCTAGTCCGAAATGCGTTTGGGCGCATTCGCCAGAGTCGCAACATATAACCGTGCGATGGCCCATCAAAAGGCTTTCTACCCACATCCTGAAGGGCTCGACGGTGGTCAGCCGCCATCTATTCTTCCACCACACGGGGAATATCGCGCCAAGAAAATCAGCGAACTCTTCCGGCGTTATGTCCAGATATGAAAGCTTTTTATTACGAATGTGAATCGGGTTGAACATTACCGATCCCCACGGATTTAAATTGACGAGAAACCAGAAGATGTCAAGCGGCCTATCCAGAGAGAGTTTCGAAACCACGTAAATCATTCCCCAGGTAAAACCTTCTCTCTCCGCCAATCTTGCGCTCGCGATAAATTTCCTCTTATAGAGGTTTGCGTCGACAGTCTCGCCTATACCCCTCAAATCGGTGTAAGGATCATAGCTTGTGCCAAAGCCCTTTACACCGAGCTGTTTGAATACAGGCACAAATTTGGAATTGAACAGGGTAAGATTGGTTTGTATATTGTGGCTGATTCTGTGTGCGGTTTTTTCGCAGTGCTTTTGTTGGAATTCAAGAGCTTTGGCAAAGTAGGCTGGTCCCAGGAGCAGCGGTTCCCCTCCATGCCAGGTAATATCCATCGTTTCGTCCGCCCGTTCCAGCAAGTAGTCGTTGATCCGGACGAAGAATAGCTCAAGGATTTCGTACGGCATCTTCTCCAGGATGGCGTTTTCATCGTGCACGACATCACAATATACACACCTGGCATTGCATGCCTCGGTAGCTTTGAATATCACAATTGCCATACATTCCCCATGCCGGATTTCTCCCTCATCGACTGGAGTTCTCCCAGAACATCAAGCATCTCGGAGAAAAAGGCCGAACAGCCGTCCGCTTTGCCGTCTTTTGGAAGAAAGCTCCCAAGGCAAAGTTTAAAACCCTCACACGTGGCGCATATGCTATTTTCGATAAAATTGCGTGACCAAGCGTCGCATCTCCTTTCAACTTCCGGGTTTTCCGCTTTCTCTACGTCGCCGATGCGCCCTATGAATTGTTTCGCAAGAGCTTCATTCCTTGAAAGCGCCACGTTCTTCTCTTTATCCAAATGAAAATACTGCCCGGGATCGTCAAGAAAGACCGCGCCCCACTTCAAATGCGTACTAGGTTCGTAATGCCGGGAAATGTACTCAAAAGGATCGATCGGGGCATGGGGCACCCGCGCGCAGAGGGCATAGGTCATGAGGTCGGAGATCGCCTCCCAATCCACGTTCCCACGCTCGAACATGATCGAGCAATGGACGCCAACTGAGGAAAGTATACGCGCATCTCTTATGTTATCGTTACTTGCAGTCAGGTAGACCGTTAAGTTCGGTTTCCTCAGCGAACTGAGTTTGCTTACGATACTTCTAAATTCCCCAACCGCGGGCGCCATAAGCAACATCGGAATGCCTTTCCAGGCATCTTCAAACGGCACGGCGGCTACCGGCTGCGCGGAATCAAGGATCACGCAGATAAGGCTATTGTTTGACTTGATTACGGCGTCAGCAGCCTCACTCACAAGGGACGGCGAATCGACTCGTACAGCAATTTGCCGTTCGCGGAAAGAGTTTATGAGAGGCGGGTCATACGGGCAGACAAGTTTTCTTAAGTTCATCCTCAATCTCCGAAAGCCTTACGACGGCCTCATTTGTAAAGCTGTTTAAGAGCTGGCAGGCGCCGCCGCCGGAGCAGATTCCTTTGCTCATCTGCACACAGCCATCGCACTCCGGATAGATTCCCTTGACTTCTGCCCGGATCTTCTGGTGTATCCCAGAATAGAACTCAGCTACCTGTCCTATTGTGTCAAACTCGAAAATGGATTTCCTGTGGAACTTGGAAAGAGGGAAGCAGGCATATACGCTCATATCCGGGGTGATGTCTATGGCCGGACCGCACTTAAACCGCAAATCTCCTCCTCCTAACCTGTACAACCAGCCAAGTTGCTCGTCATTGAATTTACATATGGGAAATCCGCAGTCCGGTCCAAAATCCATTTGGAAGCGCTCAAACAGGGGCTTGTAGGAATACAGCCTCTCAATGACCTCTCCCATTTCGTCCGGCTTGATATACATGCTGCTCGTTCCAGGCACAGGATGAGCAAGGCCCAGACGGAGCCGGCGCTTCATCTTATATCGATCCACAAAATCGAAAATGAACTCAAGGTCGAAATCTACGCGGTAAATATTGAAGCCGGGCTGGGTCCACGGGCCCATGACCGAAAGGAACTCGTGAATGCGCTCGGTGTGCTGTTCGGGCGCCGGAGTCTGCCGTGGGTTGTTCAGATTGCAAACGAAAGTCAGCTTTTCGTTGGAGACCGCGGCAAGGTGATCCTTGAGCTCGATCACTCTTGATGGAGACATAATGCCATTTGTAAAGACGCTGACTCTGAAGTTGCGCTCCAGGAGATACAAAACATAGTCCACGAAAGAAGGATGAAGCGTCGGCTCCCCCCCTAGAAGCGAGACTGCTTTTTCGCCGCTTGCCGCAAGAAAATCAGCAAGATAAAGAAGGTTCTCCCAGGACATAACCTGGTCTGGCGAGTCGGCCATTTCCCTTTCAGCGAAGCAGTAGGGACATGTACGGGTACATTTGGATGTCAGAAGTATATTCGCCATTGACTCTCGCAATCCGGGTTCTCACCCCAAGCACATCTCCGCTATTCCCTGTACACACGTGCATGGGCCGACTTGCAAATAGGCTGGCAATATTCGAAAACAGTTGAAAGACTGTCAAGCACCGATCGCGGTGTCGCTCGCCGTCCTGGGTCAGGTATTCTTATTAGTGCCCATCCCCATAGTGAATATATCCAGGGCCGGTACCCTGCCCACCTACAATGTAACGATGAGCGTAGTTATCGTACGATGAACCGCCTCCGCCGTAGCTATAATTGGCGTAATAAGAGCTGCTTCCGGGCCCCGGAAAACAGCCAACCATAGCGGATCCAGCCGCCAAGCCTCCCGCTGCAGTCAAAATCCGCCTCAGAGCCATACGCCTCGTGAGCTTTTCCACGCAGTTGCTCCTCTCTAATTATAGAGTGGAATAATTTTAGCGTAAACTCTCAACGTCGTCAAGGTCAAAATAGCAAAGCTGAACGGAGGCCAAGCGAAAGGCCAACAGCAAGGTTGTCAAGATGGCAATGAGGGTAGCATGGATATGAGGAAGAACCTCAATCATGCCTCAAACCCCAGCCCCGTGGGAAAGTGGCCGCTTCCTGGGTTAGGGTTGGCCGATGGCCTAAAGCCTAAATGATTGAGGGGGCTGGATTTGAACCAGCGACTCTGAAAATGGGTTGGAATCTCGCCCCATCCGCAAAGCTTCTAAGGTGCAGGTGGGCCTCAAGCCGCAAAGCCCAGGCAATTGAACCTGGCGGTCGGCTACCTGGAGCGGGAGTTGAAGTACGAGAGCACCGACGCCTACCGGCCCAGCGCCGATACCATCGGCAAATGGGACTGGGAAGCACAAGCCCAACAGCGGCGGCCCTGGAATGGGCGCCCAGGAGCAGTCGCAGCCCTACGTTGCCGCCGACCTGGCCAGCGCCATGCGCAAGAATCCGCACCTGAAGGTCTTTTCGGCCAATGGGTACTTCGACCTGGCCACGCCCTTCTTCGCCACCGAATACGATCTCTCGCACATGGATCTCGAACCCGCCCTGCGTGGCAATGTGCAGTTCGGCTATTACCCCTCGGGGCACATGATCTATCTCAACGTCGAGGCGCTGCACCAGTTGAAAGACGATCTGGCAGCGTTCATCTCCAAGGCGGAGAATTAGGGACGCGGAAAGAAGCTGTACCAAAAATTAAGAGGCGGGCCCCCGGTTTCGGGAGTGGAATGACTTCCCGAAGCCGTTTGCCCGCCGGACCCTGGATCGGGTCTAGGTAGTACTGTTAGTTTAGGCTTGTTTTCAGCAATAGCAAGTTCTTTTTTGAACAATAATTCCCAATTCGTGACCGCAGTCACAGGATCCCGCCGAATAGGTCCCACAGCGTTGACCGTGACTGTCCGCCCCTGATAAAACAAGATGTTCAACCGCGATAGAGAGACCAGACAGGACGCCTGAGCAAACCGTACCGCCATGCAGGAAATCATTCAACAAGTCGAGGCGTTTCTGATAGGCGCCGTGCCTACGGTTCTGCTGTTTGTCGTGCTGGTTCTGGCCTACCAGTTCCTGGTGCAGGGTCCGTTGACGGCCACCTTGAAAGAGCGCCGCGCCCGCACCGAGGGCGCCATTGAGGACGCGCACCAGGCCATTGCCCAGTCCGAGGCCAAAGCGGCTGAGTACGCCGCCAAACTGCGCCAGGCGCGCGCCGAGGTTTACAAAGTTCGTGAACAGCGGGTGAAGCAGGGGAACGCCGAGCGCGAAACCGCGCTGGAGGCGGCCCGCAAGGCAACCGCTCTCAAGGTGAGCCAAGCTAAGGCCGAAATGGATACTGAGGCTGCCCAGGCCAGGCAGGCCATTCAGGCCACCGCCGGAGATCTGGCCGATCGGGTGGTCCGCGCGGTACTGCCGCTGTCCGCCGGGGGTTCCCGTTGAGCGATACGAGCAAGCAAGCGCATTTTTCCGCACAGCTCTTCCGGATTGCACTGTTGGCGGCTATGGTGACCATTGCGCCGTGCCGCCTTGCGGCACAGCAGACCGCTCCGCCGGCTGGTCAGGCCTCCGCCGAACAGGCTGCCCAAAAACCCGAGGCTGCCGACTCCCAGGAAGCTCAGAACAATGCCTTCCGGCTGGAAGGCCCGCTGGTCAAGTCGACGGCCAAAGCGCTCCATCTGCCGGTTACGACCACAGCCAGCATCTTCGAAGTCATCAACTTCGCCATCATCGTGCTGGGAATCGGCATTCCCCTGGTTCGCTGGCTGCCCAGGTTTCTAAGCAAGCGGGCGGAGAAGGTTCGCACCGATATCGAGTCGGCGCGCAAGGTGACCGAGGACGCCAACTCCCGGCTAAGCGCGGTGGAGGCCAAACTTTCCTCCATCGGCGAGGAGATTGAAAAGTTTCGCGTCGAGGTGGAGCGGGAGTGCGTTGAGGACGAGGCGCGCATTCAATCCAGTCTCAAGGAAGAGAGCGAACGCATCGTCGCCTCCGCCGAGCAGGAGATCGCCATGGCCGCCGCCCAGGCCAGACGTGGATTGCGCAACTTCGCCGCCGATCTGGCCATCGACCAGGCCGCAAAGAAACTGGTTCTTACGCCGGAGACCGACCGGGCATTGATCGCCGAGTTCGTGGACGGCGCAGCCAAGTGGAGGCAGAACTAAATGGCCGTCTTCGTTGCCCGTTACGCCAGCGCCTTTCTCGATGTGGTTACGGCCGCCAAACTGGACACGGCCGCCATCGACAGCAAGTTTGCCGACTTTCTTGCCACCTGGGACGCGAGCGCCGAGCTGCGCGAGTTCTTCGCGAATCCGGCCATTCCCGCCGCCGGGAAGGTGGAATTTCTGGATAAGTTGAATCAGAAGCTGAAGCTCCAAAAGGAACTGCGCAACCTGTTGGCCGTGCTCATTAACAACAATCGCATCGGCCAGGTGAGCGAGGTAGCCCAGGCTTGGCGCAGGCAGTTGCAGCAGCAGTTGGGCATTCGCCAGGCGGAGATTGTTACCGCTCGCGAACTCAGCGAAACAGACCGCAACTCGCTGGTGGCGGAGATCGGCAAACTGGCCGGCGCCCGCGTCGAGGCCAGCTTCAGGCTGGACCCATCCATCCTCGGCGGCACGGTGGTGCGCATCGGCTCCACGGTCTACGACGGTTCGGTGCGCGGACGGCTGGACAGGTTGAAGGAAGCGTTAACGGCCGGCTGAAGCCGGCGGGGACTAGGGACTAAGGGACCAGGAGGACTGGGAATCAGGGAAGATGAATTGCCAAACGGCAGATTAGTCCCTAGTCCCTTAGTCCCTTAGTCCCTAGTCCCTCAGAAGGAACGGAAATGGCTCAGATCAAGGCAGACGAGATTACGCAACTTCTTCGCGAGCAGATCGCGAACTACGACTCCAAGGTCCAGGTAGACGAAGTCGGGACCATCACATCGCTGGGCGACGGCATTGCCCGCCTGCACGGACTGGACAAGGTGATGGCCGGCGAGTTGCTCAGCTTTCCGCACGGCATTGCCGGACTGGCCCTGAGCCTGGAGGAAGATTCGGTGGGCGCGGTGATTCTGGGCGACTACACCGAGCTCAGCGAAGGCGAAGAGGTAAAGCGCACGGGCACGATTTTGAGCGTGCCGGTGGGCGAGGGCATGATCGGCCGCGTGGTGAACGCCCTTGGGGCACCCATCGACGACAAGGGCCCCATCGCCTCCACGGAGACGCTGCCCATCGAGCGGCTGGCGCCCGGCATCATCGACCGCCAGCCGGTGCGCGAACCCATGGCCACCGGCCTCAAGGCCATTGACGCCATGATTCCCATCGGCCGCGGCCAGCGCGAGCTGATTATCGGCGACCGCCAGACGGGCAAGACGGCCGTGCTGCTGGACACCATCATCAACAACGCTAAAAACGACCTGATTTGTATTTACTGCGCCATCGGCCAGAAGCGCTCCTCCATCGCTCAAGTCGTCCAGACGCTGACCGAAGCCGGCGCCATGGGCCACACCGTGGTCGTCGCCGCCTCGGCCTCCGAGCCCGCGCCCCTGCTCTACATTGCCCCCTACGCGGCCTGCGCCATCGGCGAATTCTTCCGCGACTCCGGCCGCCACGCCCTGGTGATGTACGACGATCTCTCCAAGCACGCCATGGCCTACCGCGAGATTTCGCTCCTCTTGCGCCGTCCGCCGGGCCGCGAAGCCTATCCCGGCGACGTCTTCTATCTCCACTCGCGGCTGCTCGAGCGCGCCTCCAAACTCAGCGACAAGAAGGGCGGCGGCTCGCTCACCGCGCTGCCGGTCATCGAGACCCAGGCCGGCGACGTCTCCGCCTACATTCCGACTAACGTCATCTCCATCACCGACGGACAGATCTTTCTCGAAACCGATCTGTTCAACTCCGGCGTCCGGCCGGCCGTCAACGTGGGACTTTCGGTTTCGCGCGTGGGCTTCTCGGCGGCTATCAAGGCCGTCAAGCAGGTGGGCGCCACGCTCAAGCTCGATCTCGCCCAGTACCGCGAACTGGCTGCCTTTTCGCAGTTCGGCTCCGACCTCGACCCGCTGACCCAGAAGCAGTTGAATCGCGGCCAGCGCCTTACCGAACTGCTCAAGCAGCCGCAGTTCCAGCCGCTCACCTGGCAGCAGCAGATGGTGGCGCTCTTTGCCGGCACGCAGGGCTACCTGGACGATTTCGAGGTCTCCGACATTCGCGCCTTCGAGGCCGGCCTGTACAAGTACTTCGCCGCCGCGCAGACGGCGCTCATGGACGACCTGACCAAAAAGAAAGCGCTCGACGACGATCTGCGCGGCCGTCTGCAAGCCGCGCTCAAGGAATACTCGGCCAACTTCAAGGCGGAGCTGGCAGCAAAGGAGCCGGCTGCGGCGCCAACCGCTCCAGCGGCAGGCGCTAAAGAAACCGCTCCAGCGGCAGGCGCTAAGGAAACTGCTCCGGCGGCAAGCGCTAAAGAAACCGCTCCAGCGGCAAGCGCTAAGGCAACTGCTCCGGCGGCAGACGCTAAAGAAACCGCTCCAACGGCAGGCACTAAGGAAACTGCTCCGGTGGCAGGCGCTAAAGAAACCGCTCCAGCGGCAGGCGCTAAGGAAACTGCTCCGGCGGCAAGCGCTAAAGAAACCGCTCCAACGGCAGGCACTAAGGAAACTGCTCCAGCGGCAAGCGTCAAGAAATAGGGAAGACCATGGCAAACGTCCTCGATCTACGGCGGCGCATCCGCAGCGTGAAGAACACGCGGCAGATCACCAAGGCCATGAAGATGGTTTCGGCGGCCAAGCTGCGCCGCGCGCAGGAGCGGGCGCTGGCGGCCCGGCCCTACGCCAGGATGATCACCAGCGTGCTGGAATCGCTGACCCGGCGCATCGAGATCTTCAATCCGGAGACCGGCGAACTGCGCCATCCGCTCTTTGCGACGCGCGAGGAGAAGCGGGTGCTTCTGATCGTCATCAGCGGCGACAAGGGTTTTGCCGGGGCCTTCAACGCCAACATTCTCAAGACCGCCTTCCAATTTATCTCCGGAAACGCCACGCGGGAGATCGACATCGAGGCGGTGGGCCGCAAGAGCCGCGACCAGATGCGCCGGCGCTATCCGGCAGCGGTTTACTCCGAGCAGACCGACGACCACGGCCGCGCCGTCAAGATTCGCGAGCGCAAGGCGCCGGTTGAGGTTACCGGCGATCATCCGGGGATGCTTTTGAAGCTAGAGACCAGCCGCGTCTTCGAGCTGGCCCAGAACGTCATCTCCCGCTATGTGCACGAGGAGATCGACGCCGCCTACATCGTCTACAACGAGTTCAAGTCGGTGATCGCGCAGCGGCTGGTTGTCGAGCGCCTGCTGCCCATTATGAAGATCGGTATTCCGCAGATCACCGGCGCCATCGAGCCCACGAAAGAGGAACGCGAGCGCGCCGCCGAGGCCGCTCTCTCGGCGGGCATCGCACTGGAGCCGATCGACACCGCCGAGGCCGACGAGGAATCGCGCAAGTTCGGCACCGCCCAGGTGGATTACATCTACGAGCAGCCGGCCGAGGAGCTTTTCAACGGCCTGCTGCCGCAATACGTTTCTTCCATGCTGTATCACGCCATGACGGAGTCAGTTGCCGCGGAGCACGCGGCCCGCATGACGGCGATGGATTCGGCTACCAACAACGCCTCGGATATGATCGACGCGCTCACGCTGCATATGAACCGCGTGCGCCAGGCGGCCATCACCAAGGAAATCATCGAGATTGTAAGTGGCGCAGCGGCTCAATGAGGGGTTGATATGAAGGTCCGTGAGCTTTTGCAGATCGAGATTTGGAGCAAAAGAACCGTGCGGAAGATTTTCGTCGGATTGGGAATCATTTTTGGGATTTTTGTCCTAGGATTGGTTTTTTTGTTTTTGGCTGAGCAGTGTTGGATAACGCCTAGGGAGCGCGCCGCAGCAAGAGTCGCACTCGCGCAGATCGATGCATTGCAGAATCTAAACTCGGTCTCCGATGGGGATTTTGATGCAATGGCAGATCAAGCAACAGCAAAACTAAGAAATGCTGCCCATGAAATGTGGACGAGGCGAGATCGAAGGATTTTTTCCGAATTGATGGCATACCTCTATGTCACCGAGGTTGCACGAGATGACATGCAGGGACGAAAGTCGACGCAACAAAGGCATTTCCCCCTGGCGGCGATTATGGATCGAGTGTTGAATCAGAAATTGGACCCGCAAGGGATCGAATTGAAAGGCTCCCTTCGGTCAGAGTTGCACAAAGCACTGGACTAGCGAAAGATCAGAATTCGAAAAGGCAGAAAAATGGCAGAGAACATCGGCAAGGTAATCAAGGTCTCCGGTCCCGCGGTGGACGTGCAGTTTGAAGAAGCAACGATGCCGCCCATCTATCAGGCGCTGCGCGTCACCAGCGATGGCTTCAAGGTGCCCACGCCCATCAGCGTGATTCTTGAAGTCCAGCAGCACCTGGGCGAGGGCCGCGTGCGCACCGTGGCCATGGAAGCCACCGACGGCATGGTCCGCGGCATGAAGGCCACCGACCTCGGCGGCCCCATCAGCATGCCGGTAGGCAAGCAGACGCTGGGCCGTATCCTCAACGTCATCGGCGAGCCGGTGGACGAGCTGGGTCCCATCGGCGAAAAGCAGCGCATGCCCATTCACCGCCCCGCTCCGCTCTTCGACGAGCAGTCCACGCACGAGGAGATGTTCGAGACCGGCATCAAGGTCATCGACCTGATCCAGCCCTTCCTCAAGGGCGGCAAGATCGGCCTCTTCGGCGGCGCCGGCGTGGGCAAGACGGTCATCATCATGGAGCTCATCAACAACGTGGCCAAGAACCACGGCGGCTACTCGGTCTTTGGCGGCGTGGGCGAGCGCACCCGCGAAGGCAACGACCTGTGGCTGGAGATGACCGAGTCCGGCGTCATCAAGCCCGGCGACTGGGCCAACTCGAAGTGCGCGCTGGTTTACGGACAGATGACCGAGCCGCCCGGCGCGCGCCTGCGCGTGGCCCTGAGCGCGCTCACCGTCGCCGAGTACTTCCGCGACGTCGAAGGCTCCGACACGCTGCTCTTCATCGACAACATCTTCCGCTTTACGCAGGCCGGCTCCGAGGTTTCCACGCTTCTGGGCCGCATGCCCTCGGCCGTGGGCTACCAGCCCAACCTGGCCACCGAGATGGGAGAGTTGCAGGAGCGCATCACCTCCACCGCCAAGGGCTCGGTAACCTCGGTGCAGGCCGTCTATGTGCCTGCCGATGATTTAACCGATCCGGCTCCGGCCACCACCTTCGCGCACCTGGACGCGACCACCGTGCTGAGCCGCCCGCTTTCGGAGTTGGGCATTTATCCGGCCGTCGATCCGCTGGCCTCCACCTCGCGCATTCTCTCCGCGCGCATTGTTGGCCAGGAGCACTACGACGTGGCCCAGGAGGTCAAGCGCATTTTGCAGCGGTACAAGGACCTGCAGGACATCATCGCCATTCTGGGCATCGACGAGCTCTCTGACGAAGACAAGCTCACTGTGGCCCGCGCCCGCAAGGTGCAGAAGTTCCTGTCGCAGCCCTTCCACGTGGCCGAGCAGTTTACAGGCATTCCCGGGGCTTATGTAAAGGTGGCCGACACGGTGCGCAGCTTCAAGGAGATTATTGCCGGCAAATACGACGATATTCCCGAGCAGGCCTTCTACATGAAGGGCGCCATCGAGGAAGTGCTGGAAGCAGCCGAGAAGCTGAAAGCGACGGTGTAGAAACAGTGGTCAGTTGTCAGTTATCAGTTGTCAGTAAAAACCCGGTCGCCGCACAATCCGCACTTACTGATCACTGACCACTGATCACTGACCACTGGCGACTGAAAGGAGCCCATGGCAGACGAAACCAATCAACTCCGCGTACGGCTGGTCACTCCTGAGCGCACCCTCTTCGAGCACGCGGCCTCGGCGGTCGAGTTGCCGGCGACGTCGGGTTATATGGAGGTGCTCTACGGGGCCGCGCCGCTGGTGGCTGAGCTGGGCGCCGGCGACGTGATCGTGCACGGCGGGACAGACTCGAAGACAGGCGGCGAAGCCGACGGCCCGGAGAGCGTGAGCCGCTACAACGTCAGTTGGGGCTTTGCCGAGGTGCTGCCCGACCGGGTCACCATTCTGGCCTCCGACGCCCTCAAGCCCGAGGAGATCGACGTGCCCCGCGCCCAGGAGCAACTGGACCGCGGCCACAAGCAGTGGAACGAGGCCGGCGACAGCGAAGAAGCCTACGCCGAGGCTCTCCACGTAATCGCCGAAGCCGAAGCCAAGCTGGCCTCGGCGGCGGAGAAGCGCTAGGACTTCATCGAGCCGCTGAACCGGTTGCCCCATCTTCGCGGCACTCCTTCGGCCCTCCAGTTGCGGCACGCTCCAGACAGATGTATCTTCGTGGATGCGCAGGGGAACAAGCGCGTGTGCGCTTTGAACTGCGCGGAAGGAAGCTCGCAATGCAGTCTGTAAGATCGTGGCGTTCTCATTTTTCCGCACGTCGGCTTTTTCTGTTTGTGCTTCTGGCCGTCACATTTTTTTCACAAGCAGCCTTCGCGGCCACCAAAGTGATTACCGATGCCGACAAGGGCGGCACGGTCCACCTGAAGGCCGGGGACACGCTCGAACTCCGCCTGAAATCGAATCCGACGACTGGATTTATGTGGTACGTCAAAAAGGAATCGACACATCTGTTGAAGCTGACCGGCCAGTCGGAGACCAAGCCTCCCGAGCCAGGCGCGGGCCAGCCGACTATGGTGGGGCAGCCCATCGTACAGATCTTTGAATTTCAGGCTAGACAGCCGGGGGACGGAGTTCTATTGCTGCACTACGTCCGCTCCTGGGAAGCGCCCTCGCCGGACGAAGAGCAGTTCCAAGTTCACGTCCTGGTCGAGTAAGGCCGTGCCGGAATAGCTATCGGGCTTTGCGTCCTCATGGATCGCGCGGCGTGCGCGTCGCGTGTCCCGCAGCTTACCAAACGGTGCGGGGGTAGTGCTTGCGGATTTCCTCGTCGGCGGAGATGAGCCAGGCGAAGCCATTGGCTTTGGCGTTGGCCACGATAAGGCGGTCGAAGGGATCACGCGTCCACTTCTCGTCGAGGGCGGCGCTGGCGATCTCAGAAAAGGGAAGATCGCAGAGGCGGAGGTTGGTTTCGTGGCTGGCCTTCTCCAGCAGATCCCGGGCGGGAAACTTCGTTTTTCCGAGCTCGCGGAGGTATTCGAGTTCGAGAAATGCCATGGCTGAGAGCAGCAACTCTGACCTGTCAAGAAGGCCTCGTGCTTTAGAACTCAGGCGATTGACTTTGCCCGCTGCAAGCCATAGAACGATGTGAGTGTCGAGATAGGCAATCAAAGGCCAGCCCAGTCCTTCTCCCACTCCTTTTCCATCTCGGCCAGCCACTCAGCCTTGAAGGCAGGATCGTTCATATCGAAGTTCGGGTCGACCATGACCTCCATGGGCGTAATCCGGCTGAGACGGCTCACGGGCTGGCCTTCGGGGACGATTTTGAGGCGGCGGCCCTTGTGCGTGACCCAGACCTCGCTTCCCTCCAGCGCCTGATTGACGAGGGAGAAGATTTCGCGGCGGAATTGGGTGATGGGAACTTCCATGAATAGAGTGTACCACACTGTACGCTAAATAGCGTACATAATGTACGTTGCCGAGTTTTCTGGCCCTGCTGTGCAACCGGCCATACCAGCGCCTACAATGTTTGAAAAGTATGGCCAAGACGAAGGAAAAGATTTTCGAGGTTGCCTGCCCGGATTGCGGGGCGATGCTCAGGATCGATGCTGCCACCGGGCTGGTGGTGAGCCATACTCCCGCGCCGCGCAAGCGGATGTTTGAGGATCTGGAGACGGCGGCCCAGGCCATGCGGGATCAGGAGGAGCGCAAGGAGTCGATCTTCCGCCAGTCGGTGGACGCGGAAAAGAACAAGGCCGACCTGCTCGAAAAGAAGTTTGCCGAGGCCATGCGCAAGGCCAAGGACGCGCCCGAGGGCAAGCCGCTGCGGGATTTCGACCTGGATTGAAGGCGCTTTTTTGAGGTAGCGGCTGGAGCTTTTCGACGCGTTTGCGCTGATATTCTCCACTGCGGGCAAATTGGAGCGATACTTGGTACAGCGTTCCCACGGCCCGGCGATCACGGTCCGGGACGGAAGGAGAGAACATGGTGGTTGTGCCGCTTCCTCAACCGGAGAATGAATTCGCGCCTGTGCCCCGCGGCCGTAAGGCCGAGCCGCTGAACTGGGTTCGGATTGCCGCCAGCGGAAGCCTGGTTGCGGGCGGGTTGCTGCTGCTGAACGGCCGGCGCCGCGCCGGGCTGGCGGTGGCTGCCTCGGGCACGGCGCTGGCCATGCTTGACCAGCAGGAATTGCTGCGCGCCTGGTGGAATGCGCTGCCCGGCTATATTGACGAACTCCAGGGGCTGCTCGGCCAGGTGCAAAGCACCGTGGAGGAGCTTACCGCCCAGTGCGAACGGCTACATCGGATTCTCTCCAGGTAGACGCCTTAAATCCCCAGTTGCTTTCGGCCTGCTTCGCTGATGCGGTGGGGCGTCCATTTGGGCTCCCAGACCAGTTCGACCTCAACTTTGCTCACGCTGGGAATGCCGGCCAGCCGGTTGTGTACCTGCTCGAAGATGAGTCCACCGGCCGGGTCCGCCGCGGCGGACTGCGTGGTCAGGGTCATGGTCACCTTGACCCACTGGCGCGGCCATGCCGGAGCGGAATCCGGGTCGGGGCCGGTCGAGACCGCATAAATCAACCCCAAATCCACCAGGTTCAGCTTCACTTCCGGGTCGAAGCAGTCGCGCAGCGCGGTGAGGATTTCCGCTTCAGAAAGCATTAGTTTTTTCGCTCGACGATGTAGCGCGCGATGGACTTGAGTCCGTCGGCGCGGCCGCCGTAGGGTGCCAGGGCGGCGAAGGCTTCTTCAATCAGGCGGGCGGCGTCGCGTTGGCTCTGCTCGATGCCGTAGACGGCCGGCCAGGTGGCCTTTTCCGTGGCCTGGTCTTTGCCCGCGGTCTTGCCCAGGTGCTCCGAGTCCACGGTCAGGTCGAGAACATCGTCCACGATTTGAAAGGCCAGGCCGGCCCTGCGGCCGAAGAGATCGAGCCGGGCTGCATCGTCCGCGGTGGCTCCGGCGTAAACTCCGCCTGCGACCACGCTCACACGGATCAGCGCGCCGGTCTTGGCGCGGTGGATGGCATTGACCAGCTCCGGCGTGGGCTTCAGCCGTTCGCTCTCCAGGTCCAGAACCTGGCCGCCGATCATGCCCTCGACGGTGCCGACGGCATTGGCGACGAGGCCGATGATCTGGACCGTGGCCGCGGGCGGCGAGTCGAGACCAGCCAGCACCTCGAAGGCGCGGGTTTGCAGAGCGTCGCCGGCCAGGATGGCGATAGCCTCGCCAAAGGCCACGTGGCAGGTGGGCTTGCCGCGGCGCAGGTCGTCGTTGTCCAGGGCCGGCAGATCGTCGTGGATGAGCGAGTAGGTATGGAGCATCTCGAGCGCCGCGCCCAGCCGGGCAATCCCTGCAGGCAGCGCGCCGGAGATGGTGACGGCGGCCTGGTAGGCCAGCACCGGACGCATGCGCTTGCCCCCGGCAAAGACGGAGTGGCGCATGGCGCCATGAATCGAGGCAGGGACGGTTTGCGCGCTGGGAATGAGCGATTCCAGCGCCTGGTCGGTCAGCGCGGCGCCTTCCTGAATCAGCGATTTCACATCGACGGGCATTGGTCTCATGATAAACGAGGCTGACTGAGCCTTCGCTCCAGAAACCAAAGTGCTGTGAGCAACAGCAGGGCCAGCGCGCTGATCCAGCGCCCGGCGAGCACGTCGGGGGTGGTCGTCCAGTCCACGGTCAAGTCCACACTTCCCTGCGGCACAGGCACGGCCATCAGGCCATCGTCGCGGCGGGGCAGATCGGAGACAGGCTGGCCATTCACCTTCACCTGCCAGGCCGGGTAGCTGCGCAGCCGCAAAATCAGGAATCCGGCATGAGGGGTGACCGCGGCGATGCGCAGATGCTCTGCCTGATTGTTGGTCGCGGCAAAGGTGGCCTCGCAACTGCCCTGCGCGGCCTGCCACACGGGGGCGCTGTCCGCATCGCTCTCAACCGCGTGGGCGCCCAGTGCGATTGAGGGATCGCTGACCAGGCAGGCTGCGGGAAGGCTGGAGGCGAGGAGAGAATCATCGGCGCCGGGAGGCGCATACTCGCCGGTCCCTTGAAAGCCCACGCCGGAGCGGTAGACCTCCGTCATGGCGAGGACGTTATCCTCGTCGTCGCAGACCTGGAAGAAGAATTTGCCCGCGGCTACCGAGGAAGCCAGAAAAACCGCTGCGCAAGCAGCCGCGACGGCAACGCGCCGCCAGCGCCGGGCAGACTGGCTGGGCCAGACGGCCGATGCGAAGAAGATGGCCATTGGCGCCTCCAGCACCACCAGCCAGCGCCAGGGAAACTGCAAAAAACGGAGTTTTGGCAGCAGGTTCCATACCGGCAGCGAGATGTGGATCTCAAGAAAGAGAACCACCTGCGGAATCAGCGCGAGCGGAAACCACCAGCAGAGTTTTGCGGGCAGGGTATTGCGCAGGCGGCTGACCAACAGGCCGGCCAGGGCTATGGCAATCATGGCGACGGCGATGATGGAGACCCGCCGCAGTTCCACGTCGTGCAGCTCCAGCAACGGGTTGGCGTGGCGTGCAAAGAGCCAACTGTTTTCGATCAGCAGGCCGGGATCGTCTGTGGCCTGGCGGATATCGGCCCAGCGCTGCTCCCACGCGGCGGGGATGAGATAAACGGCTCCCAGGCCAATTCCCACGGCGGCGGCAGTGGAGGCGCGCACGATGGGCGCCCAGGATTTTTCGAGCAATGCGGCGGCCAGCGCGACGGCAACCAGCAGGTAACTGGCCATCACACCGAGCGGTGCATTCGAAAGCCATGCGCCGGCCACAACCAGCGCCAGCAGAGCCGATGAACCGTCCAATGCGCGCCTGATTAAAGATTCTGATGGGTTGCGGTCGCGCAGAGCAAAGAGCAATAGCAACGGAATCCAGAAGCCGCCAGTCAGCTCTCCGAATGCTGAGCGCTCGTAGGCGGTGAAAAGCGTATAGCCGGAAAAGAGTGCCGCGCAGCCAGCCAGCGTTGCCGCGCCGTCGGAGAATGCCTGGCGAGCCAGCGCGCGTGTGGCGTATCCGGTGGCTGCCAGCAACAGAAAGGTCAAAACTACCGGGACCAGGCTCCAGGGCAGAACCAGCCCCAGCGCCGCGCCCAGCATCCAGGTCAGCGGCGGATAAAAAACAAAGCGCGGCTCGCCGGCGCCGAAGTTTGCGCTGGGTGACCAGTGCGGATACAGGATTCCGTGCCGCCAACTGTTGAGGCAATCGAACCAGGAGACCAGATGGAAGTCGAAGTCGTGGCCGCACGAGTTTCCGCGCAGCAACTGCGGCGCTGTGGCCACGGCGGCGGCGAGAAGAATGACGGCCGGGCCGATGAAACCGATCCAGCGAGGAGGTTTCCCAGGTCTCAAAAGCGAGACCTGGGGCACCCGGCTGTGGTGGGACGGAAGCGGGCTCATGGCAGCAGGCGCAGCGTGTGACGGGTCTCGGCGGTTACCGCTGCCGGTGTGAACGGCAGTGCGAAGGTGGTTCCACCGTAATAGTCGTTCCACTGGTCGCGGAAGTAAGGGCTGAGCGGGTTGCCGCTCTCGCCCATGACGATGTTCTCCGTCGAGCCGTCAATGTTGCTCCAGTCCATGGTGAAGCGCTGCGAAGGACCGAAGTCGCGGCTCACCTGCTTGACGGTGGTGGTGTCGCCGCTGAGCGGCTGCTCGCCTGTTCCGGCCACGCGGCTGACGAGGGGCAGAAATCCGGCCAGCGGATGCTCGATCTCCACCACATGCCAGCTTCCATAGTTCCACTCAGCCACGTCTGTGGGGGCTTTGCCCTTCTTCATGCCTTGACGGACGGCATCGGTCAGCAGGGCGTCCCAGTTCCTGTAGCCCATCGGAAGCCAGTCGGGGCTGGCGTGCATGATGATCTCTTCCTCGGCAAAGTTGGACTCGGACCATTGGTAGTCCTCGGCGACCTTGCCCAGCTTGGGCTTGAGAATCAGCGACCAGAGAGCGTAGCGAGCCTGGGTCACGATGGAGGCGGCGGCGGAGTCGGTAGTGAGCCGCCCGTCCCAGGAGCGCATCAAATCGGCGGCCTTGCGCAAGCGGTCATCCGCGCCGGGAGTGTGGTCGATGGCGTAGGCAAAGCGATGGCCCAGCTCCTGGTCCACCTCGCTGTATACGTCGGTTTGGAGGGCCAGCAGGTCTTTGGGGGTGATCTGATCGCGTCCCTCCAGAGTTTTGTAGATGCGCTCCACGCGGTAGGGTTCGGCCCACTCGAGCGTGAGCGGATAGGGCGACTTGTCGGTGGTGACGCGGGAGTTGGCCGTGGCCAGAAAACCCGAGGGCGGGTCGACAGAGTTGGGCATCTGGTCGAACGGGATGTAGACCGTGTCAGCACTCCCAGTGTATGGGGCCGTTCCCCACTCATATCGGAAGTTCATCGTATCGTGCGGCAAGGGATGTCCACTCCACATGTGGCGGATCGGGACCTTTCCCACCGCATGGTAAGCAATGTGGCCCTGGTCGTCGGAGTAGACCACATTCTGCGTGGGCCAGTTCCACGTACTCAGTGCAGCCGAAAACTCCGCCCAGTTGGAAGCAGTGTTCATTTCGTAAAGCGGAAGAGCGTTGAGCGTAGGATCGTAGAGAGTCCACTTCAATGCGATGGGCCGCGTATCCCTGGTAAAGATCGAATTCAGCAGCGGACCGTGCGCGGTGGATTGCACGTCGAACTGCACGTCCCTGCCGAGGCGCACGTGGATGACTTCGCGGTCCACGGCCAGCGGCTTCCAGGCGGTATCGATGTCCTGATAGTTGCCCTTGCCGTCCAGCTGTTCGACGTAGAGGTCCTGCACGTCGGCGTAGAAGGCGGTAAAGCCCCAGGCCACGTGCTCGTTGTGGCCGGCGATCACAAACGGCACGCCCGGCAGCGTGACCCCGGCGGCGTGAAAGCCGGGCGCACGCAGGTCGGCTATGTACCAGATGTCGGGCTCGCTGAGCCCCAGATGCATATCGTTCGAGAGCAGCGGCTTGCCGCTGGCGGTATGGCGTCCGGCGATGACCCAGTTGTTCGAGCCCGGCGCGCAGCCGTCGCACGACGGCAGCCCGAGCAGGGAACGGATTTCGTGTAGGTCTTCAGAGCCGGAGAAATCATCTGCTTTGAAAGGGCACGGCTTTAGCCGTGCCATCAGGATGGAAAAAAGACGTTGGGCTTTAGCCCCTGAGGGAAGGTCGATTCGATCATTTGCATTCCCTCGGGGGCTAAAGCCCCCATTCAATTCTGGCTCGCTTTCGGCACGGCTAAAGCCGTGCCCTTTCAAAGCCACTAGTTTTTTCGTTGTCTTTAGCGACGCGGCGCTGGCCTGGGAGCGGTCGTCTTCGTCGCCGGAGTCTTCCTTTACTGGCGGAGCCGGATGCGGCTGACTCCAATCGATGACCTCGCCGGTAGGCGGACGATCGCGCCACGAGCCGACCGGATAAAGATCGGCCTCGAGCTTCGGATTGTTCAGTTTGGCTGCGATCCGCTCCCGCGCGAGCTTCGCATACCAATGCGTATCCAGCATCTCCACCATCATCAGCCCGATCGAGACCGAGTCCTCGCCGCTCCAGGGTCGGGGGCGATAAAAGAGCAATTTGAACTCCGGCGGAAGCGAGTCCCGATGCGCGGCAATGAACAGGTTGACCCCGCGGGCGTAGTCGTCCAGTCGTGCGCGGTCGACCGCTGCCAGGTTGGCGTAGATGCGCCGGGCCGTCAGGCGGAACTGTAGATTGCGCTGCATTTTGTCGTGCCGCACCAGCGAGGGTCCGAGAATCTCCGCCAGTACCCCGTTGGCGTTGCGGCGGAAGGCGTCCATCTGCCACAGGCGGTCCTGGGCGGTCACGTAGCCCTGGGCCACAAAGAGGTCGTCCTCGGTAGCCGCCTCGATGTGGGGCACGCCGTGAGCGTCGCGCCGGACCGTTACGGGCGCAGAGAGTCCGGCAACGCGCAAGTCGCCGTCCAGCACCGGCAGCGCTGCCTTGGCTGCACCGCGCAGCAACAAAACGCCCACGCACGCGGCCAGCAACAGGACCGTCAGCAGGCCGCCCGCGGACCAGAGCAGAATCCGCGGCCAGCGTCGTTTGCGGCTACCGGGCAGTGGCGCAGCAGCGCGGGCGGGTGTTCGATCCACAGAGTCAGTGTTGGGCATCGGCAATGAACAGGATAACTCTCATGAAACAGGGATCGGCGATCCGATTGCCCGCTGATCCCTGTCCGCATGGGCTGCGTACGGAGCTTTGTTATCCGGCGGTTTGCCGCAGCGCAGCAGGAGTAAGCGTCGCGGGTTTTCCGCGGCCATAGAGGACGATCAGCGCCAGCAGCAGCAGCAGCAGGGCCCCCAGGACCAGCAAGCTGCCCTCGGGGCCGTCGGTGCCGCCTCTCCAGAGTACGTTGCCGGCCGGGCTGGTGGTCAGGTAGTGGCCCTGGGCGACCATACCGCTGTCTGCCGTGCCGTAAAAGTAGCTCTCCGCCCAGTCCCAGGCGGTGTGGCAGCCGATCGCCCACCAGGCCGAGCCGGTAAGCCGCACGCTGACGCAGAAGATGAAGCCGATGGCCGCCGCGGAAAAGATGCCCACCCAGTTCTCACCGCCGTTGCCGGTATGGACGAAGCCGAAGAGCGTCGAGGTGACCCAGGCCGCCTGCCAAAAATTGGCACCTTCCGCTTTTTTCATGTGCAACCACAGGCAGGGCGCCACTCCCAGCAGTGCAAAGCCGTAGACGCCCCACACGCCGTTGCCTTTAGCCGTCAACAGCAAATCCACGCAGGCCGCGCTGACGATGCCCAGCGCCCACCAGAAGTTGATGCCGCGGGTAAGGGTGAATTGCAGGTAGCAGCGGAAGCTGCCTTCCTCCCAGAAGCCCCTCAGCAGAAAAGCCACAGCCCACAGCGCGGCATAGCTGAAGATCTGCGCTCCAGTGAGCGCCGCTGGGCCGAAATGGAGCCATCCGCCCCAGGCCAATGCTCCCACCAGCGCCGAGAGCGCGGCAAACCCTGCTGCCAGGCCGCTGAGGAAATGAACAAAGCGCCGGGGCCCGGTCAGGTTGTAGTCCACGATGCGGCGGCGCTCGATGAGAGCGAGGATCACGCCCGCTCCCAGGATGGCCAGAACCTCGATCAGCCCCCCGATGATCGCCACATAGGGCGAAAAACTGCCTGTACTGGCTTGGTGATGATTTCTTAAGATAAGCGTGGCCACTGACCCCAGCGTTCTCAAGAAGAGAATGGTCAGAATCACGAAGAGCACCACCGACCAGCCGGAGCGCAGGCCCTGGCTGCCTATGAAGGCCCAGCGCAGGCCGCGAAACTTCGGGGGTTCGGACGTGAGGTCTGCTTCGGAGGGCGGCGCTTCCGGCTGCGGGGGCTGAATCACTGGCTCCATGGAGCCTCCTTCACAGAGACATAAATTTCCCGTGTACTGAATTCTACTGATGGAAAGATACTCTACGAAATGACCGTTTTGGGAGTTCCCGGAAACGGATTGGCATTTTTCCGTTCCATTCCGGCTTGACACAACCGGCCAATCCCTTGATGCTAAACAGTTCCGATGATTCAACTTTTGCAGTGCTCGGGGGAGTACAGCTTTGCGGGTTCGCGTCTTCTACCACGACAAATGCTTTGATGGAGCCTGCTCAGCATCGCTGTTCACGCGCTTCCACCGTGAGTGCATCGCTGCCGGGGCCAGCTATGAGTATCACGGCCTGGCACACCGCGCCGGCGCGCTCTTCGACGAGAGCGAGTTTAGCGGCGACGAGAACGCCATCGTCGACTTCAAATATTCGCCCTCGCCCCGGATCACGTGGTGGTTCGATCACCATCTTTCGGCCTTTCTTTCGCCTCAGGACCAGCAGAACTTTCTGGCCTGCAAGCAGGACCCGGCCTGCGGCGATCGCAAGTTCTGCGACCCCAATTACACCTCCTGCACCAGCTTTATCGCTGCCATCGCCTCCGCGCGCTTCGGCTTCGACACGGCGCCCGTTGCGGAGCTGATCCATTGGGCCGACATTGTGGACGGCGCGCAGTATGAGAGCCCCGAGTCGGCCGTGGAGATGGCCGCTCCAGCCATGAAGCTGACGCTGATCATCGAGTCCACTGAGAACCCGGCCTTTCTTCCGCGGCTCATCCCGCTGCTCACTGAGATGCCGCTCTCTGAAGTGCTCACCCAGCCCTCTGTGGCCGAACTGCTGCCGCCGCTGCTGGAGCGTCACCGGCAGGCCATCGAGCTGATCCGCAATCGCGCGGAAGAGCGCAACGGAACGATATTCTTCGACATTACCGACCAGCAGCAGGAGGGATATAACAAGTTCATCCCTTACTATCTGCATCCCCAGGCCACTTACTCGATCGGCCTCTCAAAGTCCAGCTTCCGCACCAAGGTCTCGGTGGGCTCGAACCCCTGGACCAAGGCCGACCCTGCCAAGATGGTGAATCTGGCGCAAGTGTGCGAGCGCTACGGCGGCGGCGGCCATGCCCGCGTAGGCGCCATCAGCTTCCCCCCCGACCAGACCGCCCAGGCCCGCGCAGCCGCGGCCGAAATTGTAGCCGAGCTAAGGGCGAAGAACCCAGTCTAAGCAATGGCAGTGCGTCTTCCCGATCGAACGGATACCGGCCTTGCCGGCTTGCTGCGCGGTTTGGCCGCGCGCAAGTGGATACGCGCAGAGCCTGTGGCTCTTGGGGCTTCGGCCATGGGAGCAACGGTGAATGTAACCGCAAGCTTGAGGCAGTCAGCAAACTGCAGGAGCCTGGTAATGCTGAAGCGCGTGATCTGGCCGCGAAGCAGCAGACTAGCGTCGGGCTGGTGAATCTTCAACTCCCTGGCAAGCTGGGTCTGCGTAAGCTTACGTGCCTCGATTTCGGCCCGGATCGGAACCCAGAGATCGTGCTTGATCTCCATCTCCCGAATCTCCTGCGCGGAAAAGCCCAGGTCTTCGAGCACATTGCCGGTAGTGATGTGACCGGGCCTATTTGTCTCTTTTGCGTCTAACATCGATTCTCTCTTTCAGGAGGCGCCGCCTAACTTGCGACAACCGCGCCCGTGCTCGATTCAGGTCGTTCTTCTCGGTCTTCCGGCTCTTCTTGGTAAAGGAATCCAGAACGTAGATCGTGTCTTCGATTCGCGCAAGGTAGATAACGCGATACCATGCCGCCTCATCCGCGGCTTTCAGCTCAAAGACTCCTTGCCCAACAGATTGCATCGGTCGTGTGGCGAGGGTCGGACGCTCTCCTTCCTGGAGTTTCAGAAGAGAGAGTCCGAAATCGCGTTGCACGTCGCGTGGCCATGTTTTCAAAACGTCGCGTGAGTCGCCCTCCCACGAGATAGAGGCTCTTGCCTGAAGAATGTTGTTGTCAGACACTGGTATCTCCTATATTTCCCCGAGGTTCACCCCCCGAGTGTATATGGCACTGCCCAGCGTCTCGCGCCAAAGATCCTCTTCTTCGGCGCGGCCTAATTGCGATCAACGTTTGTTGGGGCGGACCGGATTTCCGGCTCTCGGGTTTGCGTTTCTCGTTCCCGACATGCACTGCCCGGCTGTTGCCGGGAGCGCTTGGTCCCAAATGTTCTTTTCATTATATAGCAAGAATGCTATGGCGCCGGGAAAAAATATTTAATTGTCTGTAGGCCTGGGTCGCTTCATACTTTTGATTTCATGCTGGGCCAGTCGGCGCGGCGGTGCTCGAAGAAAGCCTTCACGCCTTCCTTGAAGTCCTCGGTGGAGCGCTGCTGCGCGTTGGCCTCGATGGCATCTTCGATCTCCTCATCCAGCCGCCGGCGGGAGTGCTTGGCCAGCAGCCGCTTGACCGCCTGCATGGCCTGCGGGCTGTTCAGCAACAGTGTCTGGGCCAGGGCCTGGGCGGACGGCATAAGATCGTTGTGCTCGACGATCTGGGTCACCAGGCCCAGTTGCAGCGCTTCCTGTGCCTTGAGGATTCTTCCCGAGAGCAACATCTCGCGGGTGCGCAATTCGCCCACCTGGCGGATCAGGAACGAAGCCACAATGGCCGGAATAAATCCCACGCGCACCTCGGTGTAGCCGAACTTGGCCTCAGGAGACGCGAGCGTAAAGTCGGGGATGGTGGCCAGGGCCATGCCGCCGGCGATGGCCGGGCCGTTAACGGCGGCAATGATCGGCTTGGGAAAGTCGTAGAGCGTGCGCAAGACCAGGGCCATGTTCTCCGAGTCACGGCGGTGCTCCTGCGGGGTGTGGGCGTTCATGCTCTCCAGGTACTCCATGTCCAGGCCGGCGCAGAAGGCCGAACCGGCGCCGGTCAGGATCACGATGCCGCAATCGCAGGTCTCCGCCTCGCGCAGGGCCAGGGTGAGCTCCTCAATCAGGAGCGGGCTGAGCGCGTTGCGCTTCTCCGGCCGGTTCAGGGTAATAGTCTGAACCCCGTTGGCGGATTCGGTGACGACGTGTTTGAAGCGGGCCATGGAGATCTCCTTGAGCGATCGGCCGCGGTTCAATTCCGCGCCGGAAATGCCTATCCTAACGCAGATTTCTCCTGGATGGTAGATGATTCGGGTCTCCGGCTCCCGTCAGCGAATAATTGCATTTGCCTTTGGGCGCCCTGGGCCGTCCGCCACGGCACAATACTGTTTTCACAGCCCCAGCTCCCCTGCCCGCTTTTTCATCGCGTCAATGCAGAACGCGATGTGCGCGTCCAGATCGACGCCCAGCTCCGCCGCGCCCCGGATCACGTCCTCGCGATTCACGCCGCGGGCAAAAGCCTTATCCTTCATCTTCCTGCGCACGCCTGCTGCTTCAACGTCGGCGATAGCCCTGGTGGGCCTGACCAGCGCGCAGGCAGTCAGAAACCCGGCCAGCTCGTCGCAGGCAAACAGGGCCTTGGCCAGATGCGTTTCACGGGGCACGCCGGAGTACTGCGCGTGGCCCAGAATCGCGGTGCGCAGCTCGATGGGCCAACCCTGCCGCTCCAGCTCGCGGACTCCCACGAAGGGATGCTCCGCGGCCGTGGGGTGACGCTCGTAGTCGAAGTCGTGCAGCAGGGCCGTGGTGGAGTAGAGCTCGGCGAATGCTGAGCGGTCATGGCCGGTGAGCCCCAGCCGGTCGGCCTCCGCCTCGCCGCAGGCCGCCACGCAGGCCTCAACCGCCAGCGCGTGCTTGCGCAGGTTCTCGCTTTGTGTCCATTCGGTGAGCAGTTGCCAGGCCTGGTCACGCCCGTAGCCTTCGGGGCCGTAGGCCGATCCGTTTCCGGTGTTCATATTCATCTCCATGTTGATCCATATGGTTCGGTTTTCTTCCGGTCTTTTTGGGAATGATGGGGAAATCTTAGGTTAGTCCCTAAGTTTCTACTTGACAATTATGGTTCATTTCCCCGAAAGTTACCTATATCGAGGTGCGCAGACGCACCACGGATAGCCAGCTCTGGCGCTCCGCACACAGCCCATGGCCACCACTCAAGTCAGCGTGGAGACACGCGAGGTAGTGCGCTGTAACTACTGCAGGCTCGTCCAGTACAGGCCCAGCAGTTCCAAATGTCTAAGATGCCACAGGCCACTCGATGTGGAGGAGCCTGTGCCACTGGCGCCGCAACTGGTGACCAGCCCGCCTGTACCGGCTTCAGCCGAGGCCGGGTTGCAGGTTGCCGCACAGGTGCGCGAGGTTCGCCGCGTGCGCCACCTGAGCCAGCGTCAACTGGCCGGGCGCATGCAGGTGCCCCGAACCTATATTTCGAAGATTGAAAACAGCAAGGCGATCCCCACGCTGGGATCGCTGGAGCGGCTGGCCGCGGCGCTCGAAGTGAACGTCTGCCAACTGATCCGGGACTCCCGCAGCCGCCGCGACGAGGAGGTAGCCTCCATTTTTGCCGACCCGTTCCTGGCCGAGATTGCTGCCGTGCTGCCCCATCTGGACTCGCTGCAGCGGACGCTGATCTATGGCGCGGTGCGGGACGCGGCCATGGGACGGCGGCGCACCGCATAGGGGCTAGGGGCATTGATTGGGGCCGGGACGTCTCGTTCCCGGTCTTGGGCGCGAATTGTCGGCAATCTCGACGCGCATGCAGCCCCGCCTTCCCTTTGCGATTCGCCGCGGGTGAGTATCCTTTGCGACGCATGGGCGCTTATGCTAGGGTCGATGATGCTGCACCTTCCCTCCGTCTGAAGGAAATTTACCCTTCGGGCAGGAGTCTGATGTGGTCCGATAGCCCCATTGATTGATCCGGCGCCAATCCTCCGGCTTCATTTTTTGGACGCCCCAGGACCGCCGGCCTGAATGCAGCAAATACACCGTAGAGGCGAGTTCCTTGTATCCAACCGGCACCCTCCGCATCCATGACCTGACCGCTGAGGAGCGCGCCGTCTATGCGACGCTCAAGCCCGAGCGCCTGCCCCAGCACGTGGCCATCATCATGGACGGCAATGGCCGCTGGGCCGGCCAGCGTTCGCTGAAGCGCTTCCTGGGCCACCAGAAGGGGGCCGATGCCGTACAACTGGTGACCGAAACCGCCGCCCGCATCGGCTTGCCCTGGCTCACGCTCTATGCTTTTTCTTTGGAAAACAACCTGCGCCGCCCCAAGGCCGAGATCAACTTCCTCATGCGCCTGCTCAAAACCTATCTGGAGGCCAACCTCGGGCGGATGCTGGACAACAACATCCGCATAAAGTACATCGGGCGCACCCAGGACCTGCCTGCCGAGGTCCAGGACAAGATGCGTTGGGCCGAGGAGGCCACGGCGCGCAATACCGGCACCACGCTCACCCTGGCGCTCAACTACGGCGGCCGCTCGGAGCTGGTGGACGCCTTCCGCTCGCTGACCGCCGAGATGAAACAAAATCACCTGGGCGCGGAGCGCATCACCGAGGAAGACATTCACCGCCATCTCTACACGGCGCACATGCCCGACCCCGACCTGCTCATCCGTTCCTCGGGCGAGATGCGCATCTCCAACTTCCTGCTGTGGCAGGTGGCCTACACAGAGATCTTCGTCACCGATCGCCTGTGGCCTGACTTCCGCGGCATCCATCTGCTCGAGGCCATCGCCGACTTCCAGCTCCGCGAGCGCCGCTTCGGCGGACTGGGCGAGGGCTCCGGAGTAGTGGACGAAGAGGCGGAGCAGATTAAGATCGCAGCCAGCTGAAAATTCCTTTAGCTCCGCCGATCTTTTCTTTTGCATCAATTCAAATGCCGCAAATTATAGATTCTGCCGTGCTTCCCGCATGAGGGATGAGGTATTTGCATTCTCGCCCTATCGGAGCTATTCTTCTCGGCAGCAAATCACTAAATGACGCCGTATCCTGATCGCGTAAGGTTGAAGAGCGTCCTCCGCAATCGGGAAACCACGGCCGCTTACACATGTGCGTGGATGCAGAAGGCAATGGAAGGCCAATTCCCCTCCCAAGGAGATAGCGATGAAAATAGTACTGGTCAGCATTTTTTCTTTAGCCATGGTTTTGTCGTGGAGTCCTCTGGCGGCAGGCCAGGCCGGCTCCAACAGCCTGGATTACCAACTGATTTCAGCTGCCTATAACGGCGACACGACGGTAGTACAGCAACTTCTGGAGAAGGGCGCCAACATTGAGGCCAAGGACAACGATGGTGACACGGCGCTGACCAACGCGGCACTTGAGGGCAAGACTGACACTGTCAAGCTGCTTTTGGAGAAGGGCGCAAACATTGACGCCAAGAACAACCATGGCTATACGGCGCTGATCTACGCGGCCCATGAGGGCAAGACTGACACTGTCAAGCTGCTTTTGGAGAAGGGCGCCAACATCGAGGCCAAAGACGGCAAAGGCTGGACGGCGCTGGTCTGGGCGGCCAATGTTGGCAAAACCGACATGGTGAAGCTGCTGCTGGAGAAGGGCGCCAACATCGAGGCCAAAGACAACAAAGGCGATACGGCGCTGAGCGGGGCGGCCATGATGGGCCAGACCGAAGTTGTGAGGATGCTATTGGAGAACGGCGCCAACATCGACGCCAAAGACAACAACGGCGATACGGCGCTGACCTACGCGGCCCATGAGGGCAAGACTGACACTGTCAAGCTGCTTTTGGAGAAGGGCGCCAACATTGAGGCCAAGGACAACGATGGTGACACGGCGCTGAAGGCGGCGGAAAGAAAGGGGAATACCGAGATTGTGAAGCTGCTGCGGGAGAAAGGCGCTCGCTGAGCTTCGTCATGAGCGGTGCAGCAGGTTGCCGCTGAAAGACAGACTGGATATCTGCCGCACTGGGGCATGTTCACGGGCGCAGCAGCTGTGGCAAGCAGGATTCAGAGAGAAGTGGAATGCTCATTACCTTCCCAAGGAGATAGCGATGAAAATAGTACTGGTCAGCATTTTTTTAGCCATTGTTTTGTCATTGAGTCATCTGGCAGTAGCCCAGTCCGGCTCCAACAGCCTGAATGACCAACTGTTCGCAGCCGCCGAAAAGGGCGACGCGGCCGCGGTGCAACAGTTGCTACAGAAGGGCGCCGACATCGAGGCCCTGGACATGTTTCACTTTACGCCGCTGATCAGAGCAGCCGGTGCGGGCAATACTGAAACAGTAAAGCTGCTGTTGGCGAAGGGCGCCAACATTGAGGCCAGGGCAATCAACGACTTCACTGCGCTGATGAGTGCGGCCGGTGAGGGCAAGACCGAGGTTGTGAAGCTGCTGTTGGACAAGGGCGCGAACATTAATGCTAAGGGTCTCGACGGCTGGACGGCGCTGATCTGGGCAGCCAACGAGGACAGGACCGATGTTGTGAAACTGCTGTTGGAGAAGGGCGCGAACATTGATGCCAGGACCAACCGAGGCGAATCGGCGCTAATGGTAGCGGAACGCCAGGGCAAGACTGAGGTGGCGAAGCTGCTGCGGGAGAAAGGCGCCCACTAAATTTCAATAGAAACGATGCAACAGGCCGCCAGCGAAAGCCGCCGCTATCTGCGTACTGGGAACGCCGGCGGGGCGATTACTCCCAGCGATTCCCCCAGAGCGACTCCTTCAGGTGAGCCGCCCCCAGGTCTTTCCCGCAGATCTTGCACCATTTCCTCGTCATCGTGACTACTCCCGGAATTCCGGTCTGGCTAAAGGTAACGGCCCGATGCGGGCAGTGCTCCCTGGCTTGCACATATCCATATTTTTTAAGCAGTTCGTCATATTCCTTTCGGTATGCCTGAAGCTGCCGATCCTTGCGCCTGGCATCGGCCCTCACGATAACGATCAGCAGAACGATAAAACCCGCAATATAAAGCAGCCACATGGGACTATGCCTCCACTCTTTGCCCGCCTGACCTGTCGAAATCGATTGGCTAGGCCGTTCTTATTCATAGTCTCTCAACAAACCGGCTGTGCACCTGAAGAACAGCTCATTCCGGCATTTGTTTCCAGGTTTTGCCGGCCGGGACGCGCGCCAACCCCACCCGACAGTGTATTCTCAACCAAAGAATGAAGCGCATAATTACCGGCCTTCTATTGATTCCGCTGGTCCTGCTCCTGGTGTTTTTGGGGCCGAGGTGGCAGTGGCTGTTCACGTTGCTCGTAGCCGGGGTGGCGGCGCTGGCCGCCTGGGAATACCTTCGCCTGGTGGAGCGAGGCGGGGCGAATCCGCCGCGCATTGTGGTGCTGGCAGCCATCCTGGCGCTCTTCGCCGGCAGGTTTTTTGCCGATTGCAGCGTGATTGCCGGCAACAACTGGCTGTCGGCTCTCATCCGCACCGGCGCCGCCCAGCTCAATTTTGAGTTTCTGCGTCACACCGAGCTCGTTTTCGGCATTCTGGCCCTGGTGTTGCTGGTCGTCTGCGCCTTTCGTCCGCCCGTCGAAAATGTGATGGGGGATGCGGCGGTCTCCATCTTCTGCCTTTTTTACGTCGGATTCACGCTGACCACCGTGCTGGCCCTGCGCGAGGAGGCCAACGGCCCTTCGCTGGTGCTCTTTTTGCTGTGCGTGGTCTGGGCGGGAGACATCGCCGCTCTCTACGTGGGCCGTGCCTGGGGCCGGCACAGGATGACTCCCTCGCTCAGCCCCAAAAAGACCTGGGAGGGCGCACTGGGCTCGGTGGCCGGCAGCCTGCTGGCAACCGGCGCCCTGCTGGGCCTCTCCGCCCTCTTCGAGATGTGGGACTCGACGTTGCTCTCCTTCCGCGACGAGGAGGTTTGGTATTGGCTGGTGATGGCAGTGGTGGTAAACATGGCGGCACAGGTGGGCGATCTGGCCGAGTCCGCGCTCAAGCGCTCGGTGGGGGTCAAGGACTCAGGCGACCTGCTGCCCGGCCACGGAGGGATCCTGGATCGCATCGACGCCCTGCTGCTGGCCGCTCCGGTGCTGTGGTACGCTCAGGTTATTCAACAGCGGTTCTAGATCTCATTCCCGGTTTTCATTGGGAATGTTTGATTGGAACACGCTCTATGGATGGGTTCCACAAGGAACCGCGGAATTACAAGAATCACCTTGAAGCGACTCGCCATTCTCGGTTCCACCGGCTCCATCGGGCAGAGCACCCTCTCCATCGTTGAGCAGTTTCCCGACCGCTACGCGGTCGCCACGCTGGCCGCCGGACGCAATCTCGACCAGGCCTTCGCGCAAGCCCTCTGCTGGCGGCCGCGAGTGGTCTCGATGGCCACTGAAGAGCTGGCCGGAGAGCTGACCGAGCGCCTCCGCCAGGCTGGCGTCACCGGCATCGAGGTGGTTTACGGCACCGCTGGCACCGTTGCCTGCTCCACGCATCCCGATGCGGACTTTGTGGTTTCGGCCATCGTGGGCGTGGCCGGTCTGGAAGCCACGCATGCCGCCATCCAGGCCGGCAAACCCGTAGGCCTGGCCAACAAGGAGTGCATGGTGGCCGCCGGCGAGATCCTTACCCGCGCCGCCCGTGAGCGCAATGTACCGATCTTACCCATCGACAGCGAACACAATGCCGTCCACCAGTGCCTGCGCGTGGGCGCGCACGCCGAAGTGAAGACCATCTGGCTGACGGCCTCCGGCGGCCCGTTCAGAGAACTTCCTCTCGCCCAGTTCGCCGCCATCACCCCCGCGCAGGCGCTCAAGCACCCCACCTGGGTGATGGGCCGGCGCATCACCATCGACTCCGCCACCATGCTTAACAAGGGCCTGGAGATCATCGAGGCCTGCCGGCTCTTTGACGTGCCGCCACGCCAAGTCCGGGTCCTGGTTCACCCGCAGTCCACGGTCCACTCGCTGGTGGAGTATGTGGACGGTTCGATCCTGGCGCAGATCTCCGTCACCGATATGCGGCTGCCCATCCTGTATGCGCTGGCCTGGCCGGAACGCCCTGCCTCGGCGCTCACCTTCGACCTGGCCGCCTTGCGCCACCTGGAATTCGAGCCGCCCGACTTCGAGCGCTTCCCCTGCCTGAGATTGGCCTTTGAAGCCGCGGAAGTTGGTGGAACCCACTGCATCGCACTCAACGCCGCCGACGAGGTCGCCGTCGAGGCATTCCTTGAAGGCCGTATTTCCTTCACGGGTATCCCGCGTACAATTGAAAATGTGCTCGCATCCACGCCGGAGGCGCATCCCGCCACCATCGCAGAGGTGCTGGCCGCCGACCGGGAGGCGCGTCAAACGGCCCGCGGGCTGTTGAAATGAGGCCGGTCATCCCGCACGTTGCCGAGGGAAAAACCGTACATCTATGCATGAATTTCTAGTAGCTATCGTTGCCTTTATCGTCCTCGTGGGCCTGATGGTGGTGGTCCATGAGTTTGGGCACTTTGCCGTCGCTAAGCTCTGCCGAGTCCGCGTAGAGTCGTTTTCCTTCGGCTTTGGGCCGCGTCTCTTCGGTATCAAGTACGGCGAAACCGACTACAAGATCTGCCTGCTTCCCCTGGGCGGCTACGTCAAAATGACCGGCGAGGCTCCGGAACAAAACCTCGAAGCGCCCGGCAAACACTCTGAATATCCGGTGGACGACCCTGGATCTTTCCTGGCCCATCCCCGCTGGCAGCGGGTGCTGATCGGCCTGGCCGGACCCGCGGCCAACTTCATCCTGGCATTCGTGTTGATGGTCTTCTACTTCGGCTGGATCAATGAGGTTCCCAAATTCGAGGTCGCGACCACAACCATCGAGTGGGTCACTCCCGGCTCGGCGGCAGACCAGGCCGGGCTTGAGTCCGGCGATATCATCCGCCGCTTTGAAACCGTGGACAATCCCACCTGGGACCAGGTGAACATGCGCGCGGCGGTGAACCAGGGCCAGGCCGTGCCCGTAACCGTGGACCGCGGCGGCAAGACGATCAATCTCTCCTTTCACCTGCCCCCCGCGGGAAAGAGCCAGGATTTCGATATAAGCGACACGGGCGCCCTGCCGCAGTTCGTCCCCGGCCCGATCAGCGTTGAGAAGGTGCAGCCGGGCGCGCCGGCGGAGCATGCCGGTCTGCGCGCCGGCGACGCCATCCAGTCCGTCGATGGTCACGCCTTCCATACCGTCAACACGCTGCTGGCCTATATGCAGGCCGGGCAGGGCAAGCCGATTACGCTGGTTCTGGTGCGCAACGGCGTCCCTTTGCCCCCCATCGTGGCCCATCCGGCCAAGCTCGACTCAGGATGGAAGCTGGGATTTCAGCCGGTGCCGATTCCCTTCCGCAACGACCCGCTCCCTTTCATTAAGGCGGTGGACAAGTCAGAGGCGTTCTGCGCCGATAACTCCACCCTCATTGTCGATATACTGGGGCGCATCTTCACCCACAAGGTTTCCGTCTCCCAACTCTCCGGTCCGGTGGGGATTGCCCGCATGGCCGGCGACGCAGCGGAGATGAGGGGCTGGTATCCGAAGTTCGTGCTGGCCGGTGAGATCAGCCTCAATCTGGGCATTCTCAACCTGCTGCCCTTCCCCATTCTCGACGGCGGCGGGATTCTGCTGCTGCTCATCGAGAGCGTGATCCGCCGCGATATCGGCGTCAACGTAAAGGAGCGCATCTACCAGGCGGCCTTTGTGGTCCTGTTGGCCTTCTTCGCCTTCGTCATCTTCAACGACGTGACCAAGCTGCCCATCTTCACGCACTTGAAACCGTAACAGTGGTCAGTGAACAGTGATCAGTGGTCAGAGATCAGTGGTCAGTTTTCAGCGATCCTCTTGACCACTAACCAGTTCCACTCGTAACTGATCCCTGATCTCCGAAAGCTGCTCCCGTGCCCCATCCTTTCGCTTTTTTTCTGGCGAAAGGGTGGGAAACTTCGAAACTTCCCCGGTTTTTTGGAGACGAATAAATGCCAATCACCACCGAAGTCCGTGTGCGCTACGCCGAAACCGACCAGATGGGCATTGTCTACTATGCCAACTACCTGGTCTGGTTTGAGATAGGCCGCGTGGAGCTGCTGCGCTCGCTGGGTCTTGCCTATAGCCAGTTGGAGATCGAACACGAGTGCATTTTGCCGGTGATCGAGGCCAGTTGCCGCTATCGCGCCCCGGCCCGCTACGACGATGAGATTCTGATCGAAACCCGCCCCGCTCTGTTGCGTGGCTCGGTCATCAAATTCGCCTATCAAATCTGGCGCAAGGCAAACCAAAAAGAGAAACAGCGGGAGCTGCTGGCCGAGGGCGAGACGGTGCACGTGGTCTGCGACGACCAGTTGAACAAGAAGCCTCTGCCGGAAAAGTACGCCGCGGCGCTGCGGCAAATGATGGCGGGTGAGGCATAACATTTATGAATGAGCTTGAATTTGTGTACTTAGATTGGCTGGCCACCACTCAGTACAAGAATAGTATTTAGAAAAGCCTTCAATTCCGGGCAGGCTGCAGCAGCAATAGCCAAATCCTTATTAAGCAGGATTCTATTTGCGTCTCGAACTTTGGAGTAGTCGTCACGACAGGTGCCGATCTGAAAAATTTCCTTAATGTGGTAAGACGGAGGCCGGTTATGATCGATAGACTCCGGCGCTCCAGGTGGCGCATTTCGGTTGTGGCCAGCGACCTTCTGAATCTCACTCCAATAAGGCAAGAGCCAAGCCTCGAAATCATGCTGCGCAACGTGGGGATGAAAACGGTTATTCTGGCCAACCCATATGCGCATTTTGGCTTTAGCATCAGCGGCGTCCAGGAAATCCTGTGTGCCAGTGTATACGTCGGTTAATGCGATCACCGCGTCTGCCCGATTACGCCCGATAAGTAAGTTCTCAACCGTACGCCGCAGTTTCTCTTCCTTTGGGATTCTACCGTCATACAAGAACGGGTCGAGATTGGGCATCTTTCCTTCAAGGCGCACTTTGAGAAACACTCTCAAGTGAGGTAGAAATGCTCTTTCTGTCCGTCCCTCAACTAAAATAGCAATCTTCACGCGCGCGCTCCGAGACGGCCATTACTCCAAAGCTCATCGAGGGAATAGTCCTTCAGCCATGCATCGAGATCAAGTTCATCGGCCCATTTCAGTGTACTCATCCCGTTTTCATCCGAATCCATTAGTAAAATTTCCTTCGGTTGCAGAAATCGGATGAGACGATCCGAGTGCGTTGCCACAACGATCTGTGTACGGCTGGATGCCTCTCGCAACATATCCGCGAGTAGGTTCAACAATTCTGGATGCAGGCTCACTTCGGGTTCGTCCAACAACGTGAGAGCAGTCAATCCAGGGCTCTGGAGCAAAGTAGCCAGCCACAAAAAACGTAGCGTCCCTTCAGAGAGTTGGTGCATATAAAGTGGCTTTGAGAATCCTGTCTCGCGCCATAAAAGGGCAAGTGTTCCGGCTGCCACAGCTGGAAACTCGAGGCGATCAAAACGAGGAAAGGCCGCACGAAGTGCATCCTGTATTGCATCAAATTTATTTTTTTCAGATTCCCTAAGATTGTAGAGGCAAGAAACCAATTCTTCGCCATTTCGACCCGGAAGTGTTGCTGGCTGCATTGGTTGGGGTAAGCGCACTGGTGACCGAGTATCCACATTCAACACATGATAAAACGTGGATGATGCCAGCCGATTCCGAAAATCCTCTGGCTGCTGAAACATTTTGGGCACCTGATATAAGGACGTTTCAAGTGGATTGTGTGTCCAGTTTGGCTGGACTGGCTTTGTCAGCTGTTTTGATTTTATATCGTAATAATTGATGTTTGGTCCGTACGAGCTAATATGCAAAAAAGGACCTGCATGACCGGATCGTTGTTGGCTTAGACGCTCTTCATTGATTAGATAAGCGACAGATTGCGGTATTAGCTTTAATGAGTACTTTAATGGTTCATAATGTGGAACCGTCATAGAAATATCTAGCTGCAATTCCTCGGCTCTGTCATAGGTTAGTATGCTCGATAAACCGGACAGATCCGAAATGGACTCGCTCAGTTTACCTTGTGCAGATTTTGCAAGCAATGAAAGTACATCCAGTATAGAAGTCTTGCCTGTTCCATTCGCACCAATCATTACGGATAGGTCGCGCATCCTCAATTGAACATCGTTGAGGCGGCGAAAACCGTGAATTGCCAAGTCTTGGAAACGGTATTTCTCAGAAGTTATCATTTCATACCTCATAGTATTTCCTGCTTCGCAAAATGTTGTCAATATTGGGCACTACTTTCTCTGATCTCGCGCCAATACAAATAGGAAGACAAGAGCAACATGCAACTCACTTGTCCCGCGCCACCACAAAATCCGGCACCCACAGCAGGGCGCGCTTGAACTCCGACTCGGCAAGCCCGGCAAGCGCCTGGCGGCTCTGCTCGGCGTAGCGGTCGGCGACGCCCATGGCGTACTCCACCGAGCCGTTTTTAGCCAGAATCTTCTGAATCTGCTCGCGGCTCACGTTTTCAAAGCTGCGGTCGTCCAGAACCCTCTGAATGGTTTGCCGGTCGGCGGCGGTGCCGTGGTCAATGGAGTGAATCACCGCCAGGGTCGCCTTGCCTTCGCGCAGGTCGCTGGCCACGGGCTTGCCCAGAACCTCTTCGGTGGCCGTCAGGTCGAGCACGTCGTCGACAATCTGAAACGCCAGGCCGACAGTCCGGCCATAGGTGGCCAGGCTCGCCTCCTCGGCCTCGCTCGCCGCGGCGAGCACCGCGCCCAGCCGCATGGAAACGGCAAAGAGGCACGCGGTCTTGCGAAAGATCAGGTCGTAGTACTCGGCCTCGGAGACGGCTTTGCCCAGTTTTTGAATCTGCAACAGCTCGCCCTCGACCATCTGCTGGGTCAGGCCGATGAGCAGGTCGAGCACGCGCAGGTTCTTTTCATCCAGAGCCACCTTGAAAGCCTGCATATAAAGCCAGTCGCCGGCCAGCACGCATTTTTCGTTGCCCCAGGTGGTGTTTGCCGAGGGACGCCCGCGCCGGGTGTCCGCGCCATCGATGATGTCGTCGTGCACCAGCGTGGCCGTATGCACCATCTCCACCACCGCGCCCAGCCGGATGGCCCCCTGGCCAAAGTAGCCGAGCATATGCGCCGAAAGCAGCAACAGCGAGGGCCGGATGCGTTTGCCGCCGCCCTCGCGCAGGTATTCGGCGATCTCCGTAATGGTGCTTACGCCGGAGGCAGCGTCGCGGCCCAGCTCCTGCTCGATCGCCACCAGGTCGTCCCGCAGCAGATCGAAGACCTCTCTCGCCGTCGATGTCGCCAATGTGCTCAAAGCTCTCCGGTTCCCGTGCTTCCTTGATCCCGAGGGTGCCCCACTCTCGCCGCGTTTTTTTTCTTTGCGGTACCCCGAGGGTTCCCAGGTGGGATACAACAACTGCTCAAAACGTGCGGTAGTTGGTAAACTGCAGATCCAAACCCAGGTCTTTGCCGCGCAACAGGGCGATTATCGCCTGCAGCACGTCGCGGTCCTTGCTGGATATTCTGACTTGATCGCCCTGGATGCTGACCTGCGCCTTCTTTTTCGAGTCTTTGACCAGGCGAACGATCTCCTTGGCCTTTTCCGTGGGAATGCCCTGCTGCAAGGCGATCTTCTGGCGCACGCTCTTGCCGGCCGCCGGCTCCAGCTTGCCGTAGGTCAGATTCTTCAGCGAGACCCCGCGCTTGACCAGCTTCTGCCCCAGTATCTCCTTGACTGCTTCCAGATGGTACTCTCCGTCCGAGGCAAGTTGAATGGCGTCCGCGCCCTCCAGCGTGATCTCCGAGTGGGAATCCTTCAGGTCGAAGCGCTGGCGAACTTCCTTCAGCGCCTGGTCGATGGCATTGCGGACCTCCTGGATATCCACCTTGCTCACAATGTCGAATGAATTGTCCTGTGCCATTTTTCTATTCCCTCAAAGTGGAAAGGCTGCCGCATGCAATGCCTGCCGGACGCAGTACCCGTCCGCGGCGCCTCTATCAGTTTCCCACGTCTGCCCTTAGGTCAAACAGACGGAAGAAGTTTTTCGTGGTCGCGTAGGCGATTTCCTGCTCCGTGACGGCCTTTAGCCCGGCCAGCGTCTGGGCGGTCCGCAGCACCCAGGCCGGCTCGTTACGCTTGCCCCGATCGGGCGCCGGAGCCAGCCAGGGCGCGTCGGTCTCCACCAGCACCCCCTCCAGGGGCAGCCGTGCAGCCACGTCCCGTAGCGGTTGGGCATTGGGATAGGTCAGATTGCCGGCGAACGAGACCAGAAAGCCCAGCTCCAGCGACCGCCGCGCCTGCTCCCATCCGCCCCCGAAGCAGTGCATCACGCCGCCCAGCCCTGTGGGCCTCCAGTGCATCTCCAGAATCTCAAAAAGATCGTCCCAGGCGTCGGTTGTTTCGTCTTTTGGACGGCAATGGATGAGGATGGGCCGCCTGCGCGCCGCGGCAACCTCCAGTTGGCGAATCAGCCCCACGCGCTGCACGGCATGCGGAGCGCCTTCGTGATAATAGTCAAGCCCGATCTCCCCGCAGGCAATCACCTCCGGCTCATCCAGCAGGTTGTCCAGCCTGCCAAGAACCTCCTCATTGATTTCTCGCGTGTTATGCGGATAGACGCCTGCGCTGGCATAGAGCTTTGGAACGCCGGGCTGCCCGTTGAACTGGCGGCAGATATCAAGCGCGCGCCCCATTCCGGCCGCCTGCTCGCCAATGCCGATGGACAGCACCGCGCCCACTCCCGCCTCCCAGGCTCGGCCGAGCATCGCGGCACGGTCCTCCGCGTAGCGCTCGCTGTCTAAATGGGCGTGGGAATCGATCAGCAAGGGTACGGCCTCGGAGGGAATGGCATGGTGGAGATCATTCTTACTTGCTTGATTCTATGGCAATGGCGGGATCGGCGGATGCAACACGCGAAGCCCCAGGTGCTTCTCGAAAAAGTCGAAGTCGCTATCGCGATGAAGGAGCTCGTGGCCCTCCTCAATACAGAATGTGGCAACCAGGCAATCGACGGTACTCCGAATGGTAATACCAAGCCCACGCAGGATTCTATAATTCCGGGCCGATTGGACGGCAAGCTCATTGCTGCCGATTTCAAAGATCGCAAACTGGTTGAGCGCCTTCAGCGTCGCGGCAAACTTGGCATCGTCGCGAATTCCCTGCAAGACTTCGGTCAGAATCAGGCTCGTGATCCCTATGCGTCGAATGCCGCCCTGCCCGTCTAGCCACACTGTCTCAGGATTGGAATAGCCCCCTAAGTAATCGATCAGCACGGAAGAATCCACAATGACCATTGCTCACCGGCGTCCGTTAATGGCAGTCCTTGCGAGTTTCTTTCCGGTCGTGGGGACTTCGTTCGATACTGCCTTTCGCTCCGATTGCTTGCGCTTTCTGATGATCTCTTCGTCGGAAGCAGACCAGTCGTCGCCGGGTCCGCGCCATACGACCTTGCCAAAGAGCTCTTTGATGCTTCCCTGCGCCTTGAGGCGGACCGCGAGGCGCATGCTGGCTTCCACTGCGGCCCTCTTCGTGCTCGCCCCGGTCGCCTTCATCGCCTGCCGCATCAACTTGTCGTCAATCTCGATATTCGTCCGCATGGGGGATCTCCCGATGTGTAAGTATGACACGATTTATGTGTATAGGGCAACAGGGCAGTTTACGGCTGGAAAAATCGATCGGACTCTACTTCAGCCGCGCCCCCAGCGGAACATCTTCCAGGAATCCGGCCAGTACGGGCGCTCCATCCGGCGGCAGCGAGGCGGCCAGCAGCATTCCATTCGATTCCAGGCCGCGCATCTTGCGCGGAGCCAGGTTGGCGACGATCACAATCTTCCGCCCGATGAGCTTTTCCGGCTCGTAGTACTGTGCGATCCCGGCCAGAATCTGCCGCTTCTCGTAACCCAGATCGACCTCCAGCCGCAGCAGTTTGTCGGCCTTGGGCACGCGCTCGGCCACCAGAATCTGCGCCACGCGTAGCTCCACCTTGGCGAAGTCGTCGATGGTAATTTGCTGCGGCGCGGCCGCCTGCGGTGGGGCAGACGGCTGCTCCGCAGCCAAAGCGGCGGCTGGAGCCTGCGCAACAACTGGGGCATTGGATACAGCAGAGGCAGCAACCGGAGCCGCCGCTGAAACTGCCGGAGCTTTGGGCTTGGGCGCACTCAAGGGCGCAGCCGGAGTCGCGGCTGCACTTTTTGCGGGCGCTGCCGCCTTGACCGCATTCTCTTCCACGCCGGCGGCTTCCACGGCGCTGTGGTTGTTTTCGTCTTCGAGTTTTTGCATACGGTCGATCGCGTCCTTTTCCGCACGGGGAAAGAGCGGCGCGGGCTCGGCAAATTTTGTCCCGGCCTTCAATCCGCCCCAATGGAGTTCAGCCAAAAATGAATGTTTTGCCGCGTCCGCAATCTCGCCCTGCCCAAGCTGCCGCCAGACCTTGGCGGCGGCATCCGGCAGAATGGGATAGACCAGCGCGGTGATCATGCGGATGGCCTCCGCGGCCGTAGTCAGCACCCGCGCCTGCAACTTCACGTGGTCGGCCTCGCTGCGGTCCGCGGGCCGCTTCCAGGGCACATTGGCAGTCAGGTAGCCGTCGGTCTCCGCCACCAAAACCCACAAAGCCTTGAGCGCTTCAGAAAAATTCAGCGCATCGAACTCCGGGCCAAACGCGGCGATTGTGCGCAGTGCACACTCGTGAAGACCGCCCTCCGCAGGAGTCTCCGCACCCGCCTCCGGCACAACCCCACCGAAGTATTTGTGCACCATGTTGACCACGCGGCTCACCAGGTTGCCGTAGCCGTTGGCCAGGTCGCCGTTGTAGCGCTGCACCAGGGCATCGAAGCTGAAGTTGCCGTCCTGCCCGAAGGGAATCTCCCTGAGCAGGAAGTAGCGCAACGCATCGGCTCCCAGAACCTCCTCGACCGTCTCCGCGCGCACAATGTTGCCCCTCGATTTGGACATTTTTCCCTGGTCGAAGAGCAGCCAGCCGTTGGCCCTCACCGAGCGCGGCGGCGGAATCCCCGCGGCCATCAAAAATGCCGGCCAGTAGACGCAGTGGAAACGGCTGATCTCCTTGCCGATCAGGTGCAGGTCCGCCGGCCAGAATTTTTTGAACTTTTGGTCGTCATCCGAACCATAACCAAGGGCGGTGATGTAGTTGGCCAGTGCGTCCAGCCACACATAGATCACGTGCTTTTCGTCGCCGGGCACGGGAATGCCCCAGGAAAAACTGGTCCGGCTCACCGACAAATCCTTCAGCCCCCCGCGCACAAACGAGATCACCTCGCGCCGCGTGGATTCCGGCCCCATGAAACCGGGGTTGGCCTCGTAGAACTCCAGCAGCTTGCGCTCGAAGGCCGAGAGTTTGAAGAAATAATTCTCCTCGCTCACGGTCTCGGTGATGCGGCCGCAATCGGGGCACGGCGTTCCGGGAGGGCCGTCCACATAGGCCTCGTCGGAGACGCAGTACTGGCCGGTATAGGAGCCTTTATAGATGAAGCCTTTGTCGCGCAGCGTGGCGAACAGGCGCTGCACGCCGCGCTTGTGGCGTTCTTCGGTGGTGCGGATGAAGTCGTCGTAGCTCAGCCCCAGCCGGTCCCACAGTGCGCGAAACTCCGCTGAGACGGCGGTGGCAAACTCCTCGGGCGTGCTCCCTGCGAGTTTCGCAGACCGCTCGATCTTTTGCCCGTGCTCGTCGGTGCCGGTCAGAAACCAGGTTTCGATGCCCAGCGCCCGCTTGCGCCGCGCAATGGCGTCGCAGACGATGGTCGAGTAGGCATGGCCCAGGTGCGGCCGCGCATTCACGTAGTAGATCGGCGTGGTCAGGTAAAAGCGGGCTGGGCTGGGAGCAGGCTTGGTCATGGGCAGGCTTTGCGTGGGATTCTTCCCGGACGGCAGGCAAAAATCCACAGGCAATCTACTCACCATCTTAGGTTGCCGCGCGGGGAGCGTCAAACCCGTCTGCGCGCGCCACTCTGATAGAATCACCCTTGAAAATCAAGGATTTCTGAGGCATCCCAACGTGTATCTGGAATTGCAGAAAAGACTCGCCGCTCGTCTTCGGATCGTATTAGAAGAAAAGTACGGCCTCCAGATTGAGACCATTCCGCTGGAGATTCCCCCGGAGTTGCAGTTGGGTGAGCTTGCCACTCCCATTGCCTTCGAACTGGCCCGCAAGCTGCGCAAAGCGCCCAAGATCATCGCCCAGGAGATCGTGGCTGCGTTGGGCCATCTCGATGGTTTTTCCTCTTTTGAAGTTGCCGGCGCAGGCTACATCAACGCGCGCCTCGACCGTGCCGCATTCGCAGCAGGTATGGCTTTTCCCGGGGAGACGGCAAAACCGGCGATCTTTGCTAATGTGGAGCACACCTCTATCAATCCGAACAAGGCTGCGCACATCGGCCATCTCCGGAACGCGATCCTCGGCGATACCTGGGCAATGCTACTGAAAGCAGCGAGCCGAATTCCGGATACAGTCATTGTGCAAAATTACATCGACAACACCGGCGTCCAGGTCGCCGATGTTGTGGTTGGATTCCTGCACCTTGAAAAGATGTCGCCTAATCAAGTACGGCAATTCATCGATAAACTGGAGCGTGACTTCCGCGCTGCAATCAATTCCGGGTTGAGTATCAGCGAAGCCGCAGAGTCTGCCGGAATGCCGATCGATTATTATTGCTGGAATTTGTACGCGCGAGTTTCCACATGGTATTTGGGACTCGAAGATGATCAGGGTTTCCCTAATCCCTGGGGAGCGGACCAATCGCTTATTGCAAAGAGAAAGCAAATCCGCCTCGACACGTTGCATGCCATCGAACGTGGCGGGAACGAAACCGCCGAAATCGCCGACCTCATCTCCACGGCTGTCCTTCGCCGCCATCTCGAATCCATGCTCCGTCTCGGCATCGAGTACGACTTCCTCCCGCGCGAGAGCGAAATTCTTCACCTCAAATTTTGGGAAGCAGCCTTCGAAAAGCTCAAGCAGTCCGGTGTCCTCTACAAAGAGACCCACGGAAAGAACGCTGGCTGCTGGGTCATGACCCGCCCCGGCGCCGAGATCGAATCGACCCAGGAAGAGGACAGCCCCGACGAAGACGCCAAGGTTATCGTCCGTTCTAATGACACCGTTACTTACGTCGGTAAAGATATCGCGTTTCACCTTTGGAAATTCCGCCTCCTCGATGGTTGCGAATTCGGCGACGAAGTCTTTTTCAGCTACCGGAGCGGTAAGCAGTGTTACCGATCAGCCGACAATCGTATCCGCGACGCTAATGGTGTCCCATCCGGAACCGGAATCCCCGTGCATTTCAAGGCAAGTGGGGCAGATTATGTATTCAACGTGATCGACACCCGGCAAGCAGACGCGCAAGCCAACGTCAAGGAAGCCCTGCGCGGCATGGGGTACACGACGCAGGCGGAACAATTGAGGCATTTCACGTACGAGATGGTCGCGCTCACGCCCCGTTGTGCCGTCGAACTTGGCTACGACATCTCCGAAGAGGACCAAAAAAAGGCCTACATCGAAGTCAGCGGACGCAAGGGATTCGGCGTCAAGGCCGATGACCTGATCGACAAACTCATCGCCGCCACGCAGGCCGAGGTGGACGCTCGCCAGACCGGTCGCGACGAAGCGGAACGCCAGAAGATCGCCGGGCAAATCGCCATCGGCGCGCTGCGCTATTTCATGCTCAAGTTCACGCGCAACTCGGTCATCGCCTTCGACTTTAAGGATGCTCTGAGCTTTGAGGGCGAAACCGGCCCCTATATTCAATACGCCGTAGTCCGAGCCCGCAATATCTTCCGCAAAGCCGGAACCACGCCGGAGGCGGTGCTGGCGCAGTTCGCAAAGTTAAAGAAGCCCGACGCCTATCTTGAAGGCGAAGAAGCCGAAGATATCTGGGCCCTCTGGCTGCGCTGTGCGCGGCGCACCATGGTGCTGGAGCAGTGCATTACCACCTCCGAGCCTGCTTTCCTGGCCAGACACGCCTTCCAATTAGCCCAGGAGTTCAATAACTTCTATCACCGTCACCACATCCTCAGCGAAGAAGACCCGGCGCGGAAAACTTTCCTGCTGGCCACGGCGGCGGTTGCGCTGCGCGAGTTGATTCTGGCGCTCAGTTGGCTGGGAATTGAGAGTCCGGAGGCGATGTAACGCTCGTCCGCGCTTTGTTTTGCACGCCGCTTTAGCAGGTTCAACCGTCACATCCTCCGGCCCTCCCCATGGGTTATAGTGCAAGGCGGTCAGGAAAGTCTTGCATGTTGCCCATTGAAGAAATCGCGAGCAAACTGGCGCTTGCTCCGGCTCATTATGAATCCATCGGCGCCAATGGCGCCAAGCTCTCACTCGGCGTGCTTGCCGATGCGGCCTTTCCCGTCAACGGCAAACTCGGCAAACTGATTTTGGTGACAGCCACCACACCGACCGCCCACGGCGAAGGCAAGACGGTGGTTGCCATCGGGCTGGCCGAGGGCCTGCAACGCGTCGGACGCAAATCCATCCTCACCTCGCGCGAACCCTCGCAGGGCCCGGTCTTCGGTCTCAAGGGCGGCGGCACGGGCGGCGGCCTCGCGCAGGTGGAACCCAGCCAGAAGATCAACCTGCACTTCCACGGCGATTTTCACGCCATCACCGCCGCGCATAACCTGCTGGCCGCCATGGTGGATGCCCACCTCTTCCACGGAAACCCATTGGACCTCGACCCGGCCCAGATCACCTGGCCGCGCACACTCGATATGAACGACCGCGCCCTGCGCCACATTGCCGTCAGCCTGGGGGCAAAAAGCGATGGGGCAAATCGTGAGGGGGGCCGCGAAACCGGTTTCGTCATCACCGCCGCATCGGAGATCATGGCCATTCTCGGCCTCTCCTCAGGCCGTGCCGATCTGCGCCGCCGCCTGGATGCAATCGTTATCGGCGTCACCCGCTCCGGCCGTCCGGTCACTGCCTCAGATCTGGACGCCACCGGGGCCATGATGGCCCTGCTCAACGACGCCATCCTGCCCAACCTGGTGCAGACCACGGAGGGCACGCCGGCGCTGGTGCATACCGGGCCCTTCGCCAATATCGCCCACGGCACATGCAGCGTTCTTTCGCAGCAGATGGCCATTCGCCTTGCCGGCTACGTGGTAAACGAAGTTGGTTTCGCCTCCGAACTGGGCGCGGAAAAATACTTCGATATCGTGATGCGCGCCTCCGGCATCCCTCCCGCCGCCGCCGTGCTGGTCACCACCGTGCAGAGCCTCACCGCGCAGGGCGAGGGTTCGCTTGCGGCCGGCTTCCCCAACCTCGATCACCACATCCGCAACTTGCAGCGTTTCGGCGTGCCGGTGGTAGTGGCCATCAACCGCTTTCCCGCCGATCTGCCCGAAGAACTTGAGGCGGTTGCCGCTCATTGCCGCCGGCAGGGCATCGCCTGCTCCATCGTGGAGGCTTTTGCCAAAGGCGGCTTGGGCGCGGCCGATCTTGCAGAAAAAGTCGTCGCCGCCATCGAGGCCAACCCGTCGCCCGGCATCCAGCCGGCGTATTCGCTCGATGACACGCTCGAAGAGAAGATCCGCAAGATCGCCACGAAGGTTTACGGCGCCGGCGATGTGGCCCTCAGCGACAGTGCGCGCACGCGGCTCAAGCGCTACGGCGAATGGGGCTTTGCCCGCCTGCCCGTCTGCATCGCCAAGACCCAGTATTCGCTCTCCGACGATCCCAAACGCATGGGCGCGACCACCGGATGGACGCTGAACATCACCGACGTTTCGCTCTCAGCCGGAGCGGGCTTTGTGGTTGCTATTTCCGGCAACATGATGCTGATGCCGGGCCTGCCGCGCGTGCCACGCGCCCAAGCCATCGACGTGGATTCAGACGGGAATATCACCGGAGTATGACGGGCGAGTTGGGGTTCGTGGTTTCCCACCCTTTCGCCAGTAAGAAGGCGAAAGGATGGGGCACGGGGCTGTCTTCTTGCCACTAGCTACTCAAAGGCTAAGAGCTAGTAGCTAGCAGCCAGCAGCTAGTAACTCCGTACCCACTCCAGAATCGACCGTACCGCGACGCCACTCGGCCCTTTGGCGATGTAGGGCTTCGAGTCTTCCACCCACGCCAGGCCGGCGATGTCGAGGTGAATCCACGGCGTCTCTTCCACGAAGACCTTCAAAAACTCCGCCGCCGTAATCGCCCCGCCGGCGCGGCCGCCGGTGTTCTTGATGTCGCCGATCTCGCTCTTGATCTGCTCGGCGTACTCCTCGCCCAGGGGCAGCCGCCAGAACTTTTCACCCGAGGTCGAGAGGGCTGCGTCGAACTTTGCATAGGTATCGTCGTCATTCGAGAAAGCGCCGGCGTTGGTCGTGCCCAGGGCCACCACGCACGCAGCGGTGAGCGTGGCCGCGTCGATCAGGTGGGTCGCGCCGAGTTGGCGGGCGTAGGTCAGGCCGTCGGCCAGAACCATGCGCCCCTCGGCGTCGGTGTTGATGACTTCGATGGTCTTGCCGGGCTTGTCAGCCGAAAGCGGCATCGCCGTCTGCACGTCGCCGGGCTTTTGCGCCGTGCCCGAGGGCATATTTTCCGCCGCGCAAACGACAGCGATGACCCGTACCTTCGGTTTAAGCAGGGCGATGGCGCGCATGGCCCCGATCATGGCCGCGCCGCCGGCCATATCGTACTTCATCTGCTCCATCTTGTCGGAGGGCTTGATGGAGATGCCGCCCGTATCGAAGGTGATGCCCTTTCCCACCAGCCCCAGCACCGGGCCGTCTTTCATCCCCTCGGGCTCATAGCGCAGAACAATCAGCGCCGGCGGCTCCGCTGAACCTTGCGATACGCTCCAGAATGCGCCCATCTTCAACTCGTGCAGCTTTTCGGTAGAGTAGACCTCCGCCTTAAGCCCCACTTCAGCGGCCATCGCCGCCGCGCGCTGCCCAAGGATGGTGGGGGTGAGCTTGTTGCCCGGCTCGTTGACCAGCGAGCGGGTGAAGTTCTGGCTCTGGCCCACGATTACTCCCTCGGCAAAGGCGGTTTTCAGGGCTGCCTCGTCCGCACTGGCCGGCGCGGCCAGGGTGAAGGACTCGACGCTCTGGTCCTTGCGGTCGCTGCGATAGGTGTCGGGGTCGAAGTCGCCCACAAACGCGCCCTCGACGGCGGCGCGGACGCCGCGCGCGGCAGCCAGTTCGCCGGTAACCGGCAGGACGAAAACCAGCTCCCGGATGCCGCGCGGCTTGGTGAAGCGGACGGCGGTTCCGGCTGCGTTGCGAACCTTATCGCTCGAAACCTTGGCCTGCTTGCCCAGGCCGACGATCAGCAGGCGTTTTGCCTTGAGGCTGGCCGGGGCGTGCAGCAGCAGCGTCTCATTGGCTCCGGCCTTGTATTCGCCGCTGGCCAGCACGGCGGCCGTAGCGGCCTTCACCGCTTCATCTGCCGTCAGCAGCACAGGCTCGGGCTTGGCGTCGGGCTCTTTCGAGGTTTGTTTGTCGGCGGCCACAACGGCCAGCAGTTCGGTTTCGATTCCCGCAAGGGGAGCAAAAGAGAGTTGAGTCCGCATGGTGACAGTTTACAGTGGACAGCGAACAGTGGACAGTGCGCAGGGAGATGACACTCTCCTTATTGTTGTCATAAAGTTAATAGTGTGACATAATTGCTATAGGGGGCATTATGGCATCGGTTGTCACAAAGCCGCGATCTGTCAGCAGCAAGATCAATCAAAATGGCCGTATCGTAATTCCGGCCGCAATCCGGCAGGAGATGGGGCTCAAGGCAGGAGAATTTGTCGTTATGGCTTTGGAAGACGGCGTGTTGCGCATTGAGTCCTATCGCAGTCGTATTCGCAGGATTCAGGAGGAGTTCAGGAAGCTGATTCCGGAGGGCGGAATGCTGATGTCGGAGCAACTCATTGCGGATCGCCGCGAAGAGGCCCGCCGCGAGATGGAGGAGGGGCTTGGATAAGAGGGCCGTTTTCGATTCATCCGCCATTCTGGCGGTGATCTTCAGTGAGCCAGGAAGCGAGGCGATCATTGATCTGCTGCAAGGCGGCTTGCTTAGCACGGTGAACTTGAGCGAAATCCACACCCGTCTGCTGCTGGACGGACGCCCGGCAGACTTTGCCTGGAACCGTATTCTGAGTATGGGGTTCGAGGTGTGTTTTTTTGACGACGAACAGGCCCGTTTTGCAGCAGAGATGATTGGAAAGACGCGGCCCTTCGGCCTCTCCCTTGGCGACCGCGCCTGCCTGGCTCTCGCCATGCAGCGCAAAGCCAAGGTCTACACGACGGATCACGTCTGGAAGAATCTACCTCTGGGAATCGAAATCGAAGTGATTCGCTGAGTCCGTAAGGCGTTGTACAACTGCGATTCGCCGAAAAACGATCTGAGGTGACGTGCGGAAATGCGGCCCGGCACCTCCCTGAGTGAAGGGAAGGTTTGAACTCATGGACTATTACCAGGGTGTCGTTATGGAGTATCTGCGGTCCGACCGCTCAGTATTCATCAATCCCGAGTGCTTCCTTCAGATCAAGCCAGGCAAGGCGCCTCCAAAGGGATCAAGCTGGTACTGCGACGTGTTGGCCGTAGACTTCGGGTCTGATTCGTCCGCTCCAACGACGGTTTTTCTCTGCGAGGTCACCTATAGTGAAACGCTTCAGCATCTGATAAATCGACTGAAGGAGTGGAACAATAACTGGGAGGAGATCCGTAAGGCCCTCGTCAGTGACAACCATCTACAGGCAGAGTGGCCGGTTCGGGTGTGGCTATTTGTTCCCGAGGCAAAGAATTGCGTGAAGAAGCTGGTTGATGCGTTAGGAAAAATCGGTGACGGCCAGCCGTTGAGATTTAGGCCGAGAATCACCAGTCTTGAAATGGTCCAACCATGGATGTATTGCACCTATGACCGGATTGGCGAAAGGCTAGAACGAAAGCCCGAATGCATCCCGCCGGAGATGCGGGTCTGACGCCCTTACCGGCCCATGCGGTGCTTGTTGGCGTTGACGGCGGCGCGGGATTCGCGGTCGGCCTCGCGGCGGCGTTCGGTTTCCCGCTTGTCCCAGTCCTGCTTGCCCTTGGCCACGGCCAGCTCGCACTTCACCCGTCCATTGCGGAAGTAAAGCCGGGTGGGGATGAGCGTGTGGCCCTTGATCTGCGTCTTGGAGAGTAGCTTGCGAACCTCGTCCCGGTGCAGCAGCAGCTTGCGGGTCCGCGTCGCGTCGTGGTTGGCGATGTTCCCGTGGGAATAAGGACCGATATGAACGTTGAGCAGAAACGCTTCGCCGTCCTTGATCAGTCCGTAGGAGTCCTTGAGGTTGGCCTGGCCCCCGCGGATGGACTTGACCTCGGTCCCGCGCAGGGCCACGCCGGCTTCAAACCGTTCCAACAGAAAGTAGTTATGGCTGGCGGCGCGATTGTGCGCGGCGTCCCGCTCGCCGCTGGCCACAGGATCGCGGGGCTTGGCCGGCTTCTGGGGTCCGGCCGTGTCCTTGGCAACAATGACGTGGCTGGTTTGGCGAGCCATCGGGAAGCAACCTCGAATCTTCATCCTAGCATCGGGGCCGGTTTCAGAAACTTTGCAGCGGGGCTTTGCTAAAATGGAGCATCGCAGGATGTGCAGGATTACCAGCAAGAATTGCGTCCGGGGCGGCCAAGGCAGCCCGCAAGCGCCCGAAGTTGAACGCGGGCTGGCTGAGACGCATGGGAGTACGATGAACCGCCGCGCACAAGCTCCGTCTGCTTCCGGAACGGTACTCTCCGGAGCCGCTTTCCATATTGCCCTCTTCCTGGTTCTGGCCGTCTTTGGCCTGTTCAGCATTCCTCTGCACGCGCAGTCGGCCAAAACCTTGTTCAAGCACGGACAGACCGCTGAGACTCGCGAAGACTACGACACTGCCTACGCCGACTACCAGAAAGCGATGGCCAAGGCGCCCAAGGATCTGACCTACCGCACTGCGCTCGTCCGGGTGCGGGTTTCAGCCTCGGCGATGCACATGAGCAAGGGCCGCAAGCTGCTGGCGGCGGGCGACGAGCAGGGGGCGCTGGCGGAGTTTCTTCATGCCTCCGAGATCGATCCCAGCAACGAGGCCGCGCAGCAGGAGATCGCCAGGGTGCGCCAGAAGCACGGCGAGGCTGCGGTGGGCGAGACCAGTCTTCCCATGGAGGCAGGCAAGCAGGAGGAGATCAACTCCATCGGCGCGCCGGCCGAGCTCAAGCCGGTCTCCAACGAACCGCTTACCCTGCACATGACGGAAGACACCAAGGTGATCTACCAGGCCATCGGCAGGGCCGCCGGGGTGAATATTCTCTTCGACCCGGACTATACCTCCAAGCGCATTCAAGTGGACCTGAACAATGTGTCTCTGCTGGACGGCCTGCGCATTGTGGGCACCATGTCCAACACCTACTGGCGCCCGGTGACCAGCAATACCATCTTTGTGGCCGCCAACACCCGCGCCAAGCACACCGAGCTGGATGAGGCTGCGGTGGAGACTTTTTATCTGACCAACGCCTGGCAGCAGAACGACCTGAACGACGTGCAGACGGCCCTGCGCAACGTGCTGCCGGGCGCCAAGGTCTACGGCGTAGCCAGCCAGAGCGCCATCGTCATGAAGGGAACGCCCGACGAACTGATGCTGGCGCAAAAGCTGGTCAACGACCTGGACAAAGCGCGCCCCGAGGTGGTGGTGGACATCGCCATCCTCGAGGTCAGCAAAAACTGGGAGAAGACCCTGGGCATTGCCTGGCCCAGCAACGTGGGCATTGCGCTGCAGGCGCCCGGCAGCAGCAGCAGCACTACGGGCACCACCGGCACCACCGGCACTACGGGCACCACCGGCACGTCTAGTACCTCCGCCCCATCTCTCTACGCCCTCTCCCATCTGAAGGCGACGGATTTTGCGGTGACCATTGGCTCGGCCACGGCCAACCTTCTGCTCACCGACGACAATACCAAGATTCTGCAAAATCCGCGCATCCGGGCCACCGACGGGCAGAAGGCAACCATGAAGATCGGCGAGAAAATCCCCATCGCCACCGGTTCCTACCAGACGGGCGCGGCCACCGCTGTGGTCAGTTCGCTGGTCAACACGCAGTTCCAGTACACGGATGTGGGCGTGAACATCGAAATGACGCCGACAGTCCACTACGACCACGATGTGACGCTGAAGATCAAGATCGAAGTATCTTCGCAGAGCGGCTCGGTAACCATCAGCGGCGTAACCGAGCCCATCCTGAGCCAGCGCGTGGTGGACCAGGTGATCCGGTTGCGCGAGGGCGAGGCCAGCATCCTGGGCGGCCTTCAGGACAAGCAGGAAGCGGTGAACTGGAGCGGCATCCCCGGGTTGAGCTCGATTCCCATCCTCAAGTACCTGTTCGGGTCGAAGGATCACACCATTTCAGATGACGAGCTCGTATTTCTGGTGGTACCGCACATCGTTCGTACGCAAATGTTGGATATGTTGAATCTGCGCACCGTCGATACCGGCGCGGGCACGTCGGTCCAGTTGCGCCACATTTCCAGCGAAGCTCCTGCCTCGAATCCGGCGCCTGCGGCAACCCCGGCGCGCCCGCTGGTAAACAACCAGCGGTCCACCGTGGGCACGGTTCCCGGCCAAAGCGCGGCGGCGGCAGCCCCGGCGGCGCTCCAGCAGATGAAGGCAGCGGCGGATGCGAATGGGATGACGGCGACTGCGGATATTGCCAACCACCCGCCCATCCCGCAGCCCAATGCGCAGCCAACTCCGCCCAATTCGAAGCCCAGTCCGTCCAATCCGCAACCCAATCCGCTTAATCCGCCTCATACCGGAGGGGTGAGCCTTCTGCTCACTCCGCTGCCGGCTCCGGTGGCCCCTGGAACCACCTTCAAGATTCCGGTTGTGGTCAGCGGCGGAACGGATATCGCTTCGATTCCCTTGCAGATTCAGTATGACCCAGCCAAACTTTCGCTGGTCAACGTGGATATCGGGGACTTTCTGGGCCAGGACGGGAAGGCCGTGGCGCTGGTTCACCGCGACGACGGGCCGGGTTTAATCAACATCAATGCCTCGCGCCCGCCGGGAGCGGCCGGGGTAAGCGGCGCGGGCGTGGTCTGCGTGCTCAGTTTCCAGGCCAAGGCCGCGGGAGAAAGCGCCCTTGCCATTACCCATCCGGCGGCGGTGAACAGCGCCCAGCAGCAGATGCAGGCCACCGGATCGCAGGTAAGCATTGTGGTGAAGTAGTCCGATGAGACCCGAACTTATGAGCTACGCCCGGACAAACCGCATCGGCCGCAGTGGGGAGCGGGGCCTCACGCTCATCGAGTTGATCGTGACTGTGGCGATTTTGTCCATTCTCGCTTCGGCTGCGCTCCCCGTTGCGCGCTTCGAGATAAAGCGCCAAAACGAGCGTCAGCTTCGCTACGACCTGTGGATGATGCGCGACGCCATCGACAAATACAAAGACGCGGCGGACAGGAACGCCTTCCAGGTTAAGATTGACAGCCAGGGCTATCCGCCCGATCTGGAGACGCTGGTGAAGGGTGTGGAAGTGGAGACCAAAAAGGTGAGGTTTCTGCGCAAGATTCCGGTGGACCCCATGACGGGCAAAGCCGAGTGGGGGTTGCACTCGATGAAGGACGATCCGGACTCTGATTCCTATAGCGGAGACAGCGTCTTCGATGTATATTCAAAGTCCCAGGGAACGGCCCTGGACGGCACCAAATATTCCACCTGGTAGCCAGCCGGTTTGGCAGGTTAGAGGTCTCTGTGAGCTGGATTCGCAAACATAACGCGGGCTTTACGATGGTTGAGCTGCTTATCGTCATGTCCATCATCGGCATCCTCATGCTGATCGCCGTGCCGCTCTATACCACCGCCATCAAGAGTGCCCGGGAAGCGGTGCTCAAGGAGGACCTGCACATCATGCGGGCGGCCATCGACTCCTACACCATGGACAAACAGAAGGCGCCGCAATCGCTGGACGAGCTGGTCCAGGAAGGCTACCTGAAGTCCATTCCCGAAGACCCGATGACCCGCTCCAAAGACACCTGGGTGACCGACTCCAACGATGCGATGACTTCGGTGGACCAGACCGACCCCGGCATTGTCGACGTTCACTCCGGCGCCGAGGGATCCGCCTCGGATGGCGAAACCTTCACCACCTGGTAACCTCAGAGGCAAAGATGCAGCGACCGACTCAACGTGTGCCCCTGCTCGTGTTGTGCGTGGCCGCGCTCTGCGCGGCATTCCTCGCTCAAACGGGGCACGCGCAAACAGGCAAGACGATCACCATCCGGATTCTGGACGGCAAAACCGCGCGTCCCATTGCGGCTACCAGTTTCCTGGTTCGGATCAATCACCAGCAGACTGTCCATGCCGATTGGGTGCTGCAAAATGAGGACCGCTCAGGAAAGTTGACTGTTCCCGGCGACGCCGTAGTCGTCTCCATTCGTGCTGCATACGATAGCTCCATGCAAATGTATGTCAATTGCGACGCCGCGGAGGAGAAGCAGAACCCTCAAGAGCATTGGTACTCGGTCTCCACAATACTCGCTTCTGGAGTTGTGGCTCCCAACGGTTGCAGCAACATGAAGGAAACCGCCCAACCCGGAGAATTCGTATTCTTTGTCCGCAAGGCAAACTTTCGCGAACGGACGCAGGATGATTGGTCGTTCTGAAGCCGGGGCGGCAGATTGGACCATCCGGGTAACCCTCCCATGGCGCTTGATCCCAACGGTACGGCTGCATTCGACCTGGCTCTCCAGGTTGAACGGTTCTACGCGGCGCTGATGCAAGCCTCGGCCGCCGGCTCGAATTCAGAGCCGGGTCTGGGCGGGAAATTACTCTACGCCGGCGAACTCGACGCAGACGGCCGGGCGCTGGTCGTGGCGGCCAATATCGCGGGCGCGGCATCGCTGGGAGCAACCGCCGAACAGGCCGCGCAGAAGCAGGCGGTCAGGGATGGAGTGGCCGACTTCCTGGTCACCTCGCTCGACGAGGCTCTGCGCATTCTCAAAAACGAAATTCGCAAGCGTCAGCCCGTCGCCGTTTGCGTAGCGGCTTCGCCGCAGGCCGTCGAGCGGAAGATGCTGGAGCGCGGCGTGCTGCCCGATCTGTTGCGGCCGGGCGCTGCCGCCGCGCCGGAGTATGCGGCCTTCCTCAGCCGGGGCGCGCGGCAGATTCAGTTTTCCTCCCTCAAGGAGAATCCGGCCCTGCTCGCGTGGAGCGTGGCCGCCGCTCCCGCTCAATGGCTGCCCAAACTGGACGCTATCGCCCTCGATTGCCTTGCGCCAGAACAGGAGGCCGCCCGGCGCTGGCTGCGTCTTGCCCCGCGCTACCTGGGAAGGCTCGCGCAGGGCCTGCGCCTGCTGCGCTGCAAGGACCAAACCGCCCAAAAATTTCTGCAGCAGGTGCGCGATCAGGTCGAGCATGGAAAGATCGGAGTCTCCGTACAAATTCGCCTGACCACTCCCGCCCACACCAAGCAGCACCTATTCTCTCCGCCAACTCGCTGACTTGCTGACTTGCTAACTCGCTAACTTGCTGCCTTCAGCCTTCCCCCAGCTTCTTCAATCCGGGCCCACAATTCCTTGATTCCGTAGCCCGTTTTGGCGGAGACCGGGAGCACCTCGTCCAGCTCCAGCCCCTTCTTCAGGGCCAGCAGGTTGCGGGTGCGTTCGTTGCCGCTGAGCCGGTCGATCTTGGTGGCGACCACGGCAAACTCGCGCCCCGCGGCCCACAGCCAGTCGATCAACTGCCGGTCGCTCTCTTGCGCGGGCACGTTTGAGTCCACCAGGCATACGCACAGCCTGAGCGTGGAGCGGTCAGCCAGATAGGGCTCAATGAAAGCCGGCCAGCCCGCCGAAATCGACTTTGAAATTTTGGCGTAGCCGTAGCCGGGCAGATCGGCGAAGATCAGCTTCCGCCGCTGGCTCTGGTCCAGGAGCGCAAAAAAGTTGATGGCCCGCGTCCGTCCCGGCGTTTGCGAGACGCGCGCCGCCTTCTCGCCCACCAGCATGTTCAGCAGGCTCGATTTGCCCACGTTCGACCGCCCCAGAAAGGCAATCTCCGGCACATCCGGCGCAGGAAACTGCGCCGCCGCAAGGGCCGAAAGCACGAATTGAGTCGTATAGCGCATATCCCGAGTGAGCTGCCTTAGGTATTGATTTTATTAGATTTCTGCGTATTCAGGTGGGGGTTTTACTGGCGTACAGCGGTTGAAATGCGCGATTTACGGAATGGCTCGTAAAGCCTTTGGAATGATGGCTTTCAGAGTGGAGATACTGAAATGCTGATCCTGTACGTGCGCCGGTTGCTGTCTCGCAAGCTGCTGAAGGAAATGGGGTTTACTGGCATTTACAGGCGTACAGAGCGAAATTTCGCTTTTTCCCGGGGAGGGGGTGGGAGGGTTGATGGCCGGGGTTGCGGGCGGGGCCAAGGCAGCGGCGCGGGCAGCGCGGTCGGCGCGGTAGGCGGCCAAGCCAAATTGCGGTCGGCCGCCGGGGTAGCGCGCGGCCTTCACCGCTTCGGGCAGGGCAATGAGCAGGAACCTTACCATATCGGTTACGGTGGTGTCGTAGTCGGCGGCAATCCTGCGCGTCTGGCGGTAGAGCTCGGGTTCGACGGCTACGGTGATGTTTCTGACGGTTCGCATGGTCCGGCTCTCCCGAGGTGCTCAGGAATTTCGCTCTATTGGCAGTGTGCATCACAGACGGGTAATTATCTGCAAAACGGTCTCCGGGGCACCCGGTCCGAAAAGAGAGGGCCGGTCAAGGTTCGTGGTCTCCCATGTCTGAAAATCTAGACCCTTCGACAAGCTCAGGGCAGGCGATGGGTACCCAGTTTGATTGGCCAGACCTGGGCCACCCGCCCGTCTCCCCGTGAAGGGGAACAGCGTTACAGCCCTGGCGAAGTTGTGGAGGCGGTCCCAATCAAGATCATGGGCAACCCCGACAAGAGGCGGATTTGCACTTCGCACATCGAACGGCAGAACCTCAGCATCAGGATGGGAATGAGGCGCATGACGCGGCTCACCAACGCATTTTCAAAGAAGTGGGAGAACCTGGGAGCTGCTTATAATCTGTGGTTTGCGTACTATAATTTTTGCCGGGTCCACGCGACGCCGCGCGTCACCCCGGCAATGGAAACAGGCCTTACGGACCATCTTTGGACCATAAGAGAACTTGTCGGAATCTTGAATTCCACAGATAAGTAATTTTGTTCGCACGTGGGGAAATTGCTGTACCTTTAAGGGGAATTGGGCTATACTTCAAAAGAAGCGAAGAAAAAGGGAAAGCTCACCACTACGTGAGGAAATTTGGCATGGCCCAAAAATTCAGCCAAGAGAAGGCCACCGCTGCCGCGGCGTTCTTTCTAAAGCTGCGTGGTGGTCGAATGTCTTATCTAAAGCTCATCAAGCTTCTGTATTTGGCGGATCGTTTAGCTCTTGGTCGTTGGGGATTCAACATCACTACAGACCATTACGTTTCTATGAACCAAGGTCCAGTTGTAAGCAACATCTATGATCTCATCACCGAAGACGAAGAGCAGAAATCGTTTTGGTCTCGCTATATTTCTCCGCCGTTAGGTGAGTGGGAAGTTCAACTGAAATCTGACGAAGTGCCTGAAAGCCAACTGTCGAGAGCGGAAGAACGACTCTTGCATGAGATTTTTGGTACATTCGGAACATGGAATCGCTGGAAGCTGAGGGACTTTACGCACAATTTGCCAGAATGGCAAAATCCCAATGGTTCTTCTATTCCAATTCAGATCGAAGATATTTTGAAAGCGCAGGGCGTATCAGATGGAGATATTAGTGTAGTCATAAAGGATCTAAATGCAGCCGAATCCGCGAATAATGCGTTTGGGAGCCGCACTTGACCAAATGGAGTGCGGAGACACATTCATCATTGAGGACGAGGATGAAGAGGGTGAGCATCTTCATGTCCTGCTGACCTCTCCTAGCCTCGCTGGAGAGGTTGTAACCGCAAGCATTTCTACTCGGCGCAGTTGGTCGGAAACCCTCGTTTGCGTCCATCCAGGGGAACACCCATTTATCCGTTCAGAATCTGTAGTACCGTATCGTTTTTCCGCCATACGAACTTGTGCTGCAATCGAAGCTGCTGTAAGGGCGGGCACCGCAAGGCCTAAGGAAAAGGCCACTCCAGAGCTTGTAAGCAAGATGCAGGCTGGTCTAATCGAATCGGATTTCACGCTACCCGGCGTCCGAGCGTATTTTATTGGCATCACGGAAGTTTAATTCCTAGAGCGTGTTTCATAAACATTTTCAAAGCTGTAAACTATTGATTTCAATAGGTGGGAAGTGTTGAGATTGCATTTATGAAACACGCTCTAGTCAACCTTGACGGTTGCCGCACCGTTTGGGGGCAGAGTGAGGGTTAGGTGAGCGGCAGGCAGTGATACATTCATCTCTCCGATGAGAATTACGGTTACTTTGAGAATCCCCGTAGGTAGTGGCGGGTGCTCGATTGAATAGGCTGTGTCACCCCAGTAGGTTTCTTGGGACGCCATGCGACACCCACCCCACTGCCCTTGTGTGAAAGCGGCCACAACCGCGCAATGTGTCACACCCGCCTCGAAATCAACTGTGGGCACATCCGCGTCCGCCCATGCTGCCGGGGAGACTTCACCTATTGCCTCGCCCGATTCATGTGAAAAGGTGACCGTGACCCTACCGAAGCGAAAGGTCTTAAGCGGCGTATGCGGGATGGGCTTGTTTTGGAAACACGCAATAACGATGCCGGGGCCTCCGTTCGTGGACTGCACGTACTTCGCTCCGGTGAACTGCATGTTATGGCTCAAGTGCCTTGCCGGTCTTAGAGCTGGAACAGCCGCCGGAACCACGTTTACCGGCTCCGAAGCATTTGTGCTTGACTCAGAGCGGCTCTCGCGTGTGGCAATCAGTACAAATCCGAATCCAATCACTATCACCACAAGGATGAGTGGCTCATTTATTAGCGTGGCCAACTGTCGCGGCAAGTGAGAACTGATGAAATCGACGTGTTCAAAGGCCTCTAAGAGGACACCGCCCGCAACGAGGCACCATCCGACAACGCTCTTGGGCTTGGGCATGTACTAAAGAATAGTGCAAATGCAACGCGGCGGGTGGCCCAGATCTCAACTCTTCCTCAGATTTGAGGGTGCCCTAGGTCTTGCTTTTGAGCAGCAAACCGGCTTTGGCCGGTGGTGATTCCAAACAACTTACGGGAAGTTGCTTAGGAGACCTGGGATTCTACGAACAAGAGCTACTGAGGGGCGGGCAGACTGCCCGTCAGCTCTGCCGGCGGCACGGCGGCCAGCACGTCGGCTTCGGCGGGAAGCATCGTGGGCAGCGGGCTTTCCAGAGCCAGCTTGAGCACCTCGTCCATCTGATCCACGAAGTGCAGCTTGATGGACTTCTTGATATTGTCCGGCAGCTCCTCGATGTCTTTTTCGTTGGCGCGGGGCAGGATGACTTCAAAGATGCCGGCGCGCAGCGCGGCCAGCAGCTTTTCCTTCAATCCGCCGATGGCCAGCACCTTGCCGCGCAGCGTGATTTCGCCGGTCATGGCGATGTCGCGCCGCACCGGAATCTTGGCCAGAGCGCTGGCCATGGCCGTGGCCATGGTGATGCCGGCCGAGGGGCCGTCCTTGGGGATTGCGCCTTCCGGCACGTGCACATGGAGATCGACGTTGCGGTAGAACTCGCGGCTCAGTCCCAGCGCCTGCGCGCGCCCGCGGATGTAGCTCAGCGCGGCCTGCGCCGACTCCTGCATCACGTCGCCAAGCTGGCCGGTGATGGTGAGCTTGCCCTTGCCGTCCAGCACCTGCACCTCGATGGTAAGAATGCTGCCGCCCACCTCGGTCCAGGCCAGGCCGGTCACCAGGCCGACTTCGCTCTTTTCATGCACTTCGGAGTCGCGGAAGCGGGCCACGCCCAGGAACTCGCCGATGTTTGCTGCCGTGAGCTCTTCCTTGTGCTTGGCGCCGCCCTTGACCACCTTGCGCGCTACCTTGCGGCAGACGTTGCCGATCTCGCGCTCCAGGTTGCGGACGCCGGCCTCGCGCGTGTAATAGCGGATGATCTCCAGAATCGCCTCATCGGCGAAGACCAGGTTCTTCTCGCTCAGGCCGGTTTGCGCGCGCTGTTTTTTCACCAGATATTGCTTCGCGATCTCCAGCTTTTCCGCCTCCGTGTACCCTTGCAGGCGGAGAACCTCCATGCGGTCCTGCAACGCCGGCGGAATGGTGTGCATCACGTTGGCCGTGGCCACAAACAGCACCTGCGAGAGATCGTAGTCCACGTCCAGGTAGTGGTCCTGGAAGGCGACGTTCTGCTCCGGGTCCAGCACTTCAAGCAGCGCCGAGGACGGGTCGCCGCGGAAGTCCGAGGCCATCTTGTCCACTTCGTCGAGCAGGAAGACGGGGTTCTTGGTCCCGGCCTTCTTCATGTGCTGGATAATCTGGCCGGGCAGCGCGCCGATGTACGTGCGGCGGTGGCCGCGAATCTCTGCCTCGTCGCGCACGCCGCCCAGCGAGAGCCGGACGAATTTGCGGCCGGTGGCCTTGGCGATCGACATGCCGAGCGAGGTCTTGCCCACGCCGGGAGGTCCGGCGAAGCACAGGATCGAGCCTTTGGGATTCTTCACCAACTGGCGAACGGCAAGAAACTCCAGAATGCGCTCCTTGATTTTTTCCAGGCCGTAGTGGTCCGTGTTGAGCACCTTTTCGGCGTAGTCGATGGAGCGGGTTTCCTTGGAGCGCTTCTTCCACGGCACGGCCAGCAGCCAGTCGATGTAGTTGCGGCTGACGGTGGACTCGGCCGACATGGGCGGCATGGCCTCCAGCTTCTTCAACTCCTGGATGGCCTTGTCCAGCACCTCCTTGGGCATTCCGGCGGTCTCGATCTTCTTGCGCAGCTCGTCGAACTCGCTCTTTTCGCCGCGGCCCAACTCCTTTTGAATGGCCTTGATCTTTTCGTTCAGGTAGTACTCTTTTTGCGCCCGCTCCATCTGCCGTTTCACGCGGGACTGAATGTTGCGGTCCAGATCCAGCTTTTCAATCTCAACGTCCAGCACGTCGGCGATTCGCGCCAGCCGCGCGGCGGGATCGAAGATAGCCAGCAGATCCTGCTTCTCCTCGATGCCCAGTTGCAGGTTGGCGGCGATGGTGTCGCTCAGCTTGGCCGGCTCGTCCATGCGCACGGTAGCGATGATGGTCTCGTAATTCAGCGACTGCTGCAGCTTGACGTACTGCTCAAAGAGTGTGGTCACGCGCTGCATCAACTGCTCCACCGCCGGGGTCATCTCAAAGTCGGTCCGGCCGGTGCGCACGGTGGCCACAAAAAAACCGTCGCGATCGTTCACTTCAGTGGACTTGGCGCGCTCCACGCCCTCCACCAGCACCTTGATATTGCCGTCGGGCATCTTCACGCTCTGCACGATGTTGCAGATCGACCCGACCTGGTAAATTTCCTTGGCCTTCGGTTCGTCGACCGATGCGTCGTGCTGTGTGGCGAGGAAGATCTTGCGGTCGCCGGTAAGCGCTTCTTCGAGAGCCCTCACGCTGGACTCGCGCCCCACCACGAAGGGCGTCATCATGTAAGGAAAGATCACCATGTCCCGGATGGGCATCATGGGCAGCTTGCGCGGCTCGGTCTTATCGCGGGATGCGGTCATAGTGCCCCCATGGGTAATAGACGCACGAAGCCGGCTCCGGGTGCGAGGCTGGCTGTGCGGCTCAGGTTAGATTGTACAGCGGATTGGGGAATTGCGAGGCGTTGTGCGTGTGCAATGTGTCGCCCGGCAGATTCTCTTCAGCCGTTGGCCGGCCTCTTTCCCCAGCGCGCTGAATTTAGCAATCCAGACCAGGTTACCTGCGCTCGAGAACGATGAACTCGATGGTATCCGTGGGCAGAGGACTGGATAATTTCAGCTTGCCTCCGCTGCCGGATTTTTCCTCCACCAGCTCGAGATTCTGGCTGTTGCTGATCCGGTAACGCTTGAGGCTGAATGCCTTGTTGCCCCAGGGCAGGTTGTCGACCGCCAGATTGTAGCCGGCATTATCGCGGTAAACGATGCCGGCGCGAGGTGCAAGGAACCTCTCTTTGCTCGCGTCAGGCGCGCTGTGGGGCGTACTCAGCACACTCGAGGGAATTGCGTAATTGCTGATGAATATATGAACGGTCTTGCCATCGGCGGACCGGCCCGCAAGCGCGGCCAAGCCGAAGGTGTCGGCGCCCGCGATCGCTAACCGCCGAGGCGTATCCAGCATTTTCCCCATGGCCTTGAACGCATAGGCCGTCTTGAAATACTGCCCCTGCAAGTCGAAAAGTCCCATCCAGGCGGCATCTCCGCGATAAAACATCGCGTGATCCACCGGAGCGTCCTGAAAATAACTCAGAACCGCTCCAATAAAGGCGGCGTTGTGCGCCCCTTGCAACTCGTCTTTTTCCTTTTCGGTAAAGTCGGAGCTCAAATTCCACTCGGAGAGGATGCTCTCCGCTTTGGGAAACCCGTGGGCATCGAGAACACCGCGGATTTCCTGGGCCAGCCGGACTGCATCATACGGGTCGGCGCTGGAGTTGGCATAGGTGTGCCAGGAGTAAAAATCCAGCGGCAGTTTGTGCGCGGCGCAGTAGTCGATGAAGCCTTCTCGGTAAGCCCCATCGTCGGAAGGATTCGCTATGGCATCGCCACCCACTTTGAGTGTGGGGTCAAGGGACTTCAAGGCCAGCGCCGTTTTTTCGTACAGCGAGTAAAACTGCTCTGGAGTGCCGGTCCAGAATATTTCCCCCGGCTCATTCCAGAACTCCCAGTAGCGGACTTCGTAATGGTACCCGTTTGCCCAGCCCTGGTTGTAGTGCATCGCGATATGTTTCACTACGTTGGCAAACTTGTCGATGTCGGCCGGAGGGTTGACGTTGGCGCCCCAACTGCGGCCGATGCGGTAATAAACTTCCGCCCCGCTGGCATGAATGGCGGCCAGCATCTTGTCGGTCGGGCCGAAATTGTAGCTCTCCGGCTTTTCCGGATCGGCATTCTCATTGGGAAAGATGACGGAGGCGTTGCCTGCCTTCACCACGCCGGCGCGCTGCGTCGAGTCGGGAATCAGCCAGGTCAAGGGTTTATTTTCGTAATCGAACTTGGCATCCACATCCGTGGGACCCATCACATCGTGGGTCCGAACCTGGCTGACGCGCAGTTCCTTGTATTGCCGCACCAGACCGGGAAGTCCGGCCATCACCGGCGCGGGCGTGCCGTTCATACCCTGAAAGGAATGGATTTCGCCGATTACTTTACCGGCGTCCACGTGCAAGGCGCGGAATCCCTCATTCGCAGGGCTTTGTGCGAATGCAGTTAAGCTGGAGAGCAGGAGTAAAAGCAAAAAACGCGAGAATCCGTTCATCTTGAAATTGTACTGCGGATTGGGATAATGCGAGGCGTTGAGAGTGTGTAATCCCAGGTCTCAAAAGCGAGACCTGGATCACCCGGCATATTGGTTCTAGAGATTGGCTTCGCGCTCTAAGAAGTCGTCCTGGACGAAGGGGACCGCAGCTGTCAGCTCACTGTCGATAGCTGCTGCGGAGGTGGTGCGTGACATCTCGTCCTTCAACCACCCAAGAGTTCCGAATTGTCCTATCCTTAATTGCTCGCTCAGGAACGAGCCATACTTCAACCAGATGATCATAACGTGCTCTCGATACGCGAAGTCGGCCTCCGCGAAATCTACGAGGCCTTCCTTGCAGAGTTGAGCGACCTCATTGAGAATGGCAATTACCGGCCAAATCTCCGGCGTAGGTTTTCCCAATATCTGGCTCAACTTCATTTCTCGCAGTTCGTTAGCCATGCGTTTTCGTGCAGCAATCATTCCAGGAGAATTGAAACGCAAATCCAGCGATTGCAATCTATGAAACTGGTCCTCGCGTTTCCAGCGCTCTCGCTCTTCCGTTTTGTCCTTATCTCGTTCTTCATCCTCGCGAGTCCACCGAATTCGTTGTTCGCGGCTTTTCCGGAAACTATCAACCACCAATAAAAAAGTTACAATCACCAATAAAGCGGTCACAATTACCAAGGCCCACGTAGCGAGTGTTATTCCGTTTTCAAGAAACATTCTCTCTATGACATGCAGACCTTCAAGCAAAAAGATATTTAGCAGCATAATTTGAATCATGAGCATTCCTCAAGGAAAGGATGGCACTACGCGAAGGCTCTTTGCAACAGCATTCGTATATGTTCTATAGAATGAGTTAATTCCGGCGGATTGGGCCTGACGAAACTCTTCAATTTTATGGCGTCGGATCTCACTTTTTCTCGGAAAAACTGTTGAAGCACACAATTCAACTAAATCGAACCGCCAAAGGGCGAACTGATCACCCGTTTTCTTGTCGAGTCTACGAGGCGTCGCCTTCTTCTCGCAAGAAGTCAAGTGGATATATCACTTTTCCGTCTAACTCACGTTAGGTGATTTGAGTAGGTAAAGATGGCGTCTTTTATAACTGCGATCCTGTGACGCAGAAAGGCGCGATGGAGAGCTTGATTCGCCTTTGTATCGTCAAGTTGCTTTTCCAGATCCATTAACTGTTTTTCTAATTTTAGGAGATCGTCGGCGATCTGTAAATTCGCGGCTTTCACAGATGCCCGATGATCTGGGCACGATTTCTCTGTTAAGTGTTCGCTAGTTGAGGTGGGGAGGAATGGATCACTTCGTTTTTCAGACAGAGCAGGATGAGGTTGTGAATAATCGCTAATTCGAGCATTTGCTATCTGCTGGTCAATAATATCGAGGCCTTCGGTAATATTCTTCGCCTTTGGAGGTGGGCATAGATTTATGTTTCGATCAAGGACACTTTCATTCTGCACGCGCATAGGGTTCTCAGATGCAGGACTGGCGGATTCGAGTGGTAGTTGAACTGATCCTTTCTGTGCCGATTGGTTCGTCGGACGGCCTATCTCCTGAGGAGTTCCGTCGGGTAGCAGGCTCGGGTGAATATCAACGTTTACCGGCGGATCAATACGGACAGTTGACCAGATTTTCGGGGGACTCTTACTATTTCTCCGATCACTCGCTCGAACCCATCCCAAATTCTTGTTCCATGATTTCCTTACGCGTTCTGCTAACATCACGTTTCCTAGATGCTGGCTGGCATGACAAGCCGGACATAGCGTTATTAGATTGGAGAGCGCATGGACCCCCTTTTCGCCACCATGGAATTTGGAGATTGGTCTTATGTGGTGACAATCGAGGCCGATACCTTCGATGTCAGAAGTGCCGCAGCCTTGGCACTGGAAGCTATCACGCATGAAGACGAATCTCCTGCGCCAATCCCAGTCTGGTGGGTATTGGTCGCTCCCGTCACCGCGGTCGTCGCGGTGCCTTTTCTCAAACCGAAGAAACCAAATGAGGTACGCGACATTCCCTAGTGAGGCGAGGGCTTTTTCAGGATCATTGAATGGGCTTGACTCGTCCGGTTCCCTCCTCAGCAGCGCATTTTCCCTGGCCAAGTGCCCTTGCCATCGTTGATAGCGTGCCGCGTCCTCTTTCTTTCGCCTGCGCTCCGCGGCTGCCTTTGAAATCCTCGCCGTAGCCAAGACGGCGGCAGCAACGAGAATGAGAGTCCACATCTCCTCTCCTCTCAGACACGAGCGTGCAGACGGTTATGCCCAGATTTTCAATCTTTACTTAGCCCGCCTTTTCCAGCAGGCACAGCGACAGATCCCGCCGCTCGACCATATCGCTCGTGATCTCGAGATCGCGCGCCCTCTTGTTGTTGGGCAGGTGGTACATCAGGTCCAGCATCAGTTCCTCGAGGATCATGCGCAGCCCGCGCGCGCCTACCTTGCGCGCCATGGCCTCGCGGGCCACGGCGCAGGTGGCTTCGTGGGTAAAGTGCAGGCGGACGTTCTCGTACTCAAACAGTCTCTGATACTGCTTGAGGATGGCGTTGCGCGGCTTGGTGAGAATCTCGATCAGCGCCGCTTCGTCCAGTTCGTCCAGGATGCCCATCACCGGCAGGCGGCCGACGAACTCGGGAATCATGCCGTACTTGATCAGGTCCTGCGGCTCGGTGCGGCGCAGCAACTCTGTGTCGCGATGGGAACGGGTGGTGGCGGCATCGGCCTCCGCATCGCAAGCCTTGAAGCCCAGCGCCTTCTTGCCCACGCGCCGGCCCACCACGCGCTCCAGACCCACAAACGCTCCACCGCAGATAAACAAAATGTTGGTGGTATCCACGGCGGTGAACTCCTGGTGCGGGTGCTTTCGTCCGCCCTGCGGCGGCACGTTGGCCACCGTTCCTTCCAGGATCTTGAGCAGCGCCTGCTGCACGCCCTCGCCGCTCACGTCGCGGGTGATGGAGGGGTTCTCGTCCTTGCGGCCGATCTTGTCGATCTCGTCGATGTAGATGATGCCCTGCTGGGTGCGGGTCACGTCGCCGTCGGCGGCCTGCAGCAGCTTGAGGATGATGTTCTCCACATCCTCGCCCACATAGCCGGCCTCGGTCAGAGTAGTGGCATCCACAATGGCGAAGGGAACGTCGAGCATCTTGGCCAGGGTGTGCGCCAGCAGCGTCTTTCCCGATCCGGTTGGCCCGATGAGCAGAATGTTGCTCTTGGTCAGTTCCACTTCGTTGTTGCGCACGCGGTTCATCTGGATGCGCTTGTAGTGGTTGTAGACCGCGACGGCCAGCTTCTTCTTGGTCTGCTCCTGGCCGATCACGTAGTCGTCGAGGAAGCTCTTCACTTCCTGCGGCTTGGGCAGGTGGCCGGCGGTGGTGGCCGGATGCGACGGATCGCCACGGTCGTCCTCGAGAATGGAGTTGCAGACGGCCACGCACTCGTCGCAGATGTAGGCGCGCGGGTAGTCGCTGGGAGACGAGATCAGCTTGGCCACGGCGTCCTGCGACTTATGGCAGAACGAGCAGCGTAGCGCTTCTTCGGGTCCCGTGCGCGGTTTCATCATACAGCTCCCTTTTGGACGATCTTACGCCTCTACTCCGTTCATCTTGCTCCGTTATCTTACTCTTCTATTCCGTTCGTTACCAGGTAGCGGTTACGTTCGCGGACGGTCGATGATTTCGTCGACGATGCCGTATTCCTTGGCCTGTTGCGCGTTCATGATGAAGTCCCGCTCGACGTCGCGCTCGATGCGGTCCAGAGGCTGCCCGGTGTGCCTGGCTATCAGCGTGTTGGTAATCTCGCGGATGCGAAGAATCTCGCGCGCATGAATGTCGATGTCGGTGGCCTGGCCGCTCAATCCGCCCATGGACGGCTGATGGATGAGAATCCTCGAGTTGGGCAGGGCGAAACGCTTGCCCTTGGTGCCGGCCAGCAGCAGAAACGCGCCCATGCTGGCCGCCTGGCCGATGCAGTAGGTAACCACGTTGTTGCGAATGAACTGCATGGTGTCGTAGATGGCCAGGCCCGCGCTGATGGAGCCGCCGGGCGAGTTGATGTACAGCGAAACGTCCTTCTCCGGGTCCTCACCCTGCAGGAAGAGCATCTGCGCAACGATAAGGTTGGCCACCATGTCGTCGATGGGGGTACCAAGAAAGATAATGTTATCGCGCAGCAGACGGGAGTAGATGTCGTAGGCGCGCTCGCCCCGGCTCGTCTGCTCAACCACCATGGGTACCAATGCCATTGAGTGTTCTTCCCGTTCTTCCTTTGGGGGGATGTTACTCCCCTGTTTTGTTGGCCGTACGGCCCATCTACTGAGCCGCTCGGCGATGTTAACCGATTTGCCGCCTACCCGGGCAGCCGTTCGTACAGCACAGACGCAGCTTTCTCGCGCCTCATCTGCTCCCGGATTCTAGCCAGCCCGCCGTCCTCGGTCAATCGCACTTTCAGGGTATCGAGCGGTTCGCGGGACTGAAGAGCGGCCAATTGCAATTCGCGGTCCAATTCCTCATCGGTGATGGTGACCTGTTCCTCTGCGGCGATGCGGTCCAGCAGAATATTGGTTCTGGCTTCGGCGGCGGCGCCGTCGCGCTGGGCCGCGCGCAGGCGGGCAAAGTCAAGCTTGCGCATCTGCTCGGGTTCCATGCCCTGGGCCGCCAGGGCGCGCAGGCCGCGTTCCAGGCGCGCGTCAATCTGCTCCTGCACCAGCGACTCGGGAACCGGAAACGGGTAGCGCTCGCTGATCGCCGCGAGGAGCCGGTCCTTGGTCTCGTGTTCCACGCTGCGCCGCTTGCGGTTGGCCATATGCTCGCGGACCCTCGCTTCCAGATCGGCAAAGCTCTCGTAGGCGCCCAGTTCTTTGGCAAAGTCGTCGTCCAGCTCGGGCAGGGTGCGCTTCTTGATGGCCTTCACTTCCACGTCGTAGGCCACGGTCTTGCCGGCCAGTTTGGGCTCGGCGTAATCGGCCGGATAGATGACCTCGGCCTTCAGCTCCTGGCCGGGTTTGGCGCCGCGCAGGGCGGTCGAAAAAGCCTCGACGGTATCCTTGCCGCCGATCTCGACCAGCGTGTTTTCGCCGGTGATCGGGGTCCCCGCGGACAGGTCTTTGTCCGTGGGGTGATTGATCGGGGTCCCCGCGGACAGGTCTTTGTCCGTGGGGTGATTGATAGGCGCTGCCTCGGCCTCGCCCTCGATCTGCCCTTTGTAGGTGATCTCGGCCCAGTCGCCGTCCTTGAGGGCGCGGTCTTCCTCCACCGGCTCGATGGTGGCGCGCGACTCGCGCAGTTGCTCGATCTCGTGCTGAAACTCTTCTTCGGTGATCTCCACCGACGGTTTCTCAACGGTCACCGTCTGGTAGCCGTCGATGGAGAAAGCGGGAACGAACTCGAAAACCGCCTTCACGTGCAGCGGCGCGCCTTCCTCCACCGTCAGCTCGGTCACCTGCGGCTGCCCCACGGGCTTCACGCCCAGCTTCATCACCGCCTGGTTGAACCGCTCCGGCAGCAGGCCGTCGATCACGTCTTTGCGAATCTCGGCGGCGTAGCGGCGCCTGACCACCGTCTCCGGCACCTTGCCGGCGCGGAAGCCGGGAATTTTGGCATATTTCCGGTAGTTCTTCACCACGTTGCCATAGGCCCTGGAGACCTCTTCAGCGGCAACGTCCAGCACCAGCTCGCGGGTGCACTCCGGGTTCAAAATCGGACCATGCTGATGGGCATGGTCGTGCTCATGGCCTTCGTGTTCGTGGGGGTGCGTAGCCTCAGCAGTTTCAGGTTGGGGGTTGTCCTCGAGGGTATCGGTAGAACTCAATGTTTTGCCTTCCAGGCTCGCCGCGGCGAGCCAAACAGCTACCAGCACGGGCTGCAACTGCCAGACCGGGCTGCCGCACGAGGCAAAACCAGCGCCGTGCGGCCGGAAAATGACTCACCTCATCTCATGGTAGGGGGTTTGCTGGCAGGGGTCAAACCGGCCAGTAAAGCGATTGCATGAGACGGACCTGAAAAGGAACGGTTTACAGGATCAAGCGCATAATGGGCCTGGAAAGGGTTTATCGCACGGAAATAATTGCGGGGCCTCCATCCGCTCCGCAGGGAAAGGGTGATCGAGACAAATGATGCGCAACCATCGACGCGAAGAGTTCAAAATGGACGGGGATACCGTTCCACTGCAAGGCAGACCGTCTTGCGTGGAAGAATCGGCCCCCAGAGGCGTGGGGCTGGGCCTTGCCGGGGCCGGAGCTTGGTTTTTGCGTGTGCTCATGCTGCTGCCGCTGCTGGTTTTGCCCGGAATCGGTCTCCATGCCGAGAATCCCGCGGCAATTGTGTTTACCCAGTCCGCGCCGGCCGTTGCCGTCTTCGATTTCGTCGAAGTCACAGCCAAGGTAGCGGCGCCCGCGCTGAAAAATCCCTTCACGGATGCGTCCATTACCGGTGACTTTGAACCGGCAGGCTCCGCGGAACGGGTCGCGGTGGAAGGATTCTGCGATGCGGCCGACGGCAGTCTCTACCGTATCCGCTTCATGCCGTCGAAGAGCGGCCAGTACTCCTTCCACGTAACCTTCAAGGCCGGCGCCGCGGTCCAGAGCTACTCCGGCGCGTTCACGGCTCAGGACCAGCACCGGCGCGGCCCGCTCCGCGTCGATCCGGCTTATCCATGGCACTTTGTCTGGGAGGGAACGGGCGAACATTACTTCTTCAACGGAACCACCGCCTACTGGCTCATGGGCTGGCGCGACGAGCGGACCATCGAATACAGCATCGACCGGCTGGTCAGGCTCAAGGTCAACCGCATGCGCGTGACCATTGCCGGGCGCGAGAATACCTTTTTTGGCGAGCCGGTGATGATTGGCCCCAGCTGGACCTGCTTATTGGCGGCGTGGCCTGCGGCAAATGCCGATGATTTTTCCCATCCCGGCTTCGATTACTCGCGCTTCAACGTGCCCTATTGGCAGAAGTTCGACCGCATGCTGAAGTTTGCGCGTGAGCGGAACATGATTATCTCGCTGGTGCTCGACATGAACGACAGCCGCGTGCATCCGGCAACCGGCAGCGAGGACGAGCACCGCTTCATCCGCTACGCGGCGGCGCGCCTGGGAGGCTTCTCCAACATAACCTGGGACCTGGGCGACGACCTGGATGGTTTCCGTGATGAAACGTGGAGCCACGAAACCGGGACGTTGCTTGAGCAATGGGACCCCTATCATCACCTGGCCACCAGCCATCCGATGAAAACGGTTTATCAGGACCGCGCCTCCGGTTGGTTCGGCTTCACCTCTTACCAGGAGTGGTCGCGCAATCAGCACTCTCTCATGCTTGAGTCCCGGAAGTTGCAGCAGCAGGCGGGGCGGATCATCCCCCAGACCAACGAAGAGTACGGCTACGAAGATCATTATCCTGAGTGGGCCATCGGCGGCGCCGGTTCCGAATCGGCCGATGCGCTGCGCAGAACCGCGTGGGAGATCTACATGGCCGGCGGATACCAGACCGCGGGCGAAAGCGCGCGCCGCGGAACCAACATCTGGCCGGACACGGGCGGAGGCTGGATGAACGGCCGTGGCGACGATACCCAGACCATGTTTCTCGGCTACGGCCACATTGTGGATTTCTTCACCGGCTTTGCGTGGTGGAAGACCAATCCCCACGATGAGCTTGTGAACCAGGGAAACTATTGCCTTGCCGATCCCGGCAATCTCTATGCGGTTTACCTGCCCCATGGAGGGAAACTGACCGTAAAGCTGGAGCCAGGCGCGTATCGCGGGGAGTGGTTCAATGCAAACAGCGGGCAACGGATTCCGCTTGCTGAAGACGCTGCCGGCCCATCATGGACCTCGCCCGGCCCGCCGGACGACTCCAGTTGGGCGAATACCCACGATTGGGCGCTTCTGCTCGAAAAACGATGATGCATGGAAAAAGACTTTAGAGCGTGTTTCAAAAACCAGTCTTATGTCAGACCAGTCTTGTGTCAGGGCACGACCGGGGTACCGGGGAACCGGGGCACCGGGGTACCCTCTGGGTCGGAGTCGGGTCGGGTCGCGTGCCGGAA